>JAABUS010002509.1_pt1 | contig 34361 bp, 32 predicted proteins | sample 5560161 | NCBI WGS metagenome assembly JAABUS01 (sample SAMN10711885, study PRJNA513376) | rock metagenome | isolation source: Antarctica rocks | place: Antarctica: Victoria Land, Trio Nunatak nord | collected 2016-01-04 | reverse complement strand
GTCTCGGTGCGGCGCTGGCCGAGGAGGCAGCGCTCAAGCTGCGGGAGGCCACCCAGTCGTGGGCGGAGTCCTACCCGGCCACCGAGTACCGCCACGGCCCGATCAGCATCGCGGCGCCGGGGCGGGTCGTGTGGTCACTTGGGCCGCTCGTCGCCAACTTCGAGCGCGACATCGCCCGCACCGGAGCACACCTCGAGCATCGCGACGTCGACCCGATGGCCGAGCTCGTCCGGGTCCAGTCGCTGTGCGTGCTGCGGGCCGCCGACCGTGGGCTCGACCCGGACCGCCCCCGCAACCTGGCCCGATCCGTCATCCTCGAGTCGTGATCCTCGACGAGCTGCCGGCCGATGCGCTCGTGCTCGCGGTCGACGTCGGCGGGACCACGACCAAGGGCGAGGTTGTCGATGCGCACGGCGAGGTGCTTGCCAGCGGTGTGGTTCCGACCGCGCTGGAGGAGGCAGCGCTCGAGTCGGTGACGACGCTCGGCCTCAGCCTGATCGGCCAGGTCGAAGGCGTCGGCCGCGGCACGGTGTCCCGGGCCGGCGTGGTCGTGCCGGGCATCGTCGACCGCTCCCGCCGAGTGGGCGTCTACAGCGCCAACATCGGCTGGCGGGAGCTGGCGCTGGGGCCACCGCTCGAAGCTGCCTGGGGCATGCCGGTGCTTCTCGACCACGACGTGACGATCGCGGGCTGGGCGGAGTGGCAGGTCGGCGCCGGCCGCGGTTGCGATGACGTGTTCTTCGTCGCGCTCGGCACCGGCGTCGCCGCGTCGATCGTGGCGGGTGGCCGGCTGCTGCGCGGCGGCCGCGGACAGGCGGGCGAGTTCGGCCACGTCGTCGTCCGACCCGACGGCCCGCAGTGCGCGTGCGGTGGCCGGGGGTGCTTGGAGGCGGTGTGCTCGGCGGCGTCGGTGGCGCGGGCCTATGCCAGCCTCGCCGGCCGTGAGGTCGCCGGCGGCGTCGACGTGCTGATGGCGATGGCCGACGACCCGGTCGCCGAGCGGGTGTGGGCCGACGCGCTCGCTGCGCTGGCCGACGGCCTCATCAGCATCGTCAACCTCCTCTCACCTGCCCGCGTCGTGGTCGGTGGCGGCCTTGCCGAGGCGGGCGACGCCTTGCTCACGCCGCTGACTGAGGCCGTCGCCCAGCGCGTCACGCTGGTGCCGGCGCCGGATATCGTCGGGGCAGAGTTCGGTGCCCGGGCGGCGCTCGTGGGGGCGGCTTTGCTGGCACGGCGAGGGGTGGGGGGAGTGGAGTCCGATGGTTGAGCCTGTCCTCGTGCGTGGCCGACTCGTGACGCCGTACGCCGAGGTCGCCGACGGCGTCGTCGCCATCGCGGACGGCACGATCTCCTTCGCCGGAGCGGTTGCCGAGTGGGCGCGCGACCATGACGTGGCCGCGCTCCCAGAGCCGGTGGGCACCGTGCTGCCCGGATTGGTCGACATCCACTGCCATGGCGGTGGCGGTAGCACGGTGACGACCACTGATCCCGCCGAGGCGCGCGCGGTGGCCGCGCACCATGCGGGCTGGGGCAGCACCAGCCTGGTGGCCAGCCTTGTCACGGCGGCACCCGGCGTACTGCTCGACCAGGTGAGCGCGCTCGCCCCGCTGGTGGCGACGGGTGAGTTCGCCGGTCTCCACCTCGAGGGGCCGTTCCTCTCCCCTGCCCGGCGTGGAGCCCAGGCGCCGGAGTTCCTCATCGAGCCTGACCTCGGTCTCATCGACGAGCTCCTGGCCGCCGCGGCGGGCGCCGTCAAGGTCATGACGGTCGCGCCCGAGCTGCCCGGGGCCGCGGAGGCCATGATCCGGCTGCGTGCCGCCGGGGTCGCGGTGGCGCTGGGTCACAGCGATGCGTCGTACGCCGTCTTCCGAGCCGCCCTTCGCTCACTGGACGGCCAGGCGCTCGTCACGCACCTCGGCAACGGCATGCCGCCGTTCCACCACCGGGCGGTCGGCCCGGTCGGCGCTGCATTGACGGAGGCTGCGGCCGGTCGCACCGCGGTCGAGGTGATCGGCGACGGGATGCACGTCGACGCCGGCTTCGTCGCCTTGGTGTTCGCGACAGCGGCGCCGGACTCGGTCGTGCTCGTCACCGACGCGATGGAGGCCGCTGGCATGCCTGACGGTGACTACGAGCTGGGGTCGCAGCGGGTCCAGGTGCGTGCCGGCGTGGCGCGGTTGGACGCCGACGACGAGATCGACGCAGCACCGGCGTCGATCGCGGGCGGCACCTGCCACCTGGTCGAGGTGGTCGCGTGCGCCGTCCGGGAGGCGGGAGTTCCCCTCGTCGACGCGGTACGCGCCGCGAGCCAGACGCCCGCGCGCGTCCTCGGTCTCGCTAGGGATCGCGGCGCGTTGCTACCAGGTCGAGTGGCCGACCTGCTCGTCGTCGACGAGGAGCTGCGGCCGGTAAGGGTCATGCGGCGCGGGGAATGGCTGACATGACCCTTGTCACGATGGCCGACGCGGTCGCGTCATGCCGGCCGGGCGGGCTGGGCGCCTTCAACGTGATCCTGATCGAGCACGCCGAAGCCATCGTCACCGGGGCCGAGGTGGCAGGTCGGCCCACCGTGCTGCAGCTCTCCGAGAACACCGTGACCTACCACGGCGCCCTTGCTCCGCTGACGGTCGCGTGCCTGCGGATCGCCGCCGACAGCTCGGCGGACGTCGTCGTGCATCTCGACCACGCCACCGACCGGAAGCTGGTCGAGGAGGCGGTCGGACTCGGCGTCGAGTCGGTCATGTACGACGCCTCTGCGCTGCCGCACGACGACAACGTCGCCTCGACGGCCGAGGTGGCTGGGTGGTGCCACGAGCACGGAGTCTCCGTGGAGGCAGAGCTCGGTGAGGTCGGTGGGAAGGACGGTGCTCACGCCCCCGGCGTACGCACCGACCCTGCGCAAGCGGCCGCGTACGTCGACGCCACCGGTGTGGACGCGCTTGCGGTCGCGGTCGGGTCGTCACACGCGATGCTCACGCGCGACGCCGAGCTCGACAACGAGCTGATCGCGGCGATCGCTGCCGAGGTGGCCGTGCCGCTGGTGCTGCACGGCTCGTCCGGTGTGCCCGACGCGGGGCTGGCTGCCGCCGTCGCCCATGGGATGGTCAAGATCAACCTGGCGACCCGGCTCAACCAGGCGATGACCGGCGCGGTGCGCGCGGCGCTCGATGCGGACGAGACCATAGTCGACCCACGCACGTACCTGGGTCCGGGACGCGACGCTGTCGCCTCGGAGGTCGCCCGGCTGCTGTCCCTGCTGGCCGGCTGAGCTCTCGTCCCGACGAGGGGTCGTCGGGCGTTGGCAGACCAAGTGCCGCGCGTCGACACTGGAGCCATGACGACGCCGTGGGTCCTGCACGTGGACCTCGACCAGTTCATCGCGGCCGTGGAGGTGCTGCGCCGGCCCGAGCTGGCCGGGCGGCCCGTCGTCATCGGTGCCCGCGGCGACCCGACCGAGCGTGGCGTGGTGTCGACCGCGTCGTACGAGGCGCGGAAGTTTGGCGTGGGTTCGGGCATGCCGCTGCGGATCGCGGCCCGCAAGTGTCCCGACGCCTTCTTCCTCCCGGTGGATGCGCCGGCGTACGAGGAGGCGTCGGCCCGGGTGATGGAGACGCTGCGCTCACTCGACGTGGTGGTCGAGGTGCTCGGCTGGGACGAGGCGTTCCTCGGCATCGAAACCGCCGATCCTGAGGCGAGCGCACGGTGGGTGCAGCGGGCGGTGCTCGACGCGACCGGGCTGCACTGCTCGGTCGGCATCGGTGACAACAAGCTGCGGGCGAAGATCGCCACCGACTTCGGCAAGCCCCGCGGCGTCTTCCGGCTCACCGACGACAACTGGTACGAGGTGATGGCGGACCGGCCGACTCGGGCGCTGTGGGGGATCGGCAGCAAGACCGCGAAACGCCTTGCGGGGCTGGGCATCGCGACCGTGCGCGAGCTGGCGCAGTCCGACCCGCACGAGCTGGCGGCGCAGCTCGGGCCGACGATGGGTCCGTGGTACCGGCGGCTGGCCCGAGGCGTCGACTCCTCTCCGGTCGACGCCACGCCGTACGTCGCCCGCGGGCACGGTCGGGAGACCACCTTCCAGCAGGACCTGACCGATTCGGCGCAGATCGCGAGCGAGGTACGCCGACTTGCCGAGCAGGTCGCAGCCGACCTGCGGCGCGACGGACGACCGGCGGTCCGCGTCGGCATCAAGGTCCGCTACGCACCGTTCGAGACCCACACCCGCAGCCTGACGCTGGATGCCCCCACCGAGGAGACCGCCGACATCACGGCGGCGGCGTTGAGCCTGGCGTCGAAGCTCGATCCCGGCCGCGCCGTGCGTTTGCTGGGTGTCCGTGCCGAGATGCAGAAGCCCGCAACGTGACCTGAGTCGGCACGAGTGGGCGCTTGAGCCTCGTCACAGCGACAATTGAGGCTTTGTGGCGGGTGCGCCAGGCGATGTAGCGGCGGATCATCGAGTTTTGCTCCTTGTGGGAGCCATGATCGGTCCCGTCGAGCGTGAAGAAGCGCAATGCGGTGAACTGGCACTCGATCCGGTTCAGCCACGACGCGTTCGTCGGGACGTAGGCCAGCTCGACGTTGTTCTCCGCCGCCCAGTTCCCGACGCGTTGGTCTTTCTTGGTCGACAGCTCGAGCACCCGGTTCTTCTTCGTCTCGTAGTCGGGGGCCGTCGAGGTCTTCCACGTCTTGATCACTTGAAACCGGACGCCCTCCTCGCGGCATCAACAGCCAGCCGGCCACGACCTCGAGGCCCGCGATCAGCCGTGGGTATCCAGCCCGTTGCGATCGAGCGCTGCTCGGATCTGGCTGAGCCACTCTGTGCCCAGCTGGCGCCCGTTTGGGAGTTGGTCGCCTCGATCCCAGCGCCACGTTGTGATCATCGCCAGCACGAGGATCCGGCACTCGCGTAGCAAGTCTTGCTTGACCCCTGGATAGTGCTCGGTGACTTCTTCGGGCGCATGGGCGAGGTCGAATTCGACAGGCCCACGGCAGCACGTCTCGAGGTCTATGAACAGCAGCCCGTTCTTCGTGGTGAGCACGTTGCCTGGGTGCGGCTCGCCGTGCAGTAGCTGCTCGGAGCCGCCGCGCTCGCCGATCACTCGTCTCAGGCTTCGTAACGTGTTGCCGAGGAGCTCCCGGTCCGCGTCGGTGAGCGCCGGAGTGCGGTCGCGGCTTGCCACGAGTTGTTGGGCCTGCTCGACTCGATGCGTGAAGTGCGGCGTAGGGACATCGACCTTGCGCATGCCGGCATGCAGCCGCTCGAGCGCATTGGCGTAGTCGGCTGGTGAGACCTCTCGAAGCGTCGCAGGTTCGTAGTAGGTCCACAGCGTGACCACGAAGCCATCTAGCTCGTAGACGCGTGGCTCCACTCGAGGCTCGAGAGCAGCCACCGGGCTCCCGGATTCGGCGAGCCGTTGAGCAAGCTCGATTTCGAGCTGTGCGACCTGATGCGCTACGGGTGCCACACGGGCCAGGACGTCACAAGGCAGCAGACGCAGAGTGAGCTTGTTCGAGTCATGAAGAACGATCGAGTCGTCGACTGTCAGGTCAAGTGATGAGGCGGTCGACATGGCCGCAGCCCTTGCACGCGGGACCTCTGACGCCTGCATCGTCGCCTGGCCCCTGTCCCTTGCGTGCTGCCGTACTCTCCAAGTGGTGCGACCTGGGCACCGTACCAAGTTGTCGATAAGGAGCCGCGGTGGCGCGACGGGCGGGGCGCGACTGAATCGGCGATCTGGCCCCTTCGGCTCCTCAGCCGACAAATGGTCAAACAACGCAAACGATTCCCGGTCGCGGCACTAGGCAGCGTCACTTTAGGCTGCGGTGATGGTCTACACCTCGGAGTACCCGCCGTTCTTCGTGACCGTTGACGCAGTAGTGCTCACGATCCGCGACGGTGCGCTCTGCGCCTTGGTGGTGACTCGCGGCGGCGAGCCCTACAAGGGCAGGCTGGCGCTGCCCGGCGGGTTCGTCGACATCGACGAGGACCTGCCGGCGGCGGTGGTGCGGGAGCTGTCGGAGGAGACCGGCATCTCGGTGCGGGGCAACCAAGTCGAGCAGCTGGCGACGTACGGCACGCCCGACCGCGACCCACGCCACCGGACGATCTCGGTCGCCTATGTCGTGGTGCTCCCTGAGCTGCTGGAGCCGGTCGGTGGCGATGACGCTACCGACGCGCACTGGCATCGGGTCAGCTGGTTGCAGGCCCGCAAGGACCGGCTCGCCTTCGACCACCGGCAGATCGTGCGCGACGGTGTCGAGCGGGCCCGCGCCAACCTCGGGTGCACCGCGTTGGGGACCCGGTCTGGCGGTCTCCCTACTTTCGAGTAACAATGGCCCGGACCCCTGTGCTCGAGTGAGGACCGACGTGACCGACATCCAGACCCCCCAGCGCGACGTCAGCGAGCGTGAAGCACGCGAGGTGGCGGAGGCGGCCCGACAGACGGAGTGGACGCGCCCGAGCTTCGCCAAGGGTCTCTACCTCGGCAGCTTCGACATGTCGCTCATCCATCCCCACCCGCGGGCGAAGGATGACGACGTCGAGCGTGGCGAGGAGTTCCTCGCCCGTCTCCGCGCCTACTGCGAGACCCTCGACGGTGGCCGCATCGAACGGGAGTCGCTGATCCCCGACGACTACCTCAAGGGTTTCAACGAGCTGGGCGTCTTCGGCATGAAGATCCCGCGGGCGTACGGCGGACTCGGCCTGCCGATGTCGTACTACGGCAAGGCCCTGATGCTGATCGGGTCCGTGCACCCGAGCATCGGCGCGCTCGTCTCGGCGCACCAGTCGATCGGCGTGCCCGAGCCGGTGAAGATGTTCGGCACCGAGGCGCAGAAGCAGGAGTACCTGCCCCGTTGCGCGCAAGGAGCCATCAGCGCGTTCCTGCTCACCGAGTCCGACGTCGGCTCCGACCCGGCCCGGCTCGCGACGGTCGCGACGCCGACCGAGGACGGCTCGGCGTACCTGCTGGACGGGGTGAAGCTCTGGACCACCAACGGCGTGATCGCCGAGCTGCTCGTGGTGATGGCAACCGTGCCCAAGCACGAGGGAGGGCGCGGTGGCATCACGGCGTTCGTCGTCGAGGGCCACGCTGACGGCGTCACGGTCGAGAACCGCAACGCGTTCATGGGTCTGAGGGGTCTGGAGAACGGCGTCACGCGCTTCCACCAGGTACGCGTGCCGGTCGAGAACCGGCTCGGCCGGGAGGGCGAGGGGCTGAAGATCGCGTTGACCACCCTCAACACCGGTCGGCTGTCGATCCCGGCGATGTGCACCGCTGCCGGCAAGTGGTGCGTCAAGATCGCCCGCGAGTGGTCGGCCGAGCGGGTGCAGTGGGGCAAACCCGTGGGTCAGCACGAGGCGGTGTCCACCAAGCTGTCTTTCATGGCGGCGACCACGTTCGCGCTCGAGGCGGTGCTCGACCTGTCGGCGCAGCTCGCGGACGCCGGCACCAAGGACATCCGCATCGAGGCCGCACTCGCCAAGCTGTGGTCGAGCGAGATGGCCTGGCAGATCGCCGACGAGCTTATCCAGATCCGCGGTGGCCGTGGCTTCGAGTCGGCCGACTCGCTCGCCGCCCGCGGCGAGCGCGCCGTGCCGGCCGAGCAGGTGCTGCGCGACCTCCGGATCAACCGGATCTTCGAGGGGTCCTCGGAGATCATGCGGCTGCTGATCGCCCGCGAGGCTGTCGATGCGCACCTGGCCGCGGCCGGTGACCTCGCCTCCCCGGACGCCGACACCGCAGCCAAGGCCAAGGCCGCGGTGAAAGCCAGCGGCTTCTACGCCCGCTGGTTGCCCAAGCTGGTGGTCGGCAAGGGCACCGTGCCCCGGTCGTACGACGAGTTCGGCCGGCTGGCCCGACACGTGCGGTATGTGGAGCGTTCGTCGCGCAAGCTGGCCCGTCAGACCTTTTACGGGATGAGCCGCTGGCAGGCGGGACTCGAGCAACGCCAGGCTTTCCTCGGCCGCATCGTCGACATCGGTGCCGAGCTGTTCGCGATGGCGGCGACGTGCTCGCGGGCGGAGATGCTGCGGGCGGACGAGGCGAGGCGGGGACAGCCCGGGCAGGGGAAGTCAGCGCAGGGGAAGTCAGCGCAGGGGAAGTCAGCGCAGGGCGAGTCGGCGTACGCGCTCGCCGACGTCTTCTGCGCGCAGGCGCGGCTGCGGGTCGAGGCACTGTTCGACGCGTTGTGGAGCAACACCGACGCTGTCGACCGTCGGATCTCACGCCGGCTGCTCGACGGCGACCTGGCCTGGCTCGAGGCCGGCGTGGTCGACCCGTCCGAAGGCACCGGACCCTGGATCACCGGCTGGACGCCGGGGGAGTCGGCCAAGACCAACGTCGCCCGGCACTACCGCTGATCGCTCGGCGCTGCTGCGGCGCCGGGTTCGGCGTTCAGGGTGACTTCAGCGACCGACGCGCATGCTCAGGCATCAGCCCGATCGGCGGGCTGCGTCTGAAGGAGTAGCCATGCTGCGTCAATGCCTGCATCGCTCGTGGCCGGTCGCCGCACTCACAGCACTCGTGTTGGGTGTGGTCGGTGTGGCTGCCGCCCAGCCCGACGGTTCGGCCGACCCTGGCGCTTCCATCCGGCACGGTGACCACGGCCGGCATGGTGACCACGGCCGGCATGGTGACCACGGCCGGCATGGTGACCACGGCCGGCACGGTGACCACGGCCGGCACGGTGATCACGGCCGGCCTGGCCCGCACTCCCGGCACCACACCCGGCCGTTACCACCGCCGAGCCAGTTCGTCCGCACGGTGACGAACCCGTACATGCCGTGGGTGCCTGGCACCCGATGGTTCTACACAGGCGGCGACGAACGGATCACCGTCCACGTCCTGCACCGCACACGCTTGATCGAAGGCATCACCGCCACCGTCGTCCGCGACACCGTCAAGGTCGACGGCGAGACGATCGAGGACACGTTCGACTGGTATGCCCAGGACCGGCGCGGCAACGTGTGGTACCTCGGCGAGAACACTCGGGAGTACGAGAACGGTCAGGTGGTCTCGCGAGAGGGCTCGTGGGAGGCAGTGGTCGACGGTGCTTCTGCTGGCGTCGCCATGTTCGCGTGCCCGCGGGTCGGTGTTCCGTACCGCCAGGAGTACTACGCCGGGCATGCCGAGGACGTCGGCAAGGTGCTGGAGCTCTCCACCCGCGTTGTCGTGCCCGCCGGCCACTACCGGCACGTCCGGATCACCCTCGACACGACGACACTGGACCGCGCGGTGTCCGAGGTGAAGTTCTACGCCCCCGGGGTGGGGGTCGTGCGGGAGCTCGACCTCAACCCTGAGCAAGGAGGCACCCAGCTCATCCGCATGGTCAGGCCGTGAAGGATTACCACCTACCGGACTGGTGATGTCATCGCGCGGCGTTTGGGGAAGATTTGACCCCGAATTCGGGGTCAGATCTTCCCCAAACCTCGGCCGGTGCGGTAGCGCGACACCAGTGCCGCGCGACACTAAAGGCATGGATGCCGCGCTGCTCGTCTGGGAACGCATCATCGCCCGGCAGGCACGACCAGACCACGGCGTCGCGCTCGCGACCGCGGTGGTTGCCGTCGCACTCGTGGCGATCCGTCCGTCCTGGACGCTGACCAGACACGCGGTCACGATCGTGCACGAAGGCGCGCACGGGTTCGTCGCGATGCTCAGCGGTCGCCGGCTGGCAGGCATCCGACTCCACTCCGACAGCTCCGGGGTCACCGTCTCGAAGGGTCGGCCCAGTGGGGCGGGCATGATCGCAACGGCAGCGGCCGGTTACGTCGGACCGGCGCTGCTCGGCCTCGGATGCGCGTGGTTGCTGTCGCAGCGCCACGCGGTCGGCGTGCTGTGGCTGCTGCTCGTCGCGCTGGCGCTGTTGCTCGCCCAGATCCGGAACTTCTTCGGCTTCTTGGTGGTGCTGGCGACGGGGGTGGGACTGTTCGTGGTGTCGTGGCGGCTGGACGTCGACGCGCAGGTGACGGCGGCGTACGTCGTCACCTGGTTTCTGCTGCTCGCCGCACCCCGCCCGGTCCTGGAGCTGCAGGCGGGCCGCCGCCGCGGCCGTGCCCGGGGGTCCGACGCCGACCAGCTGGGCCGGCTCACGCCGCTGCCCGCGCTTGCCTGGGTGGGCGTGTTCCTCGCCGCCACCGTGGGCGCGCTCTTCGTCGGCGCCGGGTTGCTGCTGGTGTGAGTCGTGGGTTGGATCGGCCGAGCCTGGGTATGACGCAGGTATGACTATCGACCCGCAACCCCCGACCGAGCCCACACCTGGCCAGCCCACGCCGGGCGGCGAGCCCGCCCCCGACCCCGGTCCGATCATGCCGTCACCCGGACCGTCCGACCCGCCCAGCATCGACACGCCTCCCCAGCCGGAGACCGACCCGTCGCTCGGCGGGCTGGCCAGCCGGGACGCCGACCAGGCCCACGTCGACCACGAGGTGTCGCCGGACTCGCAGCTCGCCTGAGCCGGTCCGCTGAGCCGGGCTGGCCGCGACTCAGGTGCCGCTGACCTCGCGCACGACCGTGCCGGCGGGCTTGTCGGTCCGCAGGCCGAGGAACCGCGGGTGGCGCAGCTGGCCGTCGCGTGTCCACTCGGTGAAGGCGACCTGGGCCACGAGCTTCGGCGTCACCCAGTGCACCCCGCGTCTGAACACCGGCGCGCTCGGCAGGGTGCGCTCGGCATACGCCGGCGTACCGCGCTCGAGGGCGCGCAGCTGGGCGCTGAGCGAAGCGAGCAGCGAGGTGGTGAATCCGGTGCCGACCTTGCCGGCGTACACGAGTGCGCCGTCCTTGTCGTAGAAGCCGAGCAGCAGCGCGCCGAAGCCGCTGCGGGCGCCTTGCGGGTCGGTCCAGCCGCCGACGACGAACTCCTGGCCCTGCTCGCACTTGAACTTGAGCCAGTCCTTCGTCCGCCCGGACCGGTACGCCGAGTCGGCTCGCTTGGCGATCAGGCCCTCCCAGCCCCGCTGGCAGGCCTGCTCGAAGTACGCCTCACCAGCGGCGTTGCGATGGCTGGTGAACCGCAGCGGGTCGTCCCAGTCGAACAGGTCGCGCAGCAGCGCCTTGCGCTCACGCAGCGGAAGCCCGCGCGTGCTGTGTCCGTCGAGATGCAGCAGGTCGAACAGGTAGTAGACGACCGGGACACCCGAGCGGCGCGCCTTCGCCGCGTTGCTCACGTGCATGCGGGGTTGCAGCATGGCGAAGCTGGTCTGCGCCCCGTCGAACGCGACGACCTCCCCGTCCACGACGAAGTCGGGTGCGTCGACCTCTGCCAGCGCGTCGACCAGCTCGGGAAAGCTTCTCCCGGCGTCGGCGCCGGTCCTGCTGCGCAACCGAACTTCGCCGTTCGACCGTGACGCCAGCACCCGCATCCCGTCGAGCTTGCGCTCGTAGATCCAGCCTCGGTTCGAGAACCGGTCCTGGGTGAGGGTCGCCAGGGCGGGCCCCGGCACGTCGGCCACCCGCTCAGGCATGGCGTCGCCGGGTCAGGCCGCAGCACCGGCGAACGGTCCAGCCGCACCGGGAGAGCATGCGGCGATTTTCGCATCATCGGCCTCGTCTCGCCGGGGAAGCCCGCAGGCAATGTGGGAGACTCGGTGACCGGCGCGGAGCGTGCCGCACGACGACACGGCTGGGGGTCACCCTGACGACTCGCGAGATAGCCGACCCCTCCTTCGTGCACTCCACCCGGCTGCGCCTGGCAGGAATGGCGCTGCACGCCTACACCGCCACCGGAACCGTCTTCGGCTTCCTCATCGTCGTTGCTGCCTTCGACGGCGCGGTCGAGCGGGCGCTGTGGCTGGCGTTGGCGGCCCTGATCGTCGACGGCACCGACGGCATGATCGCCCGCCGGCTCCGGGTCAGCGAGACGATCCCGACCTTCGACGGCGCCCGCCTCGACGACATCGTCGACTACCTCACGTACGCCTTCGCGCCGATGGTGCTTCTCTGGGTCACGCACCGCCTCCCGGGCGGTGCCTGGGGTGTCGTGCTCGCGGTGCTCCCGCTGCTGGCCTCGAGCTATCAGTTCTGCCGAACCGACGCGAAGACCGCAGACCACTTCTTCCTTGGCTTCCCGAGCTACTGGAACGTCGTCGCGTTCTACGTTTTCGTGCTCGACCTGGGGGAGGTGACGACGTCGGCCATCCTGGTCGTCTGCACGATCCTCGTGTTCGTGCCGGTCCGGTACGTCTATCCCTCCCGCACCCGGTCCTTCCGCACCCTCAACATCGTCTTCACCGGCGGCTGGCTGATCACGTACGCCGTGCTGCTCGCGCAGGCACCCGACCCCAACCTCGTCGTGGTGGTGCTGTCGTTGGCCTATCTGGTCTACTACGCCGGGCTGTCCCTGTATCTCACGCTGGCGTTGCCCTGGGGGCCGGCCAAGCGGCTGTCGCGCGACGCGATTGCCGCCGACCTCGAGGACTGATGTCTCTGGGACTCGTGGCCGCGCTGGCGGCGGCAGCCGTCTTCGGTGCCGCGGCTGTCCTGCAGGCCACCGCCGTGCGCCGAGTTCCGGTCGTCCACGACAACCAAGCCAGCATGCTGCTGAGGATGCTGCGACAGCCGTTGTTCGCCCTCGCCATCGGACTCAACCTCGTCGGGTTCCTCCTCCACTTCGTGTCCTTGCGGTTGATCCCGCTCTACCTTTCGCAGGCGGCCATCTCCGCGAGCCTGGTCTTCACGGCTGTGCTGGCCACGTGGCTGCTGCGGGAGCGGCTCGCCACACTCGACTGGACGGCGGTCGCTGCCGTGACTGTCGGTCTCGCTGTGCTGGCCGGTGCCTCCGGTGACATCGGCAGCGACGACCCGCCACCCGGCTTCGTCGGGTGGCTCTATGCCGCCATCGTGGTGGTCGCGGCGGTCGGGCTGCTGGCCGCCCGCTCGCACAGTGCTCTCGCCTCCACCGTGCTCGGGCTTCTCGCCGGTCTCGGTTTCGCCGGCAGCGGCATCGCCGCCCGGATCCTGCCGGGCTACACCCCGGCCGCGCTGTGGGACGCGCCGGCGACGTACGCGCTGCCGATCAGTGGTGGGCTGGCGTTCGTGCTGTACTCGCTGGCCCTGCAGCGCGGCTCGGTCACGGTCGCCACGGCGCCGGTGATCGTGATGCAGACGCTGGCCCCCGCCGTGGTCGGGATCGTGGTTCTCGACGACGCGGTCCGCGATGGCTGGGCCGTGGTGGCCGCCGGCGCCCTGCTCGTCACCGCAGCGGGGGCGGTCGCGCTCGCGCGGTTCGAGCGCGGACCGTGAGCCGAGGCCGCCGGCGGTCCGTCGACACGCGACCGCGTGGTGCTCCTCGCCGCGGATGCGATGGCATCATGTGCGGATGGCATCGACCCGGGGCGAGGGAGCCGGGCGCGAGCGCCGGCTCCGCCTCGCGGCGCACCCGGCGAGCGTCCCGGAGGTTCGCCGTTTCGTGCAGGACGGCCTCCATGAGTGGGGGCACGAGGAGCTCGTCGACGACGCAGCGCTGTGCGTGACCGAGCTGACGTCGAATGCAACTCTGCACAGCGGCAGCGACTACGTCGAGGTGCTGATGAGCGAGCGGCCGGACGCTATCCGGATCAGCGTCTGGGACGAAGGCGCCCGGCCGATCGAGGTTTTCACCCCGCAGCTGAGGCGGTCGCCAGGCGGCGGCAGCGCCGAGTCCGATGCCGAGACCGAGCACGCCACCGGTCGCGGCCTCGTCGCCAGCCTCGCTGACACGTGGGGAGTGGAGCGGACCGCGAGCGGCACGCTGACCTGGGCGGAGCTCGCCGAGGGGGACGACGCCGTACGGAACCGGCTGCCGCAGTCGATTCTTGAGCCCGGTCAGCGGCTCGGCGCCGTACAGCTGTCGGACTCGTGGGTGATCAGGATCGTCGACTGCCCCGTTGAGCTTGCGCTGACCCTCGATCAGCACCTCGACGAGCTGGTCCGAGAGTTCCAGCTCCTCGGCTCCGGTACGGCGGCCGCGGAGCCGACGTCGGCGCAGCTGGCAGCAGTGATCGCCGGCCTGATGGACCGGTTGGCGCCGTCACGCTACCTCGCCCGGCTGGCCGTGCAGGACGCAGCGGTCAGGGGTCGGGAGCTCGTGACGTTCGACCTCGAGGTGCCGCGCTCGATCACCGCTGACATCCGGCTGCTCGAGGAGACGCTGTCGGCTGTCGACACGCTGAGCGAACGCCGAGAGCTGTTGACGCTGGCCGCTCCGCCGCAGCTACGGGAGGTGCGGGCGTGGATGACGGCTGAGGTCGTCGGGCAGATCGAAGCGGGCGCGCGGCCGACGGGGTTCCCGGTCTGGCTCCGAACCGATTGGGCCGGGTGAGGGAGATGCCTCGGTGCCAGTTCATCCCGCCTTACCTCCTGCAACGGCTGGCGAGCCACCACAGCGACTCCACGGCCCGCTCGCGCTGTGACTCAACGCTGGCGGTCGACGACCTGCTGCGATCCCGGCGTGCTGCGGCCGACCACATCGTGTACGTCGAGACGGCTGCACCACCGTCTCAGGCCGCCGCGGGCGACGGCGCCGCCGTGGTGGCCCCACAGCCGACGTGGACGGTTCACGACGCCGACAACACCGCCACACTCCCAGGCCGGCTGGAGCGCAGCAGCGGTGACGCCGTCTCGGGCGACGACGCGGTTGACGAGGCGTACGCCGGCACCGACGCGACGGTGAGCTTCTATGCCGACGTCTTGGCACGCGCCTCCTTCGACGGCCTCGGCGCTGCGGTGGTCGTCACCGTCCACTACGAACGCGACTACGACAACGCCTTCTGGGACGGTCACCAGCTCGTCCTCGGCGACGGCGACGGCCAGGTGTTCGGCCGGTTCACTCGGCCGGTCGACGTCTTGGCGCACGAGTTCACGCACGCGGTCACACAGTTCACCGCCCGACTGACCTACCAAGGCGAGCCGGGTGCGCTCAACGAGTCGGTGTCGGACGTCTTCGCCGCCTGCGTCAAGCAGCGTCTGCTGGGACAGCGCGCCGATGAGGCGGACTGGCTCATCGGTGCGGGCATCTTCCAGCCTGCTGTGCAGGGCCGGGCGCTGCGCTCGATGAAGGAGCCCGGGACGGCGTACGACGATCCGACGCTTGGCAAGGATCCTCAGGTCGCCAGCATGGCTGACTACGTCACGACCGCCGACGACAACGGCGGTGTCCACATCAACTCCGGCATCGCCAACCGCGCCTTCTACTTGGCGGCGACCACGCTCGGCGGCCACAGCTGGGACGTGGCCGGACCGATCTGGTACCAGGCGCTCACCGGCGGAGAGGTCGGTTGCGACACGAACTTCGCCGGTTTCGCCCAGGCCACCGTCGACGCCGCGGCGCAGGTCAGTGATGGGGACGCCGAGGTGGTTGCCGCGGTCACCGAGGCCTGGAACACCGTGGGGGTGATACCAGGGGTCGCGGCGCCCGCCCCCCCACCAGCGTCACCCCCCGACATCGTCCGGGTCCGCCGCAGCGGCGGCTTCGCCGGGCGGACCGCCTTAGGCGAGGTGCGTCCCGACACCGACGACCCGCGGGCCCCCGAAGTACGCGCCCTGGTGGCGCGGATCGACTTCTCGTCGATCAAGACGAGCCAGACCCAACCCGACCGGTTCATCTACGTGTTCACCGTCGACGGGCGCGAGGTCGTCGTGCAGGAGCACCAGCTGACCGACGACCTTCGACTGCTCGCCTCACTCGTCATCGACGACAGCAGGTAAAGATCGGGTTGCAATCGGCCCTCTACCCGTCGCCATTGTCGGAGCCCGGGGTGACGATGAGTCATGGCCTTCGACGAGGCAGACGCACGCCGCTCCCCGAGCTCTGGCACCGAGGAGCCGTCGCTGGCGCTGCCCGACGACCTGTCCGGATGGATCGGCATCGGCTGGTTCGCCGTTGTCGCCATGTGCTCGGCCGTCGTTGTCGCGCTCGCCCTGCCGACCGAGTCGTTCGTCGACCAGTCCACCCCGGTGAGCCAGGTCGTCCGGCTCGACTGGCTGATCGTTGCCACGTTCTTGGTCTGGCCGATCCGCCGGAGTGCACAGCACAGTTTCTGGTGTGGTGCCGCCGCCCTCGTGGTGGCGAGCAGCCAGTCGTTCTACGTCATCAGCGTCGGGCTCGAGCGGCTGGCCGATGCGCAGATCCCAGTGACGGCGGGCGCCGCCTGGTACCTGCTGCCGGCGTTTCAGGTCTGCTGCTACACCGGCTTCTGGATCTCCGGAGCCCGTCAGCGCTGGAAGGACCGGCGGTGGCAGCGGCTGATCGCCGCCATGATGCGCGACAGCTAGCCCCCGGCGGTCCGGTCCCCAGCGGCTGGTCAGCTCGCCGGCTGGAGGGCCGCCAGCGCCTTCTCGGCGTGCAGGGTGAAGTTGAGCTCGCTGGTGATGACGTCTTGGATCGTGCCGTCGGAGTCGATCACGAACGTCGCGCGCTTGACGGGCGTCATGTACTTGCGCTTGACCCCGTACGCAGCCGCGACCTCACCATCGGTGTCCGAGAGCAACGGGTAGCCGAGACTCTGAGAGTCGGCGAAGTCCTTCTGTGCAGCGACGTCGTCGACACTGATGCCCACCCGCTGTGCGCCCACCGCCTCGAAGTCGGCTCCAAGGTCGCGGAAGTGACACGCTTCCTTGGTGCAGCCGCCCGACGACGCAGCTGGGTAGAAGAAGAGCACCACCGGACCCTGCGTCAGCAAGCTGTCGAGGCTGAGCCGTTCACCGTTTTGCATCGGGAGGTCGAAGCGCGGGGCCTGCTGGCCGGTCTTGATCGTCTTCATGCTGGTATGCCTTCCATTAGGGGTGTAGAGCCTCAAAGGGGTCGAGCCTCAGGGGGTGTCGGGCTTCTTGGGCGGTAGCGGGATGAAGCCGCTCGTGCGTCGGACGTAGTCGGCGTAGCCAGGTCGGCGGTCACCCATGTCCTTCTCGAGCAGCGGTTTGCCGGTGCCCTTGGCCAGCAGCCACGTCATCACGATCGGCGACAGGATCGTCACGATGCCGGGCCAGGAGTCGAACGCGACCAGTGACAAGCCCCACCAGACGCAGGCGTCTCCGAAGTAGTTCGGATGGCGGGTGTAGCGCCACAGGCCGGTGTCGAGCACCTGGCCGTCCGTCGTGGGGTCGTTGCGGAACCGCGAGAGCTGCCAGTCGCCCACGGTCTCGAAGAAGAAGCCGACCACCCACACCGCCACACCGATCCAGGCGACGATCCCGAGACCGGACGTCTCGAAGTTGGCGACCTGTACCGGCAGCGAGACGAACCACATGATGAGGGCTTGCGTGAGGTAGATGCGGCGCAGTGCGAACAGGTGCGGGTTGCCAGGCGCGTTCTTCAGCAACGTCTCGTAGCGCGGGTCCTCGCCCTTGCCGACGGACCTGCTGGCGATATGGACGCCCAGCCGGACACCCCAGATCACGGTAAGCGTCGTGATGAGGGCGCGGCGGCCGTTGTCGCCGGAGCCGGTGGAGACGAGGAACGACGTCAGCGCCACGACGGCGAAGCCGAGACCCCAGGCGACGTCGACAACCGCGTGCTTGTGCAGGCCCAGCGCCGCCACGAACGCGACCGCGAGGACGGCGACGGCCGCCAGCAAGGTGAAGGGCAGCGCGGAGACGAAGTCACCCCAGGGGAAGTCGCTCACGAACTGCCCTCTCAGGCTGTCCGGACGGCGGGCATACCCGAGTCACCGACGGAGGTCCGGACGGCCAGGATCTGGTCCACGCCCATCCGACCCTCCTCGAAGCTGAGCGCGGCACCCACCATGTAGAGCCTCCAGACGCGCGCCACCTCCTCGCCGACGAGTGCGACAGCGTCGTCCCAGTGCGACTCGAACGTCCGGTACCACTCGTGGATCGTGCGCACGTAGTGCTCGCGCAGGGCGTGCACGTCACGCACCTCCAGCCCTGCCGACTCGAGCATCTCGACGGTCTCACCGACGGGGCGCATGTCCATGTCGGGGGCGATGAACGCCTCGATGAACGGCCCACCACCGCGCTGGGTGCGGCGAGACATCTGCTGGATCAGCAACCGGCCACGAGGCTTGAGCAGGCCACGCAGCTGGGCTGCGAACGCGGGGTAGTTCTCCCGGCCGACGTGCTCACCCATCTCGATCGAGCTGATCACGTCGAACGGCCCGTCCACCACGTCGCGGTAGTCCTGGTGACGGACCTCGATGTTCGCCAGCCCGCGCTCGTCGACACGTTGCTGCACGAAGTCGCGCTGCTCCTTGGCGAGCGTGACGCTGGTGACGTGGACGTCGAAGTTCTCCGCGGCGTACAGCGACAGCGACCCCCAGCCGCAGCCGACGTCGAGCATCCGCATGCCCGGCTGCAGCCCGAGCTTGGCGCAGACGAGCGCGAGCTTGTCGCGCTGCGCGTCGGCGCCGGTCCAGTACCCGCACGAGTAGGCCATGTGGGGGTCGAGGATCAGCTCGTAGAAGTCGTTCGAGAGGTCGTAGTGGTGAGAGATCGCGGCCCGGTCGCGCAGCGCCGTGTGCAGGCGGCCGCGCAGTCGCGCCTGCGAGTCTGGGGGAGCCGGCGGCGTACCGATGACGCCGAGACGAAAGGCCGTCCGGACGCCGGTGGCAAGGACGCCCATCGACGGGCGTCCGGTGATGTTGCGGTCGCGGACGGTCCGCCAGACGCGCCGGAAGCCGTCGAGCAGGTCACCCTCGACGTCGAGCTCACCGGTCACGTAGGCCTGGGCCAGCCCGAGCTCGCCGGGGTGGTAGACGAGCCGACGCAGCGCATCGGGCGACCGGAGGGTGACCACGGGAGCGTCAGCCGGGCCTGCCTCGCTGCCATCCCAGGCGCGAAGTCTCACGGGCAGGGTGCCGAAGGCGGGAGTGACGACGGCGGCGAGCCGCTGTGCCGCGCCGACCGGGCGGACCTGGCCCGTCGCCCTCATGTCATCGGCCTTGGCCACCCTGCATCCCTCCGTTGAAGATGAAAGTGGCCCTTCCCGTGCCGGGTGTCACCTGGCAGACAGAGAAGGGCTCACCCCTCACAGAGTATTCGGAGTCCGTGCCGGATCGGATTGGCGCAGCTCGACTCTTGACCAGCTCAGTGTGCCCATCGGGTGGCGGCGGCCAGGTCATCGTCGCTGGCACCGTCAAACAGCTCCAGCTCACTGCTCCGGACAGCCACCAGAGCGGCCACGAGGTCAGCACCGAAGGCCGAGGTGAGCGCACTGTCGGCTCGAAACGCGTCGAGCGCTTCACCTAGCGTCGTCGGGAGTCTCGTGATGCCTCGCCGCTCCAGCGCCTCTTCGCCGAGCGCCGCCGGGTCGACATCGACCGGCTCCGGAAGCCGCGCGCCGTCGGCGAGCCCCGCCAGGCCAGCCGCGACCAGCCCCGACAGCACGAGGTAGGGATTGGCAAGCAAGTCGAAGCACTTCACCTCCATGTTTGCCGCCTGGGACTCGCTGCCTGCGGATCCGGTCACCATCCGCATCGCCGCCTCACGATTCTCGAGTCCCCAGCAGGCGTAGACGCCGGCCCAGTGCGAGGGAAGCAGTCGCAGGTAACTGACCGGGCTGGGCGCACCGATGGCGAGCAGGGCCGGGAGCCGTGTGAGTACTCCGGCGCTGAACGAGTCGGCGGTCTCGGTGAGACCAAACCTGCCGTCGCCGCCGGCGAAGAGGTTGTGGCTGTCACGCCACAGGCTCAGGTGGACGTGGCCACCGTTGCCGACCCCTGGAACGGCGACCTTGGGGGAATACGACGTTCGAAGCCCGTGCGCCATACCCACCGCTCGGATCGTCGAACGCACCAGCACCGAGGTGTCGGCGGCGCTCACGGGGTCCTCCGGTGCGACCGAGAGCTCGAGCTGACCCGCGGCGTACTCCGGGTGGAACTGCTCCACGGTCACCCGCTCGTCTCGTAGGGCGTTGAGCACGTCACGGCAGTAGTCCGACCGGTTGATGAGGCGGGTCATGCTGTATCCGGGACCGGTTACCCCGGGGACGAAGTCGTCGCCGTCACCGGCGGACACCACCCATTCGACTTCGAACGTCGTCTGGGCGGTGAAGCCCTGCTCGGCGAGCTCGTCGACAAGCCGGGAGAGCAGCAGCCGACTGCACTGGCCGTGCGGTTCTCCCGACTGCTGATAACGATCTGCGGGCGCCCAGGCCCACCCCGGCTGCGCGGCCAGCGGCACGACCCGGCGTACGTCGGGGATGATCCGCAGGTCACCGACGGGCTCGGCGCCAGCACCGTCGCCGGCGATCCAGTCGTCGAACCGGAAACGGTCGAAGCTGGTCGAGATACCGACTCCCCAGGCCGCGAGGTGCGGAAGCCGGGCGAGTGGCACGGACTTGACCCGGGTGATGCCGGAGTTGTCGACGAAGGTGGCGGCTACCGCCACCACACCCGCCGCTTCGAGAGCCTCAAGCCTCTTCTTGGCGTCTTGGCTGCGCGCCTCGCGCCCTGCAGTGTCCATGGCCGTCCCTTCACCGTCGCGTGGGCAGTTGTCCAGTTGTGGACAAACTACGGGGGTGCCATCACACTCGCAGGTGAAATGTCCACCGCCCACTGGCCGAGGAGGCCTCATGTCCACGTCGAGGGACACCACCACGACTGAAGGAAACGGCCTTCGACGAAGCCTGTCGGTCTGGCAGGCGATCGGCATCTCGGTGGCGCTGATGGCACCCAGCATGGCCGCCAACATCAATCCGCAGGGGACCGCCGGACTGGTGGGCCGGGCAACGCCGCTGGCGTTCTTCCTGGCCGCGGTCGCCGTGTTGCTCATCGCCTACGTGTTCGTACGACTGTGCCAGTACTACCGGCACGCGGGTTCGGTCTACGTCTTCGCCGGTGCGACACTCGGCTCCCGCGCGGGGGCCGTCGCTGGGCTGGGGCTGATGGGCACGTATGCCTTCTACGGGTTGGTGACAGGGTCCGCTGCGGGCATCTTCGGCGCAGAGTTCCTCGACCGGCTGGGCATCTGGACCGGCCAACCGTGGTGGTCCGCCTTCGTGGTGGCGGCGGTGGCGCTGGCACTGGCACTGGTGCTCGCGATCATTCCCGCTAAAGGCGCCACGTCCCTGCTGCTCATCGTCGAGGGCATCACCGTGCTGCTGATCCTCGTCATCTCCGCGGTCGTGCTGGCCCGGCTGCTCGGTGGGGACGCGCCGGGTGGCGCCCAGTTCACCCTCGACGTGTTCACCGTCCCGGCCGGGACCGACCGCTCCACGCTCTTCCTCGGCATCATCTTCGGGCTGTTGTCCTTCGCGGGGTTCGAGGCGGCTGCCACCCTTGGTGAGGAGGCGCACAACCCGAGCCGCGACATCCCTCGAGCCATCCTAGGGACCGCCATCTTCGGTGGCGTGTACTTCACGGTCGTCACCGCGATCGAGATGATGGCGTTCGGCACCGACGCGGCCGGGGTCGACAGGTTCGTCCACTCCGAGGCACTCCTCGGGGACCTCGGGACGTCGTACGTCGGTGCCTGGGTCGGTGACCTGATCGTCCTTGGCGCGGCAGTCAGCGCGTTCGCGTGCTGCCTGGCCTGTCTGGTGGGTGCGGCGCGGCTGCTCTTCGCCGTCATGCGCGACGTCAGCCCACAGTCACCGCTGGCACGGACCGGACGCAACGGCACCCCGGCAGCGGCCACGAGCCTGATCGCAGGGGTGGTGGTCGCGATCGCCCTCGTCATGATGACGTTCTTCTCTGCTGAGCCCTTCGACACATTTCTCTGGAGCGGCACCATCGGCACGCTGATCCTGCTGGTTGCCTACATCTTGGCGACGATCGGCTGCATCAAGCTGGTGTTCATCGACAAGCGGATGGACGTGGCCGGCTGGCAGGTCGTCATCCCTGTGCTGGCGCTTGCCATGCTGGGTTACACGATCTACCGCAACGTCTATCCTTTCCCCGCCGGCGCCGCCTGGTGGCTGCCGGGCACCGCCTTCGGTTGGCTGATCGTCGTCACTCTCGTGGCCTTCCTCGTCCCCGGCCTGGCTCGCCGGCTCTCCGAAGGGATGGCACACCTCGAAGAGCAGGACCGTGCCGGCTATACGCACAACCAGGGCTAGCGCAGACCAATGCCAGCGCCCCGAGCCTGATCGCCCATGCCGCCCGCAGACGCCTCCTTCGCCGTGGGGCCCTTCGTCGACCACCACTGTCATGGGCTCGTGCGACGTGAGGTCGACCGCGCGGAGTTCGAGCTGCTCCTCAACGAGGGCAACGGTGCAGGGCCGCTCGGAACGTCCGCCTTCGACTCGATGATCGGGCTTGCCGTACGCCGTTGGTGCGCCCCCCTCCTCGAGCTGCCTGAGCTGTGCGACGCCGACGCCTATCTGGCCCGGCGAACCGAGCTCGGCGCAGGAGAGGTCGACCGCCGTTTCCTCGGCGCGGCTCAGATCAGCGACTTCATCGTCGACATCGGTTTCGTGCCCGAGCCGATCTCGACGCCCGATGAGCTGGCCTCCCTCGGTGGTGGTCGAGCCCACCGAATCGTCAGGCTAGAGGGCATCGGACAGCAGCTTCTCGGCGACGGGACGCCGGCAGAAGCCTTTGCCACGGCTTTTCGAGCGGCGCTGCTTGAATCGGGAGCGGTTGGGGCGAAGAGCATCGCAGCGTACCGAGTGGGCCTCGAGCTGGCTGCTGAGAAACCCGACGAGCGTTCCCTCATCGAAGCGCTGGGGCGACAGGCCCCGGACACCTCGGGCGCCTTTCGTATCGCTGACCCCGTTCTCAACTCCTGGATGGCGTGGGCCGCAATCGAGATGGGGCTGCCCCTGCAGTTCCATGTCGGCTATGGCGACGCGGATGTCGACCTTCATCGGTGCGACCCGCTGCTCCTCAGCGCGTTCCTGCGCTCAACGCAGGAGCGAGAGGTTCCTGTGCTGCTGCTGCACAACTACCCGTTCCACCGCCAGGCTGCCTATCTGGCGCAGGTGTTCGACCACGTCTTCTGCGATCTGAGCCTCGCTGTGCACAACACGGGAGCACTGTCGCGACGCCTCGTGGCCGAGGTGCTCGAGCTGGTGCCGTTCGGCAAGCTGCTCTACGCATCTGACGCGTTCGGCCTTGCGGAGCTGTACTACCTCGGCTCGCTGCTCTTTCGTCGCGGCCTGGATGCTTGCCTCACCGAGCTGGTGGCAGCCGGCGAGATGGGTGCGGACGACGCGAGGCACCTGGTCGACCTGGTGGGGCGGCGAAACGCGAACCGGGTCTACCGCCTGGACTAGTGCCCCGTCAAGCAACGTTCGCCTGACGCGGCACTAGGGTGGCCGGTCGCGGAAGTAGTGGTCAGCGAGGGCCGCGGCCGCGCATGAAGCCGACTGCGACGACGACGAGGACGATGAGCACAAGGATGATCAGGAGTGCCTTCATGGCGGACAGGTTCCCCGTCAGGTCGACTTTATGCAGTCTTCGTCGGCGGGAGTGCCGCCACGTCGCTGCGCGGGCGGGGTCACAGGGTCCGACGCGGGCGGCGGAAGCGCTCACCGACGGTCAGGGCAAGGGCGGTCACGTCGGCGCCGCTCAGTCGACTGCGACCGTGCTTCATCAGCTTGAGCAGCTGAGGCAAGGTCGCGATGGAGGTGCCGCCGACAACGCTGGGTGCACTGATGCGTCCACCCACCAGGCACAGCACAGACTGGACACTGACACCGGACCGGCCCGAGGTTTCGAGCGTCTCGACGACCCTCGATGTCAGCGTGTCGATGTCTTCGACCACGGGGGTGAAGTCCTCACCGTCGACGAGGAACGTCTCGTACGACGACGAGAACAGCCCCGACTTGCCCGCGAACTGCACCTTGGCGCCGGTGGCCTCCTCGACCTGGACCAGCCAGAGCCCGGTCGACGTGACGGCCAGGATGTCAATCGTCGTCTCACTGGTTCCGTTGAGGACGCGGCGGTGGTAGAGGTACACGCCGTCGGGGTACCTGGCGCGCAGGGCGACGGCCACCTGATGCTTGATCACCGCCTGCTCGGTCCCGGCGATCCACCGGGGATTGTCGCTCAGCACCAAGGTGGCGCGCTCGCCGTGCGGCGCACCGCGGTGCGACCGCTTCGTCTCGGGGGGAGCAGCGTCTCGAACTCTCCCGCCACTGACGTGGGAAGCTCGCGGGCGTTCTCCTACATATGGTGCTTCATGACCACCATATGTAGCCGCTTGCTCGCGCTGTGTCCTCAGAATGCCCGAAGTGTCGGTGACACGGTGGACGCCCGCCTCGGGACACAGACCGACCGCTCGCAGTTGTCTAATATACCCCCCGGTGGTATGCTGCGGCTTATGACGACGAACCACGCTCCCGCCCCAGGACATGCGTTGACCGCGATGGCGATCAGCGCAACGTTGCACTGTCTGACCGGCTGTGCGATCGGCGAAGTGCTCGGGATGGTGATCGGGACGGCCCTGGGCTGGCACAACGCCGCGACCATCGCCGTGTCCATCGCGCTGGCGTTCGTGTTCGGCTACTCACTGACGATGCTGCCGGTGCTGCGGGCCGGCCTGACGCCGAAAGCGGCCGTCGGAGTAGCGCTCGCCGCTGACACGATCTCCATCGCAGTGATGGAGATCGTCGACAACACGGTGATCGTGGCCGTCCCGGGCGCGATGGACGCCGGCCTCACGAGCTGGCTCTTCTGGGCGGCTCTCGGTGGCTCCCTGGTCGTCGCCTTCGTCGTGACCGTCCCGGTGAACCGGATGCTGATCGCACGCGGTCGTGGCCACGCCGTCGTCCACGCGTACCACTGACGGTCCCTTCGCGGTGGCCGCAGGGGACGCAACGGCTTCTGCTCGGCGATGGTGAAGAAGTTCGCCTGAGCACCGCCGGCAGATTCGGTGTCAGCTCAGCCCTACGATGGACTGACACCGGCGCCGTAGGGAGGCGCCGACCCAGGTACGCAGGAGCGTCGGGCAGTGAGCTGGATCAAGCCGGTCGGGACCAGGCTCGTGAAGTACGGTCCGCAGGCGCAGCTCCTCTGGAAGCACGTGGCAGCGCCGGCGACGGCTGTCGCAGGTCGCACCTTCGCGGCGCAGACGGCTCGGCGTACCGCTCTGAAGCACGCGGACACCGTCGTCGAAGGCGCGATCGTGAACGTGATGCGAGACGGTGAGACCTACTGGGTCGTCTTCACCGGCGGTGAGCCGGTGGCGGCGTATCCCGCTGCGCCGGTCCCGCTGCCGGAGCTGATCGCGCACGCCAACCTGGCGAAGAAGATGACGCCCGACCAGTACCGCTCCCGCCAGGCCGAGGCATCTCGCACCCGCAAGGCGGTTGAGACCGCGCGGACGGTACGCCAGCAGTACCGCAGGCGCCGAGACGGCATGTAGGAGCACCCTCCGCGGGGTGGGAGAATTCCCGCGTGCACATCGCGATCGGGGTCGTCGTCCTCATCAGTGTCGTCACGCTCGTGACGGCGTTCGGTCGTCGGCTGCCGGTGCCGGCACCGCTGTTGCTGGTCGTGGTCGGGGTGGTGGCGTCGTTCATCCCCCAGGTGCCGGAGGTGGAGCTCAGCCCCGACCTGGTGCTCGTCGGCTTCCTGCCCCCGTTGCTGTACGCCGCCGCGCTCAGCACGTCGGTCACCGACTTCCGCGCCAACAAGCGACCGATCGCCTTGCTGTCGGTGGGTCTCGTGATCACCACGACGGTCGTGGTCGGTCTGGTCGCCTGGTGGCTGCTGCCCATCCAGCCAGCGGTGGCGTTCGCTCTCGGCGCCGTCGTCTCACCGCCTGACGCCGTCGCGGCCACGGCCATCGCCCGTCGGGTGGGCATGCCGAGACGGATGGTGACGATCCTTCAAGGCGAGAGCCTCGTCAACGACGCGACGGCGCTGGTCGCCCTGCGCACGGCGATCGCGGCCTTCGGTGGCACCGTGACCGTGTGGGAGGTCGGCCTGGACTTCGTGACCACAGCCGTGGGCGGCGTCGTCGTCGGCATCGTCGTTGCGATCGTGACCGGCAAGATCCGCAGGCACATCCATGACGAGGTCAGCGACACGGCTGTGTCGATCGTGACCCCCTTCATCTCCTACCTGGCAGCCGAGCAGCTGCACTTCTCGGGCGTGCTCGCCGTCGTCGTCACCGGGCTCATCCTCGGCCACCGCTCCCACCTGATGCAGTCGGCGTCGTCTCGAGTCTTCGAGCGGACGAACTGGCGGACGTTCGAGTTCATGCTGGAGAACACGGTCTTCTTGCTGATCGGGCTGCAGGTCCGTTCCATCGTCACCGCTGCCGGCCAGAGCGACCTGGGCGTGCAGCGGATCGCGATCGCCTGCGTGGCCATCACCGTGACGGTGATGATCGTGCGGCCGCTGTGGGTGTTCCCGGCGACGTACCTGCCCCGCCTCATCCCGGCCATCCGGAGGAACGACCCGCTCCCGCCGTGGACCTATCCCGCGGGAATCTCCTGGGCGGGTATGCGGGGTGTGGTGACGCTCGCCGCAGCCCTCATCTTGCCGGCGGACGAGACGCAGGAGCGTGAAGTGCTGATCTTGATCGCGCTGGTGGTGGTGGGGGCGACGCTGCTGCTGCAGGGTGCCACCCTGCCCTGGGTACTGCGTCATCTCGGCCTGACCGGACCCGACCCGGCCGAGGACGCACTGCAGGCAGCCAGCGTGGCGCAGCGCGCCTCTGCCGCCGGGCTGCGGCGGCTCGACGAGATCCGGACCGACAACGACCGCGACGAGGTGATCGAGCGCGTACGCCGACGCAGCAACGAGCGCTCCGACGCCTTGTGGGAGCGCCTGGGGGGGAGCGACGAGACCCCCAGCCAGGCCTACGCGCGGCTACGGCTGGCCATGATCGACGCCGAGCGCCAAGAGCTGCTCCGGCTACGCGACGAAGGCGCCGTTCCCGACGAGGTGATGCGGCGTGTGGTGGCCTCCATCGACGTCGAGGAGACCGTGCTCGACCTCGGCCAGCGCTGGAGCGACGAAGGCCGGGCGGAGGAGCTGACCTCGACGATCACGCATGGCGCCTGCGAGCACCTGGACGAGCTGTCTGAAGCTCCCGCGCCCAAGACGCCGCAAGGCTGCGAGGAGTGCATCGCCGAGGGCCTGGAGTGGGTGCACCTGCGGTTGTGCATGTCGTGCGGTCACGTGGGTTGTTGCGACTCGTCGATCGGCAAGCACGCCAGCGGCCACTTCCAGCATGTGCAGCATCCGGTGATGCGTAGCATCGAGCCGGGTGAGGCCTGGCGCTGGTGCTTCGTGGACGACGTGCTGGGCTGAGCCCTGCGTCAGGGAAGGTAGCGGCGAGCCTCCTCGACGACCTCCTCGAACAGGGCCTGCTCGAGGGCGGCACCCTCGCGCCGTACCGAGTCCGCCTCGACCCGGATCAGCCGGTCCAGCCGGACCTCGCTGGGACGTCGCTCGCGGTCCCAGTCGCCGGTGCCGACGTCGCGCCAGTGCCGTCCTTGGCGTGTCTCCTGCTCGGCGTCGCGGTCATGGTCCTTGCTGGTCAGCATCAACCCGGCCAGGTCGCCGTCGAGGCGTCCGATGATGAGGACCGGGCGGTCCTTGCCTCGCGACGGGTCGTCCTCATACGGCACCCAGGTCCACACCACCTCACCGGGATCGGGGCGCCCGTCGCTGCGCGGCTGGTACTCGACGACCAGCCCCTGACCTTTCCGGCCCGGTGGGGGCGCGGAGTCGTTCCGCGCCCCCACCGGTCGACGGCGGGTGAGCGTCGTCAGAAGTCGGCGGAGCTGGCCGCCTCGAGGCTCACGGGGCAAAGGGTCAGCAGCCGCAGGTGTAGTAGGTGATGTCCCAGTGGCTGCCCTCGTTGGTGTAGACGTTTCCAGACGCCGCCTTGTACATCGGGTAACCGTCACTGCGCAGGCCCGCGTAGGCGTAGTGGCCACGGATGTAGTTGTCGTTGCAGGTGGACCGGGAGATGTCGACCTTGTAGCCGTTGAAGTGGCTGTAGGTCCCGCTGGCGTGGCCGACCTCGGTGCCGCCGGTGATGTTGACGGCACACCCGCTGACGCCGCGATACGTCTTGATGCCGGAGACCGTGGACTGGTTGATCTGCTCGTAGGAGGTGCAGGTGGAGTTGTAGCGGTAGGTGCAATTGCCGCTCGAGCTGTGGGTGATGCCGGACGCAGACAGCTGCGAGGCGGCCTGGCTCTGGGTGAGCTTCGTGACGGCGGTGGCTGTCTGGACCGGACCGAGGCTGACAACGGCCAGCGACAGGAGTCCGATCAGCACAGCGACCAGACGATGGGTGCGAGTCATGACGATTCCGTTCTGCAGCGGAGTGCGCTGCGGCTGAACTGCGTGACAGGGAAGGAGCCGGCGGCTCCCACGGAGGTGTCTAGCAGCCGGAGGGGTCGCTTGCCCAGACCCAAGCCCGTTGTCGGGCCCGCGCCCCAGCGGTAGGACGCCGCGTCAAGCGGCGGCCAGACCAGGCTCGGTAGGGACGTCCTCCTTTGTGGCGTTGATCAAGACCAGCACCGTGAGCAAGGCCACGAACAGCAACGTTGCACCCCAGAAGAACGACACGTGGTAGCCGTGCACGAACGCGAGGCCGGTGACCGCCTCGGCGTCGGCCGGGTCGCGCAGGTTGTCCTGGACGTAGCCGGTCACCGCACCGGCGTACAGCGTGTTGAGCAGTGCCAGACCGAGCGATCCGCCGATCTGCTGGGCGGTGTTGAGCACAGCGCTCGCCACCCCGGCGTCGTGGTGGCTGATGCCGACCAGGGCGGTGCTGGAGGCCGGGATGAAGACACCGGCGAGACCGACGCTCATCAACAACAGCGCTGGCAGCACGTGTAGCCAGTACGACGTGTCCGGGGTGATCTGGGTGAGCAGCAGCATGCCGACCACGGCCATCACCAGTCCTGGGATCAACAGCGGTTTGGGCCCGACCTTCGGCAGCAGCTGCGAGACGATCGCGGCTGAGACGATGATCCCGCCGCTGAACGGCAAGAAGGCGAAGCCGGACCTCAGCGGGCTGTAGCCCAACGTCAGCTGGAAGTAGTAGGTCAGGAAGAGGAACATCGCGAACAGACCCGCACCGACCAGCAGGAACGTCAGGTAGGAACCGCCACGGTTGCGGTCGAGGATTACCCGCATCGGGAGAAGCGGGTTCTTCGCCCGCAGCTCCCACGCGATGAAGGCGACGAGGAGGACGGCTGCCGCGATCAGGAAGAACAGGGTCGAACCGGCGGTCCAGCCGAGCACGTCGGTGCTCCTGCCAGGGTCCTTCAGCTTGGCGGCCTCGGTGAAGCCGTAGACCAGCGACACCAGGCCGAGCGTGGCCAAGACAGCGCCGGGGATGTCGTAGCGGGTGTCGCCCGCGGCCCTGCTCTCGCGCACGATCGGCACGGCAGCCAGCGCGGCGCCGAGCGCGATCGGGACGTTGACCCCGAGACACCACCGCCACGAGGCGTACTCCGTCAAGACGCCGCCGACGATCAAGCCGATGGCCGCGCCACCACCAGAGATCGCGCCGAAGACTCCGAACGCACGGGCCCGCTCCTTCGGCAAGGTGAACATCACCGCGATCAAGGAAAGCGCCGCCGGTGCGAGCAGCGCCGCGAACGCGCCCTGCAGGGCGCGGGCCGCGAACAACAGCCCAGCGGTCGAGGCGATCCCACCGAGTGCGGACGCGCCGGCGAAGCCGAGCAGCCCGACGATGAACGTGCGCTTGCGGCCCATGTAGTCAGCGATCCGGCCGCCGAGCAGCAGCAGGCCGCCGAACGCGAGCGTGTAGGCCGTGACCACCCATTGCCGGTCGGCGTCACTGATACCGAGATCGGTCTGCGCTGAAGGCAGCGCGATGTTGACTATGGACGCGTCGAGAATGATCATCAGCTGAGCCACGGCGATCACACCGAGCGCCACCCAGCGCTTCGGGTCCAGACCTGCGCCAGGCGTCGATGGTCCGGTCGGGGTGGTCTCGGGGGGAAGAGTTGACTCGGTCACCAGGACCCTTTCACGTCAGTGGACGGTTGTGCCGTTCACTCCACCACGGTCCACCGACATCATCGGATGGCGGCCCTAGAATCGGATGATCATGTCCACCAAGCGGCGCCTCGCGTCAGAGGCCACCGCACCCGCGCCGCAGGGTGCTCCGCTGGTCATCACCTATCCACCGCAGCTCCCCGTCTCGCAGCGCAGGGACGACATCGCGGCCGCCATCCGTGACCATCAGGTCGTGATCGTCGCGGGCGAGACCGGTAGCGGCAAAACGACGCAGCTGCCCAAGATCTGCCTCGAGCTCGGACGCGGCCAAGGCGGTACGGTGATCGGCCACACTCAACCTCGCCGCATCGCCGCCCGGACCGTCGCCGAGCGGATCGCCGACGAGCTCGACACCGAGCTCGGGCAGCTCGTCGGCTACCAGGTCCGCTTCACCGACAGGTCGAGCGAGGCGACGGCGGTTAAGGTGATGACCGACGGCATCCTGCTCGCCGAGATCCAGCGGGACCGCACCCTGCGCCGCTACGACACGATCATCATCGACGAGGCGCACGAGCGCAGCCTCAACATCGACTTCATCCTCGGCTACCTCAAGCAGCTGCTGCCGCGGCGACCCGACCTCAAGGTCATCATCACCTCGGCAACGATCGACCCGGCGAGGTTCTCCACCCACTTCGACGACGCCCCGATCATCGAGGTCTCAGGACGCACCTACCCCGTCGAGGTGCGCTACCGCGAGCTCACCGACGACCAGACGCAAGGCATCGTCGACGCGGTCCGTGAGCTGACGACTGCGGGGCCGGGCGACATCTTGGTGTTCTGCTCCGGCGAGCGGGAGATCCGCGACGCCGCTGACGCTTTGAAGAAGCTCCAGTCCAGCCGGGTGACCGATCGGCTCGAGGTGCTCCCGCTGTACGCCCGGCTGTCGTCGCACGAGCAGCACCGCGTCTTTGCGCCGCACTCGACCAGACGGGTGGTACTGGCCACGAACGTCGCGGAGACGTCGCTGACCGTGCCCGGCATCCACTACGTCGTCGACATCGGTCTCGCCCGCATCTCCCGCTACAGCTCCCGCACCAAGGTGCAGCGGCTACCGATCGAGCCGATCTCGAAGGCCAGTGCCAACCAGCGCAAGGGCCGGTGCGGCCGGCTGGCCGACGGTATCTGCATCAGGTTGTACGCCGAGGACGACTTCGAGGCGCGTCCGGAGTTCACTGACCCCGAGATACTGCGTACGAACCTCGCCTCGGTCATCTTGCAGATGACCGCGCTAGGTCTGGGGGACATCGCCGGGTTCCCGTTCCTGGAGCCGCCGGACACCCGGGCGGTGCAGGCGGGCTTCCAGCTGCTCGACGAGATCGGGGCCATCACCACAGCGCCGCCGCAACGCCGGGCGTCGCGACGCGGGCGCGGCAGTTCCCGGCAGGCACCCGGGCGCGGCCCCCGACTCACGACGATCGGTCGCGACCTCGTGCGTCTTCCGGTAGACCCTCGCCTGGCGCGGATGGTGCTGGAGGCTGGACGCAACGAGTGTGTCCGTGAGGTCGTCACGATCGTCGCCGCCCTGTCGATCCAGGACCCGAGGGAGCGACCGGCCGACCAGCAGGAACAGGCCGACCAGGCGCACCGGCGCTTCGCCGATCGCACCTCCGACTTCGCGAGCCTTCTCAACCTGTGGCGCTACATCAAGGAGCAGCAGAAGGAGCTGTCGTCGAGCGGTTTCCGTCGCATGTGCAGGCGCGAGTACCTCAACTACCTTCGCGTCCGCGAGTGGCAAGACCTCGACGCCCAGCTGCGCCAGGTCGCCAAGCAGCTCGGAGTTCCGATGACGACGACGCCCGCCGCGGCTGAGGCTGTCCACCGCTCGCTGCTGGCCGGGCTGCTGTCCCACATCGGCATCCGCGACGAGGAGAGACGCGACTACCTGGGCGCCCGTGGGACGCGGTTCTCCATCTTTCCCGGCTCCGGGCTGTTCACGTCCCAGCCCGCGTTCGTGATGGCCGCGGAGCTGGTCGAGACCGGGCGCCTCTGGGGGCGGATGAACGCGCGGATCGAGCCCGAGTGGGCCGAGGACGTCGCCCGCCACATCGTCAAGCGCAGCTACAGCGAGCCGCACTGGGAGAAGAGCCGCGGGGCAGTGGTCGCGCTCGAGAAGGTGTCGCTCTACGGCATCCCGATCGTCACGGACCGCAAGGTGAACTACGGCCGCATCGACCCCACGATGTCTCGAGAGCTCTTCATCAGACACGCGCTGGTGCAGGGGGAGTGGACGACTCACCACCGGTTCTTCGCCGCGAACCAGGCCCTGCTGGCGGAGGCCGACGAGCTCGAGCACCGGGCTCGCCGTCGCGACATCGTTGTCGACGACGAGACCGTCTACGACCTGTACGAGCAGCGGATCCCGGCCGACGTGGTCTCGACCGCTCACTTCGACGCGTGGTGGAAACGCCAGCAGCACGACACCCCTGAGCTGCTGACGTTCACGCTGGACATGCTCGTGCACGACAACGCCGAAGTCTCTGCTGACGACTTCCCCCTCGCCTGGCGCCACGGGGAGGCCGAGCTCCCCCTCGCGTACCAGTTCGAGCCGGGCACCGACCTCGACGGCGTCACCGTCGACATCCCGGTGGCTACGCTGCCGCAGGTAGGAGCCCACGACTTCTCCTGGCCCGTGCCTGGGCTGCGCGAGGAGCTTGTTGTGGCGATGATCCGCTCGCTGCCCAAGCAACTGCGGGTCAACTTCGTCCCAGCACCCAACGTGGCCCGGGCTTTCCTGGCCGCGACGACGCCAGGGGAGGAGCCGCTGGTCGACGCACTGACCAGATACCTGCGTCGTACGACCGGCGTCACCGTGCCGCCCGATGCGTGGGACTTCACCAAGGTGCCTGCGCACCTTCGCACATCGTTTCGGGTGGTGGACGACGCAGGCGCCGAGCTGGGAGTAGGCAAGGACATCGAGGCGCTGAAGAACCGGCTGCGGGGGCAGGCCGACACCGCCGTGGCGGCTGCGGCGGCAGGGCTGGAACGGTCCGGACTCACGGGCTGGGACTTCGACACCCTGCCCCGGGTCTTTCGGCAGACCCGCGCGGGGCTCGAGGTGCGCGGCTACCCGGCGCTCGTCGACGACGGCACCCCCGTGAGCATTGCCGTGCTCGGTACTGAAGAGGAGCAGCGGAGCGCGATGGTGCTCGGCGTCCGCCGGCTGCTTCTGCTTGCTGTCCCCTCGCCGGCGCCGGCGATCGCGGCCGATCTGTCGAACGCCGACAAGCTCGCCCTCGCGCTCAACCCGGCGGGTGGCTCCGCCGCGCTGCTTGACGACGCGTACGCCGCCGCTGTCGACGCCTTGGTGGCCGACCATGGCGGGCCGGCCTGGGAACGGGAGTCCTTCCACAGCCTGGTCGAGACGGTCCGCCGGCACGGCCGGGCGCGCACCGAGCAGGTCGTCCTCCTTGCCAGGGACGCCGTCACCGCAGCGCACGCCGTAGACCGCCGGCTGTCGGGACGGGCAGAGCTCGCGCTGCTTCCTGCGCTCTCCGACATGTCAGGGCAGTGGGCACGACTGATGGGGGCCGGCTGGGTGGCTGCGGCGGGCGTCGAGGCGCTGCGGCACTACCCGCGGTACTTCGCCGCGATGGAGCAACGGCTCGAGAAGCTGCCCGGCGATCCGCGCCGCGACGCCGTGCTGATGGGGACGGTGGCCGGCGTGCAGTCGGCGTACCTGCAGAGGTGGGAGAGCCTGCGACCCGGAGAGCCGCCAGGGACAGGGCTGCGGGCGATCCGGTGGATGATCGAAGAGCTGCGGGTGAGCCTGTGGGCGCAGCAGCTGCGGACTGCGCAGCCGGTCTCAGTGAGCCGGATCGAGAAGGCGCTGGCTGACGTCTGACGGTCCCCGGTCGTCGACGTCTGGGGAAATCTTCACCCCGGATCCCGGGTCGAAACCACCAGGGCAGAACAAGCGAATCTAGTCCTCGTGCTCGACTGCGACCCGAGTCAGAACCGGCAACAATGCAGAGCCCACGGCCTGATTCGCACCACCCGGCTAAACGACGGCTTCAACGGACCAGAGAGACACCGGCGTCACCGGGCGGCCACACGCTCATTATCAGCCCCTAATGGGCGCACCGCCAGGGGCACCTTGGCTAGTAGAGTGCCGCCCGAGGCGAGGGAGATGGCATGAACACTGCGCAGAACACGGCCCACCAGGTCAACGACAACGAGTGGTTCGAGCGGCTGGTGCGGGTGGGGCTGGCGTCGTACGGCGTCGTGCACCTGCTCATCGGCTGGCTCGCGCTCCAGCTGGCGTTCGGCGACAAGTCGGGGGCACCCGACCAGCAGGGTGCGCTCCAGCAGATCGCGGCCGAGCCGTTCGGTGAGGTCCTGCTGTGGATCATTGCGGTCGGGCTGTTCGCGATGGCCGTCTGGCAGGCGATCGAGGCGTTCGTCGGCCACACCAGCAGGGACAATCCGAAGCGGACGTTGAAGCGGGCGGCGTCTGCAGGCAAGGCGGTCATCTACGTCGCCC
>JAABUS010001892.1_pt1 | contig 34374 bp, 48 predicted proteins | sample 5560161 | NCBI WGS metagenome assembly JAABUS01 (sample SAMN10711885, study PRJNA513376) | rock metagenome | isolation source: Antarctica rocks | place: Antarctica: Victoria Land, Trio Nunatak nord | collected 2016-01-04 | reverse complement strand
GCAGCCCCGAGACGACCACCGGCGGCAACGCCCTGAAGTACTATGCTTCAGTCCGGATGGATGTCCGTCGGGTGGCTCAGATCAAGGACGGGGATAACGTCATCGGCAACCGCACCCGTGTGAAAGTCGTCAAGAACAAGGTCGCGGCTCCGTTCAAGGTGGCCGAGTTCGACATCATGTACGGCCAGGGCATTTCACGGGAAGGCGATATCCTTGACTTGGCCGTCGAGAAGGACATCGTCGGTAAGGCCGGAGCATGGTACGAATACAAGGATGAGAAAATCGGCCAAGGCCGGGAAGCGGCCAAGCAGTATTTGAAGGACAATCAAAAGGTTGGCAAGGAAATCGAGCAGAAAGTCCGCGACGAGGCCGCCAAGTGATCCTTACGATAAACATCTAGCAACAAGTAATCCCCCGGTTCGCCGGGGGTGTTGCTTTCCGGCCATGAAGATAACCAAGATTAGCAAACAACAGCGTGGCGATCGGTACAACCTTTTCGATGACGAGACTTTTATCGTGGGTATTTCCGCGGCCGTGCTGGCGCGCAGCGGCCTGAGCGTCGGTGAAGAACTGACGGCGGATCGCCTCGCCAGCCTACAGGACGATGAAGGCTACGGGAAAGCCTTAGCCAAAGCCTATGATTATCTGGCCCGACGGCCGCACGCCACGGTCGAGCTGAAGCGGAAACTGATTGCCAAGGAGTTCGACGGCAAGGTAATCGAACGCACTCTCGCACATCTTGAGCACGAGGGCTACCTTGACGACTTAGCGTTCGCCAAAATATGGATCAGCTCACGCGGCAGCAGCCGCGGCGACCGCCTATTGCGACAAGAGCTGCGGCGCAAGGGGGTCGCGGACGAGGTCGTTGACCAAGCGTTGGCCGAAGAAGCTGATCGTGATGCCAGTTCTGATATCCAGGCAGTGGCCCGCAAACGGTATCGCCAGATGACGACGTTACCGTGGGAGAAAGTCTATGCTCGTCTCGGAGGATACCTGGCCCGCCGGGGCTACGAAATGAGCGACATCAGGGCAGTGCTGGCGGAATTAAGGCAGGAACATTCAACCTGAAATGACTACGGGTTGCCTCCTCTGACTTTGTTATGCTGAGAAGATGGCAGACCGCAGCGTAACCAGTAACTCCGATAACTCGGAAGTAACCGTAGTGAAAGTCGGCACCTCGGCAATCACTGATCATAATGGCAACTTTGCCCGTAATGTCGCGCGCCTGATCCTTCGACAAATCGAGGCGCTGCAGAGTCACGATCCGCATCACGAATTTATCATCGTTTCCTCCGGCGCGATCGGGCTCGGCATGAAGAAGCTAGGCCTGACCCGATTTCCGGAAGATACCGCCGAACGCCAACGCTGTTCGTTATTCGGACTGTATGAATTGGTCCACTCCTGGCAGGAAGTGACCGACCGCCCCGTCTCGGGTCATTGGATCACGCACGACATGTTCGAAAGTCGTCAGAAATTAACGAATTTCCACCACGGCATCAAGTCTTGTCTGGCCGTCGGCGGCATCCCGGTGATTAACGAGAACGATGGTATTTCGGTCGAGGAAATCGAGCGGAAGTTCGGAGATAATGATCAGTTGGCGGCCTCGATCGCGGTAGATTTACGGGCGAAACGCCTCATCATTCTCAGTAACGTGCCGGGTCTTTTCAACAAGAACCCCGAGCAGCACCACGATGCGGTATTGATTGAGGAGGTCGAGTTCGGCGAAGAAGTACCGGTCGATATCGACGGTAAATCCGCGATGGGTCGTGGCGGCATGTCGGCCAAAAAGGAAGCGATCGAGTCGGTGACGGCCCGTGGCATACCAGTCTATCTGACTAGGCCGGACTCGCCGAACTGTCTGGATGTCGATGCCCCGGACTTCTCGGGCACCCGCTTCAAAGCGAAGGGCGAATAACATATGCCCGTTGAAAAACAACTTGAGAACATCTTTGACCTGAAAAATTCAGTTTGCAGAAACCTGAACACTCTAGCAAACTACGCCATTGAAGTAACATCACCCACTGGTCATTTTGCGCTCAAAATCTACAATCGGGCCTCCAGAATAGCTACAGAAATACAATGGGAAATAGACCTAACGCTACATCTCATCAACAACGGTGCGCCAGTCGCCAAGCCTGTTGTTGGAAAGGACAACGGCTATTTGCAGACTTTCGTCATAGACGGTCAAGACCGTGTGGCTGTCCTGTTTGAATGGGCAGCAGGCGAAAAACCCAAAGCAGAACACAGCACTTACGTTCTACTAGGAAAAGCCGCCGCGCTCATACATAATGCCGCTGATACTTTTACGTCAGAATTGCCCCGCGAAAAGTATGATATACATGAACTCATTGACGATCAGCTTGAGCGAATGAAAGCACCACTTATTGAAAGTGGCGAATTGCAAAGAATTTTTAACTTAACTAAACGCCTTCGGAAAATTATTGCCAACCCTAGCCTTGATTACGGAATCATCCACAATGACTTAACGCTTGATAATATTCACCGAAACGGCGACACGATAACTGTCTTTGACTTGGACAGTGCCGGTGAATCTTGGCGAGCAGCAGAGCCATGGGGCGTACTCAGGTTTTCAGAAGATTACTTCAAGGCTTGGCTTGAGGGCTACCGCTCGGTTAGAGGGTTTAGTCAAGACGATGAGAAAGCTGTAGCGGCTTTTGGAATTGTTGAGGACATTAGAAACGTTGTCTGGAAACTTGGGTTCGCGCGCTCATCGCGTGGGAAACCCTTGTTGCAAACAAAGGATTTATCAAATGTTGTTGACGAGTGGTTGGAGTGGGAACGAGATAAAATTAACACTTAACCACTGGGCTTCGCCAGTGGTGATCTCAGAGATTTGCTCGGGGTTTAGGTTATAGTTGACATCAATGATAGAAGTAACAATACTCGCCGCAATTATTATTGCAATTGCGTTCTTTGGTGAATCAATCTTTGGTTTTGGGGGCGGGCTTATTGCAATTCCATTGCTCAGTTTGCTAATTGGCGTGAAAGATGCCGTTACTCTTGTGTTAATCTTTCAGCTTTTAATGGGATTACTCATTTGGAAGTCGTATAAACAAATTGACTGGAAATCGGCCAGGCCCATGACGATAAGTATTATCATCGGCACAGTTATCGGTACATTGCTGTTATCGCAAGCCAATTTCGTGTCTCTTAAGTTATTTCTAGCGACCTCAATCCTTATCTTTTTGGTAAAAATGATCTGGTTTAATGGTTTCACTCTTGGCAATAAATCCAACACAACTGCCGCTACTGTGGCGGGAGTTGGCGGGGGTCTGTTCCAAGGCCTGATTGGTACTGGGGGGCCAGTCCTCACTATGTACTTATCGGTTGCTATAAAACAAAAACTTTCTTTGAGGGCAACGTTAATATATCTATTTTTCGCAACAAGCATTGTGCGTTTAGGTATTTCATTTCCTAATCATCTATTTACTGACCGAATATTACACTTAGCTTTGGTAGCATTACCCCTGTTTATGATGGCTATATTTCTTGGCCAACGAATGCATCAGAAAATTAGTGAGGAATACTATCGGCTAGGCATATACATTGTTATGGGTGGTTCGGCTATTCTATTGCTAATTAAAGCGTTGTCGCAGCCCTGAACCTCATTCAAAAAAACAAAAATGCGTGCCTTAGCACGCCCAAAAAACAGTTCTCCCCGCTGAAAAAATAATGGTTAGCGCTCCGCGCCAGCCTGCAAAATTCAAAAGAAAATCTATTTGGTTTTATCTTGGTGGGTACTGCAGGACTTGAACCTGCGACCTCCGCGATGTGAACGCGGCGCTCTAGCCAGCTGAGCTAAGTACCCAAGTAGTAATCACTATACCGGAGTGGACCAAGGACGTGATGTTGCGGCTAACGTAATTGCCCGAATAACTATCCCAGTATAATCGAAGGCTGGGCGGATTATTGGAAGAACGTCACGTACAAGGTCTTCCTCAGCTCGTCGAACGTCAGGCTGACGGTTTCCGCCGACTGCCACCAGCTGCTGCGTGCCCATCGCGTGTCGGTCGCCGGATGGGCGATGAAGTGGTAGCCATCCCCGTACACTTTGTAAAAGGTCGTCTTAAGACGACGCGTGTGGTACGGCGACGAGACCAATATCGCCGAGTGGATATTCGCGGCCTGGAAAATAGGCCGCAAAAACTCCGCGTTTTCTTTGGTGTTGGTGGACCTTTCTTCGATCAGGGTGTTTTCGACGGGAACTCCTTCACCGACCGCCCGCAGGCGCATCACCGCCGCGTTCGAGGTTCCCTGGTCGGCGGCCGCCCCGACGAGGATCAATTTCGGAGCCCAGCCTTGTTGATAGAGACGCACCCCCTCGTCCGTCCGTTGGTCAGTGTCGCCGCCAGAGACGACGACGATTGCCTCAGTCTTGGCGAGCTTCTCTTGCGGGGCGATGAACCAGCCGATGCCGAAGGTACCCGCGATGATAATCATGGCCATCACAAAAAGCGTCGCAAAAAAGAACTTCAGGTACCTCATCTCGCGAACGTCCAGAATTTATTGCCGGCGAAGTTGGTGACGACGACCAGAGCATTGGCAAGTAGTTGGGCGATCAGCTTATGGTCATGGAAACCGCCGAATTCGACGAGTAAAGCGAGCGCGACCAGATTCACCGTCAGGCCGCCCGACTGAACTAAAAGGAATTTAATGAACTGGCGCGTTCTGGCGCTCTTCGAGCGGAAGGTCCAGCGCCGGTTGAGTAAGTAGCTATTGAGGGTCGCGATGACGAAGGCGATGACGGCCGCCCCGAGATAGTGCAGGCCGGCCAAGACGAGCACCGAATAAATCGTAAAATTGATCGCCGTCGTCAGGCCGCCGACGATTACGAACTTGATAAATTCGCGAGCGTGGCGGTCGGTCGAAAGTCGTTGTATGAGTTCCATCAGGTTAGCGGAATTTCCGGCTCCGCGGCCGGAGCCTGTGCCTTCATATCATACCGCACGATTACTTCTTTCTGACTGATTGAAACGATATGTTCGCGCGGGATGATCCGTTCGTCAGAGATGAGACGTGTCAGCAGCGGTGGTTTGACGTAGAGCCTTGCTAAGTAGTGGCCGACCGAATGAACCAGGCAGTCATGGATCGATCCCAGCCGAGCGCTTTCTTGATCGACCACCCGTAATCCGAACAACTCGATGCGTTCTTCGACCAGCCGCTTGACGCGGACCAGTTCGTCCAGCTCTTGAAGGACCGCTGGCTCGCTCACCAGGACAGCGTTATCGTAGTAGCGAAGGACATCGACGGTGGAGAGATAGCGCGTCTGGCCGTCAACCTTGGTGACATAGGCCGCGATCACACCGGTGGCCGGATCGACCAGGTAACCGGTTAGGCGACCGATCGGCGAGCCGCTTTGCGATGAGACCAGGGGCAGTTTCAGTATTTCGGACAGCAGGCGTAGCATCCTCACCAGTGTAGCCTAGAACCTGGAGGCCATCTCAAAACACGGTCGAGCTGGGACCACCCGAGACCGGAGCAGGAGAGTTTTTTAAGGGCGACACCTCCCCGAGGTGTCGCCCTTGACGAGCAGCCCTGCCACGAAGGAAAGTCGCTTCCCCCCCACGGTTGTTAGTGGGCAGGGAGCATGATACGGTAGGAAGCCGGTCATTTCACGACGTCAACCCTAGAGAGGAACGCATGACTGAATCGGATGGAAGTTCACAAATGGGTAGGCTCGGCCTGACGGTCAGCCAAGCGGCAGTGGAGCTCGGGGTTTCCGAAAACACGATCAGACGTTGGAGCGATGCAGGCCACCTCAGGCATTACCGGACCCCGGGCGGCCAGCGCCGTTTCTCCCAAAAAGCGATCGACCAGTTCATGCAGAACGCCCAGCGCAAATCGCCGCATTCTCGAACGCCACGCTGACCGAACACAACCACTCCCACCCGGGCCCGCAGGGCGATCATCCCATCTTCGGAGATCGCCCTGCTTCCCCCTGCCTGAGGAGCACCAGCCGCTCCCGATTGCCTTTGGTACCGACGACTGCGGAGGCCATCGTGTGTTCCACCAGCCAGCCTTTTTCGGTCGCCCAAACCAGGAATTCCTCCAAAGCCTGCTCGACGACCGTCTCATCACTGATCACGCCTTTGAAGCGATCGGCGACGGGTTTACCGACTTCGAACTGGGGTTTGAAAAGGGCGATGACTGGCGCGCGGTCGTCGACTAGTCGTGCTACCGCCGGTAGCACCTTCCGCAGCGAAATGAAGCTGACATCGATCGTCACCACGGTCGGCCTTTCCGGCAATTCAAGCGCGCGGATATCCGTCTGTTCGAGGCTGACGACACGCGGATCGTTCCGCAGCTGCCAGTCCAGCTGGCCGCGTCCGACGTCGACGGCGTAGACTTTACAAGCGTTACGGGCGAGCAAGACCTGAGTAAAGCCGCCGGTGGAGGAGCCAACATCGAGAGCGACCTTATCCGTAACCTCGATTTTCCACTGGTCCAAAGCCGGTGTCAGCTTGCCGGCGGCACGGCTGACCGCGTCGCTTTTTTCGGTGTAGACTAATTCCTCATCCGCACTGACCGACTGGCCCGGCGTGCCGAGGCGTCCACCGGTTAGCCTCACTTCGCCGGCCATGATCATCGCCGCGGCTTTGGTGCGGCTGACCTGCTGCTCCGCGGCCACACGAACATCGAGCCGCTGTTTAGAATCCATGAGCTGATCTCACGGGAGTTTTCGCCCTGTGGCAAGGGGTACGCGGCGGAGCGAACCGACGAAGGCCTCGTACTGAAACCAGTCCAGTAAAAACTTCGTTGAATGGGAAGCGGGTTTTGCAACGGGTTCTAATTTCACCGGAACCGGAGTTGAGAGAATCCCTGACCGACCGGCTCATCGCAAGGGTGGCGTGTTTTCGGAGATACCCGCTTTGATTTTCTCCGCGGCGCCGGTCTTTACGTCGATGGAGAAGAGGGCCTTACCTTGGTCGTCATTAGCGATTACGAAGACGTGTTCGTAATCGCGGTCGAAGGAAATTAAGACCATGCCATCCAACCCTTCGACATCCTGGGTCTTCTTTTCCTGGTAGTGGGAGAGCTTCGACTTGTTGGCTCCTTTGACGAAAACCAGGTCCGAAAAATTCAGGTTCCACAGGTAGGAGTCAGCCCCCTGGCTCTCCGAGTAGATCTTTTCGTCTCCGGCGGCGACGCTTTTTACGACGACGGCGGCATTGCCGCCGCCCTCCTGGCTGCGCAAAAAGGAAACCTTTGAGCCGTCGTCGGACGGCATCACGTTCCATTCGTTTTGTGGGGTCTTTGCCATCGGGCGAACCTGGGCTGCCGTCGCGTCCGCTTCGTAGATATCGTTATTATCTTGACTGGCTTCAGCCTGGAAATAAAATTTCAAGCTCCCCGGCGCCCAGACGATGCCGCCGGGATTCTTGCCGGTGGGGACTTGCAAGGACGTCCCCTTGGTCACGTCAGCGATCAGGATGGAATTGGCGGTGGGAATCGCCAGCTTGGTACCGTCGGGCGACCAGGCGACCGGCCAGGTGCCGGGCAAGCCTCCCATCAAGGTGACATATTTGCCGGTAGTCAGGTCGACTACCTTCAGCTTGGTGCGGCCCTTGCTTGTATCGGACGGGCCTTCCTCGTTCGAGTAAAACGCGACCTTTTGCTGGGCTCCGGAGAAGGCGACGCCGAAATCGTCATACACCGAAGAGACGATTTGATCGTCTTTCTCGCGTTCGACCGACCGTGCGTAAAGCTGGCGCTTGCCTTCGGCTCCCTTGGCGTAGAAAATCACCAACTCCTTGCCTTGTGGGGCCGGCGGCGGGGCGAGCGGCGCAAACGTCGGCGGGGTGACCACCGGCGGCGGCGTGGGGGGAGCGGTGGGAATCGTCACCTGGGGGCTCGGGGAGGGTGACGGCGGAGGGGTGGCGAAGACGTCTGGACTGGCCGGTACCAGGGGCACCACCTCGGCGGCCAGCTCGACACGCGCCACCGGTTTCACGGAAGGTGATGGTGAGGCGGCACTGCCGGGCAGACTGACGGTCTTGATGCCGCCGTCGATATTCGCGGCGGCTTGCGGGCGGGGATGGGGCGGGAATTTCGCGTCGGAGAGGCCGCGCGCCTTGGCAGACGGGGTCACGCTGGATTGCGGGGAAGCCGTCGGGGTCGCTTTTTGTCGGCCGAGCAGCATAAGCAGTAAGACGAGCACTAGCACCATCAGAGCGACGAGGCCGATGATAATTTTAGTTTTCCGGCTCATGGCTCCATCATACCAACCACAGGCGTAAAAAGTAGGTTCAAGACCCCAGGACTCTTTTCGAAGCCTGATTTCAACCTGTCTGCCCTTCTGAAGACTTTCCTTGTGAGGAGAGGCGTCTCGCCTCCTCAGGCCCGCTCGACGTAGGAGCCAGTCCGCGTATCGACGCGGATCCGGTCGCCGACTTTGATGAATAGGGGTACGGTGACGGTCGCACCGGATTCGATTACGGCGGGCTTCGACCCCCCCGAGACGGTATCTCCCTTCAGACCCGGATTGGTCTCGCTGACCGCGTAGTCGATCTTGATCGGCATCTCGATGGCGATGACATTCCCCTTGAAGTCGAGTAACTCCACTTCAAGTCCTTCTTTGAGAAACTTCACTTGGTCGCCGACGACGCTTACGGCAAGCGCGAACTGCTCGTACGTGGCGGTATCCATGAAGGTGTAGGCACCGCCATCGGCAAACAAGTACTGGCCGGTGCGGACAGAGAGGGAGGCCGGTTTGATCTTATCGTTGCCCTGGAACGTTTTCGCGAGGGTAGCTCCGGTTCTCAGGTTGCGTAGCTTGGTCCGCAGTACGGCGCCGCCGCGACCCATCTTCGAATGCTGCGAATCCGTGACGACGTATGGATCGCCGTCGAGCTCGATCTTGGTGTTATTTTTGAGGTCCGTAATTCCGTACATGTCATTCGTCTCCGAGATGGTGCGTTAAAAAGTCCGTGGCGGCGTCTTGGAAGGCGCGTGCATCTTCTATCTTACTAAATCCGTGGTCAGCACCGTGTACTTCCACGTATCGAGCGTGGGGCAGAATCTTCGCCAAGCGCCGACTTTGCTCCACCGGCACCTGCTCGTCCGCATCGCCGTGATGGATCAAGACCGGCTGACTGATCGATTCGGCTATCGCGTACGCATCGTATGATTCCGCGTCGGTTACGAAGGAATACGGGGTAGCGATATCGCGTTCAACGTATGGGAAGTCGTAGGTGCCCCGCTCTTGCCATTCCCGCATCGCCTCCTCGCCGAATCGGTAGTGCCGGGCGTCCACCAGATCGGTGGCCGGTGCCTTCAAAACGCCGGCCTTGAGCGCTGGATGACGGCTGATGGCGAGCAGGGTCGTGATGCCACCGTAGCTGCCTCCTAAAACACCAAGTCGTTGATGGTCGACGTTTTCCTGGCGAGAAACAAGCTCCCGGACGGCGTCGAAGTCAGCCTGACCCGTCGTCAGATTGACGTCTTCGATTCGACCCTCGCTTCCAGCATGGCCGCGAAAGGAAAAGCGGGCAGAGGCGATCCGACGTTCCAGCAGCCGGGGAACGATGCTCGTGTTGGTGAAGTTGTTCATCCCGGCCGGACTGCCATACCCGTGGCAAAGGAACACGAGCGGGAAGGGGCCAGCGCCCTCCGGCCAGGCTAACTCGACCGCCACTCCGATGCCGTCGGACGTCGTGACGAGCTCCGCCATCTTAGCGCAGGGTGTACGGCATCAAGGCGGCGATGCGAGCCCGCTTGACGGCGGTCGCCACCAGGCGTTGGTGCTTGGCGCAGTTACCGCTGCGACGCCGCGTTTCGATCTTGGCGTAGGCGTTGATGAAACGATTCAAGAGCTTGGCGTTCTTGTAATCGACTTGGTTGATGTTCTGTGTGCAGAACGTACACCGCTTGCTGGTACCTTTGCGTGCCATCGTTAGAACGGGATGTCGTCAAGCGCCGTATCGGTCGGCTTGTCGTCTTTTTTAGTACCGGTCTCGCTCGGGCTGGCCTCCGCGGGTGCCTGCGAAGCTTCGGCTTCCGTCGGCACGCTGGCCGTCTGGTCGACGCCGGCGGCTGTCGGCGCAGCCTCACTACCACCTCCACTACTACCACTGCCACCACCGGCACCGCGGCTATCCAGCAGGATCATGTCTTCGGCGACGATTTCCGTGCGTTGACGCTTCGTACCGTCCTGCGCTTCCCAATCGCGGGTTTGCAGTCGGCCCTCGAAATATGCACGCCGACCTTTGGCCAGGTACTCGTTGCAAATTTCGGCCAGACGTCCCCAAACGACGACGTTATGGAACTCCGCTTGCTCCTGGGTCTCGCCCTGCTGGTTCTTCCACTGGCGATTAGTGGCGACGCCCAAGGTTGCCACTTGTTGGCCGCTTTGCGTCGTCCGTAGTTCCGGATCACGGGTCAGGTTTCCGATGATCATCGCTTTGTTGAGGTCTCTGGCCATAGTGGCTCCGCTATTCTTCTTCCTTTAATAATTCACCTAAGCTCTCGTCGAGTTTCGTCTGTCGTGCCTTCTTCTCGGTAGCCGTTTCTTTCTTTTTCGGCTCCTCCGGCTCCTCGTTCGTCTTCGTGTCGGCCGGTTTTACCGTGGACTTCGGCGCCGATTTTTCGCTTGCTGCCTGGGTCTCCGTTTTCGCGCCTGGGTCTGCCTTGGCGGAAGGACGCTTAGTATCGCGGGCGTCGCGCGGTGATTTGGCGGCTTCTTCCGCGCGTTCGCGATCCTCGTCGGACGGTAGTTCGTCGGCCCGGAGCAATACGGTGCGGATGATCTTGTCGTTCAAACGTAACTGCGCCATCAACTCGTTCGTCTGCAGGGCCTCGAGCGAGAAGCGGGTGACCGTGTACCAGCCATAATCTTGCTTATCGATCTCATAGGCCAAGCGTCGTCGGCCCCAAGCATCCTCACTGAGGACCTTGCCGCCGATTTTCAGGATGGCGGAATTGACCGCGTCAGTCACTTTGGTACTGGCGTCTTCGGTTTCGTCGCCACCGGCGACGTAAAGCAGTTCGTATTCCGTCATGACTTCCTTTGGGTTATATCCCACGGTCACGGCCGGGGAAAGAAGGTACGAAGTTAAGTCTACGAGCCGAAGAAAAGTCAGTCAAGGAGCGTCAAGGTACGAAGATAGTATTATGGTAACTTGCTAATGGTTGGTTGTCAATGCTAATCGCCTCGACTTTAGCGAAGAGTATTTTTCAGTCCACACCCAGAACCAAGTCAGCGTACCGTTCCGGGCAAACTCGCGTCGCCCAGGATCGATACGCCTTGGTTATCTTGGGAAATAGTGACCGTGGGTCATCTTCCGACATATACAAGTCACCCCAACGCTTTTTCTCTCGTACAATCCGCCGGGCATCAATGGCATCAAGGTCATCACTGCTTAAGTAGACGCTAACATCCCAGCCTTCTGGATTGCGATACGTGTCCAGCACGAACACGCCTTCGACTACCAGGATGTCGCCGGGTCGGCTGCGTTGCTTGAATTCTCGGACGCTAGCTTGCAGGGCCCCACTGTCGTAAAAGTCAAAAATAATCGTTGTGTCGAGATCCTGGCTGTTTTCGATCAGGCGGAGGCGCTCCTTAAGAGAAAGAAGATGGTCGTCTTGGTGGAGGACGGTTGTGCCCCGGCTCTTCAGTTCCTCGGCTAAGGTCGTTTTGCCGATGCCGGGGTATCCATCGATTCCCACTAGGGTAGTTTTGCTTGAGTGATTTTTCAGCGTATCGAGTAGGGGCTGAAGTAACTGAGCCGACGGTTTCATGCTCCGTGCTTGAAGTGCATCACATCTCCATCCTGTACCACGTACTCCTTGCCCTCGCTGCGTAGCTTGCCAGCGTCGCGAGCACTGCTCTCGCCGCCTTTCGTCACGAAGTCCCCGTACGCGACCACGTCCGCGCGGATGAATTTGGCTTGGAAATCGCCGTGGATCACCCCGGCGGCCTCCGGCGCGGTGGCACCGACCGGAATCTCCCAGGCCCGGACTTCCTGCGGCCCGGCGGTGAAGAACGTCTGCAGGCCGAGCAAGGCGTAGGCTGCCCGGATGACCTTGTTCAGGTTCGGCTCCGCCAGCCCGACTTCCTTCAGGAACTCCGCTTGCTCGTCTCTGGCGAGGCCGGCGATGTCCGCCTCGATCTTGGCGCTCATCGCGACCACCTCCGAGCCGTGCGTTTCGGCGTACGCTTCAACCTCCTGATAAAAGACGTTCTGCGAGGGCTTCGCGACCTCCGCTTCGTTGACGTTGGCGACAAAAAGGATCGGCTTCAAGGTAATCAAGGGCAATGGCCCGAGTAGCTTCTTTTCCTTATCACTCAAGCCTACTTTCGCGGCGACGCTTTCGCGGTCGAACGCTTCCGCGAACCGCTCCAAGACCTCGACCTTCTCCGCGGCTTCCGTGCCTTCCACCCCCGGCGTCTTGGCACTTTTTCGTTCCCGGGCGAGCAGTTTTTCGAGCGTCTCGGTGTCGGCCAGGATCAGCTCTAAAATAATGGTCCGGATGTCGTCAGCCGGCTTGATCTTGCCGGAGACGTGGGTGACGTTCGTATCCTGGAAGCAGCGCACGATCATCGCGATTGCGTCAGTCTCGCGGATGTGGGCGAGGAACTGGTTGCCGAGTCCTTCGCCCTTGTGAGCCCCGGCAACCAGGCCGGCGATGTCGGTGAACTGGACCGAGGCGGGAATGACCTTGGCTGGTTGGACGAGCGTGGCCAGCCGATCGAGGCGCGGGTCGGGCACGGTGACAATGCCGACGTTCGGCTCGATCGTCGTGAAGGGGTAGTTGGAGGCCTCCGCCTGCGCCTTTTCCGTCAACGCGTTGAAGAGCGTCGACTTACCGATGTTAGGGAGCCCGACGATGCCGATGGATAGAGACATGCCTCAAGCCTAACAAACATCGATCGAATTATGAGCTTCCAGTTAAAAGTCTTTGGTTGAGCGTAGAAAGGTTTTATGATAGGCTTCTTTGCTGAGACAAATCGAAAGTAGGAGGCATTTTGCGAGAGCGACCCACCAGCGTATCACCCGAAACGTATCAACCGAAGGCCGGGTGTAAACCTGCACGATCGAATGGGGCGCGCCGAGCAGTGCGCAGGGCTCTGGCTTTGGCTGGCGTCTTGGGCGTCTCGTTTACTGCGGCCGCTGCCGAGGGCCGCGAACTAATACCCGACCAAGCCGCTGCCCTTGAGCCAAGCCTCCTCTCAGGCGATACTAGTATTCGTTCTCCTCGTGACGAGGTCGTCGAGCCCTATCCGCTCGGTCTGCCGCACCAGGATGTTATCGGCCGGACCTCAGCAAAATTCGAAGAACTATCCTCGTTTACGACCGAACAACTGGTGCAAGGATATGTGGTTTCCCTGACACGCCACTTGCGAGAGCAGCGGACCGGTCAAGAGAAATTGACCTATCCCAATGATTTGGAATATGATCGCGCGACCGGCTCGTTCAATCGAGTGGCGGAGCCTCTGGAGATCAAGGCCCCGATCGAACGACATATCGAGGCCGTTTTCGCCCGTACCGCTTTCTTTAGCGAGAAGTTTCCCGGGGAATATCCTGACCTTGGTTTTCCCGGAGACAAGCCGGTCTACCGAACCAACGCCGATAAGGCGGAAGAAGAATACATCGGATTTGTCTCAGGGGCGCCGATTAAAAAACTGCCTTTCGTGCAACGTCTGACTGGCGAAGAGCTGGATTATTTGCGAGAGCTCGATGACGCAAAAGTCGCCGCCTATGACGAGGCTGGCCGGGTGGCGGACGACATCTGGGGTCCTCGGCAAGCGGACGCGCCGTAGTCGCGGTATTTTGACTTACTTGAGATACTTTTAATTGAATGGTAACATTTAGTGCTATAGTTATTTGTGATTTATCTTATGTCCGACTTACGTACCATTCGCTACTTGAACTCCACCCAAGTTCATCACCACACCTCGCAATACGCGCATTGGGAGTGCTGCTTGGTGTAAAGACTTAACGGAATCTCACCACTCACCTCTCGATGGGCGAGAGGTTTTTTGTTTCTCGATTCATTACGTAACGAAAGGAACATCATGGATACATGTGAAAGCGCCTTCGAGGCACGACAAGTCCGGCAGGAGCTGCTTACCTCGCCGGAAGCGCAACGGCTGGCGATCCCGGACATCGTGCCGGTGTACCAACAAGCCTTCGCCGGGGAGCCGTGGTTCGAGGTTTCCCGCTGCGGCGGCTGCGAACGCGGCTTTTCCGGACAGCCGCCGGGGGAGGTTTGCCGTGACTGCGCGACGGTATTAACCGAGCCGGCCTACCCGACCGAAGGATTGACCGTCCGGCTGACCGAGGCGGTGGAGGCCGGTACCGCCGCCCTCTATACCGAACGGGGAAGCGACGGCAAGGTGTTGCTGGCCGCGCTGGCGTTCGACACCACGCCGGAACAAATTTACCGTGACTACTATGCCGACCGACCGCCCGAGATGGGCGAGTGGCTCGTGCAGTCGCTGCCGGATCGCCTGATCTGGCTGGCGGAGGTCTTCGCCGATCGCCGTAAGCGGCCGCAGGGCAATCTCCGGGACTTCCGAAGCATGTGCGAGCAGCTTGCGGAAAATCTTGGCTCGTCCGTCATCGCCTATCGTTCGATCAATCCGCGAATCATCGCCAAGGCCGTCACAGCGTTCGGTGAGCGCTGTGTCGTCTTCGAACCCGAAAGCCAAGTCCCGGACCGGCGCTCGTTCGTGCTGCTGGGCGTAGCGGAGGCATCATGAATGTCCTTGTCATCGGCGGCCTGCATGGCAACGAGCCACTAGGGCTCGACCTTGTGGCGGCGCTCATCGCCAAGCCGCTGTCCAACGTCTCTGCTGTGCTTGGTAATCCGGCGGCGCGGCGGTTGAACCAGCGGTTCGTCGAGGCGGACTTGAACCGCGTCTTCCCCGGCGACCCGGCGGGCAATCGCGAAGAGCGGCGGGCGGCCGAAATCGTCAAACAGGGCCGGGGCTACCAAGTGGTGCTGGATTTCCACAACACCCACTGCCCTGATAACGATTGCGGCTTCGTCGGCGGGACGGCGTACCAGCCCCTGCTGACGGTCGCGGCCTTTTTAGATCTTGACCGAGTTATCGTCGCCGACTACGACTGCGTCAATAAGTACGTGCCGGCCTGTTTGTCCGTAGAAGTTAGTTTGAGCAGCCCGCGGTGCCGGACGGGCTACTGGCTGGAGCAGATACGGCGTTTAGCCAGTCTCGACGGTCCGCGGCCGTTGCCGGAGCCTAAGTTGGAGCCGGAACTCTATCGCTTCGTCTATCGCGTGAGCAAAGCTGAGCAGCGGAAATATGCCTTCCACGGCTGGAAAGCGTTCCGGCCGATTTCCCGGGAAGATGCGGCCAAGCTCGGGCTAGAGGGGACGTTCTACCCGATTTTCGTCGATGATGCCTACACGCCGAAGAATTACGCCGGGTTGGTAGCGGCAGACGGGTAGCGATATTCTCCGTGAGAACCTTCTGACAGATTCATCGGTTCGGCCCGGTTTTAGAAGAAGAGGAGGAGGTGGGGCGGGTCGGAGGATTTCAAGGAGTTTGGGGACACCACTCTTCTTATTTGAAATCTGATCCGACCCGCGGGGCACCGCCGACGTTTTCATCCATGAATCGATCGGCGGTGCGCGCTAGGTCAGGAGGCCGTCAGTAGCAGGGGATGCTATAGGTGCCGGGGACCGTGCTCCCCCATCCTGGTGTCGTCGGCCCGCTGGTGATACGGCAAGTCGCCGTCTCCGTGCTCTCGAGGATGGTCAGCCGGGCTCGCGGGTCCTTACCTTTGACGAACAGCCGGACGAGGCAGAAGGCCCACTGGCCATCCAGGCGACACGACACGATCTTGCCCGACTGGGCCTTCTTGTCGATTCCCTTCGCACGGACGAGGCTTGCCCAGCGGACGAGCTGGTCGGCCGCGGCCGCGTAGGCTCGCGCCTTGCTGGGCTTGATGACGGGCCCGCGGGCACCTGCCGTCGGGGCGACCGCGGCGCTGAACACCAGCGCGACGAAGGCCAGGGCGATGACGAGGTGCTTCGGTAGTACGTGTACCAGCATGGTGGTTCCCTTCGTTTGGACGGATTTCCTACGGGGTCCTGCGGAGAATCTCCCTTCCTAGTTGGCAATGTGCGCTTCGGAGTCCCAGTAAGTGGTTAATCGGGTTCGGCCGAAGCCTGTCAACGTACCAAAAGAAGTCCGGGGCGTAAAGATTTTATTGATCCGGGGCTACTTTTGTGGGGGCGGAAACAACTTAGGTCGAAAGACTGTGGTTACAGGAGGCGGGTGGGGAATTTGAGCAGTGGAAGCCTTTTCGTTAGGTATCGCTGAAACTTTCTCCAACCGAGAGTTTCGATAAATCCCTTAGTTATTGACTTTTTAAGCCAGACGTAGTAAGATTGAGCGCTTTAATGACGAGGGGGTTATGAAAACGATTCATCACCATTACGCCGCGCTAGGACTGAAGCCGAATGCCTCTCCAGAGGAAATCCGGCGACGGTTTCGTGAGCTTGCGCACCGGTTCCATCCGGATACTTCGGCGCATTCCGACACGAGCCGCAAGTTTCAAGAAGTGCATGAAGCGTATCGCGAACTGACCGCGTATCATCGACGCTTGGCTGAACACAATCGCGCGACCAACGACCTGCCGGACTGGACCGATTGCTATCATCAGAGTGTCCATCGAAACGCTTGGCAGGCGACGGCGCCGGCGGAACACCGGTCTGGCAGCGACCTGTTCGCGCGTGGTTTGCGGCGCATCACCGGCGTGCTCGGTCTGCAACTTGCTTCGCTGATCGTCGCGGCGATCGTGATGATCCAATTCGTCGAGCCGTTAGCAAGCCAGCATGTCCTTCGGACGCTTGGTGGTGACTCGGTCGAAAGCCAGCCTCCGGTCGGGGAATCACTGACGTCGCTCAAGCAGGCGTATGCCCAGGCGGAGACCGGAAACCTCGAGTAGTCTTGGTAGCGCGGGTAATACCCACGGCCTCGAAACTTGGAAGCAAGTCAGGCCTCGAATGCTTGCACCGTTTCTAAAAAGTGGTAAAGTAACAGGCTAACGTACCCCTATGAGCGCCGAACGTCCCCATCCTGAATCCCTTCTTTCCCTCGTCGAGAAGGTTAGGAGTGTACGCGGCAAAGCCCTATCGGTCGTAGCGGCGTGTACGCTCATGGCTCCCAGCGGAGCGGCGGCCGTGGAGACGGTGAGCGCGGGCAGAGGCATCAGTGCGGAGCAATTCGGCCCGTTGCACGACCCGTACGAAGGCAGAAGTGCCGAGGCGGGAGGGCTCGACGTGCGAGGACTGCGCGGCTGGCACGTGCTTAGCGAGGCTCGTACCCTTCGTGAATTACGTGAGACCAGCCACGGCGTACCGCTGGCAGCAGTAGGCAACGAGGAGGCCGAGGAAATTCTGAACCCGATGGCGGTGCCCGAAGCCGTGCGTGTACCGCTCGAGCAGAAGGTTGGTCTGGAATTCGAAATCTTCGACTATTTCCAACGTCTGTACCCAAATGATGAAGAAGTGATGAGCGACTTTCGCTCCTGGCGGGCTTACCTGCGAACTCCTGAGCCATATGATACGTACGGCCTGTCGACACCGGAAAGCGTCCGCGGTATGAGCCGGCACGAAATCGCGTACCTCGATGGTCTGTTTGCGGCGCGCGAAGCGGCCGAGCGAGCCGCCGAGCAGGCGGCGGACGCAATCTACGGGCCGGTCGGTTAGTCAGGCTTAGATAACTTGCCAAATTTCTTTGGCCGCCTGACAAGTTATCCGGTTAATTTTCCGTGACCTGGCCACGGCGGCGCATCATTTCGGAATCAACAACGGTATATCGTACGTCTTTCGCGCCCCGAAGCCAATTTTACTTCTTGGCGTGGAAGCGCTGGTGGACGTCCTTGAGTTGCCGGTTGGTGACGTGGGTGTACACCTGAGTGGTGGTAATCGAGGCGTGCCCCAGCATTTGTTGGACCGAGCGGATGTCGGCGCCGTTGTATAGGAGGTCGGTGGCAAACGAGTGCCGCAGCGTGTGCGGCGTGACGTCTTTGATGATGCCGGCGCGGGCGGCGTACTTCTTGATGATCCGCTGGATCGAGCGTGGGGTCAGTCGCAGGTCCGTCCCGTCCGGCTCCTCGGCGAGCTTATCGGCTCGCGTAAAGAGGGGTGTCATCGGCATCCGCTGCTTGAGGTAGCGCGCTAACCACTCGGCCGCCTCCGGCGAGACGAAGACCAGGCGCGGCTTGTCGCCTTTGCCGCGTACCATGAATTCGCCGCGCTCAGCGTCGACCTGGTCGGTGTTCAAGCTCGTCAATTCGGACACGCGCAGGCCGGTCGAAAAGAGCGTTTCAAGAATCGCCCGGTCGCGCAAGGAGGCGAAAGTGTCTTCGGTGCCGGCGGCGCGCAGGAGTCGCTCGCAATCTTCGGGCGAGAGGAATTCGACCGAGCGCATCTCCGTCTTGCCGAGCTCGAGCTTTTCCGCGGGTAAGGTCGCGATGTCACGTCTGGCCAGGTACTTCAGGAAGGCGCGCAAGGCGATGACGTGGTAGTTCTGGGTGATGCGTTTCAAACCTGTCAGGCTCAAGGACTGTCCTTGAGCGTGGGGTCTCGAGGCGGGGAGGCGGTTCAGCCAGAGCCGGTAGCGCCGGACGGCGTCGATCGTGATGTCGTCCGGCTCGGTAATCCCGTTTTGCGCGGCCCAGCCCGCAAAACGAGAGAGGTAGTGGTCATAGTTACGGATCGTCAAGGCGGAGTGTTGCTTCTCCACTTCGCAGTACTCCAGGAATTCCCGGATACGCTCGTCTAGTTCGTGTTGGTTTTGCGGCATCGGAAGAAGCTTATTATGCGGCCTGTTAGATATCATCATTTTATCATGTTGTACGACGTTACTGGATAAAATGCCCTAATGATAGTGCTTTATCACCTTGTAATTCAGTCGTCGCGAGCGCAAAGTGGATACGTTCAGAACCCATTCCGGTTTCGGACCGTGCGCGAAGCACGCGCACCTTCAACAACTCGTCGAAAGGAAATGATGCGGCGTAAAATCTCCGTCTCAATTACCGGTTCCCCCGTACTCGTCCTGCTCGGCGCGCTTGCCCTCGGCGTGCCGATTACCGGCGTGTTGGCCGCCCTAGCCGCGTTCGATGTGGTGGACGCCGCCATTCCGTTCTTGAGTGGAGTCATCACCGTCGGGATTGTCTTCCTAGAGATCTTGATGGGAGCCGTCGCTGTTTTCTGGCACGACAACGAGCATGCGGAATGACATGGTCCGCTTTCTCGACGGTATAGCGAAACCAACCGAATCGAAAGGATGAGGACCGATGCTCAAATTTATCGGCTGGATGGTAGTTTTCGTCATAGTGCTGACGATCGCCACCTGCAGTGTCGCGGTCGTCGAACGCAACAAGCAAGACCAACTCTGTGGCGAACCGGGCTACGGAAACCGTCCCGTCTGCTTGCGGTCGGATCAACTGGCCCGGAAATGCCGGCATGAGAGCTACCGGTTCCGGTACCCCGAAGCATGCAGCGCTGTTTCCAAGAGGTAGGGAAGAGACAGGGGCGTGATCGCCATGCTAGCTGTCTCGCCAGAGTCGTTTTGAACATCTACCACAACCGACCGATAGGAGTTTCATGCTCACCCTGCTGGAATCCCTAGTCGTTGACGGAATCACCGTTCTCGTACTGGTCGTAGCAGCGCTCCTTTGGGAGCTACAGGCCAGGCGAGCTGATCGCCGGAGCAACCGGGAGCTTCGGCTCGCGCTGCGCGTCTTCACCTGGCGGGACGCCGATGAAGGGTAAAGGGCCGAGGCCGATCAAGGTACTCCAGTTCCTGGCCGACCTCGCCTTCGCGGCGATGTGCGGATTCTGTCTTGGATATGCCACGGATGGCTCGATACTTGGCCTCCTTTCCGCAATCCTGGTTCTCTTCTCCGGTACGAGTCTTCACCAGTTGCTCGAACGCCTCCACCAGGACCGCGAACAAGCCCTTCAGGACGCAAACCGCGACCCAGACCCCAACCGTGATTCTTTCGACGAGTGAGCCGCCCGGACCCCATTTCGATGCATATCGATCTGGCCCGGGCGGTTTCCTCATGACCGCAAAGCGCTCTACCACCTCTCATTTCAAGATTTCATTCCGGTCTGCCCGTCGTGGCGGCAGATTACCCGCTTGGCCGAGATGGATGGCCCATCGGACCAAAGATTCCTCGAAGTAGCGCGGCTACTCGTAAAAGCGCTACGCTAAACCGTCGACCGACATCCTACCAAAGGGGGTTCCATGTTCTTTAAGTCGTTGGTCGTTTGGAGTCTGGTACGCGTGGCCTGGGAGTGGCTGTTTCCTCGTCCTGCTCCGCCGGAGCCGATCGAGGGCTACTTCGTGCCGTATGCCGAGGCGCTCCGAAGCTTCGTCACCTGGCGCCGCGTCTTCTTGGCCAGTTTGCCGATGCTTCCGGTGCTCGTGGTCTGGTCCGATCTGACGAAGGGCGTGACAGGCCTGACAGGCGCTTTCAACGTTGGTCTCGGCGCCTGCTCCGTCTTGGCCTGCTGGGCCTTTTCCTGAATCCTGCACTTCCCGATCCGCAATGAGGACAACCCCGCCTTCAGGGCCGCTCGGCAAAGCCTCTTCGCACCCCGGCCTCGCGGCCGCCCTGACATCTGATTAGGGCGGCCGCTTCGCTTTTCCGATATCCTAGAGAGGATAACGGAAGACAAACATGGATTACCTGCACGCCCTCATTCTTGGTATCGTCCAAGGACTCACCGAGTTCCTGCCGATTTCTTCGACGGCCCACCTGGTGATTACCGAGAAATTTTTCGGGTTCGACCCGAAGACGTTCGGGCTTGGCTTCAATGCGGGTATCCAGCTGGGAACGACCCTGGCGGTGATCTGGTATTTCCGGCGTGACTTGTGGCAGCTGGTCACCGGCTGGCGTCGCGCCAAGGAGCGGCGGCTGTTCTGGATGCTTGTCGTCGCGACGATTCCGGCGCTTGGGGCGGGATTTCTCTTCAAAGACGTCGTCGAAAATGACCTGACGACACTCCCGGTCATCGCCGGGGCGCTGGTAATCGGCGGTGTGATTTTCCTGATTACGGAGCGCGTTGCCAAGGGGCGGAAGACGGAGGAGCAAGCGGGCCCGAAGGACGCGCTGATTATCGGTCTATCCCAATGCCTGGCGATCGTCCCTGGCGTCTCGCGGTCCGGTTCGACGATCGTCCCGGCGATGCTGCTCGGTCTGAAGCGCGCCGACGCCGCCCGCTTCTCTTTTCTCCTGTCGATTCCGGTGATCAGCGCCGCCGGGTTGTATGCGATTTACGATGCCCAGCAACACGGCTCCGGCGGCCGGCTCGACCTGATCGCGATTGGCCTCGTCGTCTCCTTCGCCGTCGGCTACGTTTCGATCAAATACCTCTTGCGCTACTTGGCCCGCAATACCTTGAGCATCTTTTCCTGGTACCGTTTTGCGCTGGCTGCCGTAATCGTTATCTATCTGGCGGCATGATGGTGCGACCTCGATACTACCTCTTTTGCCTTCCTGAGCGACGAAGAATTCCGTCCGTCGGCCTACTGGATCCTTCGCTACGGATGCTCCTCGGGATGACAAGCAGAACATACTTGACCGCGTTGTCATTCCGACCGGAGACGAGTCAGCGAGGCGGAGTGGAGGAATCTCTTAAAACAAGGATTCTCACGAAGCGGTTAATCCCGGTCTCTATCCGGAAGTTGGGAGGGCGACGATGATCACTAGATTACTCGAATTCCTGGCTTCCCTAGCCCACGGCTTGATCGACGGCCTCGGCTACGCCGGTATCGTCATCGGCATGGCGATCGAGTCGATCAATATCCCGCTGCCTTCGGAAGCCTTGATGACGTTTGCCGGAGCGCTGGTCGCCGAAGGCCGTTTCAATTTCTGGCTGGTCGTGCTGGCTGGTGCGGTCGGCAATGTGATCGGTTCGCTTGGCAACTATGCGATCGCGGCGCGGTACGGCCGGCCTTTCTTCGAAAAATACGGACGGTATTTCCTGGTTCACCACAAGGACCTTGAGACGGCCGACCGCTGGTTCGCAAAGTACGGTCTGGCGGCCGTTTTCTTCACCCGGTTATTGCCAATCGTCCGGACCTTCATCTCCTTCCCGGCCGGTCTGGCCCGAGTGCGTCTGATACCCTTCACCCTTCTGACCTTCCTCGGTTCTTTTCTGTGGTCGGTGCTGCTGACGTATGTTGGTTATGAGTTCGGAAAAAATTACGAAACGGTCTTCAAGCCCTACTTGCAAAAGTTCGAAATTCTTATCGGCGTACTGCTGCTCACAGCAATCATCTGGTACGTCCGTCGGCACCTTGCCCAACGGAGGGAGTATGGCTGAAGGCACTAAGGGCGTCGTGGCGGCGGGACACCAGGCCTCGGCGCAAGCCGGCGCGGACGTCCTAGCGGCCGGCGGTAATGCGGTTGATGCGGCGATCGCTACTGCCTTTGCCGCCTGCGTCGCCGAGCCGTTCCTGACTGCCTTGGGTGCGGGTGGGTTTATGCTGGTCCACGATCATAAATCGGGTCAAGACGTCCTGCTCGATTTCTTCGTCGCGATGCCGGGAGAAGGACTTGATTCGTCCCGCCGACTCGGCCGGTTGGTGCCGGCACCCCTGGACTTCGGTGGAGCCACGCAACTTTTCCATGCCGGGCATGCCTCGGTCGGAGTCCCCGGCCTGGTGGCGGGCTTGTTCGAGGCGCACGACCGTTTCGCGACCATGCCCATGTCCGACCTGATCCAGCCTGCCCAGGCCCTGGCTCGGGAAGGCGTCACCGTCAACACCCAAGCGGCCTTCTTCTTTAAGCTCCTGGCTAACATCCTGAAGCTTTCCGAGGAATCCCGGCAGGTGTTTTTTGACGACGCCGGCTATCTGACCGAAGGCGAAACGTTTTATCATCGTAATCTGACGGGGACCTTGGCAGCCTTGGCGACCGAGGGGCCGGACCTTTTTTACCAAGGAGACATCGCGGCGGCCCTCGTGACCGAAATGGAGCGCGGCGGAGGCTATATCACCCGGCAGGACTTGGCGAAATATCGCGTCATCGAGCGTTCTCCGGTCGAAGTGACATATCGTCAGGCCGTACTGAAAAGCAATCCGCCGCCTTCGTCGGGCGGAGCGTTGGTCGCTCACTCACTCCGCTTGCTGGGGGACTTCGATGTAGCGTCCATGCCCTGGCAGTCGACGCCGCACCTGCATCATCTGGCAGCCACGATGCGCGCCACCAACGAAGTGCGGAAGGCGCGGTTCGATGATAATCTTCGTGAAGAGGACGTGCTTGACCGTCTACTTGGCGAAGCTGCCATTTCGGGTGACCGCAGCGGCTTGGCTGACCGGCTCGGCAATACGACCCATCTGTCCGTGATCGATGCCGCCGGCAATGCTGTCAGCATGACGTCTTCCAATGGCGCCAATTCCGGCATCGGCATCGCGGGTACGGGCATCTTGTTAAACAATATCCTTGGCGAAGAAGATCTCAATCCGCAAGGGTTTCATCAGCATCCGGCCGGCCAACGGTTGACCAGCATGATGGCCCCGACGTTGGTACTAGAAAGAGGCGAGGTGCGGTTGGCGCTCGGCTCTGCCGGATCCAACCGTATCCGCAGCGCCGTACTACAGACCGTCTCTAATGTCTTTGATTTCCAGCTGCCGGTGGCGGAAGCCATCGCTGCTCCACGGATTCACTTCGAAGGCGGGGCGCTGGAAGTCGAAGCGGGAATACCTGAGAAGACAATCAAAGACCTCGCCGCCAGCGGTTGGAAACTGAACGTCTGGCCGGACTCCAATGCTTTCTTCGGGGGCGTGCAAGCAGCCGCCCGGGAGACCGACGGCGTGCTGAGCGGCGCCGGCGATCCACGACGTGGGGGAACGGCGGTGGTCGTATGAACCCGCTGGCTCAATACCTCAAGACGCTGGTTCGTTTCCGCACGCTATCGTTAGACAACGAGACGAATCTGGAAGCCCTGAAGTGGATCAAGGACCAAGTCGAAGATCTGCCGCTGTACTTGAATGCCGTCACCATCAACCGATTTCCGTCGCTAATCATCACCACGCAGAAGACCATCCATCCGAAGCTCTGGCTTTCGGCCCATATTGATGTGGTTCCGGCGCCCGACCATGCCTTTCAACCGAAGATCAGCGCCAATAAACTTTACGGCCGCGGAGCGCTGGATATGAAATCGTCAATCGCTTGTTATCTCCGCTTACTCGTTGAGCTAGGAGCGACTCTGGGCGATTACGAATTCGGCATCATGCTGACCTCGGATGAAGAGCGCGGTGGGGTCAATGGCGCCGGGTCATTGTTAAAGGATGCCTACGGCGGCGAGGCGTGCTTGTTGCCGGACGGACACGCCGCCTGGCGACTCGACATCGCTGCCAAAGGAGCCGCCCACTTCCGCTTCGAGGCGGCAAGCCTCCCCGGTCACGCCGCCACGCCGTGGACCCAGCGCGGGGCCAACGAGAAAATCCTGCAGACGCTCGAAGCGCTGCAGTCCCACTTCGTCGACGAGCCCTGCGGCGATGACGCCCATGACCATAGTACGGTTACCGTCGGGCAAATCGCTGGAGGTGATCAGACGAATTCCACTGCTGCCACGGCGTGGGCCGAAGTCGACATCCGCCTGGCCTCGGACATGTCATACCAGCGCGTTTCCCAGCTGGTTGCTGACATCGTCGCCAAGATCGACGGTGTCAGCGTGACCGAACTGGTACATGCGGAGGGATTTGCTCAAAATGAAGATGATCGCTACTTCGCCGATTTCCGGACGATCGCCAAGGAGGTCGCGGGAGTCGATATGACGTCCGGACGGGCACATGGCACCTCGGATGCTCGCTTTTTCGTCGGCGCCGGCATGCCGACGATTATTACCCGCCCGGAGGGAGGGGGCAGTCATGAGGATGAAGAGTGGGTCGACTTGGCTGATCTCGAGCGGTTCTACGTGGTCATGAAGACGTTCGTGACGCGGGTCGCCAAGCGGTCGTAGCGGAGGCTCTGCCGCGCCGCGGCGGCGTGGCGATCAGCATCTAGTGAGCGTGCCTTTGCCCCAGCGCCAAGTGGAGGACTTTTCGGTCATTTCCCTGAAGTATCACTTAAGTGCACTTAAGTTTGACTTAGGGTGTACTTCGCGGAAGTAAGTCGAAACCCTTACTCCATGATCGTGCAGTGATGCCAGATTCTTCGTCGCTCTGGCTGGACTTCTGGACGTCAGCCTGGGGACGTTTGGTCTTACTTGTGAGAGTTAACGGTTCAGCCGTTGAGGGCTAACCTGTCCAATCGATCAGTGGTACGAAGGCTTGGTCGCGGATATTTGAACGTTTCAAATAGATTCCGCCACCAAGCCCCCGGTTTGTCCGTCACGACCACTGAGGCGGGGTTGGCTTCAGGCGTGCAACGCGCTCAGCTCGTTGAATCTTTCGACGATGGCTTCGGGCTCGAGGTCCCCGGAAACGCGCCAGGCGATGTACGCTCCCATGATGTGTGACTTCGCGAGGGATTGGTGCTCCGGAGGGAGCGAGCCCTTGTACGCGCCCAGGGTGTGGGCGAGGATCAGGACGGCATCGTCAAGGTGAAACCCCCTCTCTATGAAAGCCTCCTCGGCGACCGTGAGCACTCGGCGGAACTGGTATTCGCACTCCTCCGTCATGAGGCCGCGTACGGTCGGTGCGATAATCGAATCCATCAGGACTCCTTTGGTCGTGGCAGCCTGTCGGGGCGGCCGGTGATCGTGGCGGATCGATTGGTCAGGTTGAAAAAGTACGCTGACCGAGAAGAATACCACACTCGGACGTATACTTTAACCGTGGTCGAATTCATTACCCATTTGCTCGAAACGTTGTTCGCCCAATACGGTTACTTGATTATCTTCGTGGCGATGCTGATCGAGAACGCCTCCGGCATCGGCAGCCTGATTCCGGGCGATACGCTCTTGATTCTCGCTGGCTACTTCACCCGCGGTACCGGTGTCAGCCTGCCGCTCCTGATCTTAGTCGGCGTGACCGGCGCCGTGATCGGGGACAACCTAAGCTACCTGGTTGGTCGCAAGTATGGTCACCGCTTGATCGCCTGGCTTGAGCGGCGTTGGCAGTTCCTGTACCGCCGCCTGCGTGAATCCGAACGCTACTTCAAACGACACGGCGGCAAGACCGTCCTCTTCGGCCGCAACGTGGCAATCGTCCGCACCTACGTGCCGCTTTTGGCGGGCATGGGCCGCATGCCCTACGGCAGGTTCTTCATCTACAACATCATCGGCGCTGCCCTGCAAATCTCCGTCTTTCTGATGATCGGCTATTTCTTCGGCCAGTACCGCGACCAAATCGAATCAGTCCTACGGAATACCGGTTTCGTGCTGATCGGCCTGGCCATCATCATCGCTCTTATCTTGTATCGCCGGCGCGCTAAGCGCGACTCCAGCTGATACACTAGGGCGGTATGCGACGTAGGCATAAATTGGCGTTGAAGTATTTCCTGGGTGCGGTTGGCTGCTTCCTGATCGGCTACGGTGCGTCCTGGGCCTCCGGCATCCTGGACGGTTCGAGCACTGCTCCAAAGAAGAATAAGCCGAAGGTCGTCGTTACTGTCAGTCCGCAGGGCGAACCCCTGGCCAAGAACGACAAAGAACGCCCAAGCGCCAAGCCGGGAGCGTCACATACCGTGAAGTCGGGTGAGACGCTCTCGACGATCGCCGACGCCAACGGCACCACCTTCGAGGCGCTGGCACAGTACAATGACATCCCGTATCCTTACAACCTGACCGTCGGCCAAGTCATCACCATTCCTGCCAAATGAGCCAATTCACCCACTATCGGGCCGCCAACGGCCTCCAGGTCCTCCTCGTCCCGCGCGACACCACCGAAGCGGTGACGGTCGAGTTCCTCTTCCGGGCTGGCTCGCGCTACGAAACGCCGGCTACCAACGGTTTGGCGCACTTCAACGAGCACATGGTCTTCAAGGGTTCCGAAAAGTACCCGACCTTTCGCGACGTTAATGACACGCTGACCCGTGTCGGTGCGGTCAACAACGCCTTTACCTCGTCGGAACTGACCGGTTTTTGGGCGAAGGTGCCGGCCGAGCACGCCGAAGTGCCGCTCGACGTGCTGTCCGACATGCTCACCAAGCCGCAGTATGACGCGGCCGAACTCGACCGCGAACGCGGGGTGATCATCGAAGAGATCAACATGTACGAGGACGACCCGGCCGCTACCGCCGGTGAGCTGTTGGAGAAGGTACTCTATCCGGACCATCCGCTCGGCCGCTCGACCCTCGGACCGAAAAAAAATATCAGCTCGTTTCCTCGCGAAGCATTCATCGAATATGCCCGTCAGCACCATACGCCGGACCGCGGTATCCTGATCGTCGCCGGAAATCTCAAACATCTTCCGGAAAAAGCGATCGAAACCGCGGTCGCCAGGTTTGACGGCGCGAGCGACGAAAAGCCCGTACCCTGGCAGTCCGACCAGACCGCCCCGGCCCTCGGGGTCCGCCATAAGAAGACCGAACAGACGCACCTGGCGATGGGCTTCCGCGCTCCGTCGATGCAGGATCGGGACAAGTCGGTGATCCTGGCGGTGCTGGCGATGGCGCTCGGCGGCACGATGAGTTCGCGGCTCTTCGTCGAAGTGCGCGAACATCAAGGCCTGGCCTACTACGTCGGTGCCGCGGCTGACCAATACATCGATACCGGAACGCTCTTCATCAAGGCCGGCGTGACTAACGAGAAGGCGGCCGCCGCCGTCACGTCAATCCTCAAGGAAGCCGGCAAGGTGAAAAACGGCGAACTGACGGAGGACGAGCTGACGATGGCCAAGGAGTCACTCAAAGGCCGTCTGGCTTTTCGCTGGGAGGACTCGACGCGGCTCGGCGAGTACTTCGGTGAAGACCAGCTACTGCTCGGGAAGACGCTCCCGACGGACCAGATCCTGAAGATGATCGGTGCGGTGACAGTAGAAGATGCGACGACGCTGGCTCAGGATATAATCAAGGATGAACACCTGAACGTGGCGGTCGTCGGGCCGCACAACGAGGCAACGTTTAAGGATACTTTGGAAGTGGGATGACGGACGACCAACGATCAGTCGACGACGAAAAGTCGGAACAAACCGCCGGTGATAATGGGTCGCCGGTACGACCAAGCGGGGATGAATTCACGCCATCTCCCGCTGACGAGACGTCGCAGCAACCGGCTGACGAGCAAGCGTCGGAACGGCCAGTAGAGGCGCCGCCAGAGAGCGAGCGGTCGGAGCAGGTCCAAGCGAGCGAGCCCTCGACTGAACAGCCTGACGGGGCGGTGCGACCGGAAGAGGACGAAGTCGTCGGCCCCCCGTCCGCGGAGTCGACGGAAGCTCAACCATCGTCGGAGGAGTATGCCCAGTCTGCTAACGCGTCAGTCGCGCCTCGTACCGGCTCCCATCACGCGACGGTAACCACCTTTTTCTTAGGAATTTTTGCCGGTATAGTGGTGATTCTACTGACAATCTACGTGGTTTATTATCTCCTGACGAAGTAGGCGATCATGCCAAGCGAACGAAAAGATTCCGATGACTTCGACGTGGCGACAGCGCGGCGCAAGGCGCAGCGGTTGGCCCTCAGCGGCCTGATCGCCTTCGGATTACTTTTCGGGTTGCTGTTCGCGCTCTTAAGTTTCCTGTCGTGATGGCAGAAACGTCTGAAGCCTGGACGATGCACGCCTTCACCAACTTAACGGATACGGGTCAAGAAAATCAGGTCGAGGCCTTTGCGGCGTTATTCGCTAGCGACGCGGTCGGGTATGATACATAGGTGGCTGGTTGAAGTGTTGTGGTCGAAGGTCCGCTGGATGACCGCGAGATCGATACCCTTCTGAGCTGCGCCACTCGCTCGAGGATGAGATTGACGGCTTGGATCGAAGGCACGGAAATAGAGTTGTATAACCCTGATAGGAAAACGGAGAAAATATGAAGCAAATCAAGCAAGAACGGACGCTCGTCCTGATCAAGCCCGACGGCGTGAAACGAGGCCTGATTGGCGAGGTAGTCACTCGTCTCGAGCGCCGCGGCCTGAAGATCATCGCGATGAAGATGCTTGAGGTGGACAAAACGCACCTCGAAGACCATTTTCCGAAGGACCCGACCTGGATTACGCGTTTGGGGAAAAAGACCCTCGGCACGTATGAAGAATACAAGCTCGATCCGGTCAAGGACTTCGGCACCGACAAGCCCGAAGACATCGGGCCGCAGGTCCGCGGCTATCTGTTCGACTACATGGTTTCCGGGCCGATCCTGGCGATGGTGGTCGAAGGCATCCACGCGATCGATATGGTGCGGAAGACGGCTGGGAACACCTTGCCGGTCTTCGCCGAGATGGGCACGATCCGCGGCGATTACTCGGTCGACTCCCCGGCGGTCGCCAACGTCGAAGGCCGCGCGATCAAGAACCTGATGCACGCCTCAGAGACGCCGGAAGAATCGGCCAACGAGATCGCCCTGTGGTTTACCGAGGACGAACTGCATGACTACCAGCGGGCCGATGAAGAGGTGTCGTTCTCATAATGGCGAAGACCTTGAAGTTCCGTTCACACTTGATTCCTGCGGTGCTCGATGGGTCAAAAACGGTCACCTGGCGACTGTTCGACGACAAAGGTTTGCGGGCCGGGGATGAGCTGGAGCTGATCGATTGGGGCAGCGGCAAGACGTTCGCGCGGGCGATGGCGACGCGCGTGACCAAGAAACCCTTCGCCGAGCTGACCGACGCCGATCGGGAAGGTCATGAGGCCTTCGATAGCGAAGCCGAAATGTATGAGACCTACAGCAACTACTACGGGCAACCGGTGACGCCGGATACGGTCGTCAAAATCATCACCTTCTCGATGGGCCGCGATGGCTGAACGCCTCCTGCAAGTCGGCGTGAAGGTATTGCTAGGCGACGGAACGGGCAAATACCTCGTCCTCCGCCGTTCGCCGGAGAAGTATCCGGAAGTCGAACAACCGTGGGATATTCCCGGCGGCCGCATCGACGCTGGCTCACCGCTCCTCGACAACCTGCGTCGCGAGGTCGACGAAGAAACTGGCCTGCGGGTCGCCGGTGAGCCGAGACTGATCATGGCGCAGGATATCCTGCGGGTGCCGGAGCGCCACGTCGTTCGGCTGACCTACCTTGCCGACGCCGAGGGTGAACTGCGCCTGAGTGAAGACCATACGGAATCCGCCTGGCTGAAGCGTGACGAACTACTTCAGCTCGAGGGGCTCGATTCCTACGCGGTCCAGGCGATCGAATTACTGGAGCCGTAATCAGCCGGTCCTCCGAAGTCGAAGGGGGACACCGGCCTGATTTCAAGGAGATTACGCGGGGAACGTATAACCTAATCGCGCCTACTTACGACTGGCGCGACGGTGGCCCAGGTGACCGAAAAACGCTTCGCCGAGATAAACGATGCCGACCGGATCGGTCAGGAAGAATTCGACAGTGAGGAGGAGATGTATGCGGCTTTTAGTGTGTACTACGGGCAACCCGTGACGTCGGCCACGACCGTCAAAATCGTCAGATTCTCGTTGGGTCGCGATGGCTGAGCGTCGCCTGCAAGTTTCCGTCGGGGCGCTGGTCGAAGACGATGACGGACGCGTATTTTTACTGCAGCGCTCGAAGCCAACGGTTGGCTGTAATGATGGATGATCGTGAAAGAACGATTGCTACGTATGACCATTCTGCTTTTGAGTTGTCGGAATATTTCGCGACGCGTGAAGGTCACGGAGAAGATATCCGCCGAATTTTTGAACAACTCGATCAGAATCCCCGTGTACTGGAGATTGGCTGTGGTAGTGGTCGGGAAGCAGCGATGTTGTTGGAACTGACATCGCACTATCAAGGCTTCGATATTTCACAGGGCATGATCGAGGAAGCGCGTAAGCGTCTTCCGAACGCTGATTTCGAAGTGGCCGACCTGGCCACGTATCAATACCCGAAGGATCTTGATGTCGTTTTTTCCTTTGCCTCAATCCTGCATTCCGATCGCGATGAAGCCAGCCAGCTCTTCCGCGATGTCCACGAGGCCTTAAAGGAAGATGGATATTTCCACATCGCTACTAAAATTTCCGATGGCTATGAGAGAGTAATCAAGGACGATCAATTTGGTTATCGTGTCTTTTATCATTACTCGCCCGAACTATTGAAGGAGCTCGCTAGCGGCCGGTTTATCGTCGACTATCAACGCTTTGATCGATTTGGAGATACCGACTGGGTGTCCATCACCTTCAAGAAGGTTTAGCGGTTACAATGATTTCGCTGGCCCCGTAGCTCAGCGGACAGAGCGCCTCCGTCCTAAGGAGGGCGTCAGAGGTTCGACTCCTCTCGGGGCCTCAGGAGAAACATGCCACCTATCAAGTGAGAACCAAGGATAGTTACTACATGCCGCGCCGAGAAATCTTTTACGGAACGAATAACCCTGGCAAGCGGCGGGAAGTCAGTGAATTCGCAGCCCTCTTCGGCTATGAGATCGTCACCCCGCATAATCTCGGTCTTCGCCTTGACCCGCCGGAAACCGGCGCGACCCTCGAAGAAAACGCCACCTTAAAAGTGCGCGCTTGGCGGGAGGAGTTGCCCGATCATTTGATCATGACCGACGACACCGGCCTGGAGATCGAGGCGCTCGGCGGCGAGCCGGGCATCAAAGTGCGGCGCTGGAAGGACGGCACGACGGAAATGACGGACGACGAAATCGTCGCCTACGCCCTGGAACGGCTGAGCGGCGTCCCGCAAGGAGAGCGCGCGGCCGTCGCGCGGACCGTCGTCGCGCTGCAACGACCTGACGGTGAGCTCAAGCTGTTCGACGGCACGTTGCCCGGCTACATCTTGGAAGAACCGACGCCTCAGGTGTTGCCGGGATTTCCCCTTGAACGGATCCATTACGTTACCGAGTGGGGCATGCCGCTCGGTGCCCATCGTCAAATGTCAGCCGAAGAAACCAAGGAGCTGCCGACCCATCGCACCAAGGCGGTCAAGAAAGCGCTCGACTATCTGGCGAGCCACGAGGCTTAGCCGGACACGTCCGGATTGGCCCGTTCGCTGGCCTGTAACACAGCTTCGAGTACCGTTTGGGGCACGTCGTATCTTCGCACACGATTGAGACCTGCCAGCCGTCGTGCAAAATTGTCGGATGTCCTGTTCATAGACCGCCGCACCTGTAGTAGAATCCCAGGCAATGAGTCTTTATGAAACCGAATTCGAGAACGACGGCACGGAGTATCGCATCGTCTGCGAAGACGCGGCCTCCGGACTCGATGGCATCGATGGCAAGGCCTGGCTCTTCACCGTGACGGATCCGGCCAACGGAAAAGCGGTCCAAGTCCAGGCTGGCATCCAAACCGACTTGCTGGTCAAGTGGCAGGAAGCGGCTGACGGTGAGTCCGTCAGTAATGCCGAGCTGATCCAGCTCCTGGCGGAACACCTCAAGCTTGATCTCGAACAAGGCCTGATCGACCCCGATGTCGTGACCGATACTGAACGCGAGGTGCTGACACAGGATACCGCCGAAGACTCCTACTCTGCGGAACGGGCCCGTCTCGCCGATTTAGTCAGCTGATTTTGTTGCCAATAACAATAATTATTCAAGAGCGTGTTCGCGGAGCATCTTTAATAACGCCATGCCTTCCCATGCCTCGAAAACGTCCGCAACCGAAACGTTTCTAGAATTTGGCAACCGGTCACGCTGGAAAGCGAAATCCTTCGCTTCGCTCAGGATGACAAGGAGGGCAGGTGCCTCAGGGTGACAGAATGGGCGTGCCTGAGGATAGCAACCGTAGTATACTAGCTCGCTAATAATGAGGTAAGATGGGAAGCAATGGCGAGGATTCATAACAGGGTATGCTTTCGAGCGCGGAATCGTGGGGTTACACGAGGCCGGCTCCGGACGCGGACACGTGGAATGAGGCCCTTCCGTGAGTGCTGAGCCGCGACATATCCTTTCCGCACGCCAGTTCGACCGCGGCGAGCTTGAACGGCTCTTCCGGGATGCCGACCAACTTCGGGCCGACCTGGAAAACCCGCGCACCTTCGGCGAGTTTTCGGATTATCTGAAGGACCGATTGCTCTTCAATATCTTCTACGAACCCTCGACCCGCACCCGCATGAGTTTCGCCGCGGCCGCGGAATACCTCGGCATGCGCGTCGTTTCGACGGAAAGCGCCCAGGAATTCACCGCCAACGCCAAAGGGGAGGTGTTGGAAGACACGATTCGGGTGATCAACCAGTATCAACCGGCCGCGATCGTGATGCGGCATCACGAGGCGGGGGCGGCGGAAACGGCGGCCTCGGTCAGTAGCGTACCGATCATCAACGCCGGCGACGGCAGCGGGGAGCATCCGACCCAGTCCCTTCTCGACCTGTACACGATCAAGCGTGAGCTGGGCCGGCTGGACGACTTCAACCTGCTGATCGGCGGTGACTTGGCGCACGGCCGGACGGCCCGGTCGCTCGCCTACTTAATCGCCCTCTTCGACGATATCCAGATTGTCTTCGTATCGCCCAAATCGCTGACGATTGACAATGAGATCAAGGCGTATCTTGACGAGCACGACGTCGCCTACACCGAGACCACCGAGCTGGAGGGACCGCTCGGCGAGGCCGACGTGGTGTACTGGACACGCCTGCAGACGGAACGGCATGCCAAACCGGTCAAGCAAAACGAGTACCAGATCGACCGATCGATGATGCGGCGGCTCAAGAAAGACGCTGTCCTGATGCACCCCCTGCCTCGCGTCGACGAAATCAGTGCCGAGGCGGACGCCGATCCCCGGGCGGCCTACTTCCGCCAGGCCGGCAACGGCCTCTTCATCCGGATGGCGCTGCTCGACTGGGTCTGCCGCTCATGATCATCGTGATCGAGCTTCTGCTGATTGCGGTCCTCCTCGGCTGGGCGATTCTTTTTATCTACACCATCCGCTCAGGCTCGCCGTCGGTGCCGACCAAGCCGTCCGCCGTTCGCCACTTGGTGGCATTGGCAGAAGTCAAAGCGGGTGAACGAGCGATCGATCTCGGGTCGGGTGACGGCCGCTTGGTGGTGGCTTTCGCCAAGGCGGGAGCAGAGGCGCATGGCTATGAGATTAACCCGGTGCTCGTGTGGTGGTCACGGGCCTGGATCCGCTTGGCCGGCCTGAAGGGCCGCGCCTTCGTGCACCAAGGCAGCTTTTGGAAGGTCGACCTGGGGGCCTACGACATCATCGCGATCTTCGGGATGCCGCAAATCATGCGACGGATGGAAAAACTCGCGAAAAAGGAACTTAAGCCGGGCGCGCGCATCGTCTCCAACATCTTCCTCTTTCCGAACTGGCAGCCGGAAAAGCAGCTCGGCACGGTGCGCCGCTACGTTCGCGAAGATCCTTCTTAAGCCGGTTGCAGAACCCCACCCCACAACGAG
>JAABUS010002508.1_pt1 | contig 34378 bp, 25 predicted proteins | sample 5560161 | NCBI WGS metagenome assembly JAABUS01 (sample SAMN10711885, study PRJNA513376) | rock metagenome | isolation source: Antarctica rocks | place: Antarctica: Victoria Land, Trio Nunatak nord | collected 2016-01-04 | reverse complement strand
AAATTAAAATTATTAAATTAAGTTAGTGAATTAATATATATATAGGATCTATATATCTAATTTATATATCTATAAATCGAATATCTATAAATCGAATATTTATAAATCTTTATATAAATCTAATATATATAAAGGAATATATTTTTATAAATCGAAGATATATAATTAAATATATATATATATATAAATCGAATATATATATATATGAATATATATATCGAAAATATATAAATCGATTCAGTAAATCTATTTATAGATTTATAAATTTTAATTAAAAATTTAAGAAGGAAAAAGGAGTTTAATTTAAATTATCAGTATTACTAATTTATTCTAGCGGGATATATCGATATAATCGACCTCTCCTAAGATATACTATCTAAGATACTCTCGCTATTATTAATAATTATTTTGTTGATCCTCGCTTTTAGTAAATAAATTCCTCGTTATAATCGATAATTTTATACCGCTTTATTAGTATCTATAAACTTCTTAACCTTATTAACGCGAACGCGGGAGTTCGTTATCTTATTAAATATTTATACTAATAAAATACGACGATTTAATATTAAATTATCGATAAAAATAATCGAAGAAAAAGAGGATTAAATATATAACCGAACTAGAACTCGAAGAGTTTAAAGATCGTAAAGGAGTATTAACTAAAAGTAGTATTACCAGATTCGTTATTCGGCTAAATTAAAACGAGGATTAATAATAATATTATTATTAAATAAAATAATTAATATACCTCTTTTAAAATGCCCCCTTTCTTTCCGAAGTATATCTTAAATATAGTACTCTTTAAACTCGAGGATTAAAAACTAAATCGTCGTAAATAATAAGAATATTTAACTTTATAGTTATAATTATAAGGTAAAAAATCTTCGTTATCCTCCCTAGAAATTACGTTATTCCCCTTCGGTATATTCTAGTTATCGTTTTTAACTAGGATCTTAGGGAAGATTACTATTTTTTATTTTATTACCTTTAATATAAATATAATAACGAGGTAATTTTCCTTTAGTATAGAAAAATTACGCATAAAAATTATTATTAAAAATAATAATTTAGAGATAAATTATAGTATTTACCGAGCCTTCTCCTCTTTATTAATTATATTTCCGGCGGGCTTAATATTAACGCCCTAGCGATAAAGATAGGCCTTACGATAATAAACTCTTAAAAAATAAAGATTAATTAATTAATTATAGATAAAAATAGTGAAGAAAAATCGATATTTTTTATATAATCCTCGAGAAAAACAGGGATTACGACGATTAAAACCTTACTTTAAACTTATTAAATTCATTAAAATTAATTAAAATCAATTAATTTAACGTAGATAACGACGATTTAAAACCTTACTTTAAACTTATTAAATATAATAAATTAATTAAAATTAATTAATTTAACGTAGATAACGACGATTTAAAACCTTACTTTAAACTTATTAAATTTAATAAATTAATTAAAATCAATTAATTTAACGTAGATAACGACGATTTAAAACCTTACTTTAAACTTATTACTTATTTATATACCTCGTCTTTTTCTCTTTTATAACGACGAATCGTAGTTTCCTAACTAGGTATAGCGAGGATTAAGATAAGAATTAAGATTATTTAAAAAGATTTAAAAGAGGAAAAATAAAAATATCGTCGAATATATCGACGAATTTAACGACTAAAAGATTTAATAGTTATTATATAAGGGTGGAAATTTTTAGTGGCGGAAAGCCTAAAGTACCCGCTTAGGCGCTAGTAATCTACGCTAAGCTATAAACGGTAAAGCGGCTATTTCTGCCCGCCGGTCCTCGCTTAGGACTGTCGCTCTGCACCGAGAATGCCTGCTGGTATTGACAGCCTCACCGAGACACAAGTTGAGACGTAGGAGGCTTGGAGCCGTATTTGGATGCCGAGACGTTCCTGACCCGTCATACAAATCAAGACACAGGCAGTGAAGATGGCATATTCGCGTCCAGATACAGCCTCCCAGTGAGACATACGCTGCTTCCATATAAGTTCTAAGGTTGGGCAGCACTTACCGGGTTGGAGTACTTTAGGCTATACTATATTTAGCACGCCAAGACAGCCTCAGCCTCACTACGCGCCACTTGTTCTGCTAGTAGCTCCACGAATCTCTCCCCAACGGTCGTCATCCTCCACATAAAACCTTTTTTCTCCCCATCTTCCCATTACCCACCTCGACCATCCACATACACTCGTTTGACTCGCCAATTCGCACCAGCTTTACAATCGCTGATCTTACGAAGCCTGCAAGGCTAATACCACAATAACAAAGCAAGCCTCTCCTTTTCATCAACAAACAACAGCAGCCATGGGCAAAGCAGGCCGTTTCGCGTGTATCTTCGCGCCGATGGCGTTGACCATTGCCTCCTTAGTCTGCCTCATCATAGTCGGTCTAGGTGGTACAAACAAGGGCAACAGCTCCTTCAACAACCTCTACTTCTTCCGCGCCAACACCTCCGACATCAGCGTCGACCCATCCCTCATCAACCTTCCTTCGAATCCCCTCACCGATAAAATCGACAACCTGACCAGTGGGACTGTGAAGTCGGCGCTTGATATCAAGGACTTCTACCATGTCCACCTGTGGAACTATTGCGATGGGAGTTTTAAGACTAACGGCAGCGGTGGGATTAGTGATGATGTTACATTCTGCTCGCCGCATACGAACGAGTTTTGGTTTAACCCAGTTGAGGTGTGGGGTTTAAACAATACCGGTGTGGATCAATATTTCAGCAAGGAGCTACGAGCTGGGTTGAACACCTACAAGACGGTAGCCAAATGGATGTTCATAGCCTACATCGCTGCCCTCATTTCCACCGTAGTTGAGATCTTGGTTGGATTCTTCGCCTTGTTCAGCCGACTGGGCGGCTTGGCCACGACTATCGTCAGCACGATCTCTTCATTCTTCGTCATCGCATTCGCTCTCACATCTACCATCCTCTACGCTACACTCACTGGCACCTTTAACAGCGCTCTGACGAAGTACAATATCCACGGCTCCCTTGGTCACAGCATCTATGTCACTATCTGGCTCGCCGTGGCTTTTTCGCTCGCCTCTGGGCTTTTCTGGCTCTTCTCGTCGTGCTGCTGCTCTGGTCGCTCGGACCGCATCAAGGGCTACGGCGATGGACCCACACGACGCGGTCTCAGGCAACAGCAAGGACCATATCAGTATGAGAGGGTTGAGAGCCCGCTGAGGGGTGGTCAAGGATACGGAGCACCACAGAAGGGCTACCAGAATGGGCCAGGATTTCAGGCACCGAATGCGCATCATGGCATGCCGTTGGGCAACGTCGGGCAGAGAGGAACGGCTTATGAGCCGTTTAGGCACGAAGACGCCTAGTCGAATGCAGCAGAGGATGCAGCATTGATGATCTGATAATTTAGCGGCATTGCTGGCGTTTGGGAGACATGAGATGTACATATAATGTATCTGATGGCTTGCATTGAAGCATACTCTGCGGTCTCAACAATTCTATGTTCACATCCCTCTATCTTCGCCGATTCGTTGTATACCATTCAAGTCTATACACAGCCTTTTCGTCTCCGCCGTTTTACTCTACAGCCATGGACCGAACTTGCATACCTCAAATGACCTTTCTCTCGAGGCTAATCGAACTTACTGTGCTTGCCGCTCGCCAGGGAAATGACCTAACCAGTGCAGCTTCCGAGAAGAGACTGCATAGGCATGAATCATTGGGGGAAGGCAATCTGATGTGCTATTACGTCATAGCACATTGAAATTTGGTTTACCTCATGCACAGCATACTCCCGCTGTCAGCGTGAAGGGAGACTCACACAATGGGATCGAAAATATGAAATGCGTATAGAATCACTAAGCACTAGATCTCTTCGATTGTCCAGTCTTCGCCGCTTATCGACGGTGCTGCATAGACTACCTCAGGTATTGATCTCCCGTTGGTAACTCGCCTTCCTCTTCGGGTGCTAGTACATAAATTTCCACGCCGTTTTCATGCACCCCACACCTGCAAATCGTGAAATACTCTGCATCCAATGACTCACGGACGGAAGTGACATCTGCTCAATCCGCATACATATACGGATCATAGCACCCACATACCGATTGTTCGAACACCTCAAATCTGAGTGTTTTTGGCCTGAAGATTGACTCAACCCTTCCGTGCAGCTTGTGCAGCTTGTGCAGCTTGTGCCACTAATACAAATTTTCGTCCACATAAGTCACACAATCAATTGTCCCCAAGATTGTGCTCAGCATCCGGAAATTTGCAACCTGAAGCATGAACTGTTTCCCCAACTTTCTTTCAAGTTTTCCGCTTTATAATGGAACCCCCTCCAAGCCCCTCCGTCGTTACGGGCTTGACAGCTCTGATACTGGTGTTCTTTCTTACTATTCCCAGTGTTGTAGAATTGTTCAAGTCGTACTCCAGAGGGAAGTATGCAAGGATAGATGCCCTATACGAGGATGAAGATGGCAGTGCAACAGAGGAATCGCAGACAGAGTATTCGGCCACGTTACCCAAGTACATTGCTTTGTTAAGTTCTATGATTGGCTTCATTGCCTCTACAATTACAGCAGCGTTTACTACGATTCACCCGATAAGAAATCTTTACGTGGAGAATTGGCTTCTATTCGGCAGCTGGGTACGAAGTCTGACACTGTCAGAAAGGTCGCGAGCTGATAGTGAGATAGTCACTACTAAGCATTCAGACCATCTGCAATACTATTGAACGCAATCCTTTGAGAAGATTCGACTATGGGAGACTCGCTGCAGTGGGATCCATCGCCATCCTTGCTGCCATTTGTGTTCGACTTGGACTTTTACTTTCTTACTCAAAGTATCTGTGGACCTACAATCATCTATTGAGCGGACTGGATGCCGTCCAATTCCTTGCTGCAATCATCTCCTGCATCTCATGTCTGTCTGTACCTAGACGACCGTCTTTGTCTGAGAAAGAGCATGCAGTTGATGGCCAATACACCGATTCCGCCCTTAGCAGATACACCTTTGCATGGGCAGGCAGGATGCTTTTCCTCGCAAGGAGGAAGAAGACCCTTGATCTGCTGGATCTACCGAAGTTGCATTCCAAGGCTCGTTCTTCTTACCTACAAGCCTACTTCGATTCCATGAAGAAGAGAGACAAACTCTGGAGAGCCATAATCATGACTCATGGAGGCGAGATCATCTTCCAGACATTCTATGCAACCTTCCATTCTGCTGCTCAATTTGTACCACAACTTGCAATGTACTGGCTGCTGAAGAGCATCGAGCAGCGCTCCAAAGGCGCACCGACCAAAGCCGCCTGGGGCTTAGTATTCGCGTTGGGGTCCTCTGTCATTATTGCCTCTTGGGGCCAAGCCTGGAACCATTGGATCGCGTGGGCCAGGCTAGGTCAGCCGGTCCGGTCTGAGCTGTCTGCCATGATATTTACCAAGGCTACTAGGCGAAAGGATGTCAAAGATGTGGGGAAAGCCAAGACCCTTAGTCCTATGGTGAATCTTACTGGTACCACTGCAACTGAGGCCAATAGCCCCAGTGGACACAAGCCTTCTGAGCCGGATCCAATCACTGGTATTGACCCCGTTCAGGGTGCCATTTTTAAGGTTGGAGACGAAGGTGAGGATGATACACAGAAGAGCCGCCAGAGCACGATCAATCTTGTGGTAAGTCTAATCATCCTTACAGAGCTTTCGGAACCCTTAGGCTGAATGCTAATGTAATAATAGGGCGTAGATACGAAGCGTGTCTCTGACTTCTGCCTTTTCTATTCCATCTTTCCAGAAACGGCCACCGAGCTGACAGTCAGCATCGTCTTCCTCGTCAATCTAATTGGCTGGGAAAGTCTTCTCGCCGGACTAGCCGTTTTCTGCGTCCTCTTGCCAATCAACATCTATGTGTCAAAGCGCTTCAGTGACGCCCAAGATCACCTTATGAAAGTTCGAGATCAAAAAATGGTGGTTGTCACTGAGGCATTGCAAGGCATCCGACAGATCAAGTTCTCAGCAGAAGAACAGCAATGGCAGGAAAAGATAGGCAAGCAGCGAGCCGAAGAGTTGAAGACGCAGTGGAGGGTCTTTTGTTTCGATACAGCTCTCGTATCGATATGGATCCTGGGCCCCGTCATGCTGAGCGCTGTTTCCCTGGCTGTGTATGCAACGTTGAACGGCGGCTTATCTGCTTCTGTTGCTTTCACGACACTCACCGTGATGGGTGCTATGGAAATGACCTTAGCCGTTATACCAGAAGTCATCTCTGATGGTCTTGAAGCTTGGGTCTCCATCAACAGAATCGACGAATATCTCAACGCTCCCGAAAGAGACGAGTACATCACGCCAGGCACCTCTATCACCTTCGAAGATGTGTCCGTGGCCTGGCCATCGGATTTGCAAGAGCAAGATTCGGAAAGATTCGTACTCAAAAGTGTCAACATCAAGTTGCCGTCGCAAAAACTCAGCGTCATCTCCGGGCAAACTGGTTCAGGTAAAAGCTTGCTGCTGGCAGCCATCATTGGCGAAGCGGACAAGCTGTCAGGTACAATCAACGTTCCCACGCCACCTACGCTTGAAGAACGCTTCGACCACAAGGTGAACAAAAGTGACTGGCTTATTGATTCGTCCATTGCATTTGTGGCCCAGATACCTTGGATCGAGAATGCCAGTATCAAGGACAACATCACTTTTGGGTTGCCATACGATTCGGGACGGTTCGACAAGGTGATTGCCTGTTGTGCGCTTCAGAAGGATCTCCACATGCTTCCAGACGGAGTAGAGACGGATATAGGCGCTAACGGCATCAATCAGTCTGGAGGTCAGCGGATCCGGATTTCCTTCGCTAGGGCTTTGTATTCGAGGGCTGGTATACTAATTCTTGATGACATATTTAGGTAAGATTCGAGTCTCAGCTCTCGCCAGAGCAGCTTTACTAATTATGTCTAGTGCCGTCGACGCGCATGTTGGTCGACAGCTCTTCGAGGATGCCCTTACTGGTGAGCTTGGTACTGGACGTACTCGGATCTTAGTTACGCATCATGTCGGTCTCGTCCTACCAAAGACACAGTATGCTGTCATCCTTGGCGAGGGCACAGTACAACACGCAGGATCGGTGAAAGATTTGCAACGCACAGGTGCCTTGGAGCAGGTGATACAGCGTGAAATAGATACCCGGGAAAAGGAGACTGAGAGAAAAGAAGACATCGATGATGGAGCCAACAACACGCTCAGCAAAATGCTTTCGCACATTACTCAAAATTCGACCCACTTCGACGAGGGCGAAATGGACCTCCAGGGGAAGTCGCAGCCAAAAAAGTTCACTGAAGACGAGAAGAGAGAGACAGGATCGATTAAACTCGGCATCTACAAATTGTACTTCTCAACGAGTGGCGGTCTCTGGTTTTGGCTGCCTATTGTGATCCTGTTCATCGCTCATCAGATTATCATCTTGAGCAGATCTTGGTTCATTAGCATTTGGACAAGATCTTACGAAACGGAGTCTTCCCTGCTCCATCAGCTAAAATACCAGTACAAGATTGCGACCCAGAATGCGTACGCGTCGCAGGAGCCTACTCACGACCTGTCTTACTACCTGGGCATATATCTGGGCCTGAGCATTATTATATGCATTTCTGGAACGCTGAGGTACTTTTTTGTATACATCGCCGCAATACGAGCGTCAAAGAAATTGTTCGAAAGCCTGACCTACGCTGTCCTTCGAGCCCCTCTGCGTTGGCTTGACATCACACCAGTCGGACGCATCCTCAACAGGTTTACGGCAGACTTCGCAGCAATTGACTCTAGGCTGGGAAATGATCTGGGATATTTGCTTTACCAAGGCATCTTACTCATTGGAATCATTATTGCTGGGCTGTTTGTTTCGCCGTGGATGCTCATCTTTGCGGTGGTGCTACTGCTTATTTGCGGCTGGGTTACGATGACCTTTCTGGCCGGTGCTCGCAACATCAAGGTAAATTTTGCACACTCGCAATATTGGATTAAGTGAGGTGGTTGATGGCAATCTAGCGACTCGAAAGTAGTGCCAAAAGCCCCATCTTCGAACAATTTGGGTCTGCCTTGGCGGGTATCGGTACTATTCGTGCCTTTGACAAGGCGGATTCTTACATCGAACGGTATGATGTCCTTGTTTTTCAACATAGAGGAGTATGTAGACTGACTCCTAATCTAGGATGTTCGAGAAAATCGACCAACACTCCCGCGCCTTCTGGCACCTTTGGCTCTTCAACCGCTGGCTAGCCCTCCGCCTGAACATTCTAGGTGGACTCTTCGCCTTCCTTGTTGCCGCCGTCATCGTGTTCTCCGGCATCGACGCCTCACTAGCAGGCTTCGCACTTAGCTTTGCCCTCCAGTACAGTTCCGCAATGGTTTGGGCTGCCCGAAACTACGCAAATGTCGAACTAAGTATGAACGCTATCGAGCGCGTGAACGAATACTCCAACATCCCCATCGAGTCGCAAGACTCTACCATCAACGTCCCCGCCGCTTGGCCAGCTGAAGGCCGCCTGCAAGTCTCTAATCTCGTCGCAGGATACGCGCCAGACCTCGACCCAGTCCTCAAAGGCCTGTCTTTCACCGTGGAAAAAAACCAACGGATCGGAGTCGTCGGCCGCACAGGTGCCGGAAAATCCTCGCTCACACTCACGCTTTTTCGTTTCCTCGAAGCCCGTGAGGGAAGTATCTATATCGACGGTATTGACGTCTCGAAGATAAATCTCCATGACCTCAGGAGTCGATTGGCAATTATACCGCAGGACCCGGTGCTCTTTTCTGGGACTGTGAGGAGCAATCTGGATGCATTCAATAATCACACGGACGCTGAGCTCTACGACGCTCTCGAGCGGGTGCATCTTATCCGCAGCACAGGCACCGCCTCCCGCGACGAGCCCAACTCAGCCCTTGCCCCTGGCTCTAGGTCTGGCACCGCAACACCAGCGACAGCAGCAGATACAAACACCAATATCTTCCTCTCCCTCTCCTCCCGTATCAGCGAAGGTGGGCTGAATCTCTCTCAAGGGCAGCGCCAACTCCTCTGTCTTGCGCGTGCCATTGTCTCGAGGCCAAAAATCATGGTTCTCGATGAAGCCACTTCCGCTGTGGATATGGCTACGGACGTCCTCATCCAACGGAGTATTAGGGAAGAATTCCAAGATTCGACCCTGATTGTTATTGCGCATCGGTTGAGTACGATTGCGGATTTTGATCGGATATTGGTGATGGATGATGGAAAAGCTGCCGAATTTGACACGCCAGGCACTTTACTCTCGAAAGAGAAAGGCATATTTAGGGGTATGGTTGAGCAAAGTGGGGAGGTGCAGAGATTGAGGGAGATTATCGACGGTTTAGGGCAGGGAGGAGAGGAAAGTCAAAGTGGGGGAAGTGGGAAGGGTAGAGCGTAAGACGCTAATCTCATGGATGATGGGCGATGATCATGGATCAAGGTTATGGAAGATGGTGCTAGCAATCTAATGGCCTTTTTTTCTGTTTGCACATAGCTTGCGTTGCTGTGGCTTGGCTTTGGTGGCACAGAGTGCATAGAATTTTATCTATAGAAAAGCATGACGTTTGGGCCTCTACCATAGCTCTAACTAGGATAGCAATTCCGATCAAGGATGGGCCAAGATCCTGGCTTTTCTTACTTAGAAGCGAGGGGGTAATGATAGTGCAACGATGTTGCCCGTTCGATTCTCAAATGTCTTCAGTACTTTTGCTATGCTATTCATGCTCGTTACTTTGTCATTCATCACTCCGTTCCATGCCACATATTCCTGCCTTCAATTTTTCTGCTAGGCTCACCATAACATGTCGTCAATCTGCAATACGTCTCATCCATCAAACGCCACCACTTTTCCCTCTCTAGACCCATTTACCGCACAAACACCTCAACCCCCACCTCATTCGCCCACCCCGCTTTCAAATCCATCTCCTCCCACGCCCTCTCCACATCCACCTCCAACACCGGCGCACTCTCATTAACCGTGACCGTATGCATAGGAATCACCTTCCCTTGCATAGTAATCAATAAATCATCTTCCACAGACAATTCGTGCATCGTTGATATGTATATCCCTAACACGCCTAGGGCTTTAAGTGCTACTTCGATATGCAACCGCCCCTTTTCGTTGACCTCTATGTCCGTGCGTGTGGCGGCGCAGGCGCCGGTCATTTTGCCTAGGAGGCCCAGGACGGCGATTCTAGTGGTCGAGGTCTTAGCGGGTGTGGAGGGGTGTGGGAGGGAGATGGAGTGGAGGCGATAGGCGGAGAGGATTTCGTAGCCTTTGACTTCAACCTCGAGGGAAACGACGGGCGTGGCGCTGTCGAGGGAGATGGAGCGGGATATTTCGCCGGTGCTGTGTGCGCGCACGACGTATTCTTCGCCGCTTTGGATGCCGGGGAAGGTGCTGATGTTTACTAACTCGCTGAGGGTGAGCTCGCTAACGTTGAAGAGGGCTAGGATTCCGGTACCGCCGGTGCCGCCGGTGAAGGTGCCGACTTTTAGGAGGCGCTCTTCTTCGTAGGCGGTGTAGATGTTTACGGTTTTGCCGATGATGGGAGGACGGAGGATGATGGTTTTGTCTTTGGTTGTACGCGCTGTCATGGCGTTGATGAGGGAGATGTTGTGCTCGCCTGGCTCATCGGTGAAGTAGATGGGGCCGCCAGAGACGCAGCGGCCTGCGGCGTGGAAGCCGGAGTACGGGTGGGAGGTCTGGAACATGTCCCAATCGGGAAGAATATTCAGGTGGGAAGTCAAAAGCGAGTTGTGGGCGTTGACGAAGATGTGCCATGGGTGCGAGGTTGGTATACCGGGGAAAAAGTCGTCACTATTACGCACCATCATGCGTGGCTTGTTTTGGGGGAGTTGCGTGTGGAAGAGGATCTGAGGGATTTGGGACATGCAGGATATGGCTTTTATGCTGAAGTAGCGGAGCGAGTTGATGGTCCAGGCGTCTTGGAAGGCGGTGATGTAGCGGGCACGATCGGGCGCATCTGCCAGTAAGTCTAAAATGAATTGCGCGTCTGTCTTGACAGAGTCAATGCCGCAGGAGAGAAGGAATCTAGGGTACGCGTATTAATTGTACTTGGAGCAACAGAATTGGATGACGAAGAGGAGGCATACTTATAAAAGTCATTGTACATGCGGTCAATGTCATCTGCGTCAATAATGCGGATTGTTTCTCCTGGTATAAGACTTTGTTCTTTCCGGAGCTCGACTGTCTTGTAGTCCTCTGCAATACTTCCTTTCGCAGACACGCCTCCCCAATACCCAGCCTGGTGTCAATGTCAGCTACTCCGACCACGCTAATATTTCATTTCCTGCTTACGATGGCATGCCAGACGGCGATGTGTTCGATATCGGGATGCTGTTCTCGTATGTTGACTACCGTATGCTTCAGTCCATGGGGAAATCCTTCTTTGTTGGCTTCAAAGTCGGTCCAGCCGCGCTGAAATTGATTCTCGCCCCCCGTTTCAAGAGATTGCCAATTATCATCGATGATCAAGTTTGTGATCTTGATCTTATTCTCCTTGAGAATATTCAATGCGTTGTATATCTTGTCCTCGTTCAAGTCTTGCCCAAGTGCATTCCATGTGCAGTAAGTCAGGCCATCATACCAATTCTCCATCCATTGTGCATTCACATCATTCTCAATAGCGACCTTCATCTCAGCCTTGATCTCCTCGCTCATATATTCATCTCCTCGAACAATGTTTCGGGCGTGATACATAACAGCGGCGTTCGCTTCTTCGAACGTCGTTCCTACGGCAGCAATGACTCTTGCTTTACTTGCTTCCAGTCTTTCATTCCTTGCAGAGATGATGACGCTGCCTTGACCATCGGGTTTAAACACCGTCAAAACCTCCTCTACTCCACTCACAGCCAACAAGACCAAATGAAGACCATCCCAGCGCAAAAAAGAAGATAGAATGGCATCTTGAGGAGGATTATAACTATCCTTGCCATGTCGAGGAGCCAGCCAAGGACTCCATATCCTTACCAGCGAGAACCATCTCGTGAAGCTGCGTGGGATACCAAGACTAGTACTCGACCAGCCCGAAGATGTGCCTTGTGCAGCTGGAACAGGAGCAGTGAGAGACCATAATTGGGTGTTCGGAGTCTGGCTTGGAACGGAGTGGACGGAAATGTCAGCGCTGTAGTCCTTCAGATAGTCTATGAGTTCGGCTGGAGGTTTTTGGGGCTGAAATAGCAGCTCGCCATCTCTAAGAGTCGAATGATCGTTGACCCATCTGAAGTTTTCGCTTTTGGTAAGTCGGTACTTCAAGGTGAATTGTACTGGATCATGGGTATTCGTTCGACTGGGGAGGTCAACAGAGAAGTATCGGCGGTAGACGTTGGCTCTATTCTCTGAGGTGACCGCAAGCTGTATTTCGCAGTAAGTAATTAGGTTTTGTATTGAGACTGTGGGTCCAGCTTTACAATGCCACTAGCTTTTAATTGTTCCTGGAGTGCCAGCTCACGCCACTCTCGATTTTCATGTCCATTGTGCCACAAAATGGCTTCCCATGGCTGCTCAGGAAATGATCTGCTGGACTCAAGAAGAACCGTAAACTTGACCTAAATAAATCTTAGCAAACAGAAGGAGATTGACATCATGATGTTTGCAATAAGGCGTACGGGTTCACCGTAAGGTACGACTGTGGCCTGTCCCAATGGTGGGTCACAGACCGCATTGGCGAAAAACAACATCTGGGCTGGTCTGACAAACTTCAATTGAAATGGTTTCCCATACAGATCATTCGTGACCATGTTGAGCTCGAGGATAGGTGGATGAAGGTTCGTGCTTCGTTTCCGCCGGAATTATTCCGCTCGGCGCGTATAAACTTGACCGACTGTTTTCCTCCTGATTGAGGCCGTGCCTCATTCTCCCAATGTCACCTAAGGCATTCCTCGGATTGTTGCAGAAGTCTTCCTATATCTGCCCCTCATGTGCGCTTCGTCTGCGCCCCTTCGCCTCCGCAACACAGAAACGATTAATCACCCAGGGCTATCTCAAGAAAACTGTGGAAGCCGAGCTAGAATGGGCACGAAAAGCTACGGGGATCAAGGCCGGGAAGAAGGACAGCATGTTAACGATGTTGGAGAAGAGGGGATTTGTCAATCAAGTCGTCGGAGACCGCGATGACCTGGATCGATTGATGACTGAGAAGCGAATTGGCATCTACTGCGGTGTCGACCCTACGGCAGCTTCCATGCATGTTGGTCATCTCTTACCGCTAATGGTTCTTTACTGGTCATACATATATGGATATCACGCTTGCTCTTTGCTCGGAGGTGCCACTGCGCAAATTGGTGACCCGACCGATCGGACCACAGAGCGAGAGACTCAGGATACGGCGGTACGGAAAACGAACATAACCAGGATACACTACCAGCTAAAGTCAATGTGGCTCCACGTGGAAAATACAACAAGAGAATACGGATACGAGTGGGAATGGGCGTGGAAGAGAGAATTGACGAATAACAATAGTTGGCTGAACAAGCTTCCAGCACTTGAATTGTTAAAACTAGCCGGGAAAGGTGTGAGGTTAGGACCAATGCTAGGAAGGGATACGTGAGTGAGTCCTACCTCCAGCAAGCTAGCAAGTCGCACTCAGTCTTGTAGAGACGCTGATCGTGTCGCTCTCACAGGGTGAAGAAGAGGATGAAGAAAGGCGATGGCATGTCCTTTGCAGAGTTTACGTATCCGTTATTACAATCCTGGGATTGGTGGCACATGTACTCTACGAAAGACATTCAGGTGCAAGTTGGTGGTTCAGACCAATTTGGGAATATCCTTGCTGGTATCGACGTTATCAACCACATCAGACGCCATCATTATGACCCGAATCTCAGGCAAGACAGGGTGCTTCCCGACAAAGAACAACTCTTGAGGAGACCCATGGGCTTCACCGTCCCCCTTTTAACAACGTCCTCTGGACGGAAGTTTGGGAAGAGCGCGGGCAACGCCATTTGGTTGGACGCGGAGATGACAAGCCCATTCGATCTATATCAGGTAAGAGTATCATCACCGCTTTTTTAGGGTCTCTTGCTGACGAGAATTAAGTTTTTTCTGAGAATGGCAGACGCAGACGTCCATCGCTACCTCAAGCTGTTCACGTTCGAGCCACTCGACAAACTCGAAGGACTTATGGAGGAGCACCATCAGGAGCCCTCGAAGCGCGTTGCGCAACACAAGTTAGCTCGCGAGGTCCTCATGATCGTACACGGCAAGTCAATAGCCGAGGAGACTGAGCGAAAGCATAAATCTCTATTTGAGAGACCTCCAGCCCCTCCCCCTGAGACACCAGCTACAGACAACGGCAGAAAACCACCAGATATAAATCGACACCTTAACAAAACAGCACCAATAGTCAATGCCGAGAATGCACCATCCCACAACCTTACATTGCCTAGGTCTCTGGTCATCAATCAGCCTATATCAAGAGTCCTCTACCATGCAGGCCTAGTCGCTTCTCGAAACGAGGGTCACCGTATGGTTGCCCAGAAAGGTGCCTACGTTGGCAGCAGACCTGGTGCCTCAGGGACTATGGGCTACCAGGTCGACTGGTCACCTGCGGCAAATTGGGCAGCCAGCGAAACAGAGAAATACATTATAGGCGACGACACGCTTGTTGTCAGACTTGGGAAATGGAAGATCAAGATCATCAAGATCATTAGTGATGAGAACTTCGAGCAGCAGGGACTTACTGCTCCCGGATGGAAGGACGGGATGGTTGATGATTCTATAAAGTAGCTTATAGGCCACCTTCGCATACCTTAGCGGAGGGCTATGATTGCTGGTAGCGGTATAAATACCGTATTAAATATCCGATACCGTCAGTAGAACGTATACTAAGTAGATTAATAAGATAATGCGTATTTAAAATCTTACGTCCACTAGCTTAAAGGTATTCGAAAGATTACAATAAGATAAAGAAGCGTTATATATATACTAACGCGTTTATTTTAACACCGTATATCTACCGTCCAACCTACGACTAATGGTTACGAGTTAGGTAAGCTATTCCCGTACGGTTAAATAACTCGGTACGGTCGTATTACCTCTTAAAACGCCAAGGCTAGCGCTCGGGAATGTGTGTAGCAGAGAAATATCAACGCTTTCGTTATTGTGAGGCCAGAATCTTTCGATTCAGCCGATTTTCTCGCTGAGGTATATCCGCGGTATTGCGCCTGGTGAAGGTAGGGGCTGATGTATCTCTGTACTTACAAGCTACTGGTGCCTGGTGCTGGTATAGTGCCTGGTGCCTGATAGGCTGGTACGGGTAGTCTGTTTTAAAAACTGGACCCTGTTTCGTATTTTACAGCTGACTAAGCAGAACCAAACCCCGGTTAAAAATAAAGTAACGTGTTATCGGTATAGGCGTGTTATAAACAAAATGGTCTATAGGCATGAATAGATAAGCATTACAGTCTGATACGTGGAACCGTTACGACACCGTGTGTATACTGTAATCTACTTCCTTAGCCCTCCCCTAAGGTAAGGAAGGGCCGGCTAGCGAACTTGGCTGAAGATGATCTTCGAACGAGGAGTGTATACGTGCCAGTAGCTGATGCGCAAATACCCCAATATGACTCCCCTCTCATAGAAACGAGATATTTCTTTGATTCATGAGTCCAATGAATTTCTGGAGACTGACTCGACTAGCGCCAAATATCGCGTTGAAGGCGCGTCCTGCGTCACGTTCTTTTCTCAAGCCCAACTTTCACACTTAACATTTACGGTCCACATTGTACAATAGCAACGCTGTCTTCATACAGTATCAATGTTCATTGTACATGCAATGAGTCTGTGAAATCTTCCTTGGCTTGTCAAAAGCTATGGCACCCTCCGCAAAAACTCCCAATGGCACGCCCGCCCCACCTGCTTCGCTGAAGAAGTCAACCTCAAGCTCCAAGAACCAGACGTCCCTTGCAGGCTTTTTCAAGAAGTCCTCGGTACCTGCTACCAATGGAGCACCGAAACTCCATTCGACTACCCTACCAATCAATGGCCTTGCTAGGAAGAACGCTGCTAATCGAGGGTCAAGCCAGAGCATGACACCTGCACCGAGCAGTGACGCTGTCGTCCCTGAGGATGTGAAAGAGGCGAAAGACGATGAGCCAGTCAGACTTAACGGGAATGCTACCAATGGATTACCATCTCCAATTACACCTGCAAGTGCGGTAAATGGTGGTGATTGTTTGGAAGACGATGCAGTGCCCAAGGGCTTCTATAGTCCGTCTCGGAAGGTCAGATCCTCAGTGTACCTCTACGGCCGTAAGCTGACCAGAAGTGTACAGGCAAAGGCTAAGGCCGTCAATTATGCCGTCGATGCATCCTCTGAGGAGGAGGATGAAGACTTGTTCAAACCCACGAAAAGCAATGCTAGCCAAGGAAGAGCTTCGAAGCGCAGGAAGACAGTCGTTGAGAGCGATGATGACGATGTCTTCGTTGCGGATGCGGAAGTTGAAGCTGATATTATCGATGAGGATGACTTCGTTGTGCCTGACGATTCAGAGGAAGATGTGGCTCCAAAGAAGAAGCGGAAGAGACCTTCTCCTGCTCAATTTTCGTCACAGAAAGAGGAAGCGTCCGAGAGTACCGGTATGGACGAGGACACGGACCTCCCAGCAGCATCCACTGCACAGCAATGGACGTACGACCCCAGTGTCATCTCGTCAACAAAGCTAGTGCATTACCAGTCCGAGAAAACTTCATTCAGCACGTCTACCCCAACGGGGTTGAATGCAAAAGGCAAGCAGTTAAAGCACACTGCTCACAAGAGCGAGCCGTCGGACCGATACCCTTGGCTAGCCGATGTCAGAGATGCAGACCAGAATCCCCTGGGACACCCAGAGTATGACCCGAGGACAGTCTACATTCCTCCGCAGGCGTGGAGAGATTTCTCGCCTTTCGAGCACCAATACTGGGAGATAAAGCAGAATCACTTCGACCACATCGTCTTCTTCAAGAAGGGCAAGTTCTATGAGCTTTACGAGAACGACGCAACGATTGGCAATCAGCTTTTCGATCTCAAGCTCACTGATCGGGTGAACATGCGAATGGTCGGCGTCCCTGAGGCATCTATGGATACCTGGCTGAATCAGTTTGCTGCTAAAGGCTTCAAAATCGCTCGTGTGAACCAGGTTGAGTCCGCTTTGGGCAAAGAGATGCGCGAGCGAGACGGCAAGCCGTCAGGTCAAACATCCAAGCAAGACAAGGTCATTCGTCGTGAGCTTGCGACCGTATTGACCAGCGGTACCCTTGTCGACGCCGGTATGCTCCAAGACGACATGTCGACATACTGTGTGTCTATCAAGGAGCAAGAGCAGGATGGTCACTCCGCTTTCGGCATTGCGTTTGTTGATGCCGCTGCAGGTCAATTTTTCTTGACCGAAATCGTAGACGATGCCGAGTTGACCAAGTTCGAGACTTTTGTCGCACAGATCAGACCTCGTGAACTGTTACTGGAAAAGTCGTGTTTGTCTACGAAGGCTTTGAGGATCCTAAAGAACAGCACAGCACCAGGCACTCAGTGGAACCACCTAAAGCCTGGCAAGGAATTCTGGACAGCAGACATGACCTGCAGAGAGATTAGACATAACAGGTACTTTGTAAATAATGATGGTGACGACTTTGAAGCTTGGCCCAAAGCTCTACAGGAAGCTCAAGCGAAAGAATTTGTGATGTCTGCTTTTGGGGCTCTACTCCAGTACCTACGGACCTTGCTTATTGAGCGAGAGCTCGTGACTCTAAAGAACTTCTCCTGGTACGATCCGATCAGAAGTGCCAGTAGCCTCATCCTGGACGGCAAGACCCTGATCAACCTTGAGGTATTCGCCAATTCCTTTGACGGTGACACAAATGGTACTCTTTTCTCACTACTGAACCGGTGTATCTCACCTTTCGGCAAGCGTATGTTCAAGCAATGGGTCTGCCACCCTCTGATGGATCCTGTACAGATCGACGCTCGGCTTGACGCTGTTGAATCCCTCAATGCAGATGCTACTGTTCGCGACCAGTTTATCTCGAATCTCACTAAGCTGCCTGATCTGGAAAGAATGATCTCTCGAATTCACGCCGGTATCTGTAAACCCCAAGACTTCGTTCGTGTACTAGATGGCTTCGAGCAAATCGAGTATACGATGAGTCTAGTACGCAATGTAGGCTCGGGGGTGGGCATTGTCGGTCAACTGATCTTGAAAATGCCTGACATGAAGGTGCTACTGCAACGCTGGAAGACTGCCTTTGATCATGCGAAAGCAAGAGAAGCTGGCCTGCTTATCCCTGAGCGAGGAGAGGAAGAGGACTTCGACGAGAGCCAAGACCGCATCGAAGGTATCCTTACTGATCTGGATACGCTGTTGAAGAAGACTAGAAAGGAGCTCGGTTCGAGTGCCATCGAGTATAGAGACAACGGAAAGGAAATTTACCAATTCGAGGTGCCTGTCAAGATCAAGAATGTACCGAAAATGTGGGATCAGATGTCCGCCACTCAGAAGGTCAAGCGTTTCTATAGCCCTGAGCTTCGAGGCTTGGTTCGTAAATACCAGGAAGCTCTCGAGACCCATACTCAGATCGTTAAAGAAGTAGCTGGGCGCTTCTTCGCAAAGTTCGACAAGGACTACGAGACCTGGCTAGTAGCAGTGAAGATCATTGCACACCTTGACTGCCTTATCTCGCTCGCTAGAGCATCTTCAGTACTCGGCGAGCCAGCGTGTCGTCCAAAGTTTGTTGAGGGTGAGCGAAGTATTATCGAATTCGGAGACCTTCGTCACCCTTGTATGCTCGGAAATGTTACAGACTTTATTCCCAACGACGTCAAGCTTGGCGGTAACACCGCGAATATCAATCTCCTGACTGGCGCAAACGCAGCCGGCAAATCGACCATCCTGCGAATGACCTGCATTGCCGTCATCATGGCTCAAATCGGCTGCTTTGTTCCGGCCTCAGTAGCTCGCCTGACGCCAGTCGATAGAATCATGTCCCGTCTCGGCGCCAACGACAACATCTTCGCCGCGCAATCCACGTTCTTCGTCGAACTTGCTGAAACCAAGAAGATCCTCTCAGAAGCCACACCCCGCTCCCTCGTCATCCTTGACGAGCTTGGCCGCGGCACTTCCTCATACGATGGTGTCGCAGTGGCCCAAGCAGTCCTACACCATGTCGCTACTCACATCGGCTGCGTAGGCTTCTTCGCCACCCATTACCACAGTCTCGCCTCAGAATTCTCCAGTCACCCGGAAATTCGCAATCGCCGCATGCGAATCCATGTCGATGACGAGAACCGTCGCGTTACTTTTCTCTACAAACTCGAAGACGGCGTCGCAGAAGGCAGCTTTGGCATGCATTGCGCGAGTATGTGCGGTATTCCTGCTAAGGTGGTTGAGAGGGCGGAAGTGGCGGCTAGGGAGTGGGAACATACGAGTAAGTTAAAGGCGAGTTTGGAGGTGGCGAGGCAGGGGTGCCATGTGCCGTTGGGGATGCAGAGTGATGTTGCTTGGTTGTTGAAGGAGGCCGGTGTAGAGGCGAAGGGGTTGGATGTGCTGAGAAGGGCTATTGAGGGTTTGTGACATGGCGATGTAAGATTCTTTGGCAATTGGATCCAGTTAGAGTATTGCTTTGGCTCGAGAACTGTAGGGCTGGCTTGAGCATCGTCCTGGCTGTGTATGACCCCGTTCACCGTCTATATTGCTGCTAGCTCTTCTTGAGGGAAGAAGCGACATCGCTTGTACCATGTTTTAGCATTTAGCGCCGAAAAATCCATTAGCAGATAGCGTTCCCATAGCATTCACATAGCATTCACGCGTCAGGCACGTACGGGAAGTAACATTTGGTAGCATTAAGAGACTGGCATGAACTCATCTTGCCACTAACTAGCTGAAGTATCTAGCTATCATTTGATGCCCCATCTCTCCAATTGATCCATCTCGCAAATGATCAACGATTTCATTTCATCCCCTAAATGCATGCAACTTTAACCAAAGACTGGTCTCGATCCAAGCTCCACCAATACCAAGCCACGAGAATGATGATGAGTATCACCAATGCGTTGAAGGAAAGGGAAAAGTGCCATATCCACCAGAACCATGTAAGTGATGGAACCCAAGACGTGTAGTCCAATAGAAGCATTGACGGATAGTTCTGGTGATCACGAAGGCACTGCATTTATTAGCAATGTCCAAAGGATCGGAGTGAACGAGAGTGCAACATACCTTAAGCCGCAATCACTGCACCGGCGGCGATCCCAGCCTCAAGCCCCTCCTTTACCATCTTCTGCTCCTCCTCATCCAAAGGAACATCATCAGCCTGCTGGTCCTCAGTCTTGATCCTGGCGTTTCCATCACCAAAAAAGGAGGTCAGAGGAGATTCCGCGATTCCATCGGTGAGAGCATTGGCGGCAGCCGAGTCCTCATCAATCGCACCATCGGGAGGGGCAGCTGCGGCGACAGGGGCGTCGGATTTGGCATTCTTCTTGGCGCGCTTTGCTGGAGGAGCGTTGGGGTCCTTGGGCTTATTGGGACCGCGACGCTTCTTGGTGGGAGTGGCAGCAGCGTGCTGGGGGGCAGTGGCGCAATTGCCAGTGTCGGCATCGGCAGATGTGACTTCGGTGGCTGGAACATCTTTGGGCTTGTGAGAAGCGCCTTTCTTCTTGGGAGAGGGCGTGGTTTCGTCATCGGCTTCGCCTTCACCTGGAGTCTTGGCTTTGGCGGCACGGCCTCCCTTCTTCGGAGTGGCTTTAGTGGGGGTTTCAGCTTGGTTACCTGAGGGGTGAGTGTTAGTGATGGCTTGGGCGATCGTTGAAGTAAAATTGAAGAACACATACCATTGGCGGCGGCGGCTTTCTCTTCTGTCAATGCGGTATCAGTATTTAGTGCTCTGAGCGATCGAGGTGAGCGTGAACATGGCATACCGTTGGCAGCAGCAGGCTCATCGTTGCCGCCCATGAGCTTCTTCTTGATCACACACCAGGAAGCATTTGCTGAGCGGCCGTTGGAGAAGCCAGCGAGCTGGGCGAGCTTCTCGGTATCAATCTGTGAGTGAAGGGTAAGCTGGGTGCCAGCTCATAGTGGGGATTCAAAGTGTTGATCGCAGGTGAGAATGGAGATCAGTCCCAAGTCAATGACCATCGTAGTACATGGAGGACGGTGCGTTGAACGAGTAAAGCTGCGAAGAAGAATGTAACTGGTGGTGGTTGACCTTGACTCACCTTCAAGGCATCGGGGCTCTTGAAGCATTGGAACACCTTCTGGACGATCACAAGATCACGAGCGCTGAGAGTGAGCTCAGACATTCTTGCTGACGGTAGAGATGATTTTGATTTGTTTGAGGAAAATCAATTGTAGATCAATGTGAGTGTAGGGCCGTTGCAGGAAGTGGTAGTTCGAAAAAGAAGAATTAAAATTGAAGAGGATGAGGTGAACTTATGTATCAGCCATCCGTAGCACTAGCGCTCTTTCGTGCATCTCCGTCTACACTTCACTGAATGTTAAAAGTAGGCTGCCGCTGCCGCTGCTGCCATCAGATGGGCGTAGATGCCTTCCATCTTGCTTAGATGCGGTCGAGGGGGCCCTTGCGAATTCACTTGCTTCCCAACAATTTGCGGCGCTCAACACAGGTAATCGGCAATTTTCATACGTCACGGCCAAGGGTATCGTTTCTTATTTCTGTCCACTTTCGGGAATATCTCCCTCAAGACTAGCTAGTCGAAGCCTTGTGAGTATAACAAAATGAGGCACATCTTACTTTGCGGTCTTACGAGTTCTTGATCTGATCCAAAGCTTTCTGCCACACTGCAGCTTCAACAGTCTTTTTTCTTTGAGTAGTATCAACGAAGAACAGACGCTTCTCTTTGGGGGCCCACCATGGCCTCTTCGTGCTTGGTTCGACCTTGGACGTCCATTTGAAATTCTCAATGCCGAACTTAGCTTTGACGGGCTGCAATTCTGCGATTGGCATTCTCGTTGTGCGAAGACTTCCATACGATTTAATCGTAGTCATCTCAACTTCTGTGTTTGGTGGGATACTTTGCGCCCATTTCAAAAGTTGCTCTCTTGATCTGCGAGCATATACCGGGAGCTTTAGATGGACATATGCCACGAATGGTGAAGCATAGTACATTACATATAATAAGGGGACAGCACTGGCAGCAGCGACTGGTCTTCACATCAGTCTCTTATTTCACAGCTAGAAGACATTACTAACCTATTGGCGCAACCCAGATAGGCTGCTCAGGATCGTTGTAAAGAGTGGGCGCAATGAAGAATGCTGTTGCGGCGAAAAGAAAAATCGTAGTCACTTTCAGGGAGCCAACGAATACGGTCTTGCCAGTACCCGCATGGTAGACCAGGAGACGCTCAGGAATAGCTGCTTACCTATTTAGCTACAAGCTTATTCAATCCAATTGGCTCGTCCTACCTGCTTTGGAAGGAGCCTGATAAACGGAGGCATATGTTCTGGAAGGTTTCGAGAGAGCGCGCAAACCGGGTTTCAACCAAGCTCGAGAAGTTCTAAGAAGGCTGAGGAGCCGCAGTCGATGCGGTCGCGTATGCAACAGAGCCATTACCGGTTACTAAAATAGGAAATACATCACACGACTGTGGGGGGAGCTGTGAGGTATTGGTAGGGGAAGATGTGTTGACGGGAAGGAGCGTTGCCCTAACGCGGCTAACCTAAGCGCCACCAATTGACGTGCAGGGCGCTGATTGAGAGCTTTCCAGATATTACCAGCATCAACTTGAAACCCCTTGGCTTCCGTATTACGTGACAAAGCAAGGAAACACAGTCGCTACAGAACCCAAGCCGCCGAAGGATCCGCGCTATACTCGCCCCTCGCTGACCTCAAAGCGAACATCAGCAACATGACAACGCTCACTGATCGGTAACAATAGGATGTTTTTAGAGTCGTTAAAAACATCATGAAGAGCAGACTGCAATTGCTGCTTCATCCCTTGCAGACTCTGCTGCTGATATCCGTCGCGAATGCATACACCACCGTCTCTGATGGAACTCTCAAGGCAATCCCTCGACCTGGGGATGACTTCGACATAAAGACCGGCAAGCTTCTCTCGCCAATCCTCATCCCTCGAGTCCCCGGAACGGAAGGCTCTACCAAGGTCCTCAATCACTTTCTTGACTTCTTTAGAAATGATCTTCCGCAATGGAACGTCGCGATCCAGAACTCCACCTCCAAGACCCCTGTGACCGGCAACGAGGAAATACCATTCTATAATGTTATTGCAACGAGAGACCCTCCGTGGTCGAACCCTGGCGAAGTAGGCTACCTGACATTGGTTGCTCACTATGACAGCAAGAGAATTCCCGAAGGCTTTATTGGCGCTACTGATAGCGCAGCCCCCTGTGCTATGCTTATGCACGCAGCTCGGAGTCTTGATGCGGCGATGACAAAGAAGTGGGTTGCCATGGATGAGGTTGGGATTAAGCAAGAGGACTACGATCTGGGAGTGGAAGAGCATAAAGGCTTGATGATAATACTGCTCGATGGAGAGGAAGCCTTTGGTACGTGGACGCATAAGGACTCTATCTATGGGGCGAAATCTCTGGCTGCGGAAATGGAGGCGACCTATCACCCAGCTCTTTCCACATATCATAACGCGATTTCGTCTATACATTTGTTCATGCTGCTTGATCTACTAGGCGAAGGCACTCCTGCCCCAAAAGTAGCTTCTTACTACAAGGTGAATGCTCTTTTACCAACAAGGAGCCAAGGCATGTGCTAATACGTCCTATTCATAGACTACGCATTGGGCGTACAAAAGCATGGCCACCTTGGAAACCCGTCTCCGCGATCAATCACTGTTCGCGTCTTCTCCCAACCACCCTGCGAAACGAAAGGCCTCCAGTGAATCAAAGAAACAAAAGTCGAATAGTCAGGAGCCCACATGGTTCTCTGATCTTGATAAAAGCAACGACCAATGGATGGGCGGCCTGGTGGAAGACGACCATTTGCCGTTTATTGCAAGAGGGGTCGAAGTTCTCCATATCATACCTAGATTTCCCACGGTGTGGCATAAAGAAACGGATGACGGAGAGCATCTGGATTTGGATACATGTGGAGATTGGGCTGTTTTGGTGACCGCATTTGCTGCAGAGTGGATGGACTTGGAAGGCTACTTGGATATTAAGTCCGCGAAGAGAGCCCTTGGTGACGAGGAGGTCATCAGCAAAAGCGAATTGTGAGTAGGTTGCAGCAGTCCTTGCTGCTTTGCTACCTGGCTGATCTTTACGCAGGACATGAGAGCCCAGAGATCTAGCACCTGATCCGAGACCACACTCGTCCCATTCGCAAACCAACGTACCCCCAGCGTACCATCAGGAGTGAGCTTTTTGTGCAGACCTGCCATACCCATACCAGGCGTGGATATGCTAGAAGCCAATGCTGCCGTGCCTTGCGAAGCGGAAAATGCTACCACGCGATCATCCGACTGCAGCTGCATACGCTGTTCTATCAGGGACCACGGCACGTCATGCCGCGAAGACCTGTAGAACTCCCAATCGATCGTTGAAGCAGCCACATGCTCGTAGTCCAGCGGAGGAAGCGAAGTCCGATGGTATGAGGAATGGGCACGATCTCCTGGCCAGATCACACTCAGCCATCCATACAAGGGATTTCACAATCTCGCGGGATCGTTGGAGGAAGGAACAACAATAGCTGTTCTTAACCCTCAGCTGCTTGTTACTAAGTCCAGCAGTTTATGTACAGCAGAAACGGGCACTATCTCAACCTATCGCTTACAAAGTAGTACTTCACCTATCAATGCCAAAGTGGATTTGCCTTCAGGGGAGTTGTCCACGCTGCACAATGACGAAGGAAATGATCTACAAGTTTTACCCCACACCCGAAATCCCAAGCCGCGGTGAACAACCAAGCCTTTCTCCGCCGCCTTACAGCCGAAGGAGCAATGACGATTTGTTGATTATTCAATAGGGTGTGGTGGAAGGCGTTTAAAGCCTTCCTCCCTACGATGCAAGCATTACTGCGCTCCCCTCCTCGAACAGCTTTCAGAAAATACTACCAGCCTTGCTCATTACCCAGAATCATAGCTAGAACATATGCAATGCCTAACCAAAGCATCCCAACTGTATGTTCACTATCCAATCGCTCTTTCGTTAATCGCTAACGTTATAACCAGCTCAACGACCCGTCCCTCTTCAAACAAGATGTCGCATACGTTAATGGCGAGTGGATCAAAGCCAAGTCAGGCAAGATCTTCGAAGTTCACGGCACGTCTCCCTCCACCAGGCGCCCACCACACTCTAACCATATCCCCCAGATCCCTCGACCGGCAAAGTCATAGGCACCTGCCCCGAATTTGCCAAAGAAGATGTCGACTCCGCCATATCCCACGCCGCCGCCGCCTTCCCCTCCTTCCGCCAAACCACTGCGCGCCAGCGCGCCCGCATGCTACACAAATGGTACCAATTGGTGATGGACAACCAAGGAGACCTCGCCAAATTGATAACATGGGAAAATGGGAAGCCAATGGCTGACGCCAAAGGCGAAGTCGCCTATGCCGCCTCGTTCTTCGAATGGTTCAGTGAAGAAGCACCCCGGTCAGACGGCGATACCATCCCAGCTTCGATCCCAGGAAACCGTGTATTCACGATCAAGGAGCCCGTTGGTGTCTGCGGTCTTATTACCCCGTGGAACTTCCCCGCCGCAATGATAACGCGAAAAATTGGTCCCGCCATCGCAGCCGGCTGCACCGTCGTGGCGAAATCTCCAGGTGAAACACCATTCACATCTCTCGCCTTGGCGGAGTTGGCGCATCGCGCTGGTATCCCCAAAGGCGTCGTGAACGTCATCTCCTCGCTCGTCAACACAGCCGAAGTAGGCTCAGCGCTCACCGCTTCCGATGTAGTCCGCAAAGTCTCCTTCACGGGCTCTACAGGCGTCGGAAAGCTGTTGATGAAGCAATCCGCAGACACTTTGAAGAAGCTCTCTTTCGAGCTGGGTGGGAATGCGCCATTCATCGTCTTCGACGACGCAGATCTCGACCTTGCTGTCGCTGGCGCCATCGCCTCGAAGTTCCGCAGCTCAGGCCAGACATGCGTGTGCGCCAACCGTATATACGTACAGAAAGGTATCTACGACAAATTCGCCTCCGCATTTACTGAGAAGGTGAAGGGATTCAAAGTCGGCGGCGGCTATGACGAGGGCGTTACACACGGCCCATTGATACACGATCGGGCTATCACTAAAGTTGATGCGCACGTCCGTGACGCAGAGAAGAAGGGCGGCAAGGTTACAGTTGGTGGGAATAAGATGTCACACCTCGGTAGCAACTTCTTCGAGCCAACTGTCATTACTGAAATGACTATGGATATGCAACTCGCTTCGGAGGAGACATTTGGCCCCGTCGCTGGTCTCTTCTCCTTCGACACGGAGAAAGAGGTTGTGGACATGGCGAATAGGGCTGAAGTTGGACTAGCTGGGTACTTTTACAGCAACGACCTGCAAAGAGTCTACCGCGTCGCTGAAGCACTTGAGACGGGTATGGTGGGCGTTAATACAGGTCTCATCAGCGATCCAGCTGCTCCGTAAGTTATCCTCTTAAATACCCCATAAGGCCCTGGCTAATCGTTTATAGATTTGGTGGTGTCAAGCTAAGCGGCTTCGGTAGGGAAGGTAGCAAGTACGGCATCTCAGAATACCAAATCACTAAGATGGTGACTCTAGGCGGGATGGGCCAGCCCCTCCAGGGGTCATGAGCTGTATATAAAAGGTTCTTGGATGTGAAGCGTCCATAATGTACAAATGACTCACGATCTTGTCGAAAAAGACATCACACAATTGTAAAATCTTGATGTATCATGATATGGGAAAACTTCCTACAAATGGCCTTTGAGATTGCACTGAATTGTATACCAGAGGGTTAAACAATTCAGATCACAAATATTTCAAAATTGGCGTTCGGGAGTCTACGTTGTTCTGCTGTAGAACTGTAAAAAACGCGGAGAAAATGAACTCTCGATCTTTGATAGAATAGGGCTGAAAAGTTTAGCCTCAAAGAGAATGCGCCCCATGTTTTTCGAATTTCTCAAGCTGCCACATTGTCTAGAGATGCGGTCGCGTGGTACATTGAGGTTGCCAGGGCACGTCTCCAAGTCCATACTTTCCTCGTGCTTTTCTCCACGCCCCTCGAACTCTAGTACGCTACGATGCGCCTCTACCTCCCTTCGCCCTCTACAAAATCAGAAAGTACCGTTGGATCGACGATGGCAGCAGAGACGCGGACAGGCTGGAGCAGCAGCTGCAGTGTAAGGATCAATACTATTCACCAGAAGTAGAGCTGAAGAAATCAGATTGGAGCAAGCAGCGGAGCCGGAGAACCTTGCCCAAGAGACCATCATCGATAACCTTGCGCCCCATGAGGCTGCACGATTGTCTCGAGTCCGTAATATCGGTATAGCTGTGAGTGGATTCCTTAAAGCTCTCGGCGAAGAGATTATTGATCGTTGAAGGCCCACATCGACAGCGGGAAAACCACCGCCACCGAGCGAGTCCTCTACTACACAGGCCGAATAAAGTCGATACATGAAGTCCGTGGCAAAGATGCAGTGGGAGCAAAGATGGACTCGATGGATCTCGAAAGAGAAAAGGGAATCACCATCCAATCTGCCGCTACGTACTGCGATTGGATCAAGAATGAGAATGGCAAGGATGAAAAATACCACATAAATCTGATCGATACACCCGGACATATCGACTTTACGATAGAGGTCGAGCGGGCTTTACGAGTATTGGATGGAGCTGTCATGATCCTCTGCGCAGTTTCAGGCGTCCAATCGCAGACCATCACTGTGGACAGGCAGATGAAGAGATATAACATTCCCAGGGTAACCTTTGTAAACAAGATGGACAGAGCAGGCTCCAATCCGTTCAAGGCCGTGGATCAGATCAGTCAGAAGCTAAGGGTACCAGCGGCGGCTATGCAAGTCCCTATTGGAGTGGAGGATGAGTTCAAGGGGGTGGTGGACCTGGTGAAAATGCAGGCTATCTACAGCGAGGGACTGAAGGGAGAGACTATCAGAATTACGGACGATATACCTTCGGATGTTCGAAAACTCGCAGAAGAGAAAAGGGGAAAGTTGATTGAGACTCTGGCGGATGTGGACGATGAAATTGCGGAGATCTTCCTTGATGAGCGGACACCGACGGTGGAGCAGATCAAAGCTGCCGTGCGGCGAGCTACCATATCGTTGAAGTTCACACCAGTATTTATGGGTTCAGCTCTTGCCGACAAGTCTGTGCAGCCCATGCTGGACGGTGTCTGCGACTATCTACCTAATCCCTCAGAAGTCGAGAATCTGGCACTGGATCGACGGCGGCAGGAGGCACCTGTCAAGCTCGTCTCCTACAACTCACTTTCTTTTGTTGGGCTGGCATTCAAGCTCGAAGAGAGCAATTACGGCCAGCTCACATACATACGCGTCTATCAAGGCTCTCTTAAGAAAGGCGCCAACATCTTCAACGCTCGCACCAATAAGAAAGTAAAAGTACCCAGAATAGTACGCATGCACTCGAACGAGATGGAAGACACTCAGGAAATTGGTGCTGGCGAGATCTGCGCCGTATTCGGCATCGACTGTGCCTCAGGCGATACCTTCACGGACGGCACCCTTGGTTACAGCATGACATCCATGTTCGTTCCCGAGCCCGTCATCTCGCTCTCTATCAAGCCGAAAGACAACAAAGACCTTCCCAACTTCTCAAAAGCCATGGCCCGATTCCAGCGCGAAGACCCCACTTTCCGTGTCCATGTCGACAACGAGTCCCAAGAAACCATCATCTCCGGTATGGGCGAATTGCATCTAGACGTTTACGTCGAGCGCATACGCCGCGAGTACAAAGTCGCCTGCGAAATTGGTCAGCCCCAAGTCGCATGGCGCGAGACGATCACCGAAAAGGTGCCATTCGATCACACGCTCAAGAAGCAGACTGGAGGTGCCGGTGACTTTGCCAGAGTAGTAGGCTGGATGGAGCCGACTGGAACACAAGACAATTATTTTGAAGAACACGTCTCTGGCGGTAACATCTCGGAGAAATTTCTGTTCGCCTGTGACAAAGGTTTCCAAATCTCCTGCCAGAAAGGTCCTATGGTCGGCCACAAAGTTCTTGGGGCCAAAATGGTCATCAACGACGGCGCGACCCATATGACCGATTCGTCTGAAATGGCTTTCAAAAACGCAACACAGCAAGCGTTTCGTAAAGCTTTCAATCAAGGCCGGCCGCAGGTGCTTGAACCACTAATGAAGACTACCATCACTGCACCAAACGAGTTTCAGGGAAATATCGTAGGCTTGTTGAACAAACGCAATGCGCTTATTTCTGATACGGAGATTGGACCGGAAGATTTCACGCTTTATGCTGATTGTAGTTTGAATGCTATGTTTGGGTTTAGCACGCAATTAAGGGCTGCGACGCAGGGGAAGGGGGAGTTTGGGATGGAATTCAGTCATTATAGTCCTGCTCCTATGCAGGTGCAGTAAGTGGTGTTTCTTTCAAAATCTATGGGGTTTAAAGGGGCTATGCTGACGTGTTGATCTAGGAAGGAGCTGGTAGCGAAGCATGAGAAGGCGTTGGCGGAAAAGAACAAGAGGTGAGCGGGATACAAAGTCTCGGGATATCATATTAGAAGGATACATGCCTATATCATCCACTCTGGAATTTGGGCGGACGGCATTTGCACGGGAGTTTATCGCATCAAAGTTCAGGTAAGTGGCTAGATGTATTGCCTGCATGCTGTTCTATAGAGGTTATCCGCTCATGTATATGTACACCGAGCAATTCAGCGCGTCTCAATATTATTTTTGTGGTGTCAAGAGTGGAACCAAGCAGCAAGTCCCTGGAGAAAAGCAGCCAAAGCGAACACTCCAGCACTAACAGCGATTCCAACTTCGGCTTTGTGAGTGCATAGGCCAACAATGAGTCCCAAGCCTGGTGAAAGGATCAAGAGGATGATGAGAAGCCATGCCACTTTCGTCTTGTTGATGACTCTGCGGATGACGAGTACGTTGTATTGATCGGTCTTGTCGTTATCGAAGCTGGGGCTGACGCAGAAGCGCTGGTTTTGGGCAACGTAATCCAAAAGCTGTGAGAGTAGGTGTGGCCGATGGAAGGCTTTGGTAAGCAGCCAGTCTTGCTCGAAATTCTGGATGCTGACTTGGAGATCCAACAACTGTGAGCTATACGTCAGCTACATTTCGGTCTTCGTTTGCCGGAGCAGCGAGGGTGCATACCTGCAATATGGTTGCGGTGCCAACGATAGTCGTGGTGAGGAGTGCCAGGAGCCAATTCCACATGAGCGTTGTGATTGACGGTGTGAGTAGATGTTCTCGTACGCGAGACCAGACTTGTTCGCCATTCTCTCCAGGATTGACAGCAACGTGGTGCATTATGGCGCTCTCATCAAGACTTTGGACAACTATAGCCCAGTACGACTGCGGAGGGGACTCGGGGCTGGCGTTTTCTGGTGCGATAGTCGACGCTTCAGAGAGCGTACGACTGGGGGATTGTCCTTCGAGATCAATTGGATAGTGATGCATATTGAATTATTGAATAACAGCAGGAGTGATGTACGGCTAGTGAAAGCGGAAACTAAAGGGTCAGGACGAAGGTTCAAAGGGGAGACCACGCTACTCATATATGAAATAGAAGTGAAACAGAGTGCTGATGCTAGACAAACCATGGGAGGAAAGGGTAGGAAAGGGTTTAATGCAACAAAACGTCCTTGGTTCGTGGGCGCCCCAAGTAGAGGCCCATGGCGGCAATGGCCTCAACTTGACAAGGTCAACGCAAATGTACTACAGCGAAGCAGAGAGAGCGAAGGTGGGACACCACTTTGACCAATGATCGGGGACATTAGCGTCCAAAATGACCATAGCCTTCAATCCTCAACGCAGAAGGAGAAGTGGCGACCTGAGAGCGAAGGTGGAGAGCGAAGGCACTGGAAGACGACAAGGCTGATGCACGTTCCAATTGGGGTATGGCGTCCTGCGCGTCTGATAATGCCAGATGAAAGCTAATGTACGTGCAGGGATGCGCCGAATGGCGTCCAGAGCTACGATATTGTGGTACGCACTAGAAGTGCGAAGGCATGAGTGCGAACGTGAAGACGGGCAGGTTTCCCAAAGTATTAGAAGGGGCTTCAGCCGTAGCCGAAGAACGACTGCGAAGGAGAGTGCGAACGCGTAGTGGGGCACCCCCACTGACCATTCCGACTGCGTAGCCTTAGTGTGAATCCTTCGACGACTGATTGGAGGATCATCAGTTTGGGCGCTTGCATAAGCCACTGGTGACAGCGCATGCGGGACTGCGAAGACCAGAGTGCGAAGATAAATAGCGCATGAAGACCGCTACGTCTCTTTCCATGAGCTGGAAAAGATTCGTATTGCTCTCGGATCATCACCTATATTTTTCTAGCCTCGAGATACCGGAAATTTTTCTCCATCAGCAAGGACAATGAATCGCCGCTCACTACAAGAATCGATCCGCTATGCCGAAAGTCAACAAGCTAGCTTACCGCAAATGCCATCAGTGTCGTAAGGATAGGCAAAAGGTAAGCCAAATTGTTACACAGTTCAATCAGTATTTGCTAAGCCTTGTTATAGTGTCAGCCAGAAGAACGACCGTGGCCTGGGAAGAGATGTGACCGATGTCAGAAGTACAACTACGTGTGCTCAGCCAGCAGAACCAAGGCTGAAGAGCAGTCGACCGTAAAAGATATCAATATTATTGACGATGACGATGAGCCATCGGTTTTACCAATCTGGTCTCCAACAATCGATAGAGCCGAGAGTGCAAGCACCACGTCTGTTCTCCCACCGTCGTTACCAGTGGGTCAAATCTCAGAGAGTGAATACAATTGGTGCAGATCCCATGTCGTCAAGTGCTAAATACGCTGAACTAACAAAGACATCCAGGGCGAACTTTGGTGATTATTGTCAGCTTTTCGAGCATTTTTGCGGCGCTGTATCAAGACTGGAGGATGAGGAGTGCTATTGGTCTGACCATGACGACCCTGCTATCCACGAAATTAGGCATGACATCCTGGTTCGTACGCAATCACTGGAAGAAGCCTTGACGATTCGCGCCGAACAGCACGCAGGCCAAGGACAATTCAGAGACGCAGAGTATCTATACCGAAAATTATATACAAACCTTGATCCGAACAAGTACCAGGGGCCTAGCTTATCACAAGAAGACACCACGAATTTGGTAACGATCTATCAGAAGCTGGGTGACTTGCCTTCAGCTGAGATCATCCAAGAAATATTGGTCCTGAGGCTCTCCCGCCGGCAAAAAAACGCAGTAAATGCACTTCTTAGGGAGGCTAAACGACTCACCGATATGCACATTGGATTCCGGCGGAGGGCTGAGAAGCTGGACCATCGTTTCGCGATGGCGGCAGACATTACCATCGCTAGCCGCATTGCGATCCTGGACATACCAGCATTGAACACACTGGCCTATGACAGCGGTCTATTGACAGAGCTCGATAGCGGCACATACAGCGCTTTACACGTCGCTGTACTGCAGGGAGCCAATGAACTGGCGCGCATGCTTCTCCTGCGAGGAGCCGACGTGGAGCATAAGACTCACAGGGGAGTAACACCTTTGCTCGTAGCTGCATATCATCGAAAAGAAGACATGGCAAAGCGTTTGCTAGATTACGGTGCGAACGTGAAAGCTACGGATGCAATTGGCTCGACGGCTTTGCACATGGCTGCAGGCCGTTCATCGCTAAATGTCACAAAACTTTTGCTAGAGTACGGGGCGGACATTCAAGCTATAGATAAGTCTGGACAGACGGCCTTGCACAAAGCTGCGGAACATGATGACGGTTTAGAAGTTGTCTCGCTCTTGATCAATGCCAAAGCTGATGTAGAGGCCTCGGACGACGACGGGCAAACCGCATTGGATCTCGCCTTCGGATCGCGTGCTTGCAAAGTTGCTCGACTTATTCTCAAGCAAGGTGCTAATCGCAAAGCCTACGTAGACCATAACGGAGAGACTTGGCTGTTCCATGCGGCAAGAGAGAACAATCAAACTTTTGCGGAGTTGTTGCTCGAGGCAGGAGTAGAAGTTGAGACGAAGAACAAAGCTGGTGAGACGGCATTGTTTGTTGCAGTGCGCAAATCTCAAGAAACGAGCGTACAGGTCTTGCTAGACCACGGCGCAGATCCTCAAATAGCACTCAATGAAGGATACGTGGCTTGGCAGACGCTATTGCATCATGCTAAAAAGAATGCAAAACCATCCATAGTCAAGATGCTTCTTCGGGCGGGTGCAAATACGGAACCCAGGGACCTGTCGGGTCGCACTCCACTCCATTGGGATATCTTCTGGAAGGAACAGAACCATCAGATCTTGGAACTTCTGTTGGAATGGAAGGCTGATACAAATGCCCAAGACAATGAAGGAAATACGCCGTTGCATTTTACGGTCTATCACAGACAGCCTCAGAAGATGCAGATACTGCTGAACGGAGTATCTGACTCTACTCTCCATACAAATACCCAAAATCACATGGGCCGGACGCCACTTCACGAAGTTGCCAGAATGGAGTATGCTGTATGTCCTGAATTACTGCAGCAGCTGCTGGGCCATGGCGCTGAAATTGATGCCCAAGACAAAGACGGAAATACAGCGCTGCATTATGCTATGGGCCACGGACGACTTGACGTTATACGCAGGCTCCTCGACTCTGGAGCCCGTGTGGATGTTAAGAACAAGCGATCAGCTTCACCATGGGAGCTATATAACCCAAGGGATTAAAGTATGGAAGGGCACGATTGAACGGAAGTAAGAGAGATTCTGCAGGCACACATCGAAGTTGGGAAAGCACCGTATTCATTTCGGGGCGAAATCATGCATCGTCCCAGTGGCATAGACTCCTTCAATCTTTGATATAACGCTTGGACTTGATAATTAATTCATTGGAAGGTAAAGTCAATTCAAGCGTACGTCTATAAATCGAGCCTTGTTTCGTATCCATTTAGTGAGTTAATTCTATTATTAGACTTTTGAAGATAAAATCAAATGTCGAATATAATAGTATAGCTGTTTATATAAATACTATAACTACCGATCCGTTTGATGTCGTTGAATTATTTCGGTTTTACGTCGGTCAAGCGCTTGACATGTATCACCGCAAAGCACAACATTATGATTCTGGTTACCGCAAGCGATTTCGGTCTTTCTACCAAAACGCTCACCAAAGCGCCCCCACCAAAGCGCTCACTAAAATATCCCTACCAAAGCGCTCACCAAAGCGCCCCCACTAAAGCGCTCATTAAAATATCCTCACCAAAGCGCTCACTAAAATATCCCTACCAAA
>JAABUS010002507.1_pt1 | contig 34401 bp, 24 predicted proteins | sample 5560161 | NCBI WGS metagenome assembly JAABUS01 (sample SAMN10711885, study PRJNA513376) | rock metagenome | isolation source: Antarctica rocks | place: Antarctica: Victoria Land, Trio Nunatak nord | collected 2016-01-04 | reverse complement strand
TTTCAGCTTTCAGCCATCAGCAGATCAAAGCGTAGTGGGTTTCCTCCTGATAGCTGACCGCTGACGGCTGATAGCCGTAATACGACGTTTTATAGTTGACATGACACTAGTGTAATGTCAATTTAATTATGAAACATGCTTTATCGAGGTTATATCTTATGGAATTAAAATTGACCATAATTTATTTTGTCGTTTTTAATGGGGCAATGTAATTAAGTAAACGTTTAATACCCATTAATAAGTTAACGTAGTGTATGATTTCACTTCAGCGTTGAAAAGCTACCAACCCTGAAAGGGCATAATATATTAGCACAGGGTGAAGCCCTGTGAAACAACGTTGCCATTAACCTAAGCCCTGGTAAGGGTGAAATATAAAGGGCAGGTGCATACCGTCAAAAAATAATATTACGCCCTTACAGGGCTATGTTCCATTATACATCCCGACACAGGGCTACACCCTGTGCTGATATATTGAGCCCTTACAGGGCTGGTCGTTAAATAAATGACATTGCCCTAAAGGGCTTAATAAATGTTTCATAATTAAATAGTCACTACACTTAGTGTAATGTCAAGCATAAAATGACGGTTAGCTATAAGGGTATTATTACCTGATAAGTTTCCTCCTAATAGCTGATAGCTGACTGCTGATAGCAATTAATACGAAACTTTAAGCTTGACACGACACTAGCTTTGGTTATTCTTTTAAATTGTATTTTCCTACCTGATACTTATATCTCAAAACCCGAACCCGAGAGATTTTTAAAATGGCCGTTGAGTTTTACTTTTTCTTTTAAAGATTCCATCTCAGCAAGCACGGGTAGAACTTTTGCCAGATGTCTTTTAAGGTATTCCTGTCTTTGTGCTTCCTGCATCAGTCCAAGTAATTCATATTCCTGCTCCAGTGAAAGTCCTGCATGGTGGGCAATATCATAACTGGTAAGCTGATCATCAGGTTTATAAAAATCTTTATTCAAGTTCAACAAGCGGTGTAATTCGCGGATAGCAACAAGAATTTTTTGCATTAGTAATTTCTTACCTGAATCTTCTTTATTAGCAGGATAATTAACAATAGCACCATTATATAATTTATCAGGTACTTCCTTAATTACTTCCAGTATCCTGAACACTTTGTTACCTTTTGTTTTAATATCCATTTCACCGTTTTCATATTTAGTGGTGATATCCTTGATATCTACAAGTGTTCCCAACTCACTCAGGCGATTGTTAATTATAATCGGAATGCCAAAAGGTTTTTTGGCTGCAGCATATTCTTCAATAAGCTGTTTGTACCGGAGTTCAAAAATATGAAGGTTTAGTTCCTCTCCCGGATATACTACGATGCCTAATGGAAATATAGGAATAAAATTGATCATACTTTAAAATGTGAATTACAATATTAAGGTTTCATAACCAAATTAATCATGTATGAAAGATTGATCTGCCGGATTAGCAAAGTGATCCTGATCAAAAAATTTTGGTTCTGTTATAAAAGCATTTAACTGGCCATTCATTATTGCGTAGGAGAAAAGGTTGTCTGAATTAAAAACAACAGGCGTTTGAACCGCTATCAATTTATTAGCTGATGAAGCAGTTATCGCATAAGCATGTGTACAATCATGATAACCTGCTATTTTCAGGTGTTTTGAATAGGTAAGAGGTAATAGTTTATCTATCATAGCAGGTTTCCATTTCATTAAGCCCATTGAGCTTAATAACTTATAAAAAGCCTGTTTTCGTCTAAGGCTTGGTGTTATATCTTCATGCTTGGTATATCCCAGGTAAACAAGTTCCCAGTCTGCAGGAAGTTCTCTAAGTGTATCAGGCAACTGTGACAGATTCTTTATTAAAGGCGCCACATCATCCTCAAACACCAACACCCTTTGATAATTACAGTGAATGATGTGTTCATATACTGTCTTGTGCGATAAAGAACAGGCAATAGCTCCAAGGACCATTCCCTTACCATGACGGTCTAATTTTCTAGCTTTATTATCGTTATAAATTCCCTGTTCCTGAAGCGTGTTATAATTCAGGCCTTTCTTATCAACCCCAATAAAAAATTCAAAATTTAAAGCGGACAAAGTATTGAGAACCTTTTTTTGGCGGTCTTTCGCTCGTTCAAGTGTTATAACAAAAATTTTATCGAAGTATTGATTTAGGAAAGCTGCAGTAGTAGAATCTATCATCAATCTTTGATTTTTATTGCGAAAAGCTAAATTACAATTAGCTTGCGAACTGAAAAATTTTGATGGTTAATGAATATGCTTTCAGTAGTTATTATTACCTATAATGAAGAAAAGAATATCGGGCGATGTATTGACTCGGTTCAAGGCATTGCCGATGAGGTGATTGTATTGGACTCGTATTCAACTGATGATACTGTGCCCATGGCCATTTCAAAGGGCGCCACTGTTTATAACGAAATATTTGAAGGATATATTGAACAAAAGAATAAAGCGTTGAGCCTGGCAAGGCATGATTTTATTTTAAGTCTGGATGCGGATGAGGCCATAGACGGGCGGCTGGAAGAATCTATTCATAAGGTGAAGCAGCATGTGGAAAGAAGAGGTTATACCATGAACCGTTGCACTAATTATTGTGGTAAGTTCATTCGCCACGGATTGTGGTACCCTGATATAAAATTGCGTTTGTTCGACCGTAAGTTTGTTAAATGGGGTGGAGATAACCCCCATGATAAAGCTGAATTTATAGGGGAGCCCTCAGTTAGGCATTTAACCGGTGATATCCTTCATTACAGTTATACTACTCTGGAAGAACATATTGCCCAAAACAATAAGTTTAGTACCATATCGGCTGAAGCGCTCTATAATAAGGGAATGAGAACAGGTTGGTTCAAGATATTATTCAGCCCTGGTTGGGCTTTTGTTAATGATTATTTCCTGCGCTTTGGTTTTTTAGATGGTTATTATGGATTTGTAATTGCTGTAAATATTGCACACCTTACTTTTTTAAAATATATTAAATTATATCAAAGGCAAAAAAATCATACCTGTAAAGATATTTCCAGCAGGGTTCTTTTATGAATTCAGAACTCTTACAATTGGTGCGCGATGGTAATATGAAAGCTATAGCCAGAAGCATATCATCCATTGAAAATGAGGTGGAAGGTTATGAACAATTCCTTAGCTTACTGCCTTCCTCTAATACCCGTATCATAGGCATTACTGGTCCGCCTGGGGCAGGTAAGAGTACTTTGGTGGATGCTTTAATAAAGGAGCTGGTAAAAAATAATCAATCAGTGGCGATATTATGCGTTGACCCTTCTTCTCCTTTTAGCCGTGGTGCGTTATTGGGCGACAGGATCAGGATGAGTGAATGGTATAATCATCCGAAAGTATATATACGCTCCCTTGCTACCAGAGGTGCGCTAGGGGGCTTACATCCTAAGATTATGGAAATAAGTGACCTGCTTAAGGCAGCTCCTTATGATCATATCATTATCGAGACTGTAGGAGTAGGCCAAAGCGAAATTCAAATAGCGGCACTTGCAGATACAACAGTTGTAGTGGTTGTTCCCGAATCAGGAGACGAAATACAAACTATGAAGGCGGGCCTTATGGAAATTGCTAACATTTTTGTAGTCAATAAAGCTGACCGTCCCGGTGCCGATCTGTTTGTAAGAAATCTTCAACTTATGCTGACGGCTGCTTTTTCCTTCCAGGCACAACCGGTTCACATAATTAAAACCATAGCTTCCCAGAACAAAGGAATTGATGAATTAATGAAAAAAATTATATCGCACCAGCAAACAACTCAATCTTCAGATAAAAAATATTTGTTGGTGGCAGAAAGAGCTTACAATCTTATACAAAATAAAAGAATGAAGAATGTTGACAAGGAGCTCTTAATAAGCCGGATAAAAGAACATATTGAATCCGGAACGTTTAATTTATATAAATTCATTCAGGATAACTTCATTTAATAAAGATTGATTAGTAGCAATAGTTAATTCACTATGTTCGAACCAATTAAAATTGTTTTCTTTTAATATGGAGAGTATATAATTCCGATCAGCCAATACATCATGAATTTCAATTGCAAGGAAACGTGTTCGTTGCAGGATATTACCTATTTCAGACTTATTTTTAAAGATTTCGTTTTCGCTGCCCTCGATATCTATTTTAAGAATATCAATAAATGGATAAGGATACTTTTTTATTACTGTGGCCAGAGTATACGCTTTAAGTTGTGTTGGGTGCTCTGATTCTGTAACATAAAAACTCCATTCTTTTCCGTTATCACTATCTTTTTTTAAGTTTAACCAACAATCTTTTGACCATAGGCCTGATTCTAATATATCGTAATGTTGCAAATGATTACCCTCAAAGTTTTTCCTGATTTGTATGGTGTTATCATTATCCGGTTCAATAACTAATAAAAATGCTTCCGGAAAAAACTGTTTCAGTAAAACTGATGTGTATCCCACATTGGCTCCGGCGTCAATAATAAAACGTATAGAGGCCTGCTTATTTTTTTTATGTATCTCTTCGATCAACGATTGGTATTCGTTTTCTTTAAAGACCTGGCTAAAAACCTGTATGTCGCTACTGCCTTTAGTTCTAATGTAGAGTTGTGTTTGTTTACTATTAATGTTTGATTGATAACAAACTTCTTTGTCTTCTTCTTTTACAATCCTGCCATGAAGTTTTTTGGACATCCGAAAGAACCGCTTCCAGAAAATATCTAACGCCGGAATTTTACTACCAGAGATTTTCTTAAAATAATAATAAAAAAAAAACGGAAAGGGTTTTGGTGCCATTAATCAGTTTTATATCTCAAATGTACTTTGTTTAGCTCACTGAAAATTGACCCATTTTTAGAAGAGGATAATACGTTGTAAGTTAAATAATAAATAACCTACCTGACACTCTTCCACCAGCGGTAACCAATAAAACCAGCGATAGCCAATGGAGCAGCAGCAAGATATAATATACCTGTATTCAGAGCTTTTGCCGGCCTTTCACCCATCTGCTGGGCCGTTCTGGTACAAATGGAACACTGGGCATTTGCATAATAGAAAGTACAAAAAGTAAAGAAAACTGTTAAAAATATAATGATCCGCTTCATCCCTGATAATTTGTATAAAGTTATAACGAAAAAAACTTTGAAAAGTTCTGATTAATAATGATGGTGATAAGTTAACAAGAGTATAAAGCAATAAGCTATCAGCAGATCACTGCGTGATAGTATGTTTCCTCCTGATAGCTGACTGGGGATAGCTTATTTAGCCCTTAATCCTTCTATCAGGATCATAATCATATTTTCTTCGAGTAGTTCGGCATTCAGCCTTTTTTTGCTCCGGTGCCAGGATTCGATGCCACTGATCGCATGAAGCATAATCAGTACCGCTGTAGGAGCGTCTATTTCTGTTATCTCTTTTTTTTGAATTCCCTCTTCTATAATTAAGGCAAAACGCTTGCGATAGATCCGGCGCTGATTCCGGTAATTGGAAAGGTATGGATCAGTAAGGTGTTTCCATTCCCGGTCACTTACATATACGTTTTCATAATGATGTACCATTTGCCTGATATGAAAGCGCAATAATGCTTCTACTTTATTTATAGAATTATGTTTACTGCTGTCTATCATTTCAATATTAGCTGTAAAAACATTGGCTATATCAAAACATATCTCCTGTAAAATTTGAGATTTAGATTGAATGTGATTGTAAAGGCTTGCGGCTTCAACGCCAATATCACTTGCCAGGTCGCGCATTGAGGTTGCATTAAATCCTTTTTTGTGAAAAAGTATTGCAGCTGCTTCAATGATGGCTTCTTTTTTAGTGCCGTCCTTTTTGCTTTTAATCTTAGCCATGAGGATCGCAAATATAATTAAAACCAACGGTCGTTAGTGAGCAACAATTAGTTTGAAACCACTGAGGCAGGGTGGCTCGGAGAGACACGGTAATTGTTGTTAATTCCTAGATATGAAATGCCGATTTCCTCGTATTGAATCAAGATAATTAATTTAAATGCTCCGTGCTTCTCCGTGCCACCCTGTCTCCGTGGTTACTATATGTTGAAGTGGTAATCACAGAGTTTTTTAAAAAGAACCCGGAAAAATCCAGTAGGTTTACAGCGTTTTGCCTTAAACCCTGAAGGTTAATTCATTATTTGAAAATTTTTTAAATCATCCCGGTAGGGATATATTACATTACTTATGTCTTTGATAGTAGTTGGCTCAATGGCTTTTGACGCGATCGAAACTCCTTTTGGGAAAAGTGATAAAATTGTAGGAGGTGCAGCTACCTATATCGCCTGGAGCGCCTCCAACTTTACTAAACCTATAAAACAGATTTCAGTTGTAGGTGGTGATTTTCCACAGGAAGAACTGGATGCCCTTAAATCAAGAGGTGTAGAACTTGAAGGTGTTCAAATTAAAAAAAATGAAAAGTCATTCTTCTGGAGTGGCAGGTACCACATGGATATGAACAGCAGGGATACATTGGAAACACAGCTTAATGTATTGGCTGATTTTCAGCCTGTTGTTCCGGATAGTTACCAGGGTGCAGATTTTCTTATGCTTGGCAATTTGCTTCCGTCGGTACAAATGAGTGTGATTGAACAAATGAAGAAACGTCCAAAGCTGATAGTATTAGACACTATGAACTTCTGGATGGAAACAGCTATGAGTGATCTTGAGAAAGTGTTAAAGCATGTAGATGTTTTAATGGTGAATGATAGTGAGGCCCGGCAGTTAAGTGCACAGTTTTCCCTGGTTAAAGCTGCTAAAGAAATAATGAAGAAGGGTCCGAAGTATCTCATCATAAAAAAAGGTGAGCATGGCGCTTTATTATTTCATGCTGATCAGGTATTCTTTGCACCGGCTTTACCACTGGAAGAAGTATTTGACCCAACGGGTGCCGGAGATACTTTTGCCGGGGGCTTTATTGGTCATATAGCCAGAACAAAAGACATTTCATTTAATAATATGAAAACCGCTATAATTGTAGGTTCCGCAATGGCGAGTTTCTGTGTGGAAAAGTTTGGAACCTTACGATTAATTGAAATTAGCAAACAGGATATTGATGAAAGAATCCGGGAATTTGTACAATTAGTTAATTTCGATATCGCTTTGGTGTAACAATTTTGTTGTTCACTGCTTATCAATTAAAAACACTTCTTTCAGAGTATCTTTTAAATGCTATTTTCAAAAATACAGCTCTATGAAACGGTTGCCAATCTTAATAATTGTTATAGCGTCGCTTTCTTTTATAATATCATCCTGCTCCAATCATACAGATGGCTCAACACCAGCCAGAGAATATCTTGATATGGCTGATATAGATTCGTTAGTGAAACCAGGCGAGGATTTTTATTTGTATGCTAATGGCAGGTGGCTGAAAACCGCCGTAATTCCACCTACGGAATCAAGCGTAGGTTCATTTCTGAATATTTACAACCGGACAAAGTCAAATATCAGGTCAATACTGGATAGCGTATCATCATCTAAAAATGCTGATGGAAGCATAGAACAAAAGGTGGGAGACTTTTATGCTTCGGGCCTTGATTCTATTACCATTGACAAACTTGGTTTTGATCCTGTTAAGATCTACCTGCAACAAATAGATTCAATAAAAGATATCCAAGGCGTTTTGCGTTTTGCTGCCACGCAAACTACTATTGGAAACTCTTTACTCCTTTCTCAATATATTGGAGCGGACGAAAAAAACAGTACTTTAAATATTTCCATCTATACTCAGTCAGGATTAGGATTACCGGATCGTGACTATTATTTTAAAACAGACGCTGCCACTAAAAAAATAGTAGCTGCCTATCAGCATTATTTATCGAAGTTGTATCAACTTACCGGTGATGATTCCGTAACTGCCGCTAAAAAAGTTGTTGCTGTGTATGATCTGGAAAAACAAATGGCCTCAAGCCACCGCAGCAATGTGGAGTTAAGAGATCCTCAAAGTAATTATAATAAGTTGGCAGTATCTGACCTCGATAAAAAAATGCCATTGATAAGGTGGAAGCTGTTGCTGCATGATCTTTCTGTTGATGTGGATTCTGTTAATGTAAGTCAGCCGGCTTACTATGCCCAATTAAACGACTTGTTTAAAAAGGTTCCGGTAGATACCTGGAAAATTTACCTGCGCGCTCACTTACTTGATAATTCAGCTAATTCATTAAGCAGTGATTTTGTAAATGCGAACTTTGAATATTATGGTAAGGCTTTGAGAGGACAGCAAAAAATAAAAGACAGATGGGAAAGGATTTACCGGTCTACGGATAATAATCTTGGAGAAGCTTTAGGGCAGCTTTACGTTAAAAAATACTTTACAGAAGATGCAAAAAAACGTATGCTCGAGCTTGTTAATAATTTGCAGCAATCATTTGAATCAAGAATAACCAAACTTGATTGGATGAGTGATGATACAAAAGGTAAGGCAAAAGAAAAACTACACTCCTTTGTTAAGAAGATCGGGTTTCCTAATAAATGGAGAGATTACAGCAAAGTAACCGTTAATAAAAGCAAGTATTTTGAGAACCTATTATCTGCCGGCAAAAATGAGTACAACTTTCAAATTGCCAAAGTAGGTAAACCTGTTGACAAAACAGAATGGGGTATGACACCGCCAACCATCAACGCTTATTATAATCCAACTTTTAATGAAATAGTTTTTCCTGCAGGAATATTGCAATACCCTTTCTTTGACCTGGGTGCTGATGATGCAATAAACTACGGTGGAATAGGAATGGTTATAGGGCATGAGATGACCCATGGCTTTGATGATCAGGGTGCCCAATATGATAAAGATGGAAATCTTAAAAATTGGTGGAGCCAGCAGGATAATGAAAAGTTTAAAGCAAAAGGAACGCTGGTAGCTGATTTATACAGTTCTTTTGTAGTAATAGATTCAATGAAAATAAATGGCAGGCTTACCCTTGGTGAAAACATGGCTGATGTCGGTGGAATTGCCATAGCTTATGATGCATTTAAGATGACTAAGCAAGGGAAGGATACAGTTAAAATAGATGGGTTCACTCCCGATCAGCGATTTTTTCTGTCATTTGCTCAAGGCTGGAAAAGTAAGATGAAAGATGAAGCAATGCGCCAGCAGTTGAATACAGATCCGCATTCAAATCCTAAATACCGTGTACTTGGCCCCTTAATGAATTTTACTCCTTTCTATACAGCGTTTAATGTGGTTCAAGGTAACAGAATGTGGAAACCGGAAAATGAAAGGATAAAGATCTGGTAGTACTAATTACTATTAACTTTTTATAACCACAGAGGTGAGGAAAAGAATAAGAAGAGGTTACACAGAGGACTCCTCTGTGTAACCTCTTCTTATTCTCTGGTATTTCTCTGCGGTTAAAAAGAGAACATGAAAGATTGAACTATCTGTTATCTTAATCGCCTGGCTAATACAATTCCATTTTTAAATTTTTTTGTTTTTCCTTTAAGATTAAATACTTCAGAGATCATAACGTATACCCCTACAGGTAGCCTATTAAACTTTTCATCCAAACCGTCCCATCTGAAATATCCTGTAAGGCCACAAATAGCATTGCGGGTTAAGTACCTGACCACCCTGCCATTAAAATCATAGAAGCTGATATTGCATACATATCCGGGTTCAGGGAAACTATAAGTGATAGTTGCAAAGTCATTAAAGCCATCATTGTCAGGAGAAAAAATCTCCGGAGTTACAGCAATGGTTGCATCAGGCAACTGCTCAGACATAAACTGCGAGTTTTGATAACCAGGTGTTCCATATCCTATGCTGGTTGACGCCGAGTGCCAGTTACCCGGATCTTGTGAAGGTTTGTTGTAGTCTATTCTTTCAAGAGCAACACCTTCATACTTATCAACAAGTTTAAAATGCCATTTTTCTGAATAGGCAACTTCATCAATTAATTTGCCAGATCCATTAAGGAGAATAACTGAGCCTCTGTCATCAGGGTAAGAAGGCAATGATGTCAATTCAAGAAATGCATCATGGTTTTTAGCATAATAATGTTGTTTGATACTATTTGCATTCTCAGTGATTACAAGGTATTCTCCCGGGTATAGAAAACGAGGCGAGAGACTTAGATGTTTTAAGGACCCGGGGGATCCGCTGATATTAAGGTTTGCAAGGTATAAATCCTTCAGATCAACAATCTTTTTACTGCGGTTATATATTTCTACATAATCAACACCATCTGGTTTAGGATTAAAAAGGATTTCGTTAATTACAACATCCTGACTATCTATCAAAGAGGCTAATCCAACTTTAGTATTATTTACCAAACCTATTTCATTGCCGGTGCAGTCGCTTGTTTTTTTAGCAGTTATATAATATACCATGTTCTTTTTCAAAGGACGTTGCAGCTTTAGCAGTACTTTATTAAATATCGGTCCTAGTGTAACTGCAGAAACAGCAGTACCAATATCGTTACTGATAAAATAGTTTGATGCGATAGCTGCGGATAAACTATCTAAAGGTTCATCGAATATGAGTGTAAGATCAAGACTATCTGTAGCAAAGGAGCGCAGTAAAGCCGGTGGCATTTTGTCCTGGTTAATTGCATCCACGGAGTTTTTCTTTCCTGGAGTTCCACCTAAAGAATTCTGACTGGCTATCCAGTTAGAAGCTTCGCTGCAGGCATTTTTTGTATCTACCATTTCTAACGTCCATCCACCATTACTTTTTACAGCGTTTTGAAACCAGGCAATATTGTATTCAACAGCATGTATTATTTTACCTTCTTTTGAAGTGAGATAAATCAGTTCTCCATTATTATCTAATGAAGGAAAATTACTTACTCCAAGGCTACGTCCAAACGGAGATAGTAAAAAAGCCGTATTTATACTTCCGATGATCACAAAACTATCAGGTTGCAGTATAAAATTGATGTTGATCGTAGCTGCAGTTGTTGCATCACTGATCTTCCATCCATTTAGATTAATTACTTTTTGTGAAATATTTTTTAGTTCAATAAATTCCACTTCCGGTAATCCATTAGTTATGCGTGCCGGTGGACCTGGGTCCGCCATAATTTCATCAATTACTACATCATAGCGGTTAGCCTGACCGGAGGCAAATTGGAAAGCAAAAATAAATGCCAAGATGAAGATCCATTTCATCTTACAAAATAAAGGACTGATAAATTTTTATAATGGGTTAATAGAACAGTTCATTTGTGTTTTTTAACGGTAAGAAGAAGCTATCAGCCTTCAGCTTTCAGGTATACAATTTTTCATGGACGGCCAAACACTATTTGTAATTAAAGCTTCAAGATTCAAGTTCTCGTTAATGAAGGACACTTGCTGATAGCTGATAGCTGACGGCTGATAGCTCAAATATTTTTGGGCGCAATCATTTTCATGTTTAAATTTGCCCGGTGCAGATAATTAAAAAACATACAAAGCAAATTAAGAAACCTTTCTTTAAATGGGAAGTTGCCTGATTTTGTATTTATACATAACTGATAGCCTTCCCACCAGGGAGGGCTTTTTTTTTATATAGAATTAATGTTTGCTTAACAGATAACTAACTGATGATATTTTTAAAAATTTAAATTATAATAAAAAATAAAAACAACAACAATGAAAGTAGCAGTGGTAGGAGCCACAGGACTGGTAGGCTCTAAAATGTTGCAAATCCTGTCTGAAAGAAATTTTCCAGTATCCGAGTTAATACCGGTAGCTTCTGAAAAATCTGTAGGTAAGGAAGTTGAATACAAAGGGAAAAAGTATAAAATAGTTAATATGCAAGACGCCATTGCAGCCAAACCGGATGTTGCATTGTTCTCAGCAGGTGGCAGCACATCCCTTGAGTGGGCTCCTAAGTTTGCCGCTGCAGGTATAACGGTGATAGACAACTCCAGCGCATGGAGAATGGACCCAACAAAAAAATTAGTAGTACCCGAAATAAATGCCGACGCATTATCCGCTGAAGACAAGATTATAGCAAACCCTAATTGTTCTACTATTCAAATGGTAGTAGCATTGAACCCTTTGCATCATAAATATAATATAAAAAGAATTGTAGTATCAACGTACCAGAGTGTAACCGGCACAGGAGTAAAAGCTGTAAATCAATTAATGAATGAACGTAAGAGTATTGAAGGTGAAATGGCATACAAATATCCTATTGACTTAAACGTTATTCCACAGATAGACGTGTTTTTAGAAAACGGTTATACTAAAGAAGAAATGAAGATGGTTAACGAAACCCGAAAGATAATGCGAGATGATTCCATCCGTATCACTTCTACTACAGTACGCATACCCGTCATGGGTGGACACAGCGAAAGTGTGAATGTTGAATTTTCTAAAGACTTTGATTTGGAGGAAGTAAAGGATATATTAAGCAACTCGCCCGGAGTCGTTGTTCAGGATGATCCGGCGAACCAGCATTATCCTATGCCGATGAATGCTCATGAAAAGGATGAGGTTTTTGTAGGAAGGTTGAGAAGGGATGAAACCCAGCCCAACACATTAAATATGTGGATCGTTAGCGACAACCTAAGGAAAGGCGCTGCCACTAATGCAGTGCAGATAGCGGAGTATTTGATGCAGAAAGGATTGTTGTAGGCGCCTGGTCAAAAACCTATAAGGTCTTTAAGACCTTATAGGTAGGCTGTTCAAAAATGCATAATAATTTTCGTACAGTTTTTTAGGTCCTAAAAGGGCGCAATAGACTCGCACAGGGTGAAGCCCTGTGTACAACAAAATGATTATCAGACAACAGCCCTGTAAGGGCGTGATACTAACAAGTAATGGTTATTAAGACGATGCTATTTCACCCTTTCAGGGCTGAGTTCATCACTATCATTTACCACAGGGCTTCACCCTGTGCTAGTCTATTGCGCCCTTTCAGGGCTTTAGTTATAAATTGTTACATTCTCACAGTGAATAAATTGGGTAGTCATTCACAAAAACTGTACGAAGACTTATATGGACTTTTGAACAGCCTACCTTATAGGTCTTATTCAATCGCCCTGTTTATAAATTTCACTAATGGTTGCAATGCGTCAAAGGCCTCGGTTACTTTTTTATTCAGGTCATTTGAAATAAGTTCCGCATCTGTAAGCGTGCGCGTTGCTATCCAGCTTTTAAGTTTAAGAAATTCTGCTGCCGGGTTATCTTTTTCATATCCCTTGGGAATATTTATAAGCGCATACTCTTCGGCTCTTTCAAGTTCGCCATAAATTGATTTAAAATTTTTTGACTCCACAATCGTTTTGAATTCTTCCAGGCAGTAATCAATCTCCTGGCGGATCTTTTTTGTTTCATTAGCCATGGGCATCCATAGGCCGCCACCCACAAAGCTTTCTCCAGGCTGGCAATGAAAATAATAACCAGCAAAAATTGACTTTTTTCCACCCCGGTTAATAGAGGCGCCCATGGTGTTTTTGTAAGGAGATTTGTTCTTTGAAAACCGTACATCCCTGTTAATACGAAACAAACATTTTGTAGCTTCCAACGTTACCAGGTCTTCATCTTTAGAAGCATACTCTTTTAAAATCGTTGAGATAAAACTTTCAAAGTCTTTCTTTGCAGCCTCATAAGCAGACCTGTGTTCTTCAAACCATGATTTATTATTATTTTTTGTAAGATCTTTTAAAAATTTGATTGTAGTACTCTGAAGCATGTTATGTTAAATGGAATTTGCAATAAGGGCTGTTAGCAGAGATTGCACTCTGATCTTTTGTCTGTAAACATAAGAATTATAAAATAAACGTTGCTGATAGCTGATAGCTGACGGCTGATAGCTAATTAACTCTTCCCCAGTTCTCACCGCTTTTAATACGATAAAGAGTCATTTCACTTACTCCGTATTTCTCTGCCAGTTGTTTAATTGTGATGTTACGGGTTTCACTGCTTAATATTTTTTTGATAGCTTTTACCTGAGCCGCGGAGAGTTTCAAACCAACGGTACGGTTAGCCTGAACTTCTTTATAAGCAATTTTGGATGGACTCTTTTGCTGGTGTTCAATCATTTCTTCCAGATTAGCCCATTTAAGATTCTTAACTGAGTTATCTATTTTCTGATGATTTATGTGAATAACATATTTGGTCTTGGGTGATTTTTTCTTTAAAAAAAGTTTAGCAATTTCACGGTGGATATAAAGGGTACCGTTATTCGAAGGGCGATGTAAGTTTAATGTCTTATATCCTGTGGTTAATGATCCATTAAGTAGTTTCCCATCTTCCAGTATGTCTTCTGAATAGCTGGCTACCCGGCCTTGTGAAGACAAAGCATATTTTTTGCGAAGTTCTTTCCAACCTGAAAACTGTAATGGTTTCCAAACTTCGCCCGATATTTTTTTTATCATCACCAAGGTTTTTTTAAAGTTACACAAAAGAAATACTAAACAATACTATTTAATTAAAATCTTACTTACCATTAATAAGGTCAATAAACTCCTGTTCATTTATGATACGGATCGTTTGAATTTTTTTTGCTTTCTCCAGTTTAGAACCGGCGTCCTCACCTACTACAAGATAATTAAGCTTGCTACTAACGCTGCCGGATATGCTGCCGCCCTTTTGTTCCACCATCTCTTCCGCTTCACTTCGTTTTAGTTGTGAAAGGGTTCCTGTAAATAAAAAGCTAAGTCCTGAAAAATTAGATGCAATTATTGATTGTTTTTTTTGATTAATCAGGTTAACACCCAATTTTGATAATGTATGTAATACGAGTAAGTTGTCTTTATTACTAAAGAACTCATATATACTTGTCGAAACTTTTACGCCTACGTCTTCTAAAGTTTGCAGTTGTTCGAGTGAATAATCTTTAAAATCCAGGAGGTGGCTTACTATGTTAGCTAATGTTTTAGCAGTGTTCTCGCCAACATAGCGAATTCCCAATCCAAAAATCAGGCGATGCAGCGGTTGAGACTTTGAACTTTCAATTGCCGCCTGTAAATTCGTAATAGATTTTAAGCCAAAGCCTTCCAGCATCTTTAGTTTATTAAAATCTAAAGTATAAATAGAAGGTATATCTTTTAGTAATCCCAGTTCAAAGAATTTACGAACATTAGCTTCACCAAGGCTTCGTATATCCATGGCGTCTTTACTAACAAAATGAATGATCCTTTCTACAACCTGTGCCCTGCAATTTACATTGATACATCGCCACACTGCTTCACCTTCTGGTTTAAATAAAGCATCACCACAAACAGGGCAATTGACAGGAAAAATTATTTCCGCTTCTATACCCGTACGAAGTTCAGTAAGTGATTTTACAATGTATGGTATTACATCCCCTGCGCGTTCAACCAACACCGTGTCACCTATCATAAGGTCTTTCTCTCTTACAACATCTTCATTAAAAAGTGATACGGAAGTAACGGTAACGCCTCCCACTGCTACCGGATCAATTTTTGCTACTGGAGTTATTGATCCTGTTCTGCCTACCTGGAATTCTACTTTCCTTAATATACTACTTGCCTGACGAGCTTTAAATTTATAAGCAATAGCCCAACGCGGGTGATGGGTTGTCATTCCCAATTTTTCCTGCAAGAGAATATCATTTACTTTAACCACAAGCCCATCAATTTCATAAGGCATTTCATCACGCTCCGCTTCAAATTGGGGGCAATGCTTAATTACGGCATCGATTCCTTTTGTTACCGTTAGTTCATTTTTAGGACTTCTGAAACCAAGATCCCATAACATTTTTAAAGTTCCCGAGTGATTAGCCAGGGCAGGATGCAAGGAAGCAGGCTTGAAATTTTTGGAAGCAAGTGTACCGTCAACGGACATGTGCTTTCCGTCAGTTGTGGTATAGTAGCTCACATGATAAAAGAAAGCTTCCAGGTTTCTTCTTTTCACTTCATTAGGGTCTTTGATACGTAAGGAACCTGAAGCTGCATTGCGTGGATTGGCGAATGGAGCAAGGTTAAGAGAGGCCAATTGTTCATTTTGTTTTTTAAAACTGTTCTTGTTCATTAATACCTCTCCCCGTATCTCAATCTGGTATATTCCATAGTTAGAGAATTTTGCACTAAGCGGAACAGAACGTATTTGCCTGATGTTAATGGTAATCTCATCCCCTTCAACACCATTGCCCCTGGTAGCTGCTCTTACCAGCTGATCGTTTTCATAGATTACCGATATACTTGCGCCATCAAATTTTGGTTCGCAACAATATTCTAATTCGGCAATGTGGCTTAGCTCCCTGCATTTTCTATCCCAGTCAAGCAAGTCTTCAGCATTATACGAGTTTTGTAATGAAAGCATAGGCACCAGGTGCGATACGGTTGGAAAATCTTTGGTCAATCCCCTGGCAACCCGTTGCGTGGGAGAAGAAGGGTTTATCAATTTAGGATGTTCCTGTTCAATATGCTCCAGTGTTTTAAAAAGCTGGTCGTATTCAAAGTCGGCAATTAGCGGTTCATTCATTATATAATAGCGGTATTCATGAAACCGCAACACCTCCCGAAGCAGGTCAATGTCGGTGGCGCTTATATGACTTCCTTTTTTGAGAAGTAATTTCGAAGACTGCTGTAATGCTTTAATTTGATCGGTGGAATACATTTTGTTTTGAGGTATGAGGTAAATGACAGCTTAACGCTGTCATCTGGTATGGGGTATGAGGTAAATTTGTTGTTCGCCACTACCACAACTACCATAAAATGATTTTAGAAATAAAACTAAATAAATTTACTTTTAATGTGTGATTATATATTAAACACCCGGCACTTATATCTTATGATCTGGTAACCATGTCCACCTCATACCCCATACCTCATACCTAATTCTTACATCAAACTTGCCCACATGAAACATTCCACCGCTACTGGAGGCTTATCAAAACACCCGAAATTAAAAAACATCAATACTGGGTTAGAAAAGCTGGACGATCATGTACGGATAGCCATCTCTGTTGATTGTGTAATATTTGGTTTTGATGAAAATGAGCTGAAAGTCTTGCTGATTAAAAGCGACCTTAAAAAATATGAAGGTAGATGGTCTTTATTGGGAGACCTGGTGAGCAGTACAGAAGATGTGGATCAGGCTGCTTACCGGATACTTAGAGAAAGAACCGGTATGGATGATGTTTACCTGGAACAGGTACAAACATTTGGCCATGTAAACCGGCATCCGGCAGCAAGGGTAGTTACCATAGTTTATTGCTCACTGATTAATGTGCAACATCACAAACTTGGAATAACAGATAATCAATTAACCTGGCAAAAGATAAGCGCTTTAAAAGAAATGGCTTTTGACCATAAACAAATTCTGGATGTTTGTTATGCCTGGCTTCAAAAACGAATTCAGGAACACCCGTTAGGCTTTAGCCTACTTCCTAAAAAATTTTCACTCCGTGAACTGCAAAACTTATATGAAGCCATTCTTGATGCAAAACTCGACCGTCGTAACTTTCGTAAGAAGTTTTTTTCTATGGATTTGCTTATAGATACAGGTGAGCACGAAACAGATGTGCCTCACCGGCCTGGTAAACTATATGGATTTAATTATGATAAATATCAAAAGAAGGAGAGAAAAAAGCTACTTGGAATAGACTTTTAAGGGTTTAGGTACTACAATAGGTATTTGCACTTAAATGGTAAAAAGAATTCGACTATAGAAGCAGCATTATTAATTAATTAAGTGCCTTTTATAAACCTTTTAACTTTATGGTTTGTTAAATCGTATCTTAAAAGGTTCTTTTTCTGACTTTGTGTTTTACAATATCAAAAATTTACTTTACAATCTTAAACGTTTGCTTATGTATTTTAAACTGCTAATAAAAGGAATTTCAGTTTTCCTGGTATTTGTATTATCTACCCTTTCTCTACTAGCTCAAAATAAGGTTATAACCGGAAGAGTAACTGATTCTAAAGGTACTAGCGGGGTAGTTGGTGCTTCTGTAACTGTTAGGGGAGGAAAAGGCGGGGTTCAGACGAATTCAGACGGAAACTTTACCATTAATGTACCATCCGGTGCCACAACACTTATTATTTCTTCAGTAGGTTTTGAGCAGCAGGAAGTTTCTATTGCGGGAAGAACATCATTTAACGTCAATATGATAGCTTCAAACGCGTCGTTAAATGAAGTAGTAGTGGTAGGTTATGGAACGGTTCGCAAGAGAGACCTGACTGGTTCGGTAAGTTCCGTTCAGGCAAAAGATTTTAACCGGGGACAAATTAATTCTCCTCAACAATTATTACAGGGAAAAGTACCAGGGCTCCAGATTACTAATAGTAGCGGACAGCCAGGAGGTATTACTATTGTAAAAATCAGGGGTAATAATTCAATCCGTGCCGGGAATACTCCTTTATATGTTGTAGATGGCGTACCACTGGATGGACGGTCGCCTAGACCAGGTTTTAATGCTTCCGGTGTAGGTCAAACACCTGGTGGTGATCCGTTAACTTTCATTAACCCTTCAGAAGTTGCGTCTATAGATGTATTAAAAGATGCTTCAGCTTCAGCGATATATGGTTCCCGTGGTGCAAACGGGGTTATATTAATCACCACTAAAAAAGGTGCAACGGGCCCGGCAAAATTAGAAGCAGGTGCATCTGTTGGTTTTAGTGATGTTATGAGAAGAATTGATGTATTGGACGCTTCACAATACAGGGCTGCACTAAATCAATACAATGCGCCTAAATCGGATTCCGGCTCCAGCATAGACCCATTTAAATCTATCCTTCGATCATCATTTACTCAAAATTATTCATTGGCCCTAAGTGGTGGAAATGATAATGGTAAATATCGTGCTTCTTTCTTTGCCAGCGATCAGGATGGTATAATTTTAAAAACAAACCTTAAAAAGTATGTAGCGAATTTTAACGGCCAGTATAAATTTTTTGATAAAAGATTAAGTATTGACTTTAGCGCTACGATGGCGAACGTAGGGGAACATATTGCTCCAATATCGCAGGATGCGGGCAGTGGAGGAAATCTTATTTCCCTGGGTATGATATGGAATCCTACATTATCCTTATACAATAGGAATGGCACTTATAACCAAACAAATCCAAGTGGCCAGGTGAATCCGCTGGCGTTGTCTGCAGCATATAATGATGTAACAGATATTACTACGCTACTGGGCAGTTTCAATGCAGCATATAAAATAACCCCCTGGCTGGAGTACCGTTTATTGTATGGGCTTAACTACGGCAATGCCGGTAGAAAGGCGGAGATACAAGGCTGGATAAGGGCAACCGGGGGAGATGCGCCTGGTAATGGTGTTTCGGCAGTACTTAACAACAAGTTAACTTCTCAGATTATAACTCATACATTAAATTTTAATCATAAGATTACTTCGGGTCTTACTATTAATGCGCTTGCAGGATATGAATACTGGAAAACTAATTATAGTGGTAATGGAACTTCTGTTTTTGGATTTGATTATAACCTTGACCAGACTAAATTAATTGATCTTCATTATTATGATAACATCCAGGATGGTAAAAAAGCTAATCTTAACACCTTTGGCTTTAAAGACCCAACTATAGAAATACAAAGTTATTTTGCAAGGGCTGTTTTAAATTATGAAGATAAATATTTATTCACAGGTACGTTCCGCGCTGATGGTTCCAGCAAATTTGGTAAGAATAACAAATATGCCTATTTTCCTTCTTTTGCAGTAGCATGGAATCTTACCAATGAGAATTTCATGAAGGATATGGCTTTCTTTAATTCTTTAAAAATTAGAGCTGCTTATGGAGAAACAGGTAACCAGGAATTTCCTGCCGATGCTCCACTTGATGTATATCGTTATAATAGTAATGGCTCTAATTCTGCAGCTCATTTTGCGAATGATACTTTAAAATGGGAAACTGTAAAGGCCGTAGACTTAGGTTTAGACTTTGCTATATTTAAAGGTCGCATTTATGGTGCCATTGATTATTTCAGCAAAAAAACTAATAATCCACTCTTTTTAACACCTATATCACAACCTTCTCCTTCCACTGGAGCAAGTGTTTTTACAAATTTGCCCAATAGTTATATTAGCAATAAAGGTGTTGAAATTGGTGTTGGAGCTGATATTGTTCAGACCACTAATTTTAATTGGAGCATAAACGCCAACGTTACTTTTGTTAAAAATAAATTCGTCTATCCACCTTCCGGCACCAGCCCTCTTCAATTTACAGGTGCTTTAAATGGTCAGGGTACAAGTGGTGCTTTTTCAGAATCAATTTCTCATAACCAGCCAATTGACGTTTTTTATCTGAACCGGTTTAGTGGATATGACAAAGACGGCATAGGTATTTATAGTACTGTTCCTGAATATGTGGGAGATCCCAATCCTTCTACATTCGTTGGATTTAGTACGGACCTTAATTATAAAAAACTAAGCCTGAATATTGGCACTCATGGTTCTTTCGGCAATAAAATTTACAATAACACTGCAATGAGTGTATTAAATATTTCAAACATCATTGGTGGTAGAAACATTGCATCAGGTATTGTAAGCACCACAGAAAATACAGCCAACGCCATTACGCCTTCAACGCGGTTTCTTGAAAGTGGAAACTATTTAAAACTTGGAAACGTATCTTTAAGGTACAATTTCGGAAACGTAGGCAGCACTATAAAAGGATTGAGCGTTTATGTAAGTGGCAACAACCTTTTTGTTATTTCAAAATATAAAGGTTTTGATCCGGAAGTAAATGTTGACAAAGCATTAAATGGCATACCATCTCTGGGAATAGATTATATCGGGTATCCTACACAAAGAACATTTTTGTTCGGTTTGAATTTCTCTTTATAATCTTTCATTATTAAAAACTGACATATGAAATTTAAAAATAAATTAATCATTTCTTTTCTTTTCGCAGGTACTTTCGGATGTACCAAATTGGATCAAAAATTACAGGATAGTTTTACATCTTCACCCAATTCTGGTAATGCAGATGTAACAGCACTATTAAACGGAGCTTACAACAGTATGAATGGTTTAATGCATTCGCAGGACCAGATGTTCTCTTTACAGGAAACAACCAGTGATGAAGCATTGATACCTACACGTGGTGGAGACTGGGATGATAATGGAGTATGGCGTGTACTGCATGCACATACCTGGACTAACATTCATGCCCAATTTAAAAGTGTATATAATGGTTTAGGCGGACTGGAAAGCTCTGCTATAACAACATTAGCATTTAATCCAAGTCCTACACAAGCTGCAGAAGCACTGTTTCTTCGTACGCTTGCCCAATTTTATCTATTGGATTTGTATGGTCAGGTTCCATACCGCAATGTGAAAGACTATAACGCTATTACACCAGCACCGGTATTACAACCAAAGGAAGCTATTGATACAATGGTGGCAACTTTAACAAGAATCATCCCAATACTCCCTAATGCAAATACCCCCTACCGGGCAAGTCCGGATGCAGCTCGCTTCCTTTTAATGAAAATATTATTAAATAAAGGCGCTTTTCTTAACCGTCAAACTCCCACTTTTGATAATGCTGATATGCAGCAGGTAATAACTTTTGGTCAGGCTATTATGACCAGCAATAATGCTTACAGCCTGACACCTAACTATTTTGATAATTTCGGACCTCAGAATGCTACACTTTCAAAAGAAAGAATTTTGGCCTGGAATAATACCGGGGCATCTACAAATAATGGAATCAATAGTGGGGGTGTTAACGCCCGCTGGATGATGACATTGCACTATAATTCATGGGATAAAAAATCAGGTAGTGCCGGATGGAATGGCTTTACTACCGTAGCGGATTTTTATAACACATTTGGCGCCGGAGATAAGCGTGTTGGTGGTCAGCCATATCCTGGTGTAACTAATCTGTCTGGTCTTAAACCAGGTTTGGTACTTGGATTACAAACTGATTCAGCAGGTAAATCATTAAAAGATCGCCAGGGTAATCCACTCTCATTTACTAATGATGTAAAGCTGATAGAAACAGATAAAAACAGGTTGGAAGTTGCAGGTATCCGGGTTGTTAAATATCCTCCTGACTATAATGCATATGATGGTGGTAATCAAACTAATCAGTTGCAGATTTTCCGGTATGCTGATGTGTTGCTTATGATTGCAGAAGCAAGACTAAGATCTGGAACTCCTGATATAGCGGGGGCATTGACGATGCTTAACCAAATAAGAGCTGCCCGTGGCGCTACCCCATTAACAACTATTACTCTTGTTGATGCGGCTAACGTTGCCAATCCTGCTACTTTGTTAGCGGAAAGAGGTCGTGAAATGTATTTTGAAAGCTGGAGGAGACAGGACCTTATTAGGTTTGGTGTTTTCTTAAAAGGATGGGCTTTAAAAGCAGCAGACGCTGATCCTTCAAGAAACTTATTATTTCCGATAGCTCCGGAGCAGTTATTGGCAAATCCCAACCTGCATCAGAACCCTGGCTACTAATAACATCTAACATATAATTACATTGTAAAGGTCATTAGTAATAATGACCTTTATATTTATAAACACTTTCTTTCTAAAAGTTCTCTACAATTTATATTGGCTATGTTGATCCATAGAACTTTGAGTGGTGCTTGCTTATTGTTGATGATACTTGGTTTTTCATGTACCCATAAAACAGACGAACAGCCATTATTTGAAATGATGCCGAAAACAGGTATCAATTTCATAAATAAAGTTCAGGACCAGGAATACAATAACAGTTTTTTATTCAGGAATTTTTATAACGGTGGGGGAGTTGGTATCGGCGATATTAATAACGATGGCAAAGCTGATGTGTTATTAACTTCTAACATGGCTGATAATAAATTGTATCTTAATAAAGGTAACTGGCAATTTGACGATATTACTCCAACCTCCGGCATGAAACAGGATAGCATGTGGAGCACCGGAGCTGTGTTTGCTGATGTAAACAATGATGGCTGGCTCGATCTATATATTTGCAACTCGGGTCACATGATTGATGGCAGAAGAAAAAATAAATTATACATAAACAATCGCGACCTGACATTTACTGAATCCGCTGCTAAATATGGCCTGGATATTTCTTCTTACGCTACCCAGGCTTCTTTTTTTGATTATGATATGGATGGCGACCTCGACTGTTTTATTATTGCTAATAGCCCGATACCGGTTAATACATTGGGTTATACAAACAGGCGTGATATGTTAGCTAAAGACTGGCCGGTTGAAAATTTTGTGAAAGATGGTGGCGATCATCTTTATAATAATGACGGCGGTCACTTTACAGAAGTAACTAAAGAAGCAGGCATTCACGGAACATTGATGAGTTTTGGTTTGGGCATTTCAGTAGGAGATGTAAATAACGACGGCTATCCTGACATTTACGTTTCTAACGATTCATATGAGCGGGATTACTTATACATCAATCAAAGAAACGGCACTTTTAAAGATAAACTGGAAGAATGCATGCAGCAAACTAGTTTCTCTTCTATGGGCGCCGATATGGCTGATATCAACAACGATGGTAATCCGGAAATCTTTACCACTGATATGTTGCCGGGAGACGATTACCGTTTAAAAACACTGGGTGCTTTCGATAATATCGATGTCTATAATAAGAAATTGGAGATGGGGTTTTATCACCAGTTTATGAAGAACTGCCTGCAGCTCAACAACGGTGATAATACTTTTTCGGAGATTGCCAATTACAGTGGAGTCAGTGCATCTGACTGGAGCTGGGGAGCCCTCATCTTTGATGCGGATAACGATGGGTTGAACGATATCTATGTTTGCAATGGGGTTAATAAAGATGTAACCAATCTTGATTTCATGAACTTCTTTGCCAACGATGTGATACAGAAAATGGTGCTGACAGGTAAGAAAGATAATGTGGACGAGGTATTAAAGGTGATACCGGTAACACCTATGTTAAATAAAGTGTACAAAAATAAAGGTAACCTGCAGTTTTCTGATCAGGGGAAAGCATGGGGATTTACCCAAGCTTCCTTTTCCAATGGCGCGGCTTACGGTGATCTTGATAATGATGGCGACCTTGATCTTGTTATTAATAACGAGAACCAGCCAGCCTTTCTATACAAGAATAATTCGCGTGAGCTAAATAAGAATCATTATATCGGTTTAAATCTTAAAGGAAGGGGGCAAAACCTGTTCGCGATAGGTGCTAAAATAAAAATCTATAAAGGCAGCCACCTTTTTTATCGGGAATTAATTCCAAGCCGTGGCTTTCAATCGTCTGTAGATTATAAGCAGGTTATTGGCCTGGGCCAGCTAAAGGATATTGATTCAATGAATATACAATGGCCCGACCTTTCTTATTCCCATTATCTGCATCCTGCTATTGATTCAGTTTATAACATCAGCCAGCAGGAAATACCGTTAATAGAAAACAGATCAGAAGATAACATCAGCTTCACTGCTAACCAACCTTTTTTTGACTCAGTTAAAAATATTTTTGAGAAGCATAAAGAAGATGCTTTTGTTGATTTTTATTATGAAAGAAATATTCCTGAAATGCTTTCACGCGAAGGACCCAAAGCTGCTTGTGGAGACGTTAATAACGATGGGTTGATGGACATTTATATTGGCGGAACAGCCGGCTATCCGGGACAGTTATATCTTCAAAATAATTCAGGTTCTTTTGAAAAAAAGGAAGAAAATATTTTTCAGCAATTCATTGAGTTTGAAGATGAAGCCGTATTATTTTTTGATGCAGATAAAGATGGTGACCTTGATCTTTTTGTTGGCCCTGGCGGCAACAACAATCCGCCTTATAGCAGGTTAATGCAAAACAGGTTATTGAAGAACGATGGCCATGGGATTTTTATCCTGGATGGCGAAGCATTCCCTGATAATGGAGTGAATGTAGGCGTTGCCATATCAAACGATTTTGATCATGATGGTGATCTTGATCTTTTTGTAGGTGGAAGAAGTACACCGCGTGATTATGGTGTTGATCCCTCAAGTTTTATTTACCTAAATAATGGCAACGGCCATTTCAGCGATATAGCAAAAACAAGAAACCCGGAGATTGCTCATATCGGAATGGTTACCAGTGCTGTTTGGGCCGACGTTGAAGGCAATAATGATAAGGAATTAATTGTTGCAGGTGAGTGGATGCCGCCAAGGATATTTTCTTATGTTGGTGACCGCTTTAAAGAAATAAAAACAACGCTTCTTGGTATGTCTGGCTGGTGGCAATCTGTGGCTGTTGCAGATTTAAATAAAGATGGCAAAGCTGACCTGATATTAGGAAATATTGGTGAAAACTTTTATCTCTGTCCTAATAAAGAAAACCCCGTAAAGTTGTGGCTAGCCGATGTGGATGGAAACGGAGAGACCGACAAAATAATTACCCGCACAACAGAAGGGAAAGACAAACCTGTCTTTCTGAAAAATGAAATGCAGGATCAGTTCCCATTTATTAAGAAAGGCAATTTGAAAAACCAGGATTATGCGAAAAAGTCAATACAGGAATTGTTTAAACCTGAAGCGTTAAGCAAAGCTATAGTTAAAGAATTCAACTATCCAAGTTCCTGTATTGCATTCAATAATGGCAAAGGGAACTTTATTATTCAGAAATTGCCAGATCGTGCGCAATTATCCTGTATAAATGCAGTAGCATGCCTGGATGTGAATAATGATGGATTGTTAGATATAGTAACAGGTGGCAATAGATCCGGATTCCCACCACAACTGCAAAAGCTTGATGCGAGTTATGGTGATGTAATGATTAATAATTCCAGGGGGAGTTTCTCCTGCGTAGGATCGGCACAATCCGGAATAAAAGTAGAAGGTGAAGTGCGCGATATAGTTAGATTAAACGTAGGAAGTAAAAGTTATTTGTTGTTTTTAAGGAACAACGACTTCCCCCGGATGTATGATTTAAAAAACAAATATAACCACGGAGGAGAGGCCAGAGAATAAGAAGAGGTTACACAGAGGACGACCTCTGTGTGACCTCTTCTTATTCTCTGGCCTCTCCTCCGTGGTTAAAAAAAACATCCATAAAAGAGACTATGCAGGATGCATAACATATCGCAAGTATTTATGAATTATTGTAGGATTAAGACTATCACTTTCATACACCTTATTGTTGCATGTATTATTTTTTCAGCCTGTAATCTAAAAAAGGAAGAATCTCCTGTATTTGAAGTATTAGACAGTAAATCAACCGGTTTAAACTTCAGCAATCGTTTAACATCTACAGATTCATTTAATGTTTTTGACTACATGTATTTTTATAACGGTGCAGGTGTTGGCGCCGGTGATTTTAATAATGATGGCAAAATTGATCTATTCTTTGCATCAAACCAGGGGAGTAACAAATTGTATCTCAACAAAGGCAATCTTCAGTTTACAGATGTTACCGGAGCTGCAAAGATCCTTGATGATGGCGGTTGGTCAACAGGTATATCAGTAATTGATATAAACAATGATGGATTACTGGATATTTATATCTGCAGAGTTGGTAAACATAAAGCTTTAAACAGCCATAACCAATTGTTGATCTGTGAAGGGATAGATCCACATGGCGTTCCTGTTTATTCAGATAAGGCTGGTGAATATGGCCTTGATTTTTCCGGTTTTAGCACACAGGCAGTTTTCTTTGATTATGATTATGATGGTGACCTGGACATGTACCTGTTAAATCATTTTATCCACCAGAACGGTAACTTTGGAATACGCCAGCAATTGCTTGCAAAATCAACTCCACTATCGGGCGATAGAATTTACCGGAATGACGGAAATAAAAAATTTACTGATGTAACAAAACTAACGGGGATCAATAGCTCGGTTTTAGGATATGGCCTGGGTATCGCTGTTGCGGATATCAATCTTGATGGTTATCCTGATATTTATGTTGGCAACGATTTTCATGAAAACGACTACCTGTATATCAACCAGAAAAACGGAACCTTCAAAGAAGATCTTACCAATCATATCATGCACACCAGCCAGTATTCGATGGGTGTGGATGTTGCTGATGTTAATAATGATGCTTTCCCGGAGATAATCTCTATGGATATGCTTCCTTCAGATCCATATATTCTTAAAAGATCACTGGGCGAGGACGCACATGATCTTTTCTATCAAAAAATAGGTTATGGTTATAATTTTCAATACACAAGAAACAATCTTCAGTTTAATCGTAAAAATGGTATGTTCAGTGAGATGGGCATGTATTCCGGCATAGCATCTACGGATTGGTCATGGTCACCTTTATGGATAGATTTTGATAATGATGGTTTCAAGGATCTGTTTATCTCTAACGGCATACCCAAAAGGATGAATGATATAGATTACATCAGCTATATTTCAAACCAGGATGTTCAGGAAATGATACGCGACAATAAAGTTGCCAAAACGAATATGAAGCTGATAGATAAATTTCCAAGCATAAAAATACCTAACAAGTTTTTTAAAAATACCGGCAATCTCGCGTTCCATGACCTTGAGAACAACATAAAAAATGATCAGGCCACGTATTCTAATGGTGCCGTGTATGCTGATTTTGACAACGATGGTGACCTTGATATTGTAGTTAACAATATTGAAGATCCGGCGCTGGTATATAAAAATACCAGCAATGATAAAAAGACACAATCCTACATTGAAATAAAACTGAAGGGACCTATAAATAATTTAAATGCCCTGGGATCCAAGATAATTGTATATGCAAATAAAGGTATTAGAACATACGAGAAATATCCTGTTAAAGGGTTTTTATCAAGCATGGAAGAACCTGTGCATGTTGGCTTGGACAAGGCAACAATTGATTCCATGTTGGTAATATGGCCCGACAATTCTTATGAGCAAATCCATTACAAACCTGGGTCTTATTTCCTCCGGGCCAGCTATGCTAAAGGCCTGCCTAAATTTGACTATACCAGTATCACCGGACATTATAAGAGTCCTTTGAAGTCAATGATAAATGTTACTGAAGCAACAAACCTTTTATATAAACATGATGAAAATCCCTTCAGTGAATTCGACCGTGAGCCTTTAATTCCGCATATGCTTTCTACTGAAGGGCCTGGGTTAGCAGTCGCAGATATTAATCATGATGGTTTTGATGATGTGTTTATAGGATCTAGCAAGGGAACAAAAAGTGCTGTCTTTCTTCAAAATCCTTCAGGAACTTTTTACCGCTCAACACAACCGGCACTGGAGAAGGACAGCATGTATGAAGATGTAGATGCGTGCTGGATAGATCTAAACAACGATGGCAATACCGACCTGGTGGTGGCAAGCGGCGGCAATGAATATTATGGACCCGATGAGCATTTAACTCCACGTGTTTATTTAAATGATGGCAAAGCAAATTTTATTAAAGTGGACAGCGCTTTTAGCGCTATATACCTTACTGCATCTTGTGTAGTTCCTTACGATTTTAATGGTGATGGATATACTGATCTTTTCATTGGTGGCAGAGCAGTTCCCTGGGATTACGGCCAAATTCCACGATCATATCTTTTACAAAATAACGGACATGGAAAATTTAAGGATGTAACAGGTAAATATGCAAAAGAATTATCTTACGCGGGCTTTGTAACCCATGCCTTATGGTTCGACCTGGACAAAGATGGTGATAAAGATCTTATCATCTGTTGTGAGTGGGGAGGCATAGATGCCTATATCAATGAAAAGGGAATATTCAACAGGCAAATTCTCACCAATAAAAAAGGCTGGTGGAATTTTATTCTTCCTTGTGATGTAAACAACGACGGTAAGATTGATTTAATAGCAGGTAACCTGGGACTTAATAGCCGGCTTAGAGCTTCGATCAACGAACCGGTAAAACTTTATTATTACGACTTTGATGGAAATGGTAAAAATGAACAAGTGCTTACTTATTATCTCTATGGAAAACAAATTCCATTTGCTAATAAAGCTGAATTAGAAAGACAAATGCCTCTTCTTAGAAAAAAATTTTTATATGCGGAAGATTTTGCAAAGGCTTCTCCAGAAGAAATTTTTTCTTCTGAAAAATTAAATAAAGCTAAAGTACTAACAGCTGATTATTTTTCTAATTCAATATTAATAAACAAGGGAAATTTAAAATTTGATGTTCAGGCATTACCCTGGGAGGCACAGCTTTCCCCAATTAAAGACGCCGTTGTTGTAAATGCTAATGATGACAACATGCCTGATATAATGATGTTTGGAAACTACTACGAAAACAATATTGAAATGGGAAGGTATGACGCCGATTTTGGAACAATGTTATTGAATAAAGGTAACGACTCTTTTTATTGTGCTACCCTTAATGGCTTACAAATTACAGGACAGGTGCGTCATGTAAAAAAAATAACCCTGGCAAAAAAACAAGAAGCGTTTATACTGGCACGTAATAACGACAGTACCATGGTGATACAATTTAAAAAGCCAGATTAAAATAAATTAAGCGATGATCGCTTGCAGATTTGTTAACAGCCGTCAGGACAGTTTTCTATAACACGGAGGAAAAGCCGGAGAAGAGAAGAGGTTACACAGAGGCGTCCTTTGTGTAACCTCTTATTCTTCGGCTTTTCCTCTGTGGTTGAAAAAACTTACAGATTCAAAACTAAATATTTACGAAACAGGTTGACAAATAACGGTTATCCATTTGAGTGAATCGGTTTCAAAAGTCCGGTCAGATACAAGTAATTGAAAAGGTACTGCCATTGATGTTCTTTGATGATCATCCACAAAAATTTCCATTTGTTTAAAAGCCATTTCAATTGATCTTACACCGCCTCTTACCTTACCGGTAAGCGTTTTATAAGGTACAAAGCGCTGAAAGAAAAATAATCCGTTTCCATTTAATACTTTGTTGGTAGGTATGGCTACCAATGTTTGATATATGCTATCATTTATTATTGAAACACGCAGCATAGGATGATTGGTTTGAATGGCGCCTTGCTTTACAATATATTTTTTCATTGTATCAATCAAGCCATAAATTTCTTTTACTTCGGGGTACGATTTTGACACGTACTTCGTAGCAATTAATGTAGAATCTTTTGAAATAATTTCCTCGATAGGAAACCCATAAACATTAGAATTTTTTTCAAGAAATGCTTGCAGCGTTTGAAAAATAGAAGTCATGTTCTTTTTAATTCTGGTGCCCTTACGGTATTGTAATATTTTTTCAAGGGGGTTTAAACTTGTTGCCAGGCTTCCTTGCCATTGAAGTGTTACATTGGAATTATTTATTGGCAAAATATTTATGGATGTTGTAAGTGTATCGGGGCCATTGATGGTAAGCACATTGATTTTATCAGTAAATATTTCTGTAATGTGGTAAGAATAGCCATTGTAAAAAAAAGAGGAGACCGAATCAGAGGCATATCGTGATTCTTGATTTGGCCACCATTTATGCCACCTGGTTTCATCAAGTAAAAATCTATTTGTTGCGTTTTTTGCGCTGGTTATCGTTACAATTGTAGAAATGATCAAAGTGCCGGGGATAAATATATAGACACCACCAATAAGTAGCAGGCAAAAACTCACCAGCGCTATTAACCATTTTTTCATAGGTTCTAATACAGTATTTTCATATTAAAGTTTATATAACCTACTGTCAAAATAAATCATAAAACTTTGTCTGGGTTGTTATCAGCTATGACAAGATCAATGTGAGAGGGTTATCCTCTGAAGGCTAATTACTGGCGGCTGATAGCAATTCATCCAATCCGTAATCATTACTGCAAGTCCTTTTGATTTTCAATTACAAAAGTTATTATTTCTTCAAGTGGATAATTAATTCTTGTAATGGCATCATTTATATCTTCCCGGCTTACCTGGGCAGCGAAAGATGGTGTTTTCATTTTCTTCATAATACTTTTAACATCCATTCCTTCATAACCTGTTGGCCTGATCAGGGCGGATGCATGAACAAAACCTGATAACTCATCAAACACATAGATCATTTTATCCATTGTGCTTACCGGTTCTACTCCAAAATACCTGGGGCCATGAGAAGCAATACAGTGTATAATTTCAGGATCAATATTCATCTCTTCAAGCTTTTCTATGATCACCCTGCAATGGTCATCAGGATATTTTTCCCAATCTGCATCATGTAATAAGCCTGCTAACTCCCATTTTAAGGCTGTTACTTCATCGGCATTTTCCTTTTTTAATGCCCAGGCTTTCATAACGGCTGCTACCTGGCGCATGTGAAGGCGAAGACGGTCATTACTAATCCATTCATTAAGCATTGAGTTTGCCTCTTCAATTGATATTACATTTCCGGCATTGGCCTGGTTACCAAAATTTAATCTGCCTAAAGGTTGAATTCCAGACATTATTTATGTTTTATTGCTGTTTAATATATTAATTAACATTTAAAAGTATCATTGATAAAGGAAAAGTAAGAAATGTTTTATAAAAATGGAAAGGATAACCGGCTAAATTGAGTAATGATTAAAAATAAGTGATAAAAATTTTATTGAAAATCAATTGTTTGTAAGGGTATGTTTTAAAATACCTGTTTATTTTATTGGAAATGCCCTAATGTTTCAATTACCTTTGCGCCCTTATTTCATCATTAGCCCTCGGGATAGCGACGGCATCACTAAAAAGTATACAAATGAGTAAACTACATTTCACCACAAAACATGCGAATGAGGCTACTGTACAACGTAACTGGCACGTTGTTGACGGTACTAATCAAACCGTAGGCCGCATGTGCGCAAAAATTGCTGCTGTTCTTCGTGGTAAGAACAAAGCTTATTATACTCCCCACGTTGATTGTGGCGATTACGTAATAGTTATTAATGCAGACAAAATTGTTTTTACCGGCAATAAGCTGGATGATAAAATGTATCTCACCTACTCCGGTCATCCGGGCGGCCAGAAATCTGAATCAGCAAGGAACCTGTTAAAACGCAGGCCGGATGCCCTTATAGAAAGAGCTATCAAGGGTATGTTGCCTAAAAACCGTTTGGGCCGCAAGATGTTCAAAAAATTATTTGTGTATGCAGGAAGTGAGCATCAGCACGGTGCACAAAAACCTCAACCACTAACATTCTAATTTTTTCCCGGTAAGCGGGATTCAAAAAGCACATAAATGGAAAAACAAAAAAATGCGGTAGGCCGTCGTAAAGAAGCTGTTACCAGAGTGTTCCTTAGTAAGGGCGATGGAAAAATCACTATCAACGACAAAGATTACAAAGTATATTTTCCTTTGGTTTATTTACAAAACCAGGTTGAGTTACCCTTTAAGACAATTGAGTCAGCGGATAAATTTGATGTTAAGATCAATGCTTCCGGTGGTGGTGTAAAAGGCCAGGCTGAAGCTGCGAAACTGGGTATTGCACGTGCATTACTGGAAGTAAATCCTGAGCTACGACCCACTTTAAAAGCGGCTGGCTTATTAACACGTGACTCAAGAGAGGTTGAACGTAAAAAACCAGGTCGTAAAAAAGCAAGAAAAAGCTTCCAATTCTCTAAACGTTAATATTGAACATTTGAGATTAAATACATGGAATAAAAGTTTTCTGTATCAAATGCTCAACCTCAAATTTCCAATCAAAATTTTTAAATCAGTAAAATGGAACAAACTCCTTCATTACAGCAACAGTTGTTGGAAGCAGGCGTACACTTTGGTCACTTGAAAAAGAAGTGGAACCCTAAAATGTTGCCTTATATTTTTGCAGAGAAAAAAGGTATCCACATCATTGACCTGAATAAGACCACAGAAGCACTGCAGGAAGCTGCGGCTGCACTGAAGCAAATTGCTAAGAGTGGCAAAAAGATCATGTTTGTTGCTACTAAAAAACAATCAAAAGAAATTGTTACCGAGTGTGCTCAGAAAGTGAACATGCCTTATGTAACAGAACGCTGGTTAGGTGGCATGCTGACTAATTTTAACACAGTTCGTAAGAGTGTGAAGAAAATGCAAAGCATAGAAAAAATGCTGGGTGATGGCTCTTTCGATAACATTACCAAGAAAGAACGTTTAACTCTTAGCCGTGACAGGGAAAAAATGGAAAAGGTATTGGGTGGTATTGCTCAACTGGGTCGTGTACCTGCTGCTTTATTCATCGTTGATATAGGGCATGAGCATATTGCTTTGTCTGAAGCAAAACGTTTAGGTATTGGCACATTCGGAATGGTAGATACTAACTGCGATCCTAACAAGGTTGACTTTGCAATTCCCGCAAATGATGATGCTACCAAGTCAATCGCTATCATCACCAATTATATAACTGCTGCAATTGCAGAAGGCCTGGCTGAAAGGCAGGCATCAAAAGAAGAGGATGTAGAAGAAGTAGGTGATGAAAATGAAAAGAAGGCAGCCCGTTTGCAAGCTGAAGCGGAAGCTGAAGCAGCTCGTGCTCGAGGTGGCGGCAAGCCAAGAGGTGGCGGCGGTCCTGGTAGTGGTGGTCCTCAGAGACGTCGTCCTTCTTCCGGGGCTCCCGGTGGTGGTGGTGGAAATCGTAGGCCTGGCGGCGGAAGATAATTGAACTGTGATTTATTTGATTTCATGAAGACTATGAACTAATCATGTTCATCATTAAATCATATAAATTAAGGTTCAGACATTTGGTTGTTTTTAATTAAATAAAAATTATAAAATGGAGACTAATATGTCTGTAAATATAACAGCTGCTGATATAAATAAATTACGTCAGCAAACAGGAGCCGGTATGATGGATTGTCGTAAAGCACTGGTAGAAAGTAACGGAGATTTTGAAGAAGCTATTGATTATTTACGTAAGAAAGGCCAGAAGGTAGCAGCTCTGCGTAGTGATCGCGAAGCAAAAGAAGGAGTGGTTATCGCTAAAACTACTGATGATAACAAAACAGGTTTTATACTGACCCTTGCGTGTGAAACAGATTTTGTGAGTAAGAATGATGAATTTGTGGCTTTTGCAAAATCTATAATGGATGTAGCAGTAACAAACAATGTAAAGTCAATTGAAGAATTAAATACGCTTCCTCTGGATAGTGCAACTGTTGCCGATAAGGTTAATGAACAAGTTGCTAAAATAGGTGAGAAGATCAGCATTACGCGTTTTGAAAGAATAGAATCTGAAAGCGTAGCTGCTTATATCCATGGATCTTATAGGATGGGTGTTTTGGTAGGATTAAATAAAAATTCTGAGAAATTGCTTGAAGCAGGTAAGGACGTAGCCATGCAGATTGCCGCAATGAATCCGGTGGCTGTAGATGCTGCAAGTGTTCCTGCTGAAACAATTGAAAGAGAAAGATCTATAGTTACCGAACAGATAACAGCCGATCCTAAAATGGCAGGAAAGCCGGCGGATATGATTGCTAAAATTGCTGAAGGTAAGTTGAATGCTTTTTTCAAGGAACAAACATTAACAGCTCAGGCTTATGTAAAAGACAGCAGTAAGAGCGTGGGTGATTATCTGAAGAGTATTGATCCGGAATTAAAAGTGTTAAGTTTTAAAAGGGTGGCGCTAGGATAATGGATATCAGCTGTCAGCCGTCAGCTATCAGGAGGAAAGATCAAGCTAATTGATTTACAAAATCAACATTGAAATATTAGTTTAAAGGGAAAATGTTTGCATTTTCCCTTTTTGCATTTGTGA
>JAABUS010002505.1_pt1 | contig 34413 bp, 26 predicted proteins | sample 5560161 | NCBI WGS metagenome assembly JAABUS01 (sample SAMN10711885, study PRJNA513376) | rock metagenome | isolation source: Antarctica rocks | place: Antarctica: Victoria Land, Trio Nunatak nord | collected 2016-01-04 | reverse complement strand
TCAGTTGGAGCAAAAGGGTGCATTTTACTAAACTCCGGCCAGGTAACCGGAACCATTTCTGTTGTTGCATTCAGCTTCATAGTACAAGAACCCAGCGCAATCATCGAATGGCATAGTGATAAATCTTTTGCTTCCAGCGATTTAATATAACGCAGCATCTCGTGTTCCGAATGGTGCGTACTGAAAACTGAGTGGTTTAAGAAATCAGATGTACGTTGTAATTCTGCCGGAACCGGTGTTTGCAATGCTTCTTTTATCGCCTCAAAATTGGTATCGGCCAAAGTTTTCCCTTTTACTTTTGCGAAAATTTTAACAATGGTCTGAATATCTTCCGGAGAAGTAGTTTCATCCAAAGCAATAGAAAGCTGCGAACCATTGTAATAAAAGTTCATTTCCTGGTTCAAAGCTTCGGCATGAATGGTGTTGACCAGATCACCCAAATCAAAAGTTAATGTATCAAAATAAACTTCATTTTGCTGTTGATAACCCAAAACTTTTAAAGATTCGGAAAGTAAAACCGTTAAACCGTGAATGCGTTGAGCAATTAATTTTAAACCTTGAGAACCATGATAAGCTGCATACATACCGGCCATAATGGCAAGCAGTGCCTGCGCTGTGCAAATATTAGAAGTTGCTTTGTCCCGGCGGATATGCTGCTCGCGGGTTTGCAGCGCCATACGCAAGGCATAATTGCCGGCATTATCAATCGTTACGCCGATGATACGGCCGGGAATAGAACGCTTATAGGTATCTTTTGTGGCAAAAAAAGCGGCGTGCGGACCACCGAAACCCATCGGGACACCAAAACGTTGCGTAGAACCAACCACTACATCTGCGCCCCACTCGCCCGGCGGCGTTAGCAGGACCAAACTCATTAAATCAGCAACAACAGTAAGTTTTATATTTTTTTGGTGAAGGGAATTAGCAAAAATGCGGTAATCATAAACTTCACCGTTTGATGCGGGATACTGTACAATTGCGCCGAAAAAATTATCGTCCAGATCAGTGGTTTGATGATCGCCAATAACCAATTCCAAATCAAGCGGCTGAGAACGCGTTTTTAAAATATCAATCGTTTGCGGGAAAACCTCATTGGAAACAAAAAACTTTTTAGCCCTTACATTTTTACGCAAACTGTATTGCATGAACATTGCTTCGGCTGCGGCCGTGCCTTCGTCCAGCAAAGAAGCATTGGCAATTTCCATTCCGGTCAGATCAATCACCATCGTTTGGAAATTCAGCAAAGCTTGTAACCTTCCTTGTGCAATCTCTGCTTGGTAAGGCGTGTATTGCGTGTACCAACCCGGGTTTTCCAGGATATTACGCTGGATAACGCCAGGAACAATTACATCGTAATAGCCTTTTCCGATAAATGATTTAAAAACTTTATTTTTAGAAGCGGTAATTTTAAGATCGTTTAAGTAGTTAAACTCACTTTTTGCAGCAGGCAAATTAAGCGGGTTTTTTAAGCGGATAGCTGCCGGGATGGTTTGATTGATCAGTTCATCAACCGATGACACACCAATTTGTTGCAGCATGGCTTGGGTTTCGGTTTGATCGGGGGCGATATGGCGATGTTGGAATTTTTCCTGGTAATCAATATTTAACTTCATGAAGTCTTGATAAATTAAGGCTGCAAAAGTAAGATATTGCCTTTTGACGATCAACGTTTTCCGCAATCGTTACAGGAGATTTACATAAGTGTTCGGAATGATTCTTTTAGCACTGTTTTCTTTGTGTCTAATTAAAAAAACGAAACCCTGCCGCATTAATTTTTGCATGGTAAAAGAAGCATTGACAGGCATAATTTAAGCCAGACAACGCTTGTACATTTGTATCGTATTTTCCAAGCCTAAATATAAAGCATCAGCAATTAAAGCATGGCCAATACTTACTTCCAGCAAACCCGGAATATTTTGGGCGAAGTATTTCAAGTTGTGCATATCCAGATCGTGGCCGGCGTTTAATCCTAAACCTAATGCAACTGCTTTTTCCGCAGCTTTAAAATAAGGTAATAACGCTTGTTCTTTGTTTTGATGATAGCCGGAAGCGTAGGCTTCAGTATAAAGTTCAATCCGGTCTGTTCCGGTTGTTGCCGCCGCTTCCACCATTTCGATAATTGGATCAACAAAAATAGAAACCCTAATATTTTGTGCCTTAAAAACAGCAATGATTTCTTTTAAGTAATCCTGGTTTTTGATCGTGTCCCAACCATGATTGGAAGTGATCTGTCCTAAAACATCGGGCACCAAAGTAACTTGTGCCGGTTTGTTGGCCAGCACCAAATCCATAAATTTTTGTTCCTGGCAATTCCCTTCGATGTTAAATTCTGTAGCGATTACTTTTTTCAGGTCGAAAACATCCTGGTAACGAATATGGCGTTCGTCAGGCCGTGGATGTACAGTAATCCCCTCGGCACCAAAACGTTCGCAATCCAAAGCTACTTTTACCAAATCAGGGTTATTGCCGCCGCGGGAGTTGCGCAACGTAGCTATTTTATTGATGTTAACGGAAAGATGCGTCATGCCGGTAAAAGTAGGAATTTGGGGAAGATGTTTGGGGCGATGCTGCTTTTAGGGGATAAAAATTTGTATGACTTAATTTACTTTAACCACTTATTCAATCTTTGTTAAGCTTCTTCCGTTGTTAAGCTTTCGCCTGCCGCTGACTGTTCAAGTCCGGTTTCAATCTTTTGAATCAGAAAAAGGCTATCGAACAAATTATCTAATGAAAAGCATTCTGGTAAGTCTTTGATAGTTTGAATTAACTGCTCTTTGTTTAACATAAATTTTAAATCCTAATCAAATATAATACATAAATATAGCTAATATCATGACAAGTTATAATTCATTTTATCCCCGCCGTATAATCCTGCTTCACCGCAAACTTAAAATACTGGCATCCTGCTTCGCCTGTTGCCGTTATGCCTTGCAACACACCGATATAATTTCCCGTCCTGTCCGAAGTATAAAAGGTTATTTGAGTCTTTCCTTGTGCGTTGGTAGAAACGGAAGGCGACCAGTAAAGCACATTTCTGAAATCAGGAAGGCGGCTTGCAATTTGCTGGTTGGTTTCGTAAACAGGAGAATAAAATTCGCGCTCCAGTTGCATGCCTTCGTAATCAACAATAACGGCATGAGGGTCAAATTCGTATCCGCCCAAATCGCCTTTGTAAGTTGTAAAGTTTAATATTCCCTCAAATTCGGTTGCCTGCCAGAAATACCTGCTTTTAACCAGTTCCAGCTTTCTTATTTTTAGCGGGTCTATTGCCATCAACTTGTCGATGTTAAAAACAGGAATACCATCCAATATCACCAGCGGGTCTCCTTCTAAAAACCCCTTTTCAGCATTAATCCTGATATGGAACCGCTTTTGTTGTTTTACCACAATCAATGATTTTACATACTCGCGCAACACTTCTTCCATCGTGGTAAAACGTGTATAATCGTCCAACTTGTAAGGCACAAAGAACTTACCGTAAAAAGAGCTGCTGTCAACTTTTGGATTATAAAACTGCTTCAACTTATTGCCCGCATACAAGTTTTGGGTTTGCATATCCAAACTTCGGGCTTTAAGTGCACTTTGCATTTGCTCTGTTAAAGTAAAAGCCGGCAAAATACTTTTTGGATACTTTTCAGAAAAAGGGCTTAAAATATCAATGTGGTACGTGCTGTCTTTTTCTGTATTGGTTTGTACCACGATCTCTCCCGGCCCATAAAAATCTTTTGTATTGAAGATCAATTTGCCTGTCGAATCGCTTTTAGAAGTATTCAACTGCACGCGTTTTCCCGGCACGGCCAAATAAGCGGTAATGTTTTTCTCCGGTTTATTGGTGGCGATACCGGTTAATTTGGCAGTAACCAGATGGCCGGTATACTCCGGAAGAAAAGAAAACGAAGGCCGCTCATTTTTTAGTATTTCTTCCCATTTAAACCTGCTCCAACCTTGCGAAAGCATCAAATTGTCAATCGCCTGATCGGCTTCTGCATTTTTGTTTTTAAAATAATAATCCGGCGATTCAATGTTGCCTTTCAAATCCGAACTGAGCCACAAATAATTTACGATATCGCCGGGTTCTGCAGTTTGAAGGGAATCAACCTGGTAAACCGACATGGACAGATCAGCAACCAAAGGCTGGCCTTGCTGGTCTTTAACCGAAACAGCAACATTTACTTTTTTTCGCACGCCGTATTGTTCCTGATCTGGATTGAGATTGATCTCAACTTTTTGTGCCGGCCGTTTAAAATAAAGCCTTTCGCAAACTGGTTTTCTGTCACTGTTAAATACCGTTAGGTGCGATATTCCTTCGCCTAATACATCTTTATCAATTAAAAACCTGGCTGTTCCGTTAACCCAATTTGCACTCTGCACTGACTTTGTTGTATTTCTGGTATGCGCAAATAAATATACTTCGCCATTATTAACATTGCTGTTTACGGTTATTGCTAATTGGTTTGCGTTGTCTGCTAATTGCATCACATAACCCTGATCATATATACTTGGAAACTCCTTTACAATTGGCTTTTTTTCAGCATTAATATAAACTAAAGCTTTATAAGTATCTTTTAAATTAGGTTTAAAGATGAAATTGCCGATACCAAATTTCAACGGGCGGAATCTGGCAATTGTATCGTTGTGCTGATTGATGATTGCGCCCCTGAAATTTACACCTTTGCCATCTTGCCCAAATACTTTAAATGCTACCTTACTTGTTAAACCGTTTACTAAATTTCCCCCTTCCGGGAAAAACTGAATATCAAAATTTGGCTTTGATTTGTTTGCAGTTAAATCCGGCGATCTTAATGGATTGATGATCGTTATATCTTTTTCAAAATAGTTGTCCGCATTAAAATTCTTCATCCAATTGGTGTAGGCACGCAACCTGTAATTGCCGCTGTTTATAGAAACAGGAATGTAAACAGAGCCGTTTCCGCTGCCGTTTCCTTTTAAAGCAACTTTGGCTTGTATTACCGGCGTTTGGTTATTGTTCAGCACTTCAACATAAGCTACTTTGCTGATGTTTAAAGGTTTGTTGTTCCCGGCATCAACATTGTAAATTTTAAACCACAATACTTCGCCGGTTAAATAAGTGCTTTTATCCGTGTGCACAAATAGCTTTTCTTGTAAAGTGTTTTGTTGATAAGCCTGAAAACGGTTTTGAATTGTAGTTGCGGTTTGTGCATTACTTTCAAATGAAAGCAATAACAAAACCACAAAACCGGATAAAATATTTTTCATTTCTTAAAGCGGATTAGTTTTGATCACCCTGTTTATGATGCTTCTTTTATCGTATAAAAATCATTGAAGTTTTTTTGTTACGTTTAATTATACACGCACTGATTTTATATGGGCAAAAGAAGCATTAGTGTTTTGCGTATTATATTTTCAGTATCACTTCCAAAATACAGGTTTGGTCGTTGTTCCAAAAGGGAATTTTAACCTGCAATCCACACACTCATTAGGGGCATAAGTATAAAAAACCACTACACCATTATTACTTAAACTACTCACAGGTGTGTAATAACCCGTTCCATATACATCATTAACACGCTGATCAAAAGTATTTAACGGTGCCACCGGTATTGTTCCGGTTTTGCACTGAGAAGTATCGGGCGGAGGAGTATAATAAGGCGTAAATAATGCAATGTTATTATGATCGATAAATATGCGTTTCGATTTAACTGTAGAAACGCTTATAAAACCAAGTACAGGTATTTCAGGATGGGTTACACAATGGATATTACCTGTAATAGTTGAGGGCTGCGCATCAAATATAGAACCTAAACTTTCCGTGTTTTTTTTAAGGTTGTCCCAATACATATAAGCTGCCTGAGTTAAACCATATTGCTTTAACAAAAAGCTATAACCACTGGATATTTTACCCGAACTTGCTGCAACAAAATTAACCGGCTGAAAATAAATTTGATCTTGTGCCAATTTTGCTGACGAACCAATTAAAACCTGCTGTGAGGATTGGCTCTTGTAACAGGTATAAACATTATCGCTTATTTGCCTGAGAACAATTTTCCCATTTATAATTTTGTATAAGGAGGAATAGTAAGAAACGTATGACCAGGTTTCGTCAAAACTCCAGCGGTAGTAACGGGTATTATTTGCAGGGTCGTGCGTGTTGACATAAAACTGGATTCCGGTACTGGTTACTTTATAAGGGATGCTGTCAATATCAGGCGTATTGATTGACGGCGCGTAATCCGAAGCATATTCGATACCGTCGGTTGTTACAATATGTAAACGGTATTTTTTAGTATTATCTAAATTTAAGGATGAGGCATATTTACCGTTGCCAATTTCGGTTAACGGGTAATTGGTGTTGTTGTCACTTTGAACACTAATTTGCGCACGAAGTTCAGGCTTTGCTTTTGTATTACTGTCCAGCTTAACCGTTCTGCTTAAAGTGATAACAGTTGAATCAGTACCTGTATTGATTACGCCTTCCACCACCAAATAGTTGCTGGTTGTAGTTACGACAGGAGGATTATAAGGTTTTTTACAACTCCAAATTAAGGCTACAAATAAGATCAGTAATAGATAAGGTTTTTTGCTCATAGTGTTAAAATCTGATGTTATAATTTACAAAAGGGATTGGGCGTGCGAATATGGACAACTGGTAGCCATTGATTGCGCCGCCCTCTGCGGTAAAATAAGTAGAATAAGCGTTCTGCCGACCTGTAAGGTTATAAACGCCAATAGTAAACGAGTTATGGGTGCGCTGATGCACTTTGTGGTTACCTTCTATGTTCATCGAAAAATCTGTCCGGAAATAATCAGGGATGCGATATTGGTTCCGGTCTGAATATAAAACCCTTTCGGCACCTGCATATTGATACTTGGCAATAGGCAAAGTAATTGGGCGGCCGGTACTGTAAGTTGCATTTAAAGAAACACTAAAACGATGCGATAAGCGGTAATTGCCGGTAAAATTAAAATTATGCGGCTTATCAAAATTTGCCGGATAATAGTTGCCTTTGTTGATCAGATCTCCCGCATTCGGGTCGTCCTGTTTTAAAAAAGTACGGGAATAAGTATAACTCATCCAGCCGTTTAACTTTCCGGCTGTTTTGCGTATTAAAAATTCTGCGCCATAAGCCTTTCCTTCCGTGTTGATCACATCCGTTTCAACATGATGGTTCAATACCAGGGTGGCGCCGCTTTTATAATCTAAATAATCTTTCAGCCGTTTATAATATACTTCCGCAGAAAGCTCAATGGTATTTGCCTTGGCGTTGTGGTACAAGCCTAAGGAAACCTGGTCGCCGTATTGCGGCTTGATATTGGGGTCGCTTAATTTCCAAACATCCGTAGGCGAAATAGCGGTGGTGTTGGAAAGCAAATGGATGTACTGTCTCAAAGTATTGTACCCTGCTTTGATGGATGAATTATCGCCCAGATTATATCTTACCGAAGCCCTGACTTCCGGGCCATGATAAGTATTGATCACCTGGTTCTTCTTATAAGTTGTGCTGTCGACAAGGTTCACACTTTCCCTCGGCAAGTTCGGTGCATAATAATTAACAGTTTGCGGGCCGAGGTAATTGTACAAAGAATAACGCAAGCCAAAACTGACTAACAGGTCAGGCGTGATGTCATACTTGTCGCCCAAATACAAAGCACTTTCTAAAGCCCGTTCTGCCGGAATGGTATTTGGGGCAACCAGCGACTGGCTTCCGTTAGGTTCAAAATTACCGGGGTTTAATTTATAGAGAATGGAATTTAACCCAAAATCAATCGTGTTTTTTGGGTTGACATAATACGTAAAATCAGCTTTAAAATTGGTTTGGTTGATATCAAAACCAAGTTTATAGGCATTTACAGGGTTTTGAGAACTTGAAGTACTGTAATCATAATGATCTGTTCCTGCTGTAAAAACACTATAAAACTTGTTGCTAAAATTATGCTTCCACTTAATGTTTATATTCCTGTTGCTATAAGCATAAGCCGTATCACTGTTTAATCTGAACCTATCGCTACTGAGATAACTGGTGATGTATAAGTTATTTTTATCATTAACTTGGTGACTGATATCCAAATTCAAATCGTAAAAAGAAGCCTGACTATGTTTGTAGTCTTCGGGCAACAACTTTAGCAGCCAATCCGAATAAGTGGTTCGTCCGCCAAAAATAAAAGACGTTTTATCCTTGATAATCGGGCCTTCTATATTCAACCTGCTGGTGAGTAATCCTATTCCTGCCGAACCTGTAAAAGTCTTTTTGTTTCCTTCGCGATCGGTTACATCTAAAACAGAGGATAAACGCCCACCGAATTTTTCGGGAATGCTGCTTTTATACAACTGAACATCTTTAACAATATCCGGGTTGAAAGCGGAGAAGAAACCAAAAAAATGGGCCGGGTTATAAATGGTGGCATCATTTAATAAGATCAAATTTTGATCGGCAGCACCGCCGCGGACATTAAACCCTGTCGTTGCTTCCCCTACCGATTGTACACCTGGCAACGTCAGGATTACCCGCAACACATCGGCTTCCCCAAAAACAGCCGGCACTTGTTTGATTGTTTTTATGTCGAGCCGGTTTACGCCCAATTCCCCGCTGCGCACGTTGGCTACTTTTTCCGCAGAAATCCCTACTTCTTTTAACGAGGTAATTTGTTCCTGCATTTCAATATTCAGCTTTCCGTTGTTGTACAACATAATTTGCCTTCGCGTATCGCGCATGCCCAAACCGCGGATACTTAATGTTTGCCGGCCACGTGGCAAGGTAATGGAGTAGTAACCAAACTGATCTGTAGCAATACCAATCTTGGAATCAACAACTTTGATACTTGCACCGATCACCGCTTCTCCGGATTTAATATCTTTTACATAACCGGCCAGCGTGGCTGTTCCCGGTTTAATCTCGTTCGTTTTTATTCCGATTTCATACAGCTTATTCTCCGTCGTTGCTTCCGGTATTTTTTTATCCTGATCGTTGGCATAATCTATAATCGGAGTTGTTTCCTGCGGCACATCCCCTGCTTTTCCTTTAAAAAAACCGGCAGCAAGCGTGGTTTGTATTTCCCTTCCTTTGGTGAGAAAAACCTGCTGGTCAGTTATGGTATAATGAAAATTGGTATTGCGAAAAGATCGGTCTAAAATGTTTTGCAAAGGAACATTAGCAGCTTCCAAAGTAACTTTTAAACTATCAAACTGCGCCGGGTTGTAATAAAGATGGTAGCCGCTTTTTAATTCCAGTTCGGCAACAAATTGTTCAATGTTGGCTTCGTGAAAATTAACGCTTAATGTTTTTGCTGTTTGCTGCGACCAGGCAGATTTCACAAAGATCAGCAAGAAAAAAACCAGGTAACATTTTTTCATATCAGTTTGTTAAATGGTCATAATAAGAAGCAATTTTAACCAGTGCCTGCTCCGGGTCTGCTTTGTAATTGATACGGTTATCGCTGATAAAAAACTGAACCTGTTTTTTCTTGTCTTGTAAAGCTTTTATAATAGAAGGTATGCCATTGATGTTATAATAAACGTTTCCTTTTTTCAGGTAGATTTCATTTTTTCCTGCCGTAAAGTAACTTTCTAAATTTCCTGTTGTGCCGATTTGGATTGTTTTTGATCTTTTTGCTAAAACTTCTGTTTTCCCTTGACACAGTTGGTTGTAGATGCCATTTCGGATTCCGGGATTGTTCAAACTATCCACATTAATGGATACAAAATGATGGCCGGATAAATCAAAGTAGTGCAATTTATCATTCAGCAAAGTGTAGCGGGAAGCTTTGTTGTAATGCAAAACCACCACACAATCTTTGTAAACATCATACATCATTAGTACGTTGTTGTAGAGTACATCGTCGTAATAAACTGATCCAAACTTCCAAACATTTATATCATCATCATAAGCATTTCCTTTAATTGCAGAGTCATACTGGTCATATTCGGGCCCATTATACAACCTGGAATTTTCGCCAATAGCCGTGGTAAAACTTCGAATAACAGTATTAATTTTTTGTTGTTGGGAAGAAGTATCCGGGACGAGGTTTTGCCCTTTCAAAGTTTTACCATATACAATACCAATAAAAGATACGGCTATGTATTTTAAAATATTACTGCTCATTTTTTTAGGTAGATGAAGGAACGTAAGTTACAGTAATATCTTTTAATAATCAAATACTAGAACCTGTTTAAATTTTGCCTGATACAATGCCAATGCTTCTTTTATCACATAAAAATTGATGCGTTTATGTTTTGTCATACAGAACTTGTTTCGGTATCCCTCATGATTAGGTTTTTGTTTTGTCCTGATATATCCTGAAACAAGTTCAGGATGACAGGCCAATGCTTCTTTTATCACTATAAAATCTGTCTTGCACCTAAAAAATAGATAACTACCCTGATCCCAAAACCACTTCCCCCGCTCCTGCGTTAAAAACAACTCATATCATCAACAGATGCCGTTCAAACTTAAACTCCTCGCCCTCTTCACCATTTTTATGCCGATAAAAGAAGCATCGGCCCAAATTTCAGCTTTTAAAAACATCCATAATTACGAAACTTTTTATGCCGAGGCCAGAAGAAATACAGAAAACTGGCTGGCCATACGCCGTTTTGAGGATTCGGGGAAAACTTGGCTCCTGCTGGCAGAACCACGAACACTGATTACCAAAGTTGCCGAAGCCACTTTATATGCGCTTAAACCAACAACGCTTGCTGCTGCACGGCAAACTTTCGGCAATACGGCTTATACCAATGCTTTAACGGCTGCCGAGAAGCAATCGGCTACCATTCAGGATGCAGGAATTAAACAAGGTATGCCAAAAGAAGCCGGCATTAGTTTAACGATTGATCTTTGCCCTTCGCACCGCATACTTGACCGGCGTATTTTCAACGATGTTTTCCAGGAATTTAGCAAAGTGGAGCCGCATCCGCCGGTTGCCATTTCGGTTTCGGGCTTATGGATGAAATATCATGAGGCGGATTTAAACTGGTTGAAACAGCAGGAACTGGACGGACATATTTTTATCACCTGGATCAACCATACATACAATCACCGCGTTGACCCGAAGAAACCACTGAAAGAAAATTTTTTATTGGAACCTGGCACCAACATCAACTACGAAGTATTGGAAACCGAGCAGGCCATGCTGCAAAACGGTTTGCTGCCATCGGTATTTTTCCGGTTTCCGGGTTTAGTTTCCGATGCCAAATTATTATATGAAATTACCAGTTTCGGCCTGATCCCGATTGGAAGCGATGCCTGGCTGGCCAAAGGCGAGCGCGCGATGCCGGGAAGTATTGTGCTGATCCATGGAAACGGCAACGAACCAATTGGCGTGAACGATTTTATCAATTTATTAAAAACAGAACAAAAAAACGTTACACAAAAAACTTGGCTGTTGTATGATTTGCGCGAAAGTTTGGATAAAGAATATCAGTAACTACAACCGGAAGGCAATGCCAGCAAACAAAGCATGGCCGGCCGCTTTTTGGATGCCCAAATTAAATCCGGCATCAAACATGACAGACTTAGATACGCCATATTGCAAAGCCGCGTCCAGATAATTATTGATGTTACGGGCATTTAAATTGTACTCGTAATACGTTTCCAAGTAAGCGTTCAGGTTTTTACTAAATACCGGATGCCCGATATTTATAGATTGCAGGAGTGCGTTGTGCATTCCGTTTCCAATATTGTCTTTCAGCCGGTCGCCTTCAACTTGTACACTCAGCTGCCAATCGTTTTTCAATTTAAACATGATTGGGACAAGAATACCACCTTCATACTTGGAATTATCATTATAATGATTGGTTGGAAAAGTTAAATATGGAATGACAGCCAATGAAATATTACCGTCATCACCCAAAAAATTCTTCTTTAAACGAAGTGTTAAATCCCCAAAACCTGCATCACTTGTTTTCTCATGCGTATCCAATTGTTCCGTATTTTGATGCGCATAAGTTTGCACTAATAGCTGCACAGCCAAACTATTGGTCAATCCAAGTTTAATGTTGAAGTAGTTGTAAAGTAAGGCATGTTCACGGCTTTCTTGCGTGGTTTTATATTCGTAGCGCAAAAAATCGGCTTCGTACTGAACATGACCGGCATCAACGGTGTAAGGCGATTCGGTAATATTGGGCCTATCCGGATCCATTTCCCGCAACGAATCTTTTGGAGTTGGATGAAAAAGAGTGTACCGTTGTTTGATTGGTTTTTCTGTTTTCGGGAGATCTTGTGCCGATAAATTAAACACAATTTTGCACGATAAAAGAAGTATCAGGAAAGTAAATTTTTTAGTCATAAAAGAAGTATTAGAATAAAGTTCTGTCATAAAAAAAGCTGCTTTTGTTAAAGCAGCTTTTAAAGAATATGTTTTTTTGAAGACAAAATCTGATGAATTAAACTTATTGAAGTTTATCAGGATCAATTCCTGCTTGCTTTAAAATTCCATGCAATGTTCCCTTTTTCAAATCTTTATTGTGCATTGGTACAACTGTTCTCATACCTGTTTGCCGATTTTTTAGAATGTGATGGCTCCCTTTTACCCGAATCAACTCAAATCCGTTTTTTAAAAGAAAATCAATTATTTCTTTCGGTGTATAAGATTTCAATTAGCTTAAGCAAGTATAAGTGAATACTCCAATGTTCTGCTGTCATCAGGTACTTGTTCACCATCCAATTCTAAACTTTCTATGTACAAGCTAATCGCTTCTTTAGCCATTTCCATAGCCTCTTCCACAGTTTCACCTTGTGTAAAACAACCAGGCAAAGTCGGAACAGAAACTGAAAATCCACCTTCTGCCTCTGGCGTTAATAAAACACGATAAGTTCGTTGCATGATATAAAGTTAATATTTTTATTGAAAACAAAAATAGCTTCTCAAATTCAAAAGCCATTCGTCCTAATACCTAATTAATACCGATAATAATCAGCTTTATACGGACCGTCAACTTGTACACCAATATAATCAGCTTGCGATTTATCCAATTCTTCCAATTCTACACCAATTTTGGCTAAATGCAATCTTGCAACTTTTTCATCCAAAGTTTTTGGCAAAGTATAAACTTTGTTTTCGTACTTATCCGTATTCATCCAAAGTTCCAATTGCGCCAAAGTTTGGTTGGTAAAAGAAGCACTCATCACGAAACTTGGATGTCCGGTTGCACAACCTAAATTTACCAAACGGCCTTCTGCCAGTACAATTACATCTTTACCTTCGATAGTATATTTATCAACTTGCGGCTTAATTTCAATTTTGGTATTACCATAAGTTTCGTTCAACCAGGCCATATCAATTTCGTTGTCAAAGTGGCCGATGTTGCAAACTATGGCTTTATCTTTTAAAGCACGGAAATGTCCTTCGCGTACAATATTGCAATTTCCGGTTGCGGTAACCACAATATCAGCTTCGGTAATGGCAGTTGCAAGTTTCTTTACTTCAAAGCCTTCCATCGCAGCTTGCAACGCACAAATCGGGTCAATTTCGGTAACAATTACACGGACACCGGCATTGCGCAAAGAATCCGCAGAACCTTTGCCCACATCGCCATAACCGCAAACTACGGCAACTTTACCGGCCATCATCACGTCGGTTGCACGGCGGATGGCATCAACCAAAGATTCGCGGCAACCATATTTATTATCAAACTTGGATTTGGTAACCGAATCGTTTACGTTGATGGCAGGCATCGGCAACGTGCCATTTTTAACACGTTCGTATAAACGGTGTACGCCGGTTGTAGTTTCTTCGGACAAGCCTTTGATCGCTGTAATCAACTCCGGATATTTATCCAAAACCATATTAGTCAAATCGCCGCCATCATCCAAGATCATGTTTAAAGGCTGGCGGCCTTCCCCAAAATGCAAAGTTTGCTCAATGCACCACTCAAATTCTTCTTCGTTCATCCCTTTCCAGGCATAAACTGAAATCCCGGCAGCAGCAATTGCGGCAGCGGCATGGTCTTGGGTGGAGAAAATATTGCAGGATGACCAGGTAACTTCCGCGCCCAGTTCAATCAGGGTTTCGATCAAAACCGCCGTTTGGATCGTCATGTGCAAACAACCGGCAATGCGCGCTCCTTTTAACGGCCTTGATGCGCCATATTCGGCACGTAAAGCCATTAAACCGGGCATTTCTGCTTCGGCAAGGCCAATTTCTTTGCGGCCCCACTCGGCCAAACTAATGTCTTTTACTTTAAACGGAACGTAGGTTTCTACTAATGCCATAATGCTTCTTTTATCGTGCAAAAATAGGTATAAAAAAGTTTTATTTTGAAATATTACGGCACGGCGTTGTCAATTCTGTGTTAAGATTTTTACTTCAATTGCCATGACTAAAACAGATTGATTAGCTTTGTGAAGATTAAACGAAAAGAAAAAATGTATCCAGAATATTTAGTTGCCCCGATGCGGGAAGATTTGACCCGGGTTGGTTTTCAGGAATTAAAAACGGCCGATGATGTAAAAAATGCCATCGAATCTACCGGAACTACTTTTGTGATGGTGAACTCGGTTTGCGGTTGTGCTGCTGCCAATGCAAGGCCGGCAGCTAAAATGGCAACGCAAAACGGCAAAGTGCCGGATAAATTTGTAACGGTTTTTGCCGGAATGGAAAAAGATGCGGTTGATGCAGCGCGCGATTATATGTTGCCTTATCCGCCGTCATCACCGGCCATGGCTTTGTTTAAAGATGGAAAGTTGGTGCACATCATCGAACGCCGCCAAATTGAAGGCCGCCCGGCACAAATGATTGCCGATAACCTGGCTGGCGCTTTTGACCAATATTGCTAATACTGTTTTTATCGATATAAAATCCGGTGAACTTAAAGCCTGTTTAAATTTTGTCCAGCCTGTTTTTTATGCTTCTTTTATGCCATGAAAACCTTTAATATCTTACCTTGGAGTTTTTGGCCAGGTCTCGGTTTGTCGTCCTTTGTCCACGGCCTTCAGGCCGTGGCAATTGCAGCTTGACCCTAATTGCATTCTGCCTTTGGACAAACTGGATTGGTATCGGCAAATACAAAAAATGTCATAAAATAAGATGGCTACAATTGCCACGGCTTTCAAGCCGTGGGTTGTATAAGTCCGGGTATTGGCTTTAGCCAAAATATCCGTAATGAATTTAAACAGGCTCTTAAATTTATCGGATTTTTTTGCCTAATAAAAGTTCTCCGAATGGCATCTCCTACTTCTTTTACCCCTGTAAAACAGCATCAATCAATCCACTCAAACTTAGTATAAGGCACCAAAACTTCCGGGATTTTAATCCCGTTCTCCGTTTGGTTATTTTCAAGCAGCGTAGCCACAATACGTGGCAAAGCCAAAGCACTTCCATTTAAAGTATGCGCCAACTGGTTTTTACCTTCACTGTTGCGGAAACGCAGTTTCAAACGGTTGCTTTGGAAAGTTTCAAAGTTGGAAACCGAAGAAACTTCCAACCAGCGTTGTTGCGCCGCGCTCCAGGTTTCCATATCGTAAGTTAAGGCAGACGTAAAACCCATATCGCCGCCGCACAAACGCAGCACGCGGTAAGGCAAAACTAATTTTTGAAGCAATAATTGCACATGCAAACTCATTTGTTCCAGCGTTTCGTAAGATTTTTCGGGATGCGCAACCTGCACAATTTCTACTTTATCAAACTGGTGCAAACGGTTTAAACCGCGAACGTGCGCGCCATAAGAACCAGCTTCCCTGCGAAAACATGGTGTATAACCACAGTTTTTAATCGGCAGTTCTTCTTCCTTTAAAATTACATCGCGGTACAAATTCGTCATCGGCACTTCAGCAGTCGGGATCAAAAACAAATTATCTTCCCCAACAAAATACATTTGTCCTTCTTTGTCCGGCAGTTGCCCGGTTCCAAAACCAGATGCTTCGTTTACCAGCAAAGGCAATAGGCGCTCGTCATATCCTGCTTTTTCGGCTTCGTCCAGAAAAAAAGCAATCAGCGCACGTTGCAGTTTGGCACCTTTGCCTTTATAAACCGGGAAACCGGCGCCGGTAATTTTCACGCCCAATTCAAAATCGATCAAATTGTATTTTGCAGCCAATTCCCAATGCGGCAAAGCATTTTCGGGCAGATTTGGTTTTTGGCCATTCTCCAAAACCACTTCGTTTTCTTCGGCCGTGCTTCCTTTTGGCACAGAGATATGCGGTAAATTAGGCAGTAAAAAAAGCTTTTGCTGTTGTTCGTTTTCCAGCGTAACCAATTCAATATTACATCTATTTATATAATCTTTTAAAGTTGTTGAATCACCTTTAGCTAATTCTGCTTCTGCAAGTTTCCCTGCGCGCATAAAATCACCAACCTGTTTTGCTGTAGTCTTGGACATAGAAAGATAGTTTTCGAGTAATGTTTGTACGCTACGACGTTTCTTATCGATTTCTATAATCTCGTCAACCAGTTCCGGCTGTTTAAAATTCCGCACGGCCAAACGTTCCAAAACCTTGTCCCTGTTTTCGCGGATATAACTAACTTGCAGCATTATTTAAATTTTTGGCAAAGATAGGATGAGTTGCCGGTTTTTGGTTGCGAGTTGCGAGTTTTTGGCGTAGAAATAGCACGCGTTAATTACAACCCAGAACTGACAACCCGCAACCGACAACCCGCTACTGACCACCGACAACTGAACAATGACCGGCAAACTTTACCTTGTACCCACGCCAATTGGTAATTTGGAAGACATGACTTTTCGTGCCATCCGCATTTTAAAAGAAGTCGATTTGATTCTGGCAGAAGATACACGGACTTCGGCACCAATGTTAAAACATTTCGGGATCAGCGGAAAAGTGTTTTCGCACCATCAGCACAACGAACATCAATCCACACAAGAAATCATGAAGTTCTTAGGGGAAGGAAAACAGGTTGCACTTATTTCTGATGCCGGGACACCAGCGATTTCTGATCCTGGTTTTTACTTAGTTCGCGAAGCTTTAAAAAATAATTTTCCGGTAGAATGTTTGCCTGGCGCAACAGCTTTTGTCCCAGCACTGGTTAATTCTGGTTTACCAAATGACCGTTTTATTTTTGAAGGATTTTTACCGGTAAAAAAAGGCCGGCAAACCCGTTATTTAAGTTTGGCAGAAGAAGAGAGGACGATGATTTTTTATGAATCACCGCACCGCTTATTAAAAACCTTAGACGAAATGATCAATTACTTTGGCGCGGAAAGACAAATTTCTGTTTCCCGGGAACTCACGAAATTATTTGAAGAAACCGTTCGGGGAACATTAACAGAAATTAAAACTTATTACGAAACGCATCCGGTAAAAGGCGAATTTGTGATAATTGTTAATGGTTTATAGATAATAGTTCATAGTCGATAATTTATAGCTGATTGCTGAAAGCTGACACCTGAAAGCTCATACCTCATCCCTAAATGAAAAAATATATATTTCTTGCCATACTTTCAGGCCTGTTAATGTGGATTGCCTGGCCGCCAACTCCTTATACCACATTCTTATTATTTGTTGGCTTGGTGCCGATGCTTCTTTTATTAGAGGAAATTATACAATCCAACTCCAATAGAAAAGGTTTCCTGATTTTCTGGATGAGCTTTCTGGGCTTTTTTATTTGGAACACGCTTTCTATTTACTGGGTTTACAATGCGGTAAAAAGCATTGGCACGCTGGTGGCCATTCCAATTTCTTTGGTTCCTTATTCGCTTGGGCCGTTGCTGATGTCAACCGCCTGCTGGCTGTATTATCGTTTGAGGAAAATTGCGCTGTTGAGCTGGAGTTTGGCCGGCTTGGTTTGTTTTTGGATCGGGTACGAATACCTGCACCAAAGTTGGGATTTGGCTTTCCCCTGGATGACGCTGGGCAACGGTTTTGCAATCAGCCATCAATGGGTGCAATGGTACGAATACACCGGTGTTTACGGCGGGACTATCTGGATCTGGCTGGTCAATATTTTGATCTTTTTAATCTATCTGTCACTAAAAAACCAGTGGCAAAAAAAGCACCGGCAGCGATTGGTGGCCGCAACAGTGCTGGCTGTCATGCTTCCGTTGACCTATTCATTACTAATATATTATAGTTACAAAGAGCAGGAAGACCCATCCAACATTGTGGTGGTGCAACCGAATATCGATCCATATCTGAAAGAAGGAAACATCCCAACTGCCGATCAGATCAATACATTAATTACACTTTCTAAGAAAGTGGCGCAGCCCAATACCGAGTTTTTTATCTGGCCGGAAACGGCAATTTCGGATGGAAAAGGTGTGGACGAGGAGCAGATCAGAAGCAGTAATTATTACATGCAGATACAACGCTTCCTTTATCCATATAAAAATGCAAATGTTTTGACCGGGATCGAATCTTATAAATATTACAGTCATGATCCAACACCTTCATCAACACAAATCCCTGGTTATAATCTCTTTATAGATCATTTTAATGCAGCCGTTAATATTGAAAATTCGGCCAAAGTCCAGTTTTACCATAAATCGAAATTGGTTCCCGGTGTAGAGCAAATGCCTTTTGGTTCGGCTTTTTCCTTTTTGAAACCAGTTTTTGAACATTTGGGCGGAAGCACCGGCAGTTATGGCAAGCAGGATGAACCGTCGGTTTTTTATTCGCAAAGCGGAATTGGTGCCGCGCCGGTTATCTGTTATGAATCTATTTGGGGCGAATATGTCGGAAAATACGTGTTAAAAGGGGCGCAGTTTATTGCAATCATCACCAACGATGGCTGGTGGGAAAATACTTCGGGCAAAGACCAGCACTTGGATTATGCCAAATTGCGGGCGATTGAAACACGCCGCTGGGTTTGCCGCTCTGCCAATACCGGCTTGTCGGCTTTTATCAACCAGCGCGGCGACGTGGTAAAGCAAACAAAATGGTGGACACAGGCTGTGATCAAGCAGGACATCAACCTTAATAGCAACCTCACTTTTTATGTGCAGTTTGGTGATTTTTTAGCAAAAGCAGCAAGTATCATTACTTTATTAATTATTATTTACTTAATAGTTAATAAAATTCTTTTAAAAGCAAAATAAGTAATTATCTTTATTTCAGAAATTATCTCATTCTGAAATAAAGCCTTTTGTACCCAGATCAAAAAATAACAGCCCGGTTTATCAATTGCAGAAAAGCGGTTTGCTGTGCCATGCTTCTTTTATGCCCTATTTTTTATGCTGATGCGGCAACCATCACTTCCACCAGTACCGGCGGCGATTGGAACATTGGCACAACATGGCTTGGCGGTGTAAAACCAGGTTCGTCAGACGATGTAGTGATTGCACCGAATGCGGTTGTTTTGATGGATGCGGCAAACGTTACGGCAGGGATTTTAAACTTGACCGTTTCAGCAGGAAGCAGTTTACAGGTGTCGCCTACGGCAGCAAACAATATCCGTTTTAATATCAAGGGCAATATTATCAACAATGGCAGTATTAACTTTTGGTTAAGCAGTACGCAGGGCGTGGGATTGGCTTTAACGGGCAGCAGCAGCAGTTGGTCTGGAAACGGCACCTGGAACCTGGCACAATTGTTTATCACTAATGCTGCTTTAGAGTTTAACGGCGATCTTTCCATCAGCATAAACAGAAGTATTACAGTTAGCTCCGGTTCTTTAAACGCTGCAAACAAACGCAGCGGCATTACTTTCACTTTTTCCGGAACTGAAAATATTACGGTGGCCAGTTCTGCTACATTTCTATTTTACGGAAACATAATCGTTGATAAGACCAATACTTCCTACGTTCAATTTCAGGTTACCGGAACTGCAACTGCTTATAACACCATCAATATTTTAGGTAACCTTATCATCAATTACGGCAATGAACTAAGGGTAAACACATATAATTTACTGGATATTAAAAACAGCCTTTCGGGAAGCGGAAAAATTACCGGCAGTACGAACAGCGATGTCCTAATCAGCGGTACAGGCAATTCTTTTATATTTAATTCTGGCGGTTCTGGTTTTAGAAACTTTACCGTTACGCGGCCGAACGGTGCAACAATTGATAGCAGCATGGCTGTAAATCAAATTTTGTCTTTACAAAATCAATGTAAGTTGTATTTGCCAGCGGGAAAATCAGCTAACGGAAACCAAACTTTTACGATCGGCCAAAGCACTACCGCCGGAACCTTTACCGGCGACGGTTATCTGGCACAACCCACCTGGAGTAACATTTACCAGCTTGCCGATGTTACAATTAACGGCACGGCAGCCAATGTTAATCTGCGTTTCTCACAAACTGGTACAGAAAACATTATCCACGATCTTACCATTAATAAATCTGCCGGAACAATAAATTTGCTCGACGGCGGTAATTTGCAGGTCAGGAATACTTTTACTTTAACCAACGGAAATTTAAAAATAGGAACCGGAACTCTAAAATTAACAGGGACGATTCGGACTTCGTTAACCGGAACGTTATCCGGTTCGCCAAATTCCAATTTATTTATTGGAAACGATGCCGTAAGTTCTGCTGCAACAATTTTCTTTAACCAGGACGATCCGCTTAACCGCTCCCTTAAAACTTACATGCAAACCAGGAACGGAACAATTACATTAGGTACTGCCCTGGACGTATATAACTTAGTAGATTTAAACAGTACCAGTGCTGCAAATATCTTAAACACGGCCAGTAACTTAACCCTGATTTCCAATGAAGCAGGGACAGCAAGGGTAAACAGTTTGGGTTCAGCTTCCATCAGCGATTCTGTCGTGGTGCAGCGTTTCATCAAAGGCGGTGATATTTCACGAAGGAGTTACCGGTTGCTTTCTTCTCCGGTTTATCAGGTTAATGCTGCCAACCCAAGCTTGCGCAAGTTTTATTTCAGCCGGTTACAAGACCAAATACTAATTACCGGAAACGGCGGAACAACAAACGGGTTTGATCCTTCGCCTGTAAATGGCCCAACGATCTGGAAATACAACGAACCTACTGCAAGTAGTGCTTTGCAGGACTTCATTCCAATCAGCAGCATCAGCAAATCACATTCCTATACTGCACAAGACTTTCTGAATCCGGGCAATGGTTTTATTTTATATTTCCGCGGAGACAGGATAAATAATGTAACAAATAAAACTTCGCCACCTTTTTCCGTTCCGGAGGATGTAACGATAAGTTATAAAGGCTTGCTGAACCAGGGAAACCACACCGTAACCGCTCCTTATGGCGCAGCAACAGGTATGTTGTCCTACAACAATAAAGCAGAAGCAAACGATGGTTTTAATTTGATGGGGAACCCTTACCCTGCTGCAATTGACTGGGAATTGTCCGGCGGGAGCGGTTCTGCAATTGCACTTACCAACATCAACCCAACTATTTACATCCTTGATCCCGTAACCAAAAACTACGGTACTTACACCAAAGGCGGTACAACTACCGGCGCGGCTTCACGCTATATTTCATCCGGCCAGGGATTTTTTGTGAAGGCCAATGCCGCAAATCCGGCCTTAACCTTTACAGAAGCAGCAAAAGCCACCGACAATTCCAATCCTTCTGTTTTAGGGGGGAAAACACCTTTAGCCATTGATTTTTTAAGGCTGAGCCTGCAAAAAGATACGTCGGACCAGGATGATATTTTGCTGACTTTTAAAGATGGACAAAGTGAAGATTACCGTCAGGAAGAAGATGTGGATGACCTGACGAGCCAGAACGCAGCGGGTTCATTATCCTCATTCAGCAAAAAAGAAAAGAAACAACTGGCTGTTAACGCTTTCCCTGCGGCGAAAAAGGTAAATACGATCTCACTTTTTGCAGATGCTGCCGCAGACGGGGATTATAAATTGAAACTGGCGGACTGGTCGGAGAATTTTAAAACGCAAACTGTTTTTTTGAAAGATAATTTTACAGGTGATTCTGTGGATTTGAGCAAGCAGTTGACCTATGCTTTTTTTATCCGTAAAAATAATGCGGCTACTTTTGGGGGAGGCAGGTTTTTCCTTTATTTCCGGCAGGAAGCAGTTGTTGCAGGCAGCAAGGCTACCGTTACAAATGCGCAAAATAGCATGTCCAACCTGGTTTCTGCTAAATTGTTCCCTAATCCTACCACTTCTGAAATTAATTTTATCGTTGATAAAAGAAGCATTGGCAATATCAGGCTTACCATTTACAGCAGTATCGGTACAAAACTTTATTCATTGGTTTATCAAAATCAACCCAACTTTAACCATAACATCAGCAAGCTGCCTGCGGGTGTTTACATCGCTGAGCTTCTTGATGCAGGCAGTGGCAGCACTATTCAAAAAATAAAGTTTATCAAAAAGTAATCGGCTTTGGGCCTGTTTAAAATTTGCTTGATAAAATTTCCATACTTCTTTTATCACCTGAAAAATGGCAGACATCTGGTTTTTGATTTGATTGAGGCGGGTACCAATTTTTATATGGTAAAAGAAGCATCGGCAACAATCCTGAGCATACTGAAAGATCTTGTATAAATTTAAACAGGCTTGTAGTTTCATCTTTTTCATACTAAAAGGATCAATTAAAATATTTTTTGAAAGAACCTTGCGTTTAGAATTTGCGGGAGCTTAACACCTTATCCATTATCCAGGGCTGGGGATTTTGTTTTACATTCTTTAACCGCTCCTGGGAAAAATATTCAACAAAATAGCCATGCTTCAAATCCTGGGCTTTATAAAAAAAACCTTTTCGGCCTTTGTTGTAATCCAGGATTAAAAACCTGGTATTCTGTACTTTAACTGTATCTCCCGGCTTAAACATATAGTTATGCTGTACTTTGCAGGAAGTAAAAAGCAGTAAAGCAAGTAGTGATTTTTTCATGGTATCCGTGTTTTTACAGATAGAAATACCATTATCATACCCGGAAAACCCATCGCTCCTACAGTTGGCTTTTGCTACCCGCTTTCTATGCCTACAGTTGCTGCCAAGCCGGTATTGCAGGAATTAGAAATAACTTATGCTTCTCCCCAATCGTAAACGGGTGATTGACAATAGTCTGCTGAAGCAAATCAGTTGTACATACGATGAGCAAATTTCATTCAAAAAGCATAAACATTTTTATGACGCTGGATCAGCAAGTGATCGATGGTTATTTTAATAAGCATGACCCGGCACCGATCTATAAGCGGCAGTTGAGCCATCAGTTTGAGCAGTATATTTTGGAAACGGTATCAACAGCAAAACGCTATGATGTAGTTTTTTATAAATTTAAATGTACGCATGAGGCCGACAAGCAATATGCAGAACCGCTGATGTATGCGGTACACCGGCATTTTGCCGACAAAAAAACGGAAAGAGTAAAGGATTTTGCCCGCTTTAAACAACGCAACTGGATTTTGCTGGCCCTGGGTATCGGCGTGGTTATCCTGTGCCAGGGATTGCTCCCCCTAATTTTAAACAAGGAACACAACCTACATACCGGCCTAAGCAACAGCCTGGATATTTTCGCCTGGGTATTGCTCTGGCACCCGATAGATGAACTTATTTTCCATTGGAACCCGCATTTAAAAGAAATCCTGCTATTGGATAAATTAGGTACGGCAGAATCAATTATCATCGAACATGAAAAAAAGGCTGCTGCCAATAATGACCCTCTGCGGGTTGTGGCATAACGTGACCGCACAGCCGCACGCTGGCTTGGAGCAGTATTATTATATGGGTACGTACAAAACATTTACAATAGTGCCGGTAGCCTACTACCAAAGCAGTAAAAACTGGTATGCAGAAGGCCGTTTTAACTATGAAGCCATCAATACTTTATCGTTGTACGGCGGGAAAACCTATGAGAAAAAAGCTGCGTTTTCCTACACCGCCAGCCCGATTGCAGGCATTGTGCTGGGGAGGATGAATGGCGGCTCGATCGGTATCAACCTGGAAACGGACTACCGGAAGTTTTACTTCAATACCCAATCCCAATATACTTTTTCGGTACAGCAACGGAGCAATAATTTTATTTACAGTTGGTCTGACCTGACTTACCAGATCACAGAAAAGTTTTCCGCCGGTATTTCTGTACAGCAAACAAAATTATACCAGGTAAACGGAGCATTTGAAAGAGGATTTTTGATAAAACCAACGTATAAAAGCTGGACCTTCCCACTATATATTTTTAAGCCGGAAACGGACGACCGTTATTTTGTACTTGGAATCAATTACGAATGGCAAAATAACAGTGCTAAAAACAGTACCAGGGAATTACCTAAATGATAACGCGATGAACATAAATTGCCTTTTGATAATTGCCCCGCAACCACTGCTGCTGGTACAGTTTTGGCTGGCCTGGTGGTTTTACTTATTACTTCTGGTACTGGTTTTGGTAGGTGGGTACATTTTCCATTATATGCGTATCAATGCCGTGTTGCATAAAAATGCAGATTTGGAAAGACAGTTGCTGGAGCGTACCGAGTTGCTTTCGTATGCAAAACTGAATGCACAAAAAGCGCGCGAAGATACGGCCACAGCCAATTACAACAAAAGCAGCCTGCTCTCTAAAATTACCCATGATATCCGTACGCCAATGAATACGATGATGGGGATGGCTTCCCTACTTTCGGAAACTCCTTTAACCCCGGAACAGCAGGAATTTGCCAGTACAATTTTATACTCCGGGGAAAACCTGTTGGCCATTATTAATGAAATATTGATGAACGACATCCTGGAATATTCTAAAATAGAATCCGGGAGGGAAATGGAAACAAAAGAGTTTGACCTGCGCACCAATGTAGAAGAAGTTTTTGAAGTTTTTGCCGTAAAGGCTGCCAAGGCGGGGATAGAACTGATCTATTATATTAAACCAGATGTCCCGGTACAGCTTATTGGCGACGCATTTTGCCTGCGGCAAATATTGATAAACTTAGTTGAAAATGCACTGAGGGTAACTACCGAAGGAGAGGTTTTTATAGTGGTAAACCTGTTGGGGCAAGTGGAGGAAAACCGGGTAAAATTAGAATTTGAGATCAAGGACACCAGTGCTGGGCTTTCTCCGGAAAAATTAACAGCCACAATAAAAGAGCTTCAATCAGATACAACAGAAAGCAGCCGAACTTCTACTGGCAGAACACTGGCTATCTGTAAAAAATTGGTTCGTTTGATGGGTGGTTCCCTTAGTGTTGAAAGCCAGGAAAAAAAGGGAAGTATCTTTAAATTTACAGTCCTGACCACTTTTGGCAAGCAAAATTTACGCGCCAACACACAAGCAGAAATGGCAAAACTGGCCGGTAAAAAGATTTTGATAGCAGATGACAATTTAACGCTTGGCAACATTTTTAAAACGCAGTTGGAAAGATGGAAACTCGTTCCGTTTTTAGCAGGTTCAGGCAAGCAGGCATTACAAATTTTGGCACAGGAAGTTAATTTTGATTTGGCAATAATCGATATGCAAATGCCGGAAATGGATGGTATTGAGCTGAGCCGGTCCATCAAACAAACGCAGCCGGACCTACCTGTGATCCTGATGAACAAAACCGGCAATGAAAAGTATAAAGAGTATCCGGCTCTTTTTAATGCAATTGTTGAAAAGCCTTTAAAACACCATATCATTATCGGACAGACCTTGAACTTGTTATGGCAAAAAGGTAAAGACGGTCTAACAAAAGATCAATATGCCAAACAAAAGCTCTCAGTGGATTTTGCCAAACAGTATCCACTGAACATCCTGATTGCAGAAGATGACAAAATGAACCAGAAATTAGTGACCAAGGTTTTAAACAAATTGGGCTACGATCCGCAGGTTTCTGAAAACGGAAAGGATGTGCTGGAAGTAGTAAGCCACAAAAATTATGATTTGATTTTGATGGATGTGCAAATGCCGGAAATGGACGGACTGGAAGCTACACGGATGATCCGCGTATGCCTGACCGAGCAACCCATTATTATAGCGATGACTGCCAATACTTTGCAAGGCGACCGGGAAGAATGTTTAAAGGCAGGGATGGACGATTACATTTCCAAGCCGGTAAGGTTGGACGGACTGGTTGACATTATTGAAAAGTGGGCCTTGCAAGGGCAGCAAAAGCAATAGTTTTTGTTGTATCGCATCTGATTTTGATAAGCTCGGGATTAATGGCAATGCTTCTTTTAGCACCTAAAAATAGCTATGAACAATCAGCTATAAACAATCGGTTATGAACCATTATCCAAAAACTATATACTGTTTTTAATGGCATAAAAGAAGCATCTGAACACAAAGATCAAAAAGTACACACCATATAACTAATACCTGCGGCATCCCGTAAAACAGCGGCATTAGTTATCTCCATGAAAACAACGCAACACATCTTAAAGGCTTTTATATATCTGTTTTGCCTATTATCGGCAAAAACAGGTTTCACACAAAATGTGGGCATCAGTGCAGGCAGTGGCTTCGTTCCGGATGCGTCAGCAGGTTTAGATGTCAGTTATGCCAATAAAGGGCTGCTCATGCCGCGTGTTGCCCTTACTGCAACAAACGCTGCCGGCCCGATCACTTCTCCCGCAACCTCGCTTTTAATTTATAATACGGCCACGGCTGGCACCTCGCCTAATAATGTTGTTCCCGGATATTATTATTGGAACGGCGTAGCATGGACGGCACTTAGTACAGGAACACCATCCGCAAATTCTGCCTGGTCAACCACCGGAAATACCGGAACAAGCTATCCAACCAATTTTTTAGGAACGAAAGATAACAACGGGCTGCATTTTCTTACCAACAGTTTGCACCGTTTTCAAATTGATACCTCAGGAAGCGTAGCAGTAGGTTTAAACCCGGTATTTAATGCCGGCGCAGCACGGGAGAGATTTCTGGTAGATGCCGGTTCTACAATTAACAACCAAACGCCGACAGGTGCCTTTAACCTGATTGCCGGACGCGGGTATCTGGATAATTATCTGCAGCTGAACATCCAAAACAATTCGCCTACTGCCAATGCAAGTACAGATATAGTGGCAAGCAACGATGCAGCAACAGAAACAACAAATTTTATAGATATGGGCATCAACAGTAGCGCAAATACTACAACGGGTGCTATTGGCGGGCCTGGTACGGCTTATTTATATGGCACAGGAAATGATATGGCCATAGGCAATGGCACCCCAAATAAAAACCTGATTTTTTTTACGGGAGGCATAAGCCCTTCTACCTATACAGAACGTATCCGGCTTGACGCAAGTGGCCGGGTAGGCATTGGTACAAACGCGCCGGCATCAGATCTCACCTTGTTCCAAAGTTCTGGCACGGGCGGTACAAAAGGTTTCCGGTTTGCAGGAAATTCTATCGGAGCAGTAAACTCAGGTACTGGTTTCTTGATGTCATTAGGCTACAATGCTTCCAACAATAAGCAACTCTGGCTGGGCGACCCGGATTACTCAGGAAATCTTACAGGAACATTTGTCCGTTTTGGCGTTCTCAACGGCAATGTTGCTGTTTTTGATGCCGTAAGCGGTGATAACAGCGTGAGGAGATACCTGACACTTGGCGTTGGCGGTGATCCGAATTCAGGAGTGGTTTTTGGAAATGATGGCAATCCGGCAGCTCCGGGTTCTATGGTTTGGACAAACGGCAACATGGCTATTGGCAACGGTTACAGAGCAAATGCTGCCCCGGCCAACGGACTTATAGTACAAAGTAATGTAGGTATAGGCAATAATGCCCCAACCGAAATATTAGATATTACAGGCAACTTAAAATTTAGCGGGGCATTAATGCCTAATAATAATCCGGGTACTGCCGGTTATTTATTACAATCGGCCGGAGGCGGGGCCGCGCCTGTATGGGTTGCAAATAACCCGGTTACTACACAAGCCTGGGGATTGACCGGTAACACAGGCACTGCCGCCGGAACAAATTTTATTGGTACGACCGATGCCAATGATTTTGTAACCAGAACAAACAACATAGAAAGGTTTAGGGTAACCAGTGCCGGAAATGTTGGTATTGGCACAGCAGCACCTGCCCAAAAATTAGATGTAAACGGAAGCATTAATGCTGCAACCTCAGTGATATCCCAAGGGTCGGTTTTTGTTGATGCAGCAATTACAAATACCGGGGCACTATCACCGGGATTGATACTTGGAGGCATTAGTTCGGGAGAAAGTATTTCTTCAAAACGTACAACCGGAACTAACCAATATGGAATTGACTTTTATACCGCAGGTGCTAACCGCATGACTATTACCAACAGCGGTAATATAGGTATTGGCAATAATACACCAACAGAAAAATTAGATATCACAGGCAACTTAAAATTTAGCGGGGCATTGATGCCCAATAACAATGCAGGTACTGCAGGTAATTATCTGCAATCGGCCGGAGCGGGAGCACCGCCGGTATGGACCAACACTGCACCTGCCACAGGCTGGGGATTAACCGGTAACGCAGGCACCACTGCCGGAACAAATTTTATCGGAACTACCGATGCCGTAGATTTTGTTATAAAAACAAACGCTACCGAAAAAGCCAGGGTTACCAGCGCTGGTAACGTAGGTATTGGCAGTGCAAACTTTAACGCCACAAACCCGGAGAAGCTTTTGGTTGATGCCGGTACAACCTCCTCTACCAACGTAATAAGCGGTAAAGGAACGATAAATAGTTTCTTACAATTAAACATTCAAAACCTAAGTACAGGTTTAGGTGCCAGTAGCGATGTGGTTGCTACTGCTGATAACGGTACAGATGCCGCTAATTATGTTGATATGGGCATTAACGGCAGCGGCAACAAGAACGGGTTTTATTTCGGATTAGCAAATGATGCTTACCTATACAATGCGGGTGGTACTGTAGGAGGGAATTTTTATATGGGCAACAGTACTTCCGGTAAAATTTTGGCCTTTTTAACAGGGGGCAGTGCTGCCAGCAATGAGCGCATGCGCATAGACGGAACAGGTAACGTAGGCATAGGCACTATAGCACCCGCACAAAAGTTAGATGTTAATGGAAGTATTAACGCCTCAACTTCTATTATATCCCAAGGGCCTATCGTTGTTGATGCGCCAGCTGCAAACACCGGCACCGTAGCGCCAGGGCTACTTTTTGGGTCTCCAGCTAGCGGAGAAGGAATTTCTTCAAAACGTACAACAGGAACTAACCAATACGGGCTTGATTTTTATACTGGCAGCACAACACGCATGTCGGTTACTCAAACTGGCAATATTGGGATTGGAACAAATACCCCAGGCTATAAATTAACTGTTGCCGGCATTGTTGCACCTTCTGCTGATAATGCTTACAGTTTAGGCGGAGGAACAATCAACCGATGGACTGCTGTGTATGCCACAAACGGCGCCATCCAAACTTCTGACAGAAGATTGAAGACCAATATCGCAAACCTAAATTATGGTTTAAAAGAAGTACTTGCCATGCAACCGGTTAGTTACAATTGGAAAGAAAAACCAACTACCGATCATAAAATTGGTTTGATTGCCCAGGATGTAAGGAAATTAGTGCCAGAGGTGGTGATTGGTGATGAAGTGAAAGAAAAACTCGGGATGAATTATGCAGAACTGGTGCCTGTTTTGATCAATGCTATTAAAGAGCAGCAAAAAGAAATTAATGATTTAAAGAAACTGGTACAAAAAATCCAAAAATAAAATTTGGGGCAGTTACTCAATTAAGGACGTTTTTATAATTAAACCTGCTTCAATTAACTTCCCCAAAAATAGCAATGCTTCTTTTAGCACTATAAAATTGGGGTTTGTATTATATATAAAAAGCTATTTTTCAGGGTATTCTTTGATACTTCTTTTAGCAATAGAAAACAATACATACTTTGATATTTTGCTGTGTAAATTTAATACCGACACCAATTTTATAGTGCTAAAAGAAGTATCATCCTACCCAGCAGATAAATTTAAACTTTTGAGATGAAGTGTATTGATATAACCAATGCATGTAGCATCCCGTAAACAAGTGCGTTGACTACGTTTATGAAAAAATTTAGGTACATCTTATATCTACTTTGCATTTTATCGATACAAACAGGTTTTGCACAGAATGTAGGCATCAGTGCAACTAGCAGCTTTACGCCGGATGCTTCGGCAGGTTTAGATGTTAGTTATACCGATAAAGGGTTGCTTGTACCGCGTGTGGCCCTTACCGCAACAAACGCTGCCGGGCCGATCACTTCTCCCGCAATTTCACTTTTAGTTTACAATACGGCCACGGCTGGCACCTCGCCCAATAATGTTGTTCCCGGATATTATTATTGGAACGGCGTAGCATGGACGGCACTCGGTACAGGAACACCATCCGCAAATTCAGCCTGGTATCCAACAGGAAATACAGGCACAACCGCCGGGACAAATTTTATCGGGACTACCGATGCCGTAGATTTTGTTGTAAAAACAAGTGGTACAGAAAGAGCCAGGGTTACCAGTGCCGGAAATTTGGGTATCGGCAGTACTGCTTTTAACGCTACAAACCCGGAAAAGCTTTTGGTTGATGCTGGAGCTTCTTCTTTTAACGCCATCAGCGGAAAAGGAAACCTGAACAATTATCTCCAGTTAAATATTCAGAACAACAATGCCGGTACTAATGCAAGTTCTGATGTAGTGGCTACTAACGATGCAGGAACTGAGGCAAATGGCCTTAACTTTATAGATATGGGGGTGAACTCTAGTGGTTACTCAACCGCTAACTCAAATATTTTAAACGGAACAAGTAACACTTATATATATAGCTCTGGCAACGACATGATTATTGGAAACAGCACTGCCGCTAAAAGCCTCATTTTGTTTACAGGCGGTACAGCTCCTTCAAATGAACGCATGCGCATTAACGGAAGCGGAAATATAGGGATTGGCACTACAGCACCTTCTCAAAAGTTAGATGTTAATGGAAGTATTAACGCCTCAACTTCTATTATATCCCAGGGCAGTGTAGTTGCCGATGCAGCAACAACCAATACGGGTGCTGTATCTCCGGGTATATTATTCGGTAGTCCGGCTTCCGGGGAAGGTATTTCTTCAAAACGTACGACAGGAACCAACCAATACGGCCTTGATTTTTATACTGGCAGTGCTTTGCGCATGTCGGTCACTCCAACTGGCAATGTTGGGATTGGAACAAATACTCCAGGCTATAAGTTAGGTGTTAATGGAAGTATTAACGCCTCAACTTCTATTGTATCTCAGGGCAGTGTAGTTGCCGATGCAGCAACAACCAATACGGGTGCTGTATCTCCAGGTATATTATTCGGTAGTCCGGCTTCTGCGGAAGGTATTTCTTCAAAACGTACGACAGGAACCAACCAATACGGCCTTGATTTTTATACTTCAAGTACAAACCGTATGTCTATTACCAATGCCGGAAGTGTAGGCATTGGCACGGTTGTACCTGTATCAACGTTAGAAGTAAGCGGCTCTGTTGGCTATTCTATTTTGGTCGCCTCAACAAGCACTTTAACTTTAGGTACTTCAAATTATACTGTTATTATTCCAACAACTTTAGTTACTACAATTACTTTGCCTACAGCCTCAGCAAGCACCAAAAGAATATATGTAATAGTTAATCAATACCCTTCTGCCACAACGATAAGCTCTTACATAAGTTTCACCGGTTCAGCAGTAACTTCTATACCGGGCCAAACCAGTATCACTGTTCAATCTGATGGTACAAACTGGTATAGGGTACAATAATTATTATGATAGCTGCAATGAAATTCCAAACCTGTATGACTAAGGCTGCTTTAAAAAGTATTTTAATGCTGGTGATGCTTCTTTTACCTGCCTTTTCTTTTGCTCAGGGCTTGGTAAACAATGGTGCTAATATTGTTATGAACGGCACGAATACCCTTACTTCTAATGTTTATATGAACATTAACGGGGCAGCCGGAAATTACCTCAGTACAGGAAGCGGCATCATCAGTTGTTCAAACATTGGCTATGATGTTTTTGCAGATGGTAGTGCCACCAGCAGTCTTACGGTAGGCGGCAACTGGACAAATAACGGTTCAACTTCGGGCATAACAGGCTTAGGTTTAACCACTATTTTTAACAATGCCACTGCTGCGCAAACCATTGGGGGAAGCAGTGCTACAATTTTTTTTAATCTGATCTGCCAGGGTTTAAGTACAAGCTTTACTTCACCTACACCACGTGCCCTTCAGACTGGTCAAAATTTCAACCTCAGCTCTCCGGTTAGTTATTCCAATATCTCTTCCATCATGGTTGGCAAAAATTTCCTGGGCAATATGTCTATCAATTCTGGCAGCATCCCTGTTACCATCGGGGATGATTATCGTAACACAGCAACTGGTTATAATGTAACCGGGGATTGGACTTATAACGGTTCGGCAAATGCCTATACATTAACTGTAGGGTCACTCAATTACCAAAACTTAAATATTCTTTCTTACGACAACAGCGTTAAAAACAGCCCTGTTAACGGGCCAACTACCGTTTCCGGAATTTTAACCGTTGGCAATAATTGTACCTTAGAAGCCAATGGAAACCTAACGCTTCTTTCTACAGTAAGCGGTACGGCAAACGTAGCCGCATTGACCGGAACCGCTAATATAACCGGCAATGTTAATGTACAACGATTTGTAACCGGTAGTTATGGCAGAAGTTACCGGTTAATCTCCTCTCCTGTTAATACTGCCACCGGTTTTTATACCATTGCATCACTGTTGAATAATACGCCTATCACCGGGCCTAATTCGGGTACGGGTAGTTTTGATGCTTCCAATACCAATAATTCTTCTATCTGGCTGTACCGTGAAGGCGACCCTTTTCCGGCCAATACCGTAATTAAGGACAGTGATTACAAAGGGGTTTACTCACTGACAGAAAATATCCCGGTAGGTACAGGCCTTTTGTTTTTTAACCGGGGAAACCGGGCTACTAATTTTACAGCAAAATTAAGAGGCCCTACTTTTCCTGTGCCGGAAGATAATGCAATCGTTTTTACCGGCGTACCCAACCAGGGCACGATCAGCGTAAATGTTCCGCAAAACAACATCAACAACTTTACGGTAAGCAGTCCTTATGCTAAAGAAAGTCCGGGATCTTCGGTGCAAAGTGCTTACTACTACAAATACAATTCATCTTATGCGCCGGTTGCCAATTTATTGCGTACCAACTGGTATGGCACAAGCGGAAAAACCGCGGACCAGGCCACGGATGGTTTTAACCTGATTGGCAACCCTTATGCTGCCACCATTGATCTGGATTTGGTTACTTTCGGCAGCGATATCAGTACGCTGGTTTATATGTATAACCCGATCAACAAACAGTTTTCTTATTACACAAAAGGCAGCGCAACAAGCGGCTCGACGATTACGGATGGCAATGGTGCAAACCGTTATATTGGTAGTGGGCAAGGTTTTTTTGCGCGGTGCAATGTGGTTGGTTCCGCTAATGCGGGTATTACTTTTGCAGAAAGCAATAAAGTAATTAACCAGCTTACTTCAGCCACATCGCCGGTACTTTTAATGTCGGCCCGTACCAAAGACGGATTTAATACAGGACAAAATATTATGGGTGGTCCGGTCGGCAGTAATTTAGATCCGGCTGCGGGCATTTACTCCCGCATCATGCTGCAACTTAAAACCGATAGCATCAATTATGACGGGATCGGTTTGTTCTTCAACAAAAATTGGTCGTCAAAATTTGATAAAGAGGACGGTGGAGATCTGGATGGGATGACACCAAGCGTTTATTTGTCAAGTTATTCTGCTGATAATACACGTTTGGCCATCAATAAGATGCCTGAAGTGAACCAAAAAATGAGGATCAGATTGTTCGTCGATGCCACCTCCACCGCCAACCAGCAACTACAGATTAAGGACATGGCCAACATTCTGCCCAAATACAACGTTTATGTGATTGACCATTATCGAAAAGATTCCCTCCTGCTCAACCTAAGCAATGCTTACAATTTTAACATTAACCGGGCTGATACAAGTTCCAAAGGTGGAAACCGCTTGGAATTAGTGTTCAAGCTTAATCCACAAGGCATTTATAAATTACTAAACTTCGCCGGAAAAATAAACAGCAGCAGTGTTGTGCTGAACTGGACAACGAAAAACGAAGCGGCCTATACTGTTTTTACCCTGCAAAAAAGTACTGATGGCGGTAAAACTTTCGTAAACATCGGTACAGTTGCCTCCAACGGCAGCGGAACTTACTCTTTTACAGATCATACGGTTTCCAACGGCATCATTATTTATCGCTTGAAACAAACCGTGCTGGATGGCGAAGCTGGTAATTCCGATCTTCTTAAAATTAATTTTAACGCTGCAAATGCCAGTGCCTTTTACGTTTATCCAAACCCGGCCAGTTCTTATATCCAGCTAAATTTGCCACAGGTTATAAAAGGCACAGCCGAAATCAAAATCATTAACATGACTGGCATAGTCGTATTAAAATCAGCAGTAAACAATAATTTGCTGCGAATGGAAGTCAGTTCCTTAAAGCCTGGTGTCTATGCTGTTGAGTTGAAGGATGCTAACCAAAACGTGATCGGGCAAACTAAATTTATCAAATACTGACCCTTAAAACTACTTCAAAAAAATACCAATTTTAACCTGGTAAAAGAAGCATTTGAAATGATATTA
>JAABUS010002504.1_pt1 | contig 34413 bp, 27 predicted proteins | sample 5560161 | NCBI WGS metagenome assembly JAABUS01 (sample SAMN10711885, study PRJNA513376) | rock metagenome | isolation source: Antarctica rocks | place: Antarctica: Victoria Land, Trio Nunatak nord | collected 2016-01-04 | reverse complement strand
GCTGTTCAATCTTTTGCTTCAAAGTCTGATTAATCAAAGTTTCACAGCGCAGTTTTGACTAACGTCAAGAATGCAAACGTTCTAGTTGAAATCTGTTTTGTATGTTACAAATCAGATCATAGTTTCAGAGAATGCTTGAATCAATCTATCAAAGTCAATGCAGTTGATGAGAACTATGATCATTTTGAACTCAATATTAAATCAGAGTTCAAGTCAAAAAACTAGTCATCTTTTCAGCAATCATTGAAGTGAAGATTATATCTTTGTGCAATCTAGATGAAATTCTATCGAAAGAGAATTACTTTGATAAGTTGTTTCTGATCAATGCTCTTCTCATCTTGCAGAATGAATCATTCAATCTTCGTTCTTTGATAGACAGTGATTCAGTCGTTTATATGATCATACATATCAATCTAGTCAATAAAGTATGTAAAGAGCTGAGAATTCAATCTATATCACTGACAAAAGAGAAGTTAATAAAAGAATATGATGAAAAGATATCTAAAAAGACTATCACTCATAAAATTCTATTGAATCTCATCATTGAAAGTCATAAGAAATTGACTGTTTCTATATTAATAGCTGACATTGATCATCACGAAGTCATATTAGAAAAATCATGAATGAACAAAAATGAAATATTACTGAATATGCAAATCGACGTCATCGTTTTTTCGAATCAATTAGATACTCTCATTTCGATTTTTTCAATTTCTCTCAATTCAAAGCATTCAAGTTGATTGCAATCAACTTCGTTTATTTCTATCTCTTCGTCAAAGATTTCTAGAATGCTTAAACAATCTGTTTCAACTACGATTCAGAAAGAGTCATTCTCAATTTGAAGCATAAACGTCGCTTCGTTCAAAATGCTGTTGAATTATTCAAAGAGAAACAAGATTGAAGTCTTTACTTTATTCATGATGAACATCAATAAAGAAATCGCGTACAATACTCAGTGCAATTTGAACGCTTTAAACGTCTCTTCAATTGATGAAACTGCTCAGAATTTGAAAGATATTAAAGCGAAGCTGTCATCGAAATATCATGAGTTTCTAAATGTTTTTGATCAAGCTCAATTAAATAAACTACTCTCTCATCACTTCTACGATCATAAAATCAAGCTTATCAGTGATTTAACATCTTCTTACTGTCAAGTTTATCAAATGTTCTCTGTCAAACTTCTGAAAGTAAAGAAGTATTTAAACAAGAACTTGTTGAAGAAATTCATCACTTTCAGTCAGACTTTCTATTTCTTCTTCATTCTATTCGCTCTTAAAGCAAACGAAGATCTTCAATTCTGCATAAACTATTGAAAGCTAAATGTCATTTTCAAAAGAAATAGATATTCTTTATCATTGATAAACAAGATCATTGATAAAATAGTGAATTACAAGCATTTGACTAGATTGAACATCATATCAGCGTTCAACAAACTTTGAATGCATCTCAATAACAAGAATTACATCATCTTTATCACTGCTTTAGAAGCATATAAATACAAGATGCTATCATTTGAACTGACTAATGAATCGATCTTCTTTCAACAATATATGAATGACGTTCTATGAGACTTTCTGAACGACTTTTGCCAAGTCTATCTAGATGACATTCTCATCTATAGCAAAACAAGAAAGAAACATAGAGATCACGTCAAACTAGTATTGAAACGACTACGCGAAGCTGAACTGCAGATGAATATTTGAAAATGCGAATTCAATGTAGAAAAGACTGTCTTTCTAAAAGTCATTGTATCAGAACAAGATCTTCACATGAATTCAAGCAAGATGATCATCATAGTCAACTGAACTACTTCAATCAATTTGAAAGAAATTCAGAGCTTCATGAAATTTGTGAACTTTTATTGTCGTTTCATTAAGAACTTCTTCAAACTAGTCAAATTGTTCACTTAATTGACTAGAAAAGACACGTCTTTTGTTTAAAATGAAGTCTGCATTCAAGCTTTCAGAAATCTGAAGAAACAGATCAGTTTCGCTTCAATTCTTCGTCATTTCAATCTTAAACATCAAACTATTTTGAAAATTAATGCATTGAACTATGTAAAAGATGAAATACTGTTTCAGTACAATGATGAGAATGTACTTCACTTGATGATCTTCTACAGCAAAATCATGATTTTCGCTGAAATCAACTATCATATCTATGACAAGAAATTGCTGATCATTATTCGCTGTTTTGAACATTGATGACTTGAGCTGAAATGTACTGAATTACTCATTCAGATATTCATCAATCATCAAGCTCTGAAGATCTTCATGAAAAACAAACAGCTGAGTCAACATCAAGTCAACTATTTGAACATTCTATTGAAGTTCAATTTTCAGATTATCTTTAGATCAGGCAAAATGAACATTAAAGTCGATGCACTAACTCAAATGTCTTTAGCGAACGTCTCTGAATCAGCTAAATGATTTGAAGATCGCTTTCAAACTATTTTTATCTCTGATAGAGTTGATATTCTATCTATTGACTTGAAATTGAACGCAAATTCGAAATCAGAAGTCAATCTTTATCAGAGAGTACAATTAATCAATCAAATGAATGAGCTTTGCAGCGAATATAAACAAGCTAAAAACGACAACAAGCTCAAGCTTCATAGCATTAAAATGAAGAACTGCGAAATTATTGACAACGTTCTATTTAGAAAAGATTTACTGTGAGTCTCTGAGAACATGCACACGAAATTACTACAAGAAGTGCATAATCAATCTTCAATCTCTCACTTTGACAATAAATGAACTATTAATCTAGTTCAGCGTTTCTACTATTGATCAGATCATCAAGCTACTATTTGATAATACATTCGAAACTGTCATGCTTGTCAGCGAAGCAAAGTCTCTAGAAATAGCATCAATGAACTTCATCATTCTCTCTCGATTTCACAGAAACGTTGAAAAGATATAGCTATGAACTTCATCACTGAACTATCTCTGTCAGAAGACTATAACATCATTTGCACAATCATATATCATCTCATCAAAGAACGTCACTATGTTTTCTGTCATTAAGAAAACAATGACATTTCAGTCAAAGAAACAGTCTGAATTATGCTATGAAACGTCTATTGACTGCATGATTTACTCAGTTCTATTGTTTCAAATAAAGACTCTCAATTCATATTCATCATGTGAAAGAGTCTTTGTAAGCGATTACGAATTATCGCTAGTCTATTCACTGCTTATCATTCTGAAATCAATGATTAAACAGAGCGAGTCAATCAAGATGTTAAACGTGAACTCAGAATCTACTGTAATTACATGCAGAATGATTGAGCTAAATGAATATCTATGATTGAGTTCAATAATAATGTCAATACATTCTTGATCATCTTAATGATTTCTTTCTACTTCAATAAAGAATTTCACTCTCGAATGAGTTTCAATTCAGATACAACTGACTACAAAATCACTCGTGAATGAATTGAAGCTAGAAAAGCAAACAATATTGTCATTTGAATGAAAGAGTTACTGAATTTTGATCGTCAACAATTGAAAAAGACTAAGCTGATCATTGAAGCTCAGATCAATAAACATAAATGAGATGTCATTTATGAGATAGATGATCAGATTTGACTATCTTTCAGAAACGTCAAAATCATGAGATCATGCAAGAATTTGAAAGACAAACAGCTAGATTTCTACTCAATCATTGTCAAAGTCGAGACTTTCTATCATCTTCGTCTATCTACAAGCATGAAGCATATACACTCGATGTTCAGCTCAAAGCTACTACAATCGTATTCAGAAAATTCTCTATCAGAACAATATTCAGAATCACTCAGATTAATCACTATCAAAAATGATGAACACTGAAAGATAGATGATATATTGAACTTCAGATGCTATCAAGATCAAATACAGTACAAAGTCAAATGAAAAGATCTAGATAAAGACAACAAATGATACTATGTCGATAAAGAGAAATTCGATGATTTAGAGAAAGTTTTGAATGAATTTTATAAGTTATATTCAAGCAAATCGCGCTAAATATCGAAATAACTATCAACAAAAGCAAGCAAAGAAACTAGATTCATGCAAACATGAATTTTCGAAGAAAGAAGTAATGTTACGAGCGTATCAAGATTGATAAGACTGAACAAGACTGAAGCTTTAATCAATTCGCAATGCACGCTAGCGAGTACTTTGCATAATGATTAGAACTAGTCAATGATCTAGTCGAGATCTGATCTAGATCTGACTCAGATTTGATTCAAATATGACTCAACATTCTTTTTCTTTCTCAACACTTTTTTCTTTCATCAACATCTTGTTCATTTACATCATCTTCTTTTCATGTCACAAACACATTTCTTTCAAGTCTAGCGCAGTCTTTGAATATTACATAAATAAAAGCTTTTGTATCAATCTTCTTCTGTATTCTTAATATTCAGTTATAACTATCTTTAAAGATCAAGCACTATCAACTCTAATCTTCATTGATTGTATCATCTAGACATGATTCTGACAAATAGTAGATAGTGAAATCATTTGTTAAAGTATTTAGTCTTCAAAGAAAAGTGTTGCTGATTTAAGAAAGATTTTTTTGTGATTTTCAAGCAATCAATGAAGATTTTTTATCATTGATTCTATTAATCGATTTGAACTGATGCTACTGACTGAGCGATAGATTCTTTAACAATCACATGATTGTATATTTTTATTGATTCTATTGATTTCTTAATGTTGTTCTGTCTTTCAATGTCATTGATCATCAGATACACAAATTTCTTTATATTCATTTTGTTATCAATTAAGTGAATTTGAATGAATATAAAGATCAGTATCATGTAATTAATGAATTTTTAAAGTAATGTTGAGATTGTGTCTAAAAACTAATCAGAGTGCATGCGTGACTAAAATGTTTGATTTATAGAGATAGTTATAACTAAGACTTTAAGAATACAGAAGAAAGAAGATACAAAAGACAAGAAGAACATGCTCTATATAGTAGTTACTCAGATCAACGCTAGTCTCAAAGAAGACGTGTTGAAACATAAGAAAGATGTTGATTCAAAAGATGTTTGTGACACAAAGAAGTATGTTTATCATAGAAATCTGTTGATCATTCATAATATAAAGAAGTGTGTTTGTCTAGAAGACAATAGAAGCTGATTAGAAGATGCTAAAGAAGAAAAAAGATGCTGAGTCATATCTGAGTCAAGTTTGAATCAGATCTAGATCAGATCTCAACTAAATCATTGACTAGTTTTAATCAATTCTGACATATTTGTAACATTAAGATTTAAATTTGATCATTCTTTTGCTTGATTAATTTCTTTGAAATGAATCTTTCATATTTGTTCACTGAGTATTCTATCAAATAACTCACAAACTTCTACATTTAAATATCATTGAGTTCAAAGATTGTTTAAATCTTCTAGAAAAACTTCTGAGTCTTGTTTGACTCAGTATTGTAACTGCTTTACATTTTTGATATTTCAAAGAATAAAGACTTTCAAAGATTCATCAAGTATTTGAGAGTGAGACAAGAATTGATAATGTTTTCGTATGAAGTCAGTTCTAAGAAATTTCAATAAATGAGAAGATAACTTAAGATAAATGATTAAATCGAGACTTTGATTACTCTTGAAGAAATCAAATTGAGTATTCATAGATGATCAAATCATGATGAAGATTTTAATGATCAAATGAATGATAATGCTTAACAGTATATAGTGAGATTGTTTGTTAAAGTGTTTAGTCTGCAGAGAAAAGTGTTGCTGATTTGAAGAGATTTTTTGTAATTTTTAAGCAATCAATGAAGATTCTTTATCATTGATTTTATTAATTAATTTGAACTGATGCTACTGACTGAGTGATAGATTCTTTAGCAATCACATGATCATATGTTCTTGTTGATTTTATTGATTTCTTGATGTTGTTTTATCTTTCGATGTTATTAATCATCAGATACACAAATTTCTTTATACTCATTTTATTATCAATCAAGTTAATTTGAATGAATATAGAAATCAGTATTATGTGATTAATGAATTCTTAAAGTAATGTTGAGATCATGTTTAGAAACTAATCAGAGTGCGTGCGTGACTAAAATGTTTTTTTAAATTCTTACTCAATTCAACACTCATTATGAGTTTATACAAAATTTTATATACTGTAGCGAACGCTGCGCTAGCATAGCGCTCTTTTTGCATCAAAAATCGCTTCTTTCTGCGCTCTATACTATAACTGTTCTCAATGCAAGAACTTTATAAGTCTGTTTCTCTTCTATTTTTTCTCTCTTTCATTTAATTCTTTGATGACATTACAGCTTGAAATTGATTCAGTATGCTCGTTGAGAGTATCATTTGAATGATCATCGTCGCTGCGCTCATAATTTCTAAAAGCTTTCTCAAGTCTGTGATGTTTTCTTCTCATTGCATTGCTTTTCATTCTACTTTTCATCTGAGACATGTTAATAGAATGTGCTTGATCAACATTTAATCTCTGTCACACTTGCACAATGTCATAACAATATCAAATACTCGTCTTTCATGTAGAAATTGATTGAAGTCAATTTTTCTCATGCATAGCTGTGTCAATAATGCATTGTGAAACTTTGCATGACTCTTATGCAGTTGCAGATGTTGATGTGTCATCTCTGATGTCAGATATAAAAAATGAGCTGCATTGAATCTCTCTTTTTAAACTACTCTTTATGTTTATCTGATCTGTTTCTGTATGAGCATCAGTTTCATCATCATCTCAGTGCGCTGATGCTTGATCAGCAATAAAGATAACTCATGTACATCATCAATCATCTTGTCTGCTGCTTCATTTTCAAATACTTCTGCATGTTCTGTCATTCAATGTAACTTCAGCATGACTTCTTAAGATTAAATGTTCTTATGTGTAGTTTGAATTCTTCGCAGACGTGTCTGATCTTTTGTTGATGTCTTGACTTTCACTGTTTTCAGAAAGATCTGACTGTCACTGTATATCTTGTATATCTTTTCATGATACTTTTGATTCATTGTCGCTACATCTGCAAGATGTTTCATCTTCGCGACTAATTCTTTCAGCTCATCATGATGAGTGATGATTAAAATCGATTCTCTCAGTCTTTTATTTAGCTTTCAGTTCATTCTCATTGCAATTGCTGTAACATCATTTCTGCTGTCATTATCATTTGAGTAGACTCTTTGCTTTAACATGAATATGTTAAAATTATGTTATTTTATTAACATTTTCTTGTTTGCAACTACAACTATCTTCAATGATTCTGATCAGAAGATTGCTGTGTAAAGATGACTTTGATTCATCTTTATTTACTTGAGTGTTTCTTTCATTCACTTTCACTTCAATTGTAAAGATGTCTTGCACAGCTTTGATTTTCAATCTCTTTTGAGTATCAAGTCATTATGAATTCAACGCACTGTCATCTTGATAACTTCATCTGATTTTCAAGAGTTCATGTTTATTATCAATCTTTATATCAGCTTTCATAAGTGAATATTTATCAACATCATGTTTGTTTTCATCTGTAGAATCTCTGTTAATATTGCACAATAAACATCAATAATCTGTCACAATGCTCTTTTTTGCACTGATCTCAGCTTAATGTTTAAATTCTTTCAATGATCTTTCATCTTTTGTAATGTATATCATATGATGACTTCATGATTAAGCAGAGAATATGTCATCGCGAAGTATATTTGTTTACTCATCGTCATTGACGAGCTTCAAGTAGACTCAATGATTGTTTGCATAATTTTTGTCTAATCACTAGTTTTGCTTCAACATGATGCATGTGAGTTATTCATCTCAACTTGAAATTCAGTTGAACTTTCAAGATTCTGATATTTGATTTCAAGTCAACTTGATGTTTCATAAGCTTTACATTGATGTTCATATTGAATCACTTAAAAGTTCTTGTAAAGTGAATCAGCTTATGCTTTGTCTTTAAAAACTTGATGTCGTGCGTTTTTGATCACTGTTCGCATCTATCATAGATTTCGCTCAGAACTCTGCAGTTACGCTTCATGAACTTTTTATATGTTAAGATATTAATGTTGTTTATGAAATTTATGAAGTTTATTCTCAGTTTGATATCATCACATGCTTTTAGCAAGTTTGCGTTGTAAAACAGATATAATATTGATGATAGTGAAAAGTCTTGTGATATGTTAACGTTTACGCTGCGTTTCATCATCATGTAATCATTGATTGTGATCATGATGCGTTGATTTCTCAGAAAGTTCTTCACAAATTTGAGAAGCAGTCTGAAAACTCTTCTCTTTTTCATGTCATGCAAGAGTCTGCTATGTGTTACATTGTTGAATGCATTTTTCTCATTCAGACTCAGCAGTGAGACTACTCTTCTTCTTATGTCACTTCATACAATATGTATCTTTTCTGTAATCAGTTGCAGAATCATATTCATTGATCTGTGTTTGCAAATCTTCATCTGAATGTTTGATATCAAGTTGCACATCTTTATGATGTTTCACAGATGTTTGAATATGATGAACTTCAATACTTTGCTCAATGTGTTGAATAGCACAATTGATTTATATATTTTTGCATTGAAGTAATCTTTCTTGTCTGACTTTTACATCATTATTGTGACTATGCTCTTGAACTGAGTTGACTGTATTCTTTTCTGTAAACATCTTTCAAAGAGAAAGCGTATTTATTCTGACGCGTCATCAACAAGTCTGCACATTATTCTATTTATATATTTTGTGTGTTTTGACATTTTGTCAAATGTTGCTTTGTAGATGACTCTTTTAATCTCACAATGTGTCAGCAAGATATCATTTTCAATCAAGAGTGAATACTTGAAGTTTATTGTATTCAGCATGAGAATTTCTGAAGATGATGAAAAGTGAGTCTGAAACATCATCTTCACTTTATTCTGCACTGTTATGATGATGTCAAAGTACTCTGACTTAATCAAAGAGAAAATTGTCGCTTGAGTCAATGTGTCTGCAATTGCATTTCTTGCTCATTTTGCAGTTTTGAACAGTTTTCTTGAGAATTGTTCAACGTTCTGCATGATTTCTCAATATTCACTGCGTTTCTGTTTTCTGATGATCTTGCTTTTCTTGTTACATGCTTGAATGTACTCTGTTCAATCATTGATAATTCAACAGCTTTTTCTCATTCATTGCATGCTTTTGATGATCTTCATATACTTCTTCGTTCATTCTGCTTTGATCATTTCATGTGATCTCGCTCAGAAAGTGAAAATCTTGACAATCTTCTTCAGTGCATTCAGTAGTTGCTTAGTGTATTCATCTATGCATCAACGTCTCATCTCATGATTTGACAATGATTTTAACATTTGTTCTCTCAGAATATTGATGAACTTCTCTTTATTCATTGTCTTTCAATTACGACGCGATTTTCGCGTTGACTCTTTGCAGACTCTGAAATCTATAATTGTCTGTATTGACAGATGATCTGAAAAGTTTTTCATTTCTTTGTTGATTTCACATTGTATTAATCAATTCATAATGTCATTTGTCATGAAAATCAGATTTATTATCATTTGAAATCTCTGATAATTTCTTGTAATTGTATCTTAAGACAGCGTCAGCGATGCATTGACATTTGTAATCATTTCAATTAAATCATTTAACAATAGATGCTGTTTTAAATAAAATGACTCTTCTCATGTGAAATGATGCAGATTAAAGTCTTTTACAAGAACGCATTCTCTCGACATATGTAATGTCTTTTCAATGTCTGAAAGACTTTCTTTTTCATGAATGACTTCATGATCTTTGAGTGATGAATTGTATGCTTCGTGAATGTGTATAGCTTTCTGAGTTATCTGTGTATCATTTATTAATGTTTATAACGTAATCATGTTTATATCTTTAAAGTGTCATGTTGAGTATCAGATGTTGCTGTCAATTCTCTTATTTATGTAGAAACAGATTCTACTTTCATTATTCTTCAGCATGAAGTCGACAGTTGCTGAACAGTACGCTCTGAAATTCTCATCAAATCATCAAAGTTCTTGAAGAATCAAAATGTCATAATTCTTTATCTTTTTCTTATGTAGTAATGCTATCATCATCTTTTCTCTGAACTTGTGAACGTTGTATTATAATATTCAAAGCTTCTTTTGCTGAAACATTAAAGTTCACATTCAAGACTGTTTAATGTTCTTTTGAATGTTTGCAATGTGCTTGCTTCTTTTATAAGATTTTCAAAAGAAGATGATACTGAAATTAATGTGATTGATGTTGATTTCAACTCATTTGTTTTTAACTTTTTAATTAAATGATTCAATATAGTGTTTTTGAATGTAATGATTATACTGAGCAGATGACTTTCATTTGTTGAGTGTCTCTGTTTTCTCTTCAGATCATTGTCTATCAGTGATTTTAAACTGATAAATGTTTCTTTGATCATCTTCAACATCATTGCTTTGAGTTCTTTCTGCTCTTGTACGACGTGATATAAAGATCTGTGTTTCGTGACTCTCTTTATTCTCTCTTTTTCAATCTGTTGTTTATGACATTGAGAATCAAAGATTCTGTGTATATCTTGATATGTTTTACATTTTTACATGTTTCAAGTCTGCTTATGAAAACAGTGCTTTAAGCAATGATCTAGCGTGCAATAAACGCATCTTTGCTTGTTTCTGCATCTACAACTTGAATCATAGAACTGCGTGATTTTTATGTCAATCTCATGACATATCTTCTCATCAATTAGCTTGTTTATCATCTCAGCACTGACTACGCGTATCATCAGTGAGATGTATTTCTTCTGTTCACTATTCTTTGTGAGTCACTTAACTTTCTCAATCATCATCTTTGAATGTATGTTTTTGTTGATCTTGATGAGTGCTTTCATTCTCTTCTTCTTTATGTCTTTAAACATTTCTTTGATTTTAATTTCATGTATCACTATTTCAAAACTGACTTTGCGCAGACTTGCATTCAATGAAATCTCTTTGATTCAAAAATCGTTCTTCTTCAGTATTCTCTTGCTGTCTTTTATCTTGATTCAAAATATCAGTAGATCTGATCATCTCTTCATAGTCTTTATATTCTTGCGCGTCAATAGCATCTTGTCAACGTCAATCTCTCTTGCTCATCTTACTATGTTTTCTGTTGTTGTCATCATGATTCTCTTAATCTTTTCTTGCTCTTTAATGAAGATTTTAATCTTGAATTTCTCACAATGATTTTGCACTGACGACGTAACATTGACGCTGAGAACAAGATGATTCTCAAATAACATCATTGACTTCTCGTTCACTCTCTTCGTTCAATTGTCAACGCATTTCTTCTTCTTTATGCACTTCTTTTCAAGTCTGCTCATTATCTTTTTCAATCTCTTCAGCTGATCTTTCATGCATCGATTGACAGTCAACGCAGTGACGCGTTGACGCGTCAGCTTTTCTATCATCTCTGTCAATCTTTTCATCTTTCTTCAGAGCATTAGCTCGTTGTTTCTACGTTCATTGAGTTCATAAAGTATTCGCAGCTTATTCAATTTCTCGTGTATATTCTTCGTCTTGATTGAATTCTTCTGCAAGATAGCAATAATCGTTTCTCGTTCACTCATCAACGTTGTGTTGATGATGCTTCTCATTTGTCTCTGATGATCAAAATGAAGCGCAAGCATCATATCAATGATGTGCTCTGTTTATTTCAGATCAAAAAATAGTACTTTGCAAGCTTAATAATAAATGATTAGTAAAATAGTTGTGACTAAAATGTTTGATCTATAAAGATAATTATAACTAAGACTTTAAAAATACAAAAGAAAGAAGATACAAAAAACAAAAAGAACATGCTTTATATAGTAGTCACTCAGATCAACGTTAGTCTCAAAGAAGACGTGTTGAAACATAAGAAAGATGTTGATTTGAAAGATGTTTATGACACAAAGAAATGTGTTTGTCATAGAAATCTGTTGACTACTCATAACACAAAGAAGTGTGTTTGTTTAAAAAACAATAGAAGCTGATTAAAAGATGCTAGAAAAGAAAAAAGATGCTGAGTCATATCTGAGTCAGATCTGAGTTAGATCTAGATCAGATTTAGATCAGATTTCAACTAAATCATTGACTAGTTCTAATCAATTCTGACACATTTGTAACATTTAACTAAGTCTTCAAGTTATTAAGTGTCAGACTCAGTCTTACATCAAGTATTTATCATTGATTCTCATCAATGCGCTTTAACTTCAGACGTTGTAAATATTTTGAATTAAACATTTTTCATGTTCATCATTTAAAAGCAATATGCAAAGCTTAAAATAAAACTTCAAAGCTGTAATTAAATAAAAAACTTAAAGATTTAAACTCAGTTTTTAAACAATTTTTTCTTTTATCATCAATTATATAAAAATCACTGTTTTAGAAATATTATCAAAAATGTTAAATTATAATAATAATAAATTCATACACTTTTGTGACATTAATTAAATTGATTCATGAGAAATATTTATGCTATGTGTGTCAAGTGAACAAAATTCTCTGAGATAGAAAATCACTCACTATTTATACAATTGCTGCATGTAGTCAAGACTGTAAGATTGAGACTATGTATTAAATTTGTTCATGATGATTACATGTTAAAAAATGAGTGTTTTTGTCACTTTAAATTGCTTCAAAAACTTTATTTTCATCATCATTTTTACTGTTGTTTTAAGACTTTTTATGATTGAAATAATGATTTAATAGTTTGTATCATTAATGTTTTAAAACATACTTAATTAAAAATGCATTCAATTTAAACAATGTATAAAAATGTGCTTAACTGTTTAATAATTTTATTCACAATCATATTAAAGACTATTCATAATAATAATAATAAATTCAGATTTACATTATCAATGATAGAGAATATGTGATGATTAAGTTTACTAAATGAATAAACGAAGTCTATAAAAGTGATATGTGTTACGAGTGTATCAAGATCAATAAGACAGAACAAGACTGAAGTTCTAATCAATTTGCAATAAATGCTAGCGAGTTCTTTGTGTAATAATTAAAGCTAGTCAATGATCTAGTTGAGATCTGACTCAGATTTGACTTAAATATGATTTAACACTTTTTTCTTTTTCAACATTCTTTTCTTTCATCAACATTTTGTTCATCTACATCACATTCTTTTCATATCACAAACACATTTCTTTTGAATCTAACGCAGTCTTTGAACATTACATAAATAAAAGCTTTTGTATCAATCTTCTTCTGTATTCTTAATATTCAGTTATAGTTATTTTTAAAGATCAAGTATTATCAATTCTGATCTTCATTGATTGTATCATTTAAACATGATTCTGACATTATATTAAGAATTCATTAATCATACAATACTGATCTCATTATTCATTCAACATACTCATTTAAACAGAACAAGTTTAAAGAAATTCATTTATTTGATGATCAATGACAATCAAAAGATAGAACAACACTAAAGAGTTGAATAGAATCAATGACAAAACTGTTTAAATTGCTAGACTACTTATTGCTTATTAAGTATGCAAAGTTCACTCAATTATAAGAATCATGATAAAGAATCTTCGTGAATTGCTCAAGAATCAAATCGATTGATAGATTCAATGAGAAAGAATCTTCATTGTTTGCTAGAGAATCAATCAAATTTATCAACAAACAAACTTCATCTTCTTTATTGAAGATTAAATCTCATTTCATACATTTTTCTTCTTCAATCATTAAGCATCATCATTCATTTAACTCTCTTTCAAACAAATCTTATCATGTTTAATCATTCATTTACTGAAGAGCATTCTGAAGAATTTCGAAATCATTTTTCTCAAATCTCTGATGCTGATTTATTGAAATCACGAACGAAATCATTAAGTGTTGCGTCATTCATTTATGAAGATGACGAATTCTTCGCTGAAATGATAATATCTTTTGTGTTCTATGAAATCTGAAAAGCTCAAAGTCTAGCTCTTGATGAAGAAACAGATCAACTCTACAAGTTAAATAAACAACAAGAAGATGAAATCAAAGAGTTGAAGACTAGACTTCAAGCTAAAGAAAATACTTCTTCTGATTTCATTTACTCTGAGCGTTCTAGATCTCAAAAAATATCTGATTCTTCGCTGTTTACTGATGAAAAGAACTCTACTTAAAAAAACTGATATGAAAAAATTCAGAATAAACTAGAGATCAACGTTGATCTCTTTTCTAATGAACAAGTCAAATTAAACTATATACATTCTAGATTATTTGATGACGTAGTTAAGATCACTCAAGCTAGATGCAAACAAAACTGTGAATCTTTATAAAATTATCAATGATCTTTTGAAAGAGCTAACTCAGTTGTTTAATGATTTAAATAAGAAAGTCAACTTTCATAAAGAATACTACAACTTGATTCAAGAATTCAAGAAATTCAATGAATTTTATACTCAGTTTCAACGTTTATTTTTCTATCTAGATTATCATAAGAAGCAACTGATTGCTGATCTGAAAGATAAAATACACTTATTTATTTGAGTAGATCAACTAGTTCAATCTGATTTTCTAAAAGAAATTCATTTCTATCTGATTTGTTTGAATAATGATCAGCAAGTCATTCAAGAAATCAAGAACAAGATCAAATACATCAATGATCTTTTTAAAACTATCTTTTATAGAGTGTCTGTTATCACTCAGTCAGTCAATCACTCAAAGTCACGTGAAACAATTTTAACTAGCATCAAAGAAGTAAACATTTTAGTTGAAAGCTGTTTTATATGTCATAAATCAGATCATAGCTTTAAAGAATGTTTCAATCAATCTACTAGAATTAATGCAGTGAACAATGAATATGATTACTTTGATTTTGATTTGAATTTCGATTCAAAAAACTAGTCATCTCTTCAAAAGTTATTGAAGAAATAGAGATTATATCTTTGTGCAAACTAGATGAAATTCTATCGAAAGAGAATTACTTTGAAAAGTCATTTTTGATTGATGCTTATTTCATCTTTCAGAATCAATCTTTCAATCTTCGTTCTTTAATAAACAGTGATTCAATCATTTATACAATCATACATTCTAATTTAGTCAATAAAGTATGTAAGAAACTGAGAATTCAATTTATATTACTGGTAAAAGAGAAGCTAATAAAAGATTATGATGAAAAGATATTTAAGAAAATCATCACTCATAAAATTCTATTCAATCTCATCATCGAAAGTTATAAGAAATTAACTGTATCAATGTTGATAGCTGATATTGATCATCATGAAGTCATATTGAGTAAGTTTTGAATGAATAAAAACGAAATATTATTGAATATGCAAAATGACGTCATTGTTTTTTTGAATCAATTGAATACTTCTATTTCTGTTTTTTCAATTTTTCTTAATTCAAAACACTTAAGTTGATCGCGATTATCTTTGTTCTTTTCAATCACTCAGACTAAGACTTTTATGATGCTCAAACAATTCATTTCAATCACTGCTCAGAAAGAGTCATTCTCAATTCAAAGCATAAATGTTGCTTCATTTAAAACATTGTTGAATCATTTAAAGAAGAACAAGATCAAAGTCTTTGCTTTATTCATGATGAACATCAATAGAAAAATCGCGTACAATACTCAGTGCAATTTGAACGCTTTAAACGTCTTTTAATCAATGAAATGACTCAGAATTTGAAAGACATTAAAGCGAAGCTGTCATCAAAATATCATGAGTTTTTAAATGTTTTTGATCAAACTCAATTGAATAAACTATTCTTTCATTACTTTTATGATCATAAAATCAAACTCATCAATGATTCAATGCTTTCTTGCTGTTAAGTTTATTAAATGTTCTCTGTTAAACTTATGAAAGTAAAAAAGTACTTAAATGAGAATCTGTTAAAGAAATTCATCACTTTCAGTTAAACTCTCTATTTCTTTCTCGTTCTATTTGTTCTCAAAGCAAATGAAGATCTTTGATTCTGCATGAACTATCAAAAGCTAAATGTCATTTTCAAAAGAAATAAATATTCTTTATTACTGATAAATGAGATCATTGATAAAATAATGAGTTGCAAGCATCTGATTAAATTGAACATCATATCAGCATTCAACAAACTTCAAATGCATTTTGATAGTGAGAATTACATCACTTTTATCACTGCTTTAAAAGCATATAAATATAAAATGCTATCATTCAAACTGACTAATGAATCAATCTTCTTTTAGTAATATATGAATAACATTCTATGAAACTTTCTGAATGACTTTTGTCAAGTCTATCTAAATAACATTCTCATCTATAGTAAAATAAGAAAGAAACATAAAGATCATGTTAAACTAGTATTGAGTTGACTACGCGAAGCTGAACTGCAGATAAATATTTAAAAGTGCAAATTCAATGTAAAAGAGACTATTTTTCTAGAAGTTATTGTATCAGAATTAAATCTTCATATGAATTTCAGTAAAATGACAGTCATAGTCAGCTGAATCACTTTGATCAATCTAAAAGAAATTCAGAACTTCGTAAAATTTATTAACTTTTATCGTCATTTCATTAAGAACTTCTTGAAGCTAGTCAAATCATTCACTCAACTGACTAGAAAGAATACATCTTTTGTTTAAAATGAGATTTGTGTTCAAGCTTTTGACAATTTAAAGAAACAAGTCAGCTCAGTCTCAATACTTCGTCACTTTGATTTCAAATGACAAGCTATTTTGAAAATTGATGCTTTGAACTATGTAAAAGATGAAATACTATCTCAGTATGATGATGAGAGAGTTTTTCATTCAATGATCTTCTATAGCAAAAGCATGATTTTCGCTGAAATCAATTATCACATTTATGACAAGAAATTGCTAGTCATTATTCAATGTTTCAAACATTAATGACTCAAGCTGAAATGCATTGAACTATTCATTCAGATGTTCATCAATCATCAGACTTTGAAAATCTTCATGAAAAATAAACAGTTAAGTCAATAACAAGTCAACTATCTGAACATTTTATCAAAGTTCAACTTTCAGATCATTTTTAAATCAGACAAAATAAACATTAAAGTCAATGCTTTAATCAGAATGTCTTTAACAAACATCTCTGAATCAGCTTAACGTCTTGAAAATCATTTTCAGACTATTCTGATTCTTGATAAAGTTGATGTTTTATTTATTAAATTGAAAGCAAATCTCTATCAATGAATACATATGATTAATCAAACAGATGAGCTCTGCAACAAATATAAACAAGTTATAAATGATAACAAGCTCAAATTTCATATTACTAAACTAAAGAACTGCAAAATCATTGATGACATTCTATTTAGAAAAAATCTACTGTGAGTTTTTGAGAACATGCACACAAAATTACTACAGAAAGTGCATAATCAATCTTCAATCTCTCATCTTGACAATAAATACATCATTAATCTAGTTCAGCGTTTCTACTATTGATCAGATCATTAAGCTACTATTCAATAATACATTTGAAACTATCATGCTTATTAGCGAAGCAAAGTTTCTAGAAATAGCATCAATGAACTTCATCATTCTCTTTTGATTTGACAGAAATGCTGAAAAACTATAGTTATGAACTTCATCACTGAACTATCTTTGTCAGAAAACTATAACATCATTTGCACAATCATATGTCATTTCATCAAAGAATATCACTATGTTTTCTGTCATTGAAAAGACGATGACATCTCAGTTAAAGAAATAGTTTAAATCATGTTATGAAACGTTTATCAACTGCATGATTTATTCAGTTCTATTGTTTTGAACAAAGACTCTCAATTTATATCAACTATGTGAAAAAGTCTTTGCAAATGACTGAAAATCACAGCTAGTTTATTCATAATTTATCATTTTGAGATTGATGATCAATTGAAACAAGTCAATCAAGATGTTGAATGCAAACTTAGAATCTATTGCAATTACATGCAGAATGACTAAGTCAAATGAATATCTATGATGAAATTATTATGAGTGTATCAAGACTAAACAAGGCTAAAGTTTTAATCAATTCGCAGTGCACGCTAGCGAGTACTCTGTGTAATGATTAGAAATAGTCAATGATCTAGTCAAGATCTGACCTAAATCTGACTCAGATTTGACTCAAATATGACTCAACATCTTTTCTCTTTTCTAGCACATTCTAATCAGCTTCTATTGTCTTCTAAATAAACATACTTCTTTGTGTTATGAGTAATCAACAGATTTTTATGACAAACATATTTCTTTGTGTCACAAACATCTTTCAAATCAACATCTTTCTTGTGTTTCAACACATCTTCTTTGAGACTAGCGTCAATCTGAGTAACTACTATATAGAGCATGTTCTTCTTGTCTTTTATATCTTCTTTCTTCTGTATTCTTAAAGTCTTAGTTATAACTATCTCTATAAATCAAACATTTTAGTCACGCACGCACTCTGATTAGTTTCTAAACACGATCTCAACATTACTTTAAGAATTTATTAATCACATGATACTGATTTCTATATTCATTCAAATTCACTCAACTGACAACGAAATGAGTATAAAGAAATTTGTGTATCTGATGATCAACAACATCAAAAGATGAAACAACATCAAGAAATCAATAGAATCAATGAAAATATACAATCATGTGATTGCTAGAGAATCTATCGCTCAGTCAGTAGCATCAGTTCAAATCGATTAATAGAATCAACAATAAAGAATCTTCGTTAATTGCTTGAGAATCACAAAAAACTCTTTCAAATCAGCAACACTTTTCTTTGAAGATTAAACACTTTAACAAACAATCTTACTATCTACTGTTGAGCATTATCATTCACTTGATCATCAAAATCTTCATCATGATTCAATCATCTGTGAATATTCAATTCAATTTCTTCAAGAGTAATCAAAGCTTTGATTCAGTCATTTATCTCAAGTAATTTTCTCATTTATTGAAATTTCTTAGAACTGACTTTGTATGAAAACATCATCAATTCATGTCTCATTCTCAGACACTTGATGAATCTCTGAAAGTCTCTATCTTCTGAGATATCAAAAATGTAAAGCAGCTACAACACTGAGTTGAACAAGACTCAGAAGTTTTTCTAGAAGATTTAAACAATCTTCAAACTCAACGAGATTTAAATGTAGAAGCTTGTGAGCTATTTGATAAAATACTCAGCGAACAGATATGAAAGACTCATTTCAAGAAAATTAATCAAGTAAAAGAATGATTGAATCTAAATCTTAAAAAGCTTCAAGATCAGCTGATGAAACTACAACATCGACTGCGATTAACTAAAGAAGATACTTCTACTTCTTTCATCATGTTCAATTCATTCAAGCGATTTCAAAAGCTTTCAAATTCATCTCTGTTTACTGATGAAAAAGAATTTATCTGAAATGATTGACAAGAAAAGATTCGCGACAAGCTAGAAATTAACGTCAGTCATTTCAACAATGACAAAGCTATACTAGTCTACATTCATTTTTGAATCAGTAAAGACGCAGTCAAAGTCACTTTAGTCAAATATCAGCAAGATTCATTGAACTTTTATTCAATGATCAATGATTTACTAAATAAACTTGCTCAGCTTTACAATGATTCTGACAAAGAGACAAACTTTTGAAGAAAATATGCTAATTTCATTCAAGAAAAGAGAAAATTCAACGACTTCTATTCAATATTTCAACGTCTGTTCTTTTATTTAAAATATCATGAAAAGCAATTGATTGTTGATCTACAAGACAAGATAGTTTATCATCTTCATGCAGCTTGAAGTAGTCAGCTGATTCAGTCAGAATCTCTCAATGAAATTCGTAGTTATCTGATTCATTTGAACAATGAGCATTGAGTCATGAATGACATCAAAGAAAAGAAATTCTTGATCAAAGTCAGAAAGCAAGTCATCTTTGCTGAGAAATGAGATTCATTGAATCTTTATAGAAAGATTAAAGTCATTACATTCATCGATCATTCAAAGTTGTACGACGTGATTTTAACTAATGTCAAAGACATTGATCTACAAGCTGAAATCTGTTTCATCTGTCACAAATCAGATCATACTTCTAGAGAGTGCTCTGATCAATTGAGAGTCAATGCATTAGAAGATGACGAGTTTGATCAATTTACATTGAACTTTGAGTTTGATTCTGATTCAAAAAACTAGCTATCTCTTTCAAAGTTATTGAAGAGATAGAGATCATATCTTTGTGCAGTCAAATTGAAGTTCTATCAAAAGAAAACTATTTTGAAAAGTCATTTCTGATCAATGCTTCTCTTATCTCTCAGAGCAATTCTTTCAGTCTTCGCTCTTTGATAAATAGTGATTTCATTATTTACATGCTGATACATGACAAGCTAGTCAATAAAGTATGTCAGAAACTTGAAATACAATTTATATTACTAGCAAAAGAGAAGCTAATACGAGACTATGATGAAAAGCTAGCTAAAAAGACTATTATTCATAAGATTCTACTTAATCTCATGATCAAAAGTCATAAGAAATTAACTGTGTCAATGCTGATAGCTGATATCGAGCATCATGAAGCTATATTGAGCAAACTCTGAATGAACAAAAATGAAATATTATTGAATATGAAACATGATACTATCGTATTTTCTGATTAATTAAATACTTCTATTTCGATTTTTTCAATCTCGTCAAATACAAAGCACTCAAGTTAATCATGATCAACTTTGATCTCTTCAGCAGCTCACAGCAAGATCTCTAAGATGCTCAAGCACTCAGTTTCATTCATTCAGAAAGAGTCATTCTCGATTCAAAACATAGATATTGTCTCTTTTTAAGCACTAGTAAAATGAAAGAAGAAGAATCAGACAAAGATTTTCGCTATGTCAATTGAAGACATTGATAGAAAAATCATCTACAATACTCAATGCGAACTAGATGTCATAAACGTTTTCTCAGTTAATGAAACGACTCAGAATCTAGAAGATATTAAAGTTAAGCTATCATTGAAATATCAGAATTTTCTAGACGTCTTTGATTGAGCTCAAGCAAACAAGCTATCGTCTCATCGTTCATATGATCATAAGATAGAGCTTACTAGTGACATAACATCATTTTGTTGTTAAGCATATTGAATGTCTTTCTACAAGCTTCAGAAAGTAAAGAAATATCTGAATGAAAATTTTTTCAAAAAATTTATAATCTTTAGCAAAGCTTTGTATTTCTCACTCGTTCTGTTCGCTTTAAAAGCAAATGAAGATCTACGATTCTGCATTAACTATCAAAAGCTCAATGTTATTATCAAAAGAAATCACTATTCTTTATTGTTCATAAATGAAGTAATTAATAAAATAGTCAATTGCAAACATCTGACTCAATTAAATATCATTTCGACTTTCAACAAACTGCGAATGCATTCTGATAGTGAGAACTACATTATCTTTATCATCGCTTTAAAAGCATATAAATCAAAGATGCTACTTTTTGAACTTATCAATGATTCTGTCTCGTTTCAGCAGTATATGAATGATGTTCTATGAGATTTTCTGAATGACTTTTGTTAAGTCTATCTAGACAACATTCTGATCTACAGCAAAACTCAACGAGAACATAAGCAACATGTCAAGATGATGTTGAGTCATCTATGAGAAGCTGACTTACAGATGAATATTTGAAAGTGTGAATTCAATGTAGAAGAAACAGTCTTCTTAGAAGTCATAATGTCAGAACAGAGTCTTTGCATGAACTTTGTCAAAGTGAAAGTCATAGTCAACTGAGCTACGTTGATTAATCTAAAAGAAGTTCAGAGCTTCGTGAGATTCATTAACTTCTACTGTCGTTTCATTAAGAACTTCTTGAAGCTAGTCAAATCATTCACTCAGCTGACTAGAAAAGACACATCTTTTGTTTGAAATGAAGTCTGTATTCAAGCTTTTGATGATTTAAAGAAACAAGTCAGCTTGATCTCAGTTTTACGACATTTTGATTCAAAACGACAAACTATTCTGAAAGTCAATGTCTCTGACTACGTCAAAGATGAAATACTATCACAGTATGATGATGAAAATGTTCTTCACTCAGTAACATTCTATAGCAAGAGCATGATTCTCGCTGAATGCAATTATCACATCTATGACAAGAAATTGCTAGTCATTATTCAATGTTTTGAACACTGAAGATTCAAGCTAAAATGCACAAAGCTGCTCATTCAGATGTTCATTGATCATCAGACTTTGAAGATCTTTATGAAAAACAAACAGTTAACTCAACGTCAAGTCAATTATCTAGACATTTTATTCAAGTTTAACTTTCAGATCATTTTTTGATCAGACAGAATGAATATTAAAGTTGATGCTTTAATCAGAATGTTTCTGATCAACGTTTCTGAATCAACTCAGCGTATTAAAGATTGCTATCAGATCATTTTGACACTTGATAGAATAAATATTCTAGCTATTGAATCTGAAGTTGATCTCTATCAGCGAGTAAAAGATGTCAACAAGACGAATGAGCTTTGCAATGAGTATAAACAAGCTATAAGCGAAAACAAGCTCAAGTTACATAGCACTGAATTGAAGCACTGCAAGATCATTGACGACGTTCTATTCAGAAAAGATCTACTGTGAGTTTCTAAGAATATGCATATGAAATTACTAAAGAAAATTCATGATCAATCTTTCATCTCTCACTCTGACAATCGAAGAACTACTGATCTAGTTCAACGTTTCTACTATTGATCAGATCATTGAGCAATGATTAAACATTACATTCAAAACTGTCATGTCTATCAACGAAGTAAGATATTTAGAAATAGCATTAATGAACTTCTTCATTCTCTATCAATTTCACAGAAACGCTGAAAAAATATAGCTATGAACTTCATCACTGAGCTACTTCTATCGAAAGATTATAACGTCATTTGCACAGTCATATGTCATCTCATCAAGAAACGTCACTATGTCTTCTGTCATTAAAGAGACGATGACATCTCAGCTGAAGAAATGATTTAAATCATGCTATGAAACGTTTATCAACTTCATGATCTATCTAGTTCTATTGTTTCAAACAAAGACTTTCAATTCATATCAATTATGTGACAAAGTCTTTGCAAGTAACTAAGAATCACGACTAGTTTATCAACAGTCTATCATTCTTAGATCAATAATTAATCAAAACAAGCTAATTAAGATGTTGAACGCAAATTAAGAACTTACTGTAACTACATGCAGAACAACTGAGCAAAATGACTATCAATAATGAAATTCAGCGAGAATTTCAATATCTTCTCGATCATCTCAATGACTTCATTCTACTTCAATAAGAGTTTTCACTCACGAATAAATTTCGATTCAGATACGACTAACTACGAAACTACTCATAAGCGTCTTGAAGCTAGAAAAGCAGACGATATTATCATTCAAATAAAAGAGCTTCTTATCTTTGATCATCAGCAATTGAAAAAGACGAAGCAGATCATTGAAGCTCAGATCAATAAACATAGATGAGACGTCATTTATGAAGTAAATGACTGAGTTTGATTATTCTCTAGAAACATAAAGACAACTAAATCATGTAAGAATTTGAAAGATAAACAGCTAGAATCTTATCAAATCACTGTCAAAGTTGAAATCTTCTATTATCTTCGTCTATCAATAAGCATGAAGCAGCTGCATTTGATGTTCAATTCAAAGCTATTACGTTCTTGTTTCAATAATCTTTTATTAAAACAGCATTCAGAATCATCTAAATCTCTCACTATCAAAGACGATGAGCATTGAAAGATAGATGACATTTTGAACTCTAGATGCTATCGAGATTGAATACAATACAAAGTCAAATGAACGAGACTAGATCAAAACAACGAATGATACTATGTTGATAAAGAAGAATTCAAGAACTTGAAAGAAGTTCTAGTCAAATTTCATAAGCTTTATTCAGACAAGTTACACTAAATTGAAAAACAGTGAAAATTTGCGTTTCATTTTGTTCTATTCATGTGAACATGAATTTTTGAAAAGAAGAGTAATGTTACGAGCGTATCAAGTCTGAACAAGACTGAAGCTCTAATTAATTCGCAGTGCACGCTAGCAAGTACTCTGCATAATGATTAGAGCTAGTTAATGATCTAGTTGAGATTTGACCTAGATCTGACTCAGATAAGACTCAGATAAGACTCAGCATCTTTTTTCTTTTTTAGCACATTCTAATCAGCTTCTATTGTCTTCTAGATAAACACACTTCTTTGTGTTACAAGTAGTCAACAGATTTCTATGACAAACACATTTCTTTGTGTCACAAACATCTTTCAAATCAACATCTTTCTTGTGTTTCAACACGTCTTCTTTGAGACTAGCGTCAATCTGAGTAACTACTATATAGAGCATGTTCTTCTTGTCTTTTGTATCTTCTTTCTTCTGTATTCTTAAAGTCTTAGTTATAACTATCTTTATAGATCAAACATTCTAGTCACGCACGCACTCTGATTAGTTTCTAGACACAATTTCAACAGAAATTCAGCAACAATTTCAATATTTTCTCAATTACTTCAATGATTCTCTTCTACTTTAATAAAGAATTTCACTCTTGAATGAGTTTCAATTCAAATATGATTGACTATGAAACAACTCATAAATGACTTGAAGTTAGAAAAGCAAATGATATTATTATTTAAATGAAAGAATTACTGAACTTTGATTGTCAATAATTGAAAAAAATGAAGCTGATCATCAAAGTTCAGATCAATAAACATAAATGAAACATCACATATGAAGTAAATGACTGAGTTTAACTATCTTTCAAAAATGTTAAGACAACAAGACTTTGCAAAGATTTGAAAGATAAACAGTTAAATCTTTATTCAATCACTGTTAAAGTGAGTATCTTTTATCATCTTTGTTTATCAGTCAGCATGAAGCATCTGCATTCAATGTTCAGCTTAAAGTTACTATGATCATATTCAAAAGACTTTTTATCAGAACAACATTTAAAATCACTCAAATCAATCACTATCAAAAATGATGAATATTGAAAGATAAATGATATATTAAACTTCAGATGCTATTGAGATCAAATACAGTACAAAGTCAAATGAAAAAATCTAGATAAAGATGACAAATAATACTATGTCAATAAAGAGAAATTCAATGATTCAGAGAAAGTTTTGAATGAATTTCATAAGTTATATTCAAGCAAATCGCGCTAAATATTGAAATAATTATCAACAAAAGTGAGCAAAGAAACTACATTCATGCAAACATAAATTTTCAAAGAAAGAAGTAATGTTACAAGCATATCAAGATTGATAAGACAGAACAAGATTGAAGCTTTAATCAATTCACAGTAAACATTAGCAAGTTTTTTGCATAATGATTAAAGCTAGTCAACAATTTAGTTGAGATCTGATTTAAATTTGACTCAGATATGACTCAACATTCTTTTTCTTTCTCAACATTCTTTTCTTTCATCAACATCTTGTTCATCTACATCACATTCTTTTCATGTCATAAATACATTTCTTTTAAGTCTAATGCAGTCTTTGAACATTACATAAATAAAAGCTTTTGTATCAATCTTCTGTATTCTTAATATTTAATTATAGTTATTTTTAAAGATCAAACATTATCAACTCTGATCTTCATTGATTGTATCATTTAGACATAATTCTGACAATATAACAATGTGATATTCTAAGCAGATACAGAATAAATATATATTATGATAAAGCTAATTATTAAGAAGTTCTTGATAACTTGAGAAGATTGATTAATTATAAAAAGTTTATCAAGCATTGTCAAATTGAGCATGACATAACTTCAAAAGCTCATTCTCAAAAAGATGATGATTATCAATGACATTGTCAGAGAAATTTTGAATGTAAAGCACTTTGTGATATGTTCAATTTCAATTATATATCATTTTGTCAGCATTTCTAATTGTTCTGATATATTTTAGCACAATTTGTTGTTTCTTGAATCTTTGTCTTCATGTTTCAATGTAAATCTGATAATGAGAAAAAAGAAGAAGTCAATGATTTTACTTCATGTAAAAGATGTTTGATGAAGTGATGATTATATGATGTTTATTGTGTCGTGATGATTACGCTCTTTTGTTAAGTGCATTTGAATGTCTTTGCGCTTTTTTCTTCTGTTTGTTGATTTACATATGTAATCATTTCATTAAAGAACGAAACTATCATAATATAATGATTCTTCTTTTCTAATAATGAGTTTATACTTGAAAGTGAGTAATTATGCTTTTCGCTTATATTTCAGCCTCATTTCGAAAGCTTTTATAAGCTTCAAGACATTTTTCATATCTTCGCTTAATATTCATTGATTATATTCAATGAAATATTCTTTTCATTGTATCTTATAATATAAGATTCTCTTTCTTTTTCACTTCTATAAAATCTTTTCTATCTTTCATTCTTACTCATCATCAATAAGCTTAAATATGAAATAATTAAGTATAAAGTCATCATTTAATCTATGATTATACAACTTTAAAAGAAATACATAAAAAACAGAATGAACTTTATAAATAATTGAAAGATCAAAATGATACATCTGCTTGTCTATGAGTTTTTATATACAAAAGAACTTTATCATTTTATTTAATAGTTTCTTACTTAACTTCTTCTGCTTCAGGTTTTTTGCTGATAATATGACTAAATCATCAACATTAAAGAACTTAAACTTATGTTTTTAATTATAGTACTTTGTCTGAGCATTGATTGTGTTTTATTATCATTTAATCAACGTGTTTTGCATGTCTTGCAGCATTTCAACGCGTTTTTTTGCTGCTGACACTTCTTCTTTCATAGCATCATTCTTAATGTATATGTCAAAGATTGACTTATAATCATACATAATTTTAAAGAAATTACAGCTCAATGAAGAGTGCTTTGTCTAATAATACATGAACTCAATTACAAGTAAAAATGTAGTTCAGTTATCTTACTTTTCTGAACAATATATTTGTAGATAATATTTCAGCATTTAATTTTGTTATTCTGTCTGATCATTTGTTTGTAAATGAAAAACAATGCTTAGTCATTGTTTCATCTTGACATAATAGCAAATCTTTAATCAGAATGCATTAATAAATAAACTATCTTTATTAATAATTATATTATTTGATATTTGATATTTTAGAACAATTGATCAGCAATAAAACTCATCTGTACATGATGCTGACTACGAATTTACTGTTTAGCTACAGTAGAGTCTAAAGATTATCAAAAGTTTGAATGATATCAAGATGCTGCGTAATGATGAAGCGCTGTGCATTAATCGTATGCAGAGTTTTTGCAATTGTGCAGACTTTGATAATTTTAATGTGCATGCTACAAGCAATCTGCATGCAGATGAGAAAGTCAAATAGAATGCAAAACTATGAGAAAAATCGCTTATGAAAATCATTCAATTCAATATCTTGTTATTATGATAATAAGAATTGAGACAGAACATTCTTGCATTTGATCTGTTAAGAATGATTAGTAGAAAGAACTTGAATCACGAACATTCTTTAAATTTACATGCTAACTATGTATAGATTTTGTTAAGACTGCGTGTCTGTTACTACAACATAAGTAACTTATGAAACTCATTAAATTTGACATGAGCAAACTCAAGAGTCTTATTAATATCATTTAATAAATGTTCAGATACAGACATTCTATATATGAACAATACATTGATGAGAAGACTTTGTTAAAGAAAGAGAAACACAAGCGAGTTAGTAAAGAATGATTAAACTACACTGTCTGATTAAAAGTGTAACATATGAACATTTCTGCAAGACATGATTGATCTGCATGAGAAAGATCTCTACAGATAATGCAAAACAGATGAGTTGCACATTTAATAAGCGAAGTGAGTGTCTGCAAGATGTAATATACAATGATGATGACTGTTGATCTTAAGAATTTCAATTCTTCAATGAGTTCTGACTCTCAAATATCTTGATGATAGAATCAATTTCTAGTCAAAAACATCATCTGTATAGCTCAAGAAAACAGTAGCACATGTTGATGTGATTAAAGAAGAAATTGACTGTGATATACATGCATATTGCAGATGAAACATCTGCAACTCATGCTTAAGAAGTAAATTGTCAAAATCTGAGCAGTGAGAAATCTTGTTTATCTTGAACTGTGAATCTGTTGCAAGAAAACTCTTTGAGTAATCTCTCAAGTCTAAGAGAAAAATCAGCATAGAGATCATGCTTTATGTATATTGCATGCAACGTATACAACATATTTTCAATAGATGACTGCAACTGAAATCATCAGACAACAAAACATGTATTAGCATATGCAGAAAGCTATGAATTTCTTGACATTGCAATTATCACGTCTTTCTTCTCTTAAATTTACTATTGAATTCAGATATTCTTAACATTCTTAAATCTTCAATGCTTTATTGAAAAATCAATAGAAAAATCAAATTCGTAAATTTGAAGCTGTTTAAACATTTCACAATGCTGACATTCTTTTAGCTATGACAGATTCATTGACTTCAACTCTTCGCTCAAAGATACTACGTTTTCTGCTTTTACATTGAACTTCTCTTGTTATCATTGAAGAGATTCACTGTCATCATAACATTGTTTATACTATGCAAGAGAATCTCTTCATGTATGACTCTTTCTTTAGATCTCAGTTTCGTTCAAAGAGTGTTTCTTGAAAGATTTTTTCAGCAGCTGAAGACTTTCTAATTATTTATCTGAAGCAACAGTCATGAATCATGCAGAAAGAAATGATGTAGTTTCTATGAGAAGAGTGAGATATACATGTTCATCAGTTCACAATATCGAGAATTCTGAAGAAGAGACACTGAAGCAATAAAAAGAAACAGCGTGTGAGCATCAGACAGAACAATGAGCTGCAATTAAACTGAGTTGTCAATCTGTTGCAGCTGACGATTGAACAGCTTGTCTTCATCAATGAGACTCTGTTCAACGAGACTATGAAGTGACATCAGCAAGTTTATGCATCGATTGATGAATCAGCTCGCTATCAAGTCTCTAAAAAGAGAGAACATTTCTGAAGCGTTCTTTCAGCATATACAATCAATGACTATTTATTCTGTATTGATATTCGTGAAGACTGATTCAATGACGAAGTCTTGACTTTGCAAGCAGCGTTTGCTTTGACTTTGTCAGAAGGTTTATTCAATCTAGATGAGATGCGCGAGAAAATGAGTGAATTCTTCAGAGATAGATTCTGACTTCGACGTGATGATGACATGATGACTTCAAGAGTCAAAAGAGAGAAGAACTACAAGAATGTCAGCACTGTGAAACGTTTAAACAGCTTCAAATTTACGAGTTTGATTTTTCTATTGATTTTTCAATAAAGCGTTGAAGATTTAAGAATGTCAAGAATGTCTGAATTCAATAGTAAATTTGAGGGAGGACGCAACAATTGCAATGTCAAGAAATTCATAGCTTTCTGCATATGCTAATACTCATGCACTGCTTAAACTGATTGCATCTGCGATCAAGAATGCTACAAGACGTTGACTTCTTGAACTATTGAATAATTGTCGCTATCACGAAGAGTCTCAGAGCAGCTGCAAGAATGATGATGAAAACGAAGCTTCTGAAGCAATTTAGAATGACTGAATCACTCATTCTTTAACGTGCAATCAACGCGAACTAATTTGATACATAGTCTCATAATGATAGTTTCAACAGCGTGAAGCAGTTGTATGAACAGCGAGTGATTTTTCTATCTCAGAGAGTTTTATTCACTCGATATAGATAGCATAAAGTTTCTCATGAATCAACTTAATCAATGTCACAAGAGTGTATGAATTTATTATTATCTTAGAACAATTTTTTCAAAGAATAACTTTGTTAACTTTACAACAGTCAGAGTTTTCTTTGTAAACAAATAACGTGTCATCTTCATGTAATGATCAACTATCACGAAAATTAAGTCATATATGACTTCTTTTCATTCACTACATCACAAATCTATATTATGAAATTCATAGCGATTTCTTTTCATGAATCTGTGAGTTGAAATAATGATCTCAACTCATTATATGATAGATGACATTTCATCTTTACTCTCTGACAAATATCATAAGTATTTATATACTCTTTGACATTCTTGATCATACTTTTTCAGTAATATTTGCAATCTAATAGCTCATTGATCTTGTCAGCATCAAAATGTCTTGCTAATGAATCATCATGATGACATTTCAATAACTCTTCTCTGACAGAAAGATTTTCTGAAACATACAATGATTCATTGTATTCTATCATTTCTTGACTATTTAATGTTTAAGCTTCAACATCATTCTTTCATATACTTGTCATTTCATCTGCTTTTAATCTTACAGCAAATTCATTTTCTTGCTGTAAAATCTTGATGAGCTTGACTACAAATTTACTATTGAAGTTGTATATCATTTCATGAATTATCAATACTTTGACAATTGCATGTAAAATGAGTTGTTTGCAATTAACAGTTTCAGCAACAGAATTAAGCTGTTTCTCAATTACGTTGTGATTTTTATGAGTTGACATTTCAATGTTTGTGCTTTTCAAAGTTATTGATTCAAATTAAGAAATTCTATCTTTCAAGAAATGTACTTCATTTAAATGCGTTTCTTGCACTGCTAAAATCATGATTTTCAGCAGCATACTTCTGACATACATTGCTGAACATGTACTTATGTTTTCACTGACATTGTGAACAGATATCTTCTCAACTTTGTTAATCACTTGTGTACAGTAAATTTCATCTTGCAATTTGTCTTTAACATGTTTCGCTGAATATCTTCGTTCACTGATACTGTGAATGAATGTTTTCTCAACATCATTAATCATTCATGTTCATCAATGAATTTCATCTTGCAGTCTGCTCTTGACATGTTTTGCTGAATATCTGTTCATACTTATACTGTGAACAAACGTCTTCTCAACATCATTAATCACTCATATACAGTATAATTCTCTGATCATTATGAATATAAAACTATTTAAGCTTTCTATTCTAGCTAGCTTTCGCTGCAGAATGAGCAGCAAATGATTTGCAAAAATGTTCTCATTCTTATAGTCAGATCATCTTGACAATGCATTAATTGAGTTTGTCTTTTCTGATTTATGTGCTATTTCAAAGTTACAAATCAACAATCTCATGATTCATCTGACTTGTTTTTTGTTTAACTTTTGAATGTTCATAAAACTTTTTAAATTATTATGATCAGTCAGAACTTTTACAGTATGATAATTGTCTTTCACATAGTATCATCAATGTTTAAACATCGCTACTATGATGAGAAGCTTCTGATCATATGTTTCATAGTTTCTTTTGATGTTTATCATCATTTTAAATCAGAATGCAATCAAATGTCACTGATCTTCATCATCTGACTGAGATAAAATACTTGCAACTACATAATTGAACATGTTAATCTCGATGTGTATATGTCGCTTTAAGTCAAAGTGTCTTAGTATAAACATTCTCATAAAGACGTTGCGAAGCTGATTAAAAGCTTGTTTCACTTTGCTTAATCATATAAATGAGTTCATTTTTACATCTTTTACACTATCTTTTAGCAATTCTGTTAAAGACTCTGCTATTTGAGAGTAGTGATGTATAAAACATCAATAGAAATTGACAAACTTCAGAAAAACTTTGTATTTCTTGATACATCTTCAATCTGAATCATGTTTTGATGATGTTTATTCTACTTAAATTCATTGAAACACTCTCTGTAAATATGACAAATTTTAGAAAGTTCACTTTAGTGATGAAGAATTCACACTTCTTCAAGCTAGCATATAGCTTGAACTTTCTTAGTTTCTTCAGAATCTGCTTTACATGATTTACATGATCAATCTTCTTTATGAAGAAGATTAAAATGTCATTCAGATAAACAACATAAAAGTCATTTAAAAGTTCTATCAAGATTTTATTAATATAAGTTTAAAAGATGACAGATGCATTAATTAAATCAAACAATATGATCATATATTTGAAGTGATTGTAATGAGTACAAAACATTGTTTTTCACTCATCTTTATGTTGAATTCTGAAATGATGATAAATGTTTTTCAGATTTAACTTAGTGAACTGCTTGACTTTACTGAGTTTGTCTAAAGTTTCACTAATTAAAGACAGTGAATGACGATTTTTGACAGTGATCTTATTCAAATTTCAATAGTTCATGCATAAATGAAAACTATCATTCTTTTTGAAAATAAATAGAATAAACACATCAGTTGAGCTGACGAAGTGCTTAATTCATTCTTTTGTTAAGACATCATCTAAATACTGTTTCAGAATCACTAACTCTGTGTTCAACAAATTATACAATGATTCATATAATGATTTTGCAGTGATTTCAATTGCATGATCATGATCTTCATGCAAAAGCAATTTGTCTGCACTTTCTGTTGAAAATACATCTTTGTACTCTTTTAATTCAACAACTAAAGTTTGCGTTTTAAACGCATTTATGATACAACTCATCACGTTATTCATTGCTTTCACTTAATGTTCAATGATTAACTCTTTAATGATGTTGATCATGATAAAAGCATACACAGTAAACTCATCTTGTAAAGCTTTTGCAAATACTTGTGCAAAGAACAACTCAAATGCATGTTCATTTACATTAAAACATCATGTTCTTATGATCATGTTTATTTGAATACACTTGAATTGCATACTTAACATACTTAGAATCAGAAAAGATTCTTTCTTGTCAATAGCATAAAAGATACTTATATCTTTTTTCTCTATGTTTCAGCTGTCTCTCAGTCAATAACACATCTTATAAACGTTATAATAATAAACATTCTGATCATTCATTTAAATAAATCTTGAAAGATCAACGTTCAACAATAACATATCTTACTTGATAATAAAATGTTGATTAATTACATTTATCTCAACATTGATATTCATGTAAATCTTTGTTTCTGTCTTCTGATCTTTCTGAATTACATGCTTTTTATATATAAGAATCTTTACAAAAAGAACTTTTTATTTTTCTCTTAATGATTTAAAGCATTTGTTGAAAGCTTGTCTTTTCTTGAAATCTTGAGATGATTCATATGCAACATCAAATCAATGAATACTCAATTTACATCAAATTCTTTTGATTTATTCTTGATCTTTTCATCTTTACAATCAGTAAAGTAATGATTCTTTCAATTGCATATGTAACACGTTATGTTGAACAAATTCTTGCTATAACATGACGAAGCATATGAGTTTATCTTCAATAAAGAGTTAAGTTTAGTTGATCAATGAGATTTTTTTCACTTTAAATGAGTCTTCTTGTTGACTTTATCTTAATTATGCAAGTTTTCGTCTTGAGATCATTTCGATAACAAGATGTATTCTTTTCGCAAATTTGTTTTCAGTCAAGCAACAAGATTGATTAACACATCTTGTATGATAAAAATCGACTGCACATTAGTAATGATCACATGCAGCTCAGATCTCAACTTGATGAATAAATGAGTTCATTTATGCTCATTATTATACAATGAAAGTTGATGTTTCAGAATGCTCAAATGAGTTGCAAACGTTCATATCATCTGATCTGAACGTTGCAATGCATTCGTGTACTGCTGAGTCACGTCTATGCTTCAATTCATCAAATCTTCAATTAAATTAAGAAGAAAGTTGATAAAATTAAATTATGTTTGCTGAGTTGCAAATATAGTTTCTTCATGATTGAATCAAAGCTTCTTTAATTCACTTTTAAGATAAATCATGCAGTACAAAATCTTTTTCTTATCACTTTCAAAATGTTAAGAAGTATTTCAAAACAAGATTTTAATATCGCGAATTCACTTTCTATGCTCTTTTATGATTTTGTCATAATACTTCTTCAAGAGCATTGAGAGGCTTTGCTTTTGCAAAATGACTTCATGATGATTTCATTTCATCGTCATCGACACTATGAAAACAACGATGCGTAGATCATTCAAGTTCTCAATAAAAGCTTAAATGAAAGTTGAATGACTTTTCTTCATCATTTTAATGACTTGCAAAGTTTCAATCTTTGATTGAATAACTACTAACTTCTGTTTCTTTCATAGTTTATCACATTGAAGCATTGCATGAGTCAGCTATTCATTAATATCAAGAGAGAATTTATCTTTTGCTTCTTCACTTTCTAATTTCATTATATAATGTTCATTTTCTGATATGATGTCTTGCAAGATTGAAACATCATTGTTTCAACTTTGTTGCAATTGCGTTACTGTTGTCATGCTTGAATATCAAATCATCACTTTTAAAAAGAGTTTAAAATAATTAAAACTGTAATAATTAAGTTTACTAAATGTTATGAACATGCCTGAATCGATCAGAGTTCAGATTTAACTCTAATCAATTTGATTAAAGCAAGTCATGATGCTATGTCTAGTTTGAACCTAGCGCATTTCTTCGAGTCATTCTCAGCACTTCTTCTCGTTGTTCAGCACTTTCTTCATTCATTTCTTTCATCATTCTTTTAGACAAACACATCTGATCTATTACATCACATCTGTATCGAGTCTAGCGCAGCCTCAAGCC
>JAABUS010002503.1_pt1 | contig 34420 bp, 36 predicted proteins | sample 5560161 | NCBI WGS metagenome assembly JAABUS01 (sample SAMN10711885, study PRJNA513376) | rock metagenome | isolation source: Antarctica rocks | place: Antarctica: Victoria Land, Trio Nunatak nord | collected 2016-01-04 | reverse complement strand
CCTGATTGTATAAAGATAGCTTCACAACCAAAGTAATCTAACTATTCTCGAAAATAATTAGCCTACTTTTTGTCCACTTGAAACAAACGTCTGAAAATTAGCCTACTTTTTGTCTATTAAACCAAAATAGGTTATAAAAGAAGCATCACGCTTTTGCTGATAAATTTTCTCGTTCATAACACAATAATTGCTGATATTTAGTTCAAAAATCTCAGCATGAACAAAAACCGAATTCTTTGCCTGGCAGTCCTAGCGTTCTTCGCTTCCTGCAAGCAAAAAGGGCAAAAGCAATTGTCTTTTCTCGATCCGAGTGCCCGCGATACTACTGTGCGGCCGCAGGACAATTTTTTTATGTATGCCAACGGAACCTGGTTTAAAAAAACGGTTATTCCGGCATCCGAATCCGGCTGGGGTTCTTTTTATACTTTGGGCGATGAAAATCAACAGAAACTAAAAAAACTGCTGGAAAATGTATCTGCCAAAGAACATGCCCAAGGTTCGCTCGAACAAAAAGTAGGCGATTTATACGCCGCCGGAATGGATACCGCAGCGATAGAAAAAGCTGGTTCTGCACCCATTCAGCCGATGCTGGCTAAACTGGCTGCCATAAAAGATTATAAAGCCTTACTAAATTTTGTGACCACGGATTATAAAAACGGCGCGGGTTATTTATTTGATTTGGGCGTAAATCCGGATGATAAAAACAGCAGTAAAAATATGCCCAATTTTTACCAGAGCGGTTTGGGGTTGCCCGAAAAGGATTATTATTTCCGGAACGATACGGCTTCCAAAAAAATCCGTGATGCCTACGTTGTTTACATGGGTAAAATGCTGCAGCTGACCGGCTCTGACGCGGCGTCAGCAAAAAAACAAGCCGGGGAAATTTTGGCCTTGGAAACTACGATTGCCAAAGCACACCGCACGCCGGTAGAACTTCGGGACCCGAATAAAAACTATAATAAATACACCGTAAAGCAGCTGCAAACCATGATGCCGGATTTGGGCTGGACAACCATCCTGAATAATATGGAGCTTAAAACGGACACGGTTTTAGTGAGCCAGCCAGGCTATTATCAGGCGTTGGATCAGCTGATTAAATCGCAGCCGCTGGAAGTTTGGAAAGATAAAATCCGCTTTGCTATTGCCGATCATTATGGCCGCTATTTAAGTTCGGCTTTCCGCAAGGCACGCTTTGATTTTTACGGAAGGGTTTTAAGCGGAAGCAAACAGCAGCAGCCGCGTTGGAAAACGGTTTCGCGCCAGGTGGATAATGGTTTGGGCGAACTGTTGGGACAACTATTTGTGAAAGATTATTTTAAACCGAAGGACAAGGAACGGATGCAGGAACTGGTGAACAACCTGCAAACAGTTTATCGTTTGCGGATTGAAAAACTGGATTGGATGAGTCCGGCAACTAAAGAAAAAGCTTTGGCTAAACTGGCGGCTTTCACCAAAAAAATCGGTTATCCAGATCATTGGAAAAAGTATGACGATGTAATTATCCTCCGCAATAATTATTTTGCAAGTGCCGTAAGTACCGAAAAACATGCTTATAAAGAAGCAATTGATAAATTAGGCAAACCTGTTGACCGTACCATCTGGGGAATGACGCCGCCAACCGTAAATGCGTATTACAATCCGGGTTTTAATGAAATTGTGTTTCCGGCAGGTATTTTACAGCCTCCTTTTTTCTTTGCGGATGCGGATGATGCCGTTAATTATGGTTCGATTGGAGCGGTGATCGGCCATGAAATGACGCATGGTTTTGACGATCAGGGCAGGCAATACGATAAAGTTGGAAACCTGAAAGACTGGTGGACGAAGGAAGATGCGGCCAAATTCAGCAAAAAAGTACAGGTGATGATCAATGAATATAATGGCTATACTTTGTTAAATAACCTGCATGTAAACGGGCAATTAACGCAGGGTGAAAACCTGGCCGATATTGGCGGCTTGGCTATTGCTTATCAGGCTTTTAAAAGAACGAAACAAGGCATGGATACGGTTAAAATTGATGGCTTAACACCAGATCAAAGGTTCTTTTTGGCGTTTGCCCAGGTTTGGAAACTTAAAGACCGTGATGAAAATATGCGCACACGTATTACAACTGACCCGCACTCGCCGGAAATGTTCCGTACGAATGGCCCGCTTTCCAACATGCCTGCTTTTTACAAAGCGTTCAACGTAAAACCCGGAGACAAAATGTACCGGCCGGATAGTTTGCAGGTAAAAGTTTGGTAAGGATTTTTAGGTGGTAAAAGAAGCATGGCTGCCGGAGATTTTCCGGCAGCCATTTGTTTGTTGGATACTTTGATGAAAAACTATCGATAAAAACAGCATCACGTTTTTTTATTTTCCGTATTCAGCAAGTTCGTACCCATCATTTCCTGAATAGTAGGTTTCTTAGAGCCTGTTTAAATTTATACAAGAAAGAATGCAAATGCTTCTTTTACCTTATAAAAATTGGTGTTTGCATCAATTTAAACAAACCAAAACCAAATACTTACCATTTTTTAGGTGATAAAAGAAGCATATAAAATTTAAATAGGCTTTTAGTCTTGATAGAATTATGCAGAATGACTACATTTCCTTTATCGTTTAAAAAAGGCTTTAAGGAATAAGCTGAAAGTAATTATCAACACAAAACCAAGAAAAATATATACAATTTAGTTAGGATTTTAAGGTTTCACAAACGTATAAAAGCACCAACCATAAACTTGGTTTATTTTTTGCTGATGGAGAATCACTTAACCCTTTAAACAAAAAAATATGAAAAGAACTTTTGGCGGACTTCTAACCGTGTTGGGCATTATCGGAATTATTTATGGAGCTTACAGTTTTATACAGCATACAGGCGATAACCGATCTGTTTGGGCCGCTGCAATCATTGGAATTATCTTTTTCTTTAGCGGGATTAGTTTGGTACGGACCACGAAAGATGTATGATAAAAAAAGCCTTGCAGATCACTGCAAGGCTTTTTTTATCAGTTGCCTGATGCCAGCTGGGCGAGCAACCGGCCACCATTATAATAATATCTTGTCCAGTACGGATCAGCTAAGTTACTGATCATCACGCCTTTACTGGAGGAAGCGTGGGCAAACCGGCCATCACCAATATAAACACCAACATGTGTAATAGAGCGGCTATGTATTTTAAAGAAAACCAGGTCACCTTCTTTTAATTCTTCTTTTCCAACCGGATTTACCATGCTGAAAATGTTGCGGCTGTTGTTCCCAATAACAGTATTGAATACATTATTATACAGTTCAAAAGCAAATTTAGAACAGTCGATGCCGTTTTTATTGTCTCCGCCCAGATGATAAGGTGTTCCGATCCAGTCATAAACGAATTGGAACAGCTTTACATTGGAAGTTGCAGACAAAGCGACGCCCATAATCTGAGAAAAATAACCTTTACTCAAATTATCATCGTTATCATCATCATTATTTTTTTCTGTGGCTTGGTTTGGAACGACTTTTGTTAATTGAGCATTAACAGTAACTGTTGTGATTGCTAAAAGTATAACAGTTATTAATTTCTTCATTTAATTAATTTTATTGAGTATTCAATGAGTTAATTTAATTCCTGATTTCATTCTTTTATCAAGAATTCAAATCTATCTGCTTTTTCTCATTAAAAAAAACCAAATTGATAATTTTTTTCAATTTATTGTTCTTCTATAACGTAAACAAACTGTTTCGGGTTTCGCTTTTTTAGCAGGATATAATTAGATTTGCTGTTCTTAAAACAAAGAATATAGTTCATGAGCTCAGTTGCTATTACAAAAGACACGTATTTAATGTGGTACGAATCCATGCTATTAATGCGCAAGTTTGAAGAGAAGACAGGACAGTTGTACGGACAACAGAAAATCCGTGGTTTTTGCCATTTATATATCGGTCAGGAAGCAGTTTTGGCCGGTGCCATGTCTGTAATAAAAAAAGGCGACAGCATGATTACCACCTATCGGGACCATGCACATGCCCTGGCATTGGGCACTTCCCCAAATGCAATCATGGCAGAAATGTATGGCAAAGCAACCGGTTGTTCTAAAGGAAAAGGCGGTTCGATGCACCTTTTTGATAAAGCAAATTTTTTTTACGGCGGTCATGCTATTGTTGGCGGGCAAATCCCCTTGGGCGCAGGTATCGCTTTTGCAAGCAAATATAGAGGTGAAGATTTTGTAAACCTTTGTTATATGGGCGATGGTGCCGTTCGTCAGGGTGCTTTAAATGAGACTTTTAACATGGCGATGCTGTGGAAACTGCCAGTGGTTTTTATCTGCGAAAACAATGGTTACGCCATGGGGACTTCGGTAGCAAGAACTACCAACATGACGGATATTTACAAAATGGGTTTGGCTTACGATATGCCTTCTGCACCAGTAGATGGTATGGACCCGGTTGCAGTACACAACGCCATGGATGAAGCTATCCAACGTGCACGCAATGGTGAAGGCCCAACTTTCCTGGAAATGCGGACTTATCGTTATAAAGGACACTCGATGTCTGATCCGCAGAAATACCGCACCAAAGATGAAGTGGAAAGCTATAAAGCAAAAGACCCGATTGAAGTAGTTAAACAGGCTATTTTGAAAGAGAATTATGCTGATGAGGCCTGGATCGAAAGCATTGAAGCAAAAGTTAAAGGTATAGTTGATGAAGCGGTGAAATTTGCAGAAGAATCTCCGTACCCGGAGGCATCAGAGCTTTATACCGATGTGTATGTGCAGAAGGATTATCCTTACATTATGGACTAATTTTTAGGCGATAAAAGAAGCATCACTCCTAATTAATATAAAAATTTCCAATTATTAGATATGGCCGAAGTAGTAAAAATGCCAAAAATGAGCGATACCATGACTGAAGGGGTATTGGCAAAATGGCATAAAAAGGTTGGTGATAAAATAAAGTCCGGTGATTTGCTGGCGGAAGTGGAAACCGACAAAGCCACAATGGATTTAGAATCTTATCAGGACGGAACCATCCTTTACATTGGTGCAGAAGAAGGCAAAGCGATAGCTATTGATGCCGTAATTGCTGTAATCGGTAAAGAAGGCGAAGACTATAATACTGCTTTAGGTGCAGAAAGTGCTGCCCCTCAACCTGAAACTAAAACTGAAGAAGCTCTTAAAGGAGAGAAACCAACCGTTGCGCCTGCTGCAAAAGTTGATCTTTCCAGCATTCCGGCAACAGTAATCCGTATGCCATTGCTAAGCGATACGATGACAGAAGGAACCATTGAAAAATGGAATTTTAAAGTGGGCGATAAAGTAAAAGCCGATGATTCGCTGGCGGATGTAGCTACTGACAAAGCAACGATGGAAGTAGTTGGTTACGAAGAAGGTACATTATTATACATTGGTGTAAAAGAAGGTGAAGCAGCTGCTGTAAATGGTATTATTGCGATTGTGGGCAAAGAAGGAACAGACATCACACCTTTATTGCAAGACGGCGGAACTGCACCATCCGCAGAAAATAAAACGGCAGAAACAGAAAATATAGCGGTAAAAGAAGTACCGGCAGAAACAGCTACTCTGGCCGATGACAGTCGCGTAAAAGCATCACCACTTGCCCGAAAAATCGCCAAAGATAAAGGCATTAATCTAACAGAAGTTAAAGGAAGTGCAGAAGGCGGACGGATCGTAAAAAAAGATATTGAAGCTTTTAAACCAGGCGCAAAACCTGCAGGTGCAACTGCCACACCGGAATCGGCAGAAATTCCTTCGGTAAAAGAAGCACAGGAAGCGATTGCAACCAGTGCAGTAGCGAAGGAAGGCATGGCGAAAGCACAGGGCACAATCACACTTTCTCCATACATTGGCGAAGAGAAATTTACTGAAAAGCCGGTTACGCAGATGCGAAAAGTGATTGCGAAACGTCTGGCCGAAAGCTTGTTTACCGCACCGCATTTCTTTGTGACTGTTTCTATTGATATGGACGCCGCGATGATTGCGCGCACTAAAATGAACGAGGTTTCCCCTATCAAAATATCATTTAATGATTTGGTGGTGAAGGCTTGTGCGAGTGCTTTGAAGCAACATCCGGCTATTAATTCTTCCTGGTTGGGCGATAAAATCCGCTATAACGAGCATGTAAATATTGGCATTGCGGTAGCGGTTGATGAAGGTTTATTGGTTCCGGTTGTTCGTTTTGCGGATGGTAAATCACTGAGCCGTATTTCTGCCGAAGTAAAAGATTTTGCTAAGAAAGCAAAAGACAAAAAACTGCAGCCATCAGATTGGGAAGGTTCAACTTTTACCATTTCTAACCTGGGCATGTTTGGCGTGGATGACTTTACAGCGATCATCAATCCACCGGATTCCTGTATTCTGGCCGTTGCCGGTATCCAGCAAGTTCCAGTTGTGAAAAATGGAGCTGTTGTATCGGGAAACGTAATGAAAGTAACGTTAAGTGCCGATCATCGTGTGGTAGATGGTGCCACTGCTGCTGCATTTTTAAATACGGTTAAATCATTGTTGGAAGAACCGGTTAGATTGCTGATCTAAACCTGATACTTCTTTTATCGATATAAAAATCCCGAAGAAAATTCTTTCGGGATTTTTTGTTTTTAAGTAATTGTATCTCTCCGCAGAAACCTTAAATTTAAAAATATGAAAAAAGCACTTTTACTTCTACTGATTTTGCCTTTGTTATGTGCAAGCTGTAAGAATTCAAAAACAGCAACCAGTACTGGCAGCAATAAAGATTTGGCGCAACTTTTTAATAATTATTATGAAGACCGCCTGAAATTGTTTCCGCTGGAAGCTACTTCCATTGGCGATAACCGCTACAATGACCAATTGCCAAATGACGGCTCAACACAATTTTTAAAACAGGAGCATGATTTTTATGCCGGTTATCTAAATAAGTTAAAACAATTTAAGCGGGAAGATTTGAATCAGGAGGATCAGCTTTCGTACGATATTTTTACTTACGAAGCACAAACAGCCCTGGAAGCACTTAACTATCACTTTGAATACATGCCTTTTAACCAATTCTATGCCTTGCCGATTACGCTTGGCCAATTTGGTTCGGGCAGCGGCGCACAACCTTTTAAAACGGTTAAAGATTATAATGACTGGCTAAAACGCTTGTCTGCTTTTTCAGTTTGGGCCGATACTGCAAAAGCCAACTTTGATAAAGGCATCAAAGCAGGAATTGTAATGCCAAAAGCATTGGTGGTTAAAATGATCCCGCAAATGCGTGCCATGGAAGTTGCCGATCCAACAAAAAGCTTGTTTTACGGCCCGATTAATAATTTCCCAAAATCATTTTCAGATACCGAAAAAAGCAGGCTAAAAGGCGCCTATCAAAAAGCTATTTTACAAGTTGTTGTGCCAACCTATAAAAAATTAGGAGATTATTTACAGAACGATTATTTGCCGCATACACGCAGCACTTCCGGTTACAGTGCCATGCCCGGCGGTTTGGCGATGTATACTTATCTGGTAAAACAGCAAACTACAACTAACAAAACGCCGGAAGAAATCTATCAGTTGGGTTTGAGCGAAGTAAAACGCATCCGCAACAAAATGGACAGCATCAAAAACAGCGTTGGTTTTAAAGGTGATTTGAAAGCATTTTTCGAGTACATGAACAACGATCCGAAATTTATGCCTTACAAAACGCCGCAACAGGTTTTGGCTGCTTTTGATCAAATCCATAAACGCATGGAACCAAACCTGAAAAAGATGTTTAACCATGTGCCGAAAACACCTTTTGAAATCCGGCAAACGGAAGCTTTTCGGGCGGCTTCGGCCAGTGCTGAGTATAATCAGGGTTCTGCGGATGGCAGTCGGCCAGGTATTTTTTATGTGCCGATTTTGGATGCGACCAAGTTTAACACCACTTCCGGTATGGAATCATTGTTTTTACATGAAGCAATTCCGGGGCATCATTATCAGATTTCTTTAACGCAGGAAAATACTTCACTGCCCAAATTTCGCCGTTTTGGAGGCGATAATGCTTATGTAGAAGGATGGGCTTTATACTGCGAATCTTTGGGGAAAGAACTGGGTTTGTACACCGATCCGTACCAACATATGGGTGCTTTGGGCGATGAAATGCACCGTGCCATTCGTTTGGTGGTTGATGTGGCAATCCATACCAAAGGAATGACGCGCGAACAGGCCATAAAATACATGATGGACAACGAAGCCATCAGCGAACAAGGCGCAACAGCAGAAATTGAACGTTATATGGGTATTCCCGGTCAGGCTTTAGGCTATAAAATCGGTGCGTTGAAAATCCGGGAATTGCGCAGCAGATATGAAAAACAAATGGGCACTAAATTTAACCTGGCTGAATTTCATGATCAGGTTTTGAAAGATGGCTCCATGCCGCTGGCTGTTTTTGAAAAGAAGATGGATGCCTGGGCAGCAACTCAAAAATAATGGCATAAAAGAAGCATTGGCCAACACTCGTTATAATTTTAAAAAATACCTATATTTGTATCAACAGTACCCGTTTTGCATACCATAAGAACTGCAAACGGGTCATTTTTTTTATAGCTATGGCAAATAAAACCCCTTACACCATAGCTGATCAAATAGCATTGCTCAAGGAACGTGGTATGATTTTTCGTAACGAAACTGAAGCATTTCGTTTTTTACGAAACATCAGTTATTACCGTTTAAAGGGTTATTGGTGGGAGATGCAAGAGGATTATGTTTTGCATAAATTTAAGCCAAATACTTACTTCGAAGATATTGCTAATCATTACGATTTCGACCGCCGTTTACGACTAATATTGTTTGATGCGATAGAACATATAGAAATTGCGTTGCGGACGAAAATAATATATCATTTGTCCATTACTTATGGTGCTATATGGTATAAAAATATTTCTTTGTTTGATAACACAATTACTAACAACACCGCTATTACAGTACATCAGAATATAATAACCGAACTCCAAAAAGAGTTTAACAGAAGTCAAGAGATTTTTATAAAAGACCAACGAACCCGCTTTCCTAATCAAGACCCTGATGCCTGGAAAATTTTAGAAGTGGCATCTATGGGCACACTTTCAAAATTATATAAAAGCCTGAAACACCAACTACCTGAAAAGGCAATTATAGCGAAAGAAATGGGTTTAAATCTACATACAAAATTATCCAGTTGGTTAGAAGCCATTACTTACGCAAGAAACATTATCGCCCATCATTCGAGACCGTGGGGTAGGACCATGGTAAAACGGCCAATAGAAAAAATCAATAACCCAATTGGCCTTTGGTTTAATAATGCTTTATTGCCCGTTCAAACTAAAAAACCTTTTTTGATTATTTCCTGTATGCTTTACCTCTGTAATCAAATTTCGCCCAGTCACCAAATCAAAACTAAAGTTATAGAGCTATTTAACAGTAACCCATCAATCCCTATTTATAAGCTTGGTTTTTTAGATGACTGGAATAACGAACCTATCTGGAACCAGTTAAGTTAGTTTAAAACCAGATGCTTCTTTTATCGACCTAAAATCGACCTACTTTTTAGTTTTATCAGCATAACTGAAAACCTTTTGCAGCAAAGCCGTGGTTCGGGCAGAAGGCAGGTTTTGGCGGATTTGTAATTCCTGCTGCGCAATTTCTACAAATAAACCGCTGATTGCTTTTTGGGTAACGTAATTTTCAATATCCGGATCAACCTTACTTGATGTAAACGGAACTTTATTGTAAGCCGAAGCTGCCTGACTATAATATTGCGTGGCACCAACTTTATCCAAACTATTGTGCACAACCGGACGAAATTTATTCGCTAACGAATCTGTAGTCGTCCGTTTAAAATATTGTGTAGCCGCATCACTCGAACCCAACAAAATATTGGTTGCATCTTTTACGCTCATTTGCTTCAAAGCCGAAATGAAAATCGGTTTAGCTTCTTTGGCGGCATCTTCTGCAGCTCGGTTTAGGGAAAGAACCACGTTATCGCACAGCTTATTCAATCCTAATTTCCGCAAAGTAGCTTCTGCTTTTTGTGCCTGCGGAGGAAACAAAATCTTGACAGCAGCATTCCCAAAAAAACCGTTTACAGCCGAAAGCTGATCGCTGCTTTTGATGATCCCTTGCTGCAATGCTTCTTTTATGCCCGAAGAAATGTCCTGATCTGAAGGCGTGCCAGTTGTACTGGTTTTTGTTACTTTTGATAAAAGCTTATTCAGGATTTGACTTTGCGCCCGTTCAGGATTTCCTCCCAAAAATAGTATGGTAAAAACAGCACTGTATAAAAAGATGATAGGTTGCTTCATTTGATAATTTATTTTTGAAAAGATAACGATTTTCGGCTTGGAGATGTGACGGATTTTTAGCACTAAAGTTCATTAGAATTCCTAATGTATAATTTAGCACAAATATTTCATAGAAGCACTAAACCTGTCATATTGCCAAGCCAATGTTAGCGGTTCGTTGTTTTTTGTTTAAGTTATCTACGGTAATTATTCTATGAGTGTAGGAATTAATTGTTATTTTAATATTTTTTTCGTCATTAGATATATAAATATTTTTTCCTGTTTTTTGAAATTGTGTTTCTTTAGTGTCTTCGATAATTTCAAAAATCATTTTTTCGATTTCATCTTTTGAGAGCTGTTTATTCAGTTTCTTATTAATCCTTCCATAAACGAGGTCCGTATAGCAAATTTTATTTAAGATTTCTGTTTTATAGTTATTCATACTTGCTTTATCACTATCAATCATTTGTCTTCAGTGGTAAATATATGTCGATTTCAGAAGTTGGTTTGTCCTATCGAAATCAATAATCAAACTTTTAAAAGTGAATAAAATCGGTCTTTGTATGGTCTTCAATTGTCAGATTTGATGTATTTAAAATGATTTTATAATTTTCAAAGAATGTTTGTTTAATATTTTCCATTCTGCCTCTGTGGTGAAAAAACAATCTCAGCCTGAAAACAAAGATTAAAACAGCTTAATAATAGAAAAGACAGCAGCAGCAACCAGCGCAGAAACCGGAATGGTTAACACCCAGGCCCAAATCAAATTAATCGTTACACCCCAGCGCACTGCAGAAACACGCTTGGTCAGCCCCACACCAATAATAGAACCCGTGATGGTATGCGTGGTAGAAACCGGGATACCAAAATGTTCAGTTGCAAAAAGCGTGATCGCACCGGCCGTTTCGGCACTCACACCTTCCAGCGGCGTTACTTTGGTAATTTTGGTGCCCATGGTTTTTACAATTTTCCATCCGCCAGACATTGTTCCTGCTGCAATAGCAGTATAACAGGCAAACGGAATCCACTCCGGCATAGTTGCTCCGTTATTAATTACTTTTGAAGCAACCAGTGCTACGTAAATTATACCCATCACTTTTTGGGCATCGTTGCCGCCATGCGCAAAACTCAAAGCACCGGAGGAAACCAGCTGCAATCGTTTAAACCAAACTTCGGCAACAGACGGGCGGGCATTTCTGCAAATATTCATGATCAGGATATTGATTGCCATCCCGATAATCATCCCGATAATCGGTGCCAGAAAAATAAAAATTACAATCTTGATGATCGGATCATAATTGACGGCCGAAAAAGGATTTACGTGCATAAAAGCAGCATTCGTCATCCCGGCACCGGCAAATCCGCCAATCAGCGTGTGCGACGAACTGGACGGAATGCCAAACCACCAGGTAACCAAATTCCAGGTGATTGCGGCTAATAATCCGGCCAAAATTACGTGCATTGTGATAAAATTTTCAAAAACTGTTTTGGCGATGGTGTTGGCTACTTTATGGTCCTTAATCAAAAAATAAGCAATAAAATTGAACGAAGCTGCCCATAAAACAGCTTGAAAAGGCGTTAAAACTTTGGTAGAAACAATGGTGGCGATAGAGTTTGCCGCATCATGGAAACCGTTTATAAAATCGAATATCAAGGCTAAAATAACAACAACAACAAGCAGGGTAGATATCATTGTTTATGCGTTTTTTACGATGATCGATTCCATTACATTTGCTGCATCTTCGCAGCGGTCGGTTGCGGTTTCCAATGCTGCCAGGATTTCTTTGTATTTGATGAGCCGGATCGGGTCTTTTTCATACAAAAACAAATCGGCAACGGCCCGGTCGAAAACGTAATCTGCCTGGTTTTCAATGCTGTTGATGCGGATACAGGATTCGGCAATGTTGCGCACGTTTTTCAAATCTTTTAATTCTACAACGGCTTTTTGCAGATCAATGCTGCCTTGCAAAATCAATTCAGACAGTTTCCGGATCGGTTCCGTCATCTCTGTAATCTGGTACAAGCTCATGCGGTTGGCCGAACCTTGTATCAAATCCGCCACATCATCAATGGCTGTAGCGAGCGAATGAATATCTTCCCGGTCAAACGGCGTAATAAAATTTTTGCCCAGTTCTAAATAAATCTGGTGCGTAATATCGTCTCCAACATTTTCCAGTTTATCAATCTGCTGATATATAGTTTCCCTATGCGCCATCTCTTCAGCATTTACAGCTTCCGTCAGTAAAATGGCCATCTCAACCACATTTGCTGCGGCCTGTTCAAATAGCGGAAAAAAGATTTTTTTGTCTTTGGGGACAAAATATTGAAAAATACTGTTTAACGACATAGGATTGGATTACAGCCAAAAGTAAAGAAAGCGATGTTAAGTTAATGTTAAATTGAATAAGGCAAGCCCGGAAATGCTTGTTGCTTCGCTTTTTCTAAAGTAAAACCAAAAGTAGAACCAATACCAACGGTGCTCCTCACGTTGATGCTTTGCTGATGTGCTTCCACAATATGTTTTACAATGGACAAGCCCAAACCAGAACCTGCAATCTGCCGCGAACGGCTGCTATCAGTGCGATAAAAACGCTCGAACAAGCGTGGCAGGTTTTTTTCATCAATGCCGGCACCGTTGTCCGTTACTTCAACCAAAACCTGTTCGTGCAGTGTAAACACGCTCACAAAAGTAGTCCCATTCGGTTTTCCGTACTTAAAAGCATTGTCAATCAGGTTCACCAGCACTTGCCTGATCCTTTCCCGGTCGGCATTTACGTACATGGCTTCGTTGTATTTTTCTTTAAAAACGAGCTGAATTTTATATTTTTCAGATTTTATTTCTTCCGATTCAAATACTTCTTTTATCAGCTCATTTATCTTGAATTTGGTGTAATTGATGGGCAGCTCGCCGGATTCTAATTTGGAAATCTCGTCCAGGTCGTTGATCAAATAACTCATCCGGTCAACATTATTGGAGGCTTTTTTTAGAAATTTAAGCGTCTGTTCCGGGTCGTCCAAACCGTCTTCGTCCAGCAGCGCATCCAGATAACCCTGAATGGCAAAAAGCGGCGTTTTAAATTCATGGGATAAATTGCCCAGAAATTCCCGCCGGAAATGCTCCTGCTTTTTCAATTCATCGATCTCCAGTTTCTTTTCCCGCGCCCATTCTTGTACTTCTTCTTCCACATCATGTATCGGATCAGAACCCATGTTTTCGCCCAAAGCATCACGCAGATCTCTGCCCAGTTTCAGGTTATTGATCAGTTTATAAATGAGTTTTATTTTAGAATAAACATACTTTTCGATCAAATAATAAAACACAATAAAACTGGTGATCAACGAGATAGAGAATATCTGCAAGACATCATACCAGTTCCGGCTAAAATAAAAATTAGTAATGCCGAGCGTTACCGCAACAGCAAAAGCATTGATGAAAACCAGTACATTGAGCTTCATAAATCAAATTTAGTTTTTGTACAGGATAATTTGCCAGCGAAATGCCCACATCCACTTAATTGTATAATTTTCAATGCCTGCTTTTTGCAACAAAAATTTCAGTTCTTTCCGCTTGAACCCTTTTAAAACGGAAAGCGGCCCGTCATTTTGTGCCAAACGCGAATTAGTCAAAAGTTTTGTTATCAGTTTGATGGTATAATAAGGCAGCCAGTGCCGGTGCAAATCATCAATAATAACAGCGTGGCGGCTGCAATCCATCATCTTTCGGACCAGCGAAATCCATTCATCGTCGGCAAAATGATGGGTAAAAAGTGTACTTAAAACGATATCGAATTTCAGTTCTGAAACCTGTTCCGATAAAACATCCGCCAGAATAAAGCTAATATTCGGTTCTGAATTTTTGCGGTTTGCAAAATTAACAGCTGCCGGCGTAGCGTCGATCCCAATGAAATCCAGGTTTAAGTTTTTCCATTTTTGGGCAACGGCGCGCAGCACATCGCCGCTGCCGCAACCCCAATCGCTGATATGAAAACTGTTTTGGACCGATACTTCTTTTAGGGCAGAAAAAACCACCTGATAACCGCCCAGATACTTATTCACCATTTCCAGTCCGCCCAGCAGCGGATCAATTTCTGCGGAAGCCAAACCAAAATCGTCCATAATTTCGGGTTCGGTGGCGCGCTTGCTAAAATCTGGCATCAGCAATAAATTTAAAATGGTTGTCCATGGGTTTTGCTGATCAAAAAATCAGCAACTTTTGGCAAGCGGTTCAAGGTTTTTATGGTGAGGTTGGTCGCCGCATTTCGGCCAAAAAGTTTCTGCATTTGCCTGCCCGTCCACAGGCGTGCAGCAAATTTCCGGTCCCATTCCTTAGTGTAAGCTTGTTCCAAGATGCTTCTTTTATCGGGTGAAAATTGGTGTGGCTGATAATGCTGCACGATCTTTTCCGACAAAATTTTGGCAGAATGAATGGCCATCGTCATGCCATTTCCACACAGCGGCGCAATCATGCCGGCCGTGTCGCCGCTCATCAAAATATGCTGTTCAACAGGTTGCTTTTTCTCGAATGAAATCTCGTTGATCACTTCCGGTTTATCCAGTAAAAACTCGGCTTCATCAAAAATTTTGTTTAAAAAAGGGTTTCTGCGGATCACGTTTTTCTCCAGTTCGGGCAGCGTTCCGTACTTCCGCAAATCATCCCGGTGCGCCAGATAACACATGCACCATCGGTTGCCGTCCACTTTGCTCACGCCGCAATAACCGTCTTTATAGTTATTGAGTTGGATCAAATCATTCGGCAAATCAGCTTTAATATGAAATTTTACGGCCAGAAACGGGCTTCTTTTATAGAAAAAATCCCGGTCCATCTTTTGGTCTAAGTTAGAGCGTTTTCCAAAAGATCCGATCACCAGCGGCGTTTCTAATTCTGTTCCATTTGCCAAAACTTTGAAATGATTTTGCTGAAAACTCACCTCTTCCACCTTTGTGTTCAGCATAAAACTGACACCTTCCGCCAAAGCTTTTTTGTATAAATAATGATCGAAAGTGTATCGGCTCAAACCAAAACCGCCCAAATCCAGCTTTTGCGAGAATTTTACGCCCGAAACCGCTGTAACTTCTAATCGATCAATTCGCGAAACGTTCAGTTCCTCCAAATCAATATCCAAATTTTTTAAAAACGGAATAGTTTCGTTGGAAATATATTCGCCGCAAACCCGATGAAAAGGATAAGATTTCCGTTCAATCAGCCGCACTTTGTAGCCGGCGCGGTTCAGCAAAATCGCGTTGAACAAGCCCGCTAAACCGCCGCCGATGATAATTATATCATTCATGCAGTTGCTTTTGCATCACCAGAGATTCTACTGTTAAACCCGGCCCAAAGGCAAAACCCAGGATATTCTGGCTTGCTTGTTCTGCTTTTTCATCTAAAATTTTTTGCAGCACAAACAAAATAGTAGCGGAAGACATGTTGCCATATTCTGCCAAAACCTGGTGCGCCATACTGTTTTTACAGGCACAAATTCCGAGTCCGGCCTCCGCGGCATCCAGTATTTTTTTTCCGCCGGGATGAATGGCAAACCGGTCAATATCCTCCAAAACCAAACCTGCTTTTTGCAAAACCTGATCAGCCAGCGGACGGATGTGTTTTTGAATCTGCTTAGAAACTTTGGAAGTAAGGATCATCTCATATCCAAAATTGCCGATCTGCCAGTTCATTTCGTCTTTTGCTTCGTAAATATATTCAGCATAAAAACTTTTCAGGTTGAGATACGGTTTTGTCAGGCTTCTTTTATCCGTGTTTTCTACGATTACCGCCGCTGCACCATCCGAAAAAAGCGAGTTGGCAATCCAGTTTTCCAGCGTATTTTCCTTTTGAAAATGCAGTGTGCACAACTCCACAGAAACAATTAAAACTTTGGCTTCCGGGTTGGCACGGCAAATTGTATCGGCAACTTTTAGCGCGTTGATGCTGCCGTAACAACCCATAAAATTGATGCAGGTGCGCTCGGCATGTCTGTTTAAACCCAGGTTTTCAATCAAATCAATATCAATTCCGGGCGCGTACATGCCGGTGCAGCTCACGGTAATCAAGTGCGAAATTTTGCCTGTAAAAGAAGCATCAAACGCCGCCAGACAATTTTGCGCTGCCTGCATTGCAATCTTGATCGCTTCCTGGCGGTAAAACCCCATCCGCTTTTTGGTATCCGGAAAAGGTTCCAGCAGATCATTTTGCGGGAAAAACTGGTTCCCGGCAAAATCATCCAAACCAAAATCAGGAATGGCAGAATAGCGGTGGTTTATGGCACTGTTATCGTAAATCTTTTTAAGCCGGGCAGCATCGGTTTTATCAAGCCCGAAAGCTTTCTCCATAAAACCATAAATGGTGTTTTGCGGAATATGGTTTGGCGGATTGGCAATTCCGATGGCACTGATACAACTACTCATTTAAACAAAGGGTTTGGAACTGCTATTTTGTTGTTTCTACGGCGATGGAAACCAGCGCATCATCCGCCAGGACCATGCTTTTGCCACCAATACTAAAATCGGAACGGTTGATGGTGAAACTGCCTTTGAACGAATTGCTGCTGCCACTTTCGATATAAGTGAAAGGAACTTTGATGCGTTTGGTTTTGCCTTTTATAGTTACGTCGAACAGTCCGGTAAAGTTTTCGTTTTTTTGGTGGCTGAAAGAGGAAGATTTCATCGTGATTTCCGGGTATTTTTCTACATCAAAATATGCCTCTTTTTTGAGGTGGTTATCGCGCATGGAATTGTCAGAATCCAGCGTCCGCGTATCAACAGAAGCTGTAATGCTGCTTTTATCGAGGTTATTTTTGTCAAAATTGATCGTTGCTTTGAAGCCGCCAAACTTGCCTTCGGTACCAATCCCCAGGTTTTTAATCCGGAAGGTTACGGCAGATGAAGTAACCTGCTGTTCGGTTTGCGCAAAACCCGTTTGCCAAAAAAACACCGATAAAAACAGCATCAAATAAGTACGTTTCATATTGTGTATAATTATTTTAATCTTTCAACCAAAAACCGGCGGTATTATTACTTTAGCATAAAAACTAAAAATGCTTGTTAGCAGATCAACCCTGGCGCACCTGCGTTTTGTATTTTCCATTTTTTTGCTGCCGGTTTATCTTTTCGCTTACAGCCAGGCAGGTTACGTCACGCCTTTTCGCGCCATCCTGGTTTTTGTAATCTGGTACGTGCTGGCCATTCCGGCAACCAACGGCTACAACAGTTATTTTGATAAAGATGAAGGCAGCATTACGCTTCTTGCCAAACCGCCCGCAGTGGATAAAAGTTTGTATTACGTTTCTATTTTGATGGAACTGGCCGCTTTTTTACTCGGTTTGCTTATCGGTTTTTGGTTTGCGCTGGCGGTGCTGGTTTATGGCTTGATGTCGAAAATGTACAGCCATCCTTCTACGCGGCTCAAAAAATATCCGGTCATCAGCTTTCTTACCGTTTTCTTTTTTCAGGGCGCGTTTATGTATTGGGCGATTTTTGGCGGATTGGCCGGCCCGGTCCTGCTTTATCTGGGCTGGCAGCCGGAAATTTTGATTGCAGGCGGCATTTGTTCTTGTTTGATCGGTGCTTCCTATCCGCTCACCCAAATTTATCAGCATGAAGAAGACAGCAAGCGCGGTGATTTTACGCTGAGTTTAATGCTCGGATACAAAGGTTCCTTTATTTTTTCGGGGATTGTGTTTGCTTCAGGCATCGTTTTGAGCTTCTTTTACTGGCATATTTTGGGCGAGATGAAAAACTTTTACGTGTTCCTGGCCTGCTCATTTCCAATTTTCCTGTTTTTTAATTACTGGTTTTTTGGGGTGATAAAAACAGCATCGGCAGCAAACTACAAAAATGCCATGCGCATGAATTTTATCAGTGCTGCTTTTATGCTGCTTTATTTTGGCTGGTTAGCGTATCAGCATTAAAACTCCACATGCGCACGAATACCAAATACATGAACCGGCCCGCGGTCTACATTATAAGCCGGATGCAAAATAAACTGATATTCGGGCGTTATGTAAACCATGTTTTTATAAGCATTCAATTTATAATACAGTTCTCCGATCATTTCCGGCGAGTAATTCAAAGCACCATCACCAATAATAAAACCGTAACCGCCAGCCGCCAGATAATCGCGGTGCGCAGCAGAAATCCCGTTTCCAACAAACGCCAAGCCAACTTCATCGTTACTTCTTTTCCAGGAAGATCCGTTTAAAACACCGCCAAAACTGATAGAGCGGTCAATTTCCGTAAAAACCCAGGTTTCGTTGCGGCCATCGTTGTAACTTGCCTTTGCAAAAACACCAAAATCTTTGGTCAGGTATTGATCTGCGCTGATGCCGAACCCATACTTGTTATTGCCGTAAGCACGTGTAGATTCAATATCCGGCGCAGTTGGGTTTGCGGCAATTGCCTGCCGGTAGTTTCCCATTTGCGCATCGTTGTTAAACGCCAGGACGCGGAAAGCACCTTTTCTATCGCCTGATAAGCTATAACGTTTTTCATATTCCAGCGTTTGCGAATTGGCCCGGCCTAAATGTGCATCCCAAATAAAGCCGTTTGCCATTGTGGTGATCATGGTAAAAGCAAAACGCAAATCCCAGGAAGGCTGATGATAATCTAAATAAGCACCAATAACGTAACCGCGGGTGTTGGCCGGATAATCCCAGGCACCATTACTCATCAGCGACCAGTTCATAAATTGCCGACGTGGATCGTGACTAAAAGCATTGCCATCAAAAAAATCTGCCATACCAAATTTTCCTGCCGTAACAGAAAAGTAGTGCCTGCTTTGAAGCCCTGCCAACTGATTGTTATTATCACTAATCGTATCCATTTCATTTCCCCAGCTAAAACGCTGTGTTAAATAAGCACGGGCGATATAAATTTTAGGTTCGGCAGAACCCACACGAAAAGTTTCTCCGTTCGGAAAACCGGCCGCGCCCAAAGTTTTACTGAAACCTGCGCCTCCGGACATTTCCGGGTTAAAAAAAGCTTCTGCGCCTTTCCAAAGCCGTGCTCCGCCGTAAAGCGTTGTAGTTAAAGAACTTGCTGTTTCATGAAATGGCAACATACTGTTATCGCCCGTATATTTTGCGCTGAAGCCAGGATGCGTTTGCGTAATTACCGTTTGCTGAAAATGCAGGTTAAAATGCTGATGCTTTACCGTATCCTGTGCATAAGCAGAACCCGAAACCAGCGATAATAATATTAAATGTAGTTTTTTTTTCATCCTAAATAATTATTACAATAAAAGCAGGGCAAATTTATGCAATAAATTGATTTAGGGAAATTTAATATTTTTTTTAGATTAGTCTAAATTTATTGATTGTGGGATTAATTTTAACAAGGCTGATTATTTTGTTCCATTCCATTCTGCATAAAACTGTTCGAGGTAAAGCTCCATAAAGCGATGTCGTTGTTCGGCAATTTGCTGCGCGGTTTTGGTGTTCATCCGATCTTTTAGCAGCAACAGTTTCTCGTAAAAATGATTGATAGTTGGCGCGGTAGAATTTTTATAAGCTTCTTTTGTGAGGTTAAAATCAGGCACGATCTCAGGATTATACATTTCCCGGTTTTTAAATCCGCCATAACTAAAAGCGCGTGCAATCCCGATAGCACCGATGGCATCCAAACGGTCTGCATCTTGCACCACTTTCATTTCTTCGGAAGAAAAACCAACGCCGTTAAAGCTGGATTTGAAAGACATGTGGCGGATGATTTGCTGCACATGTTCTACGATTTCTGCATCAACTTCAATACTTTTTAAAAAATCACCGGCTGTTTTTGGCCCGATTTCTTCATCGCCGTTATGGAATTTGCTATCGGCAATATCATGCAGCAAAGCGGACAGTTCTACAATCAGCAAATCAACTTCTTCGGTTTTAGCAATGAGTTTTGAATTATTCCAAACCCGCAAAATGTGCCACCAATCGTGGCCGCTTTCTGTATTTTGCAACGTTTGCTGTACAAAATCTACTGTTTTTGGTATGATAAAAGAAGTATCAGGCATTAAAAACTTTTAAGGTTTGCTGGCTTTATAACGCTTGTCTGCACTTCCGTTCTTATCCAAACCTTGCGTTCGGTTTTCTTTGTAGCGCATATCTGGCGTACCGTCTTTTTTTAAATGTACACCAGTAGCGGTGGTTGTTCTGGTAGTGGCAGTAGTTTTGGTAGAAGCCGAAGCTGGCGTGGCGGTTGCCCGAACTACCGGCGCAGAAGCTGTGGCTGTTGTAGTTGATTTGTAACGTTTGTCGGGCGTGCCGTCCGCTTTAACATGTGCAGAAGTTACCGTTGAAGTTGTAGTGGTTTGAGTTGGGGCTGTAGCCGTTGTAGTTGATTTATAGCGTTTGTCCGGCGTGCCGTCCGCTTTAACATGTGTAGAAGTTGAAGTCGTTTTTGTTTGGACAGATGGCGTTGCAGCACTTGTTGTGTTAACTGTTTTTCTGCTCGAATAGCGTTTATCAACGGTGCCGTCTTTTTTAAGATGAGGCGTTTGGGCAGTAGCGGCTTGCGTGATAACAATTGAAGCAATGATCAACATCGCTATAAAGTTTAATGCTTTTTTCATGATGGTTTTTTTTGAAAGATAAGTGCTTTATTTGGCAGATGCAAAATATTTGGCAACCAGTTGCTTCTACCTCAAAATTGAATTGAATGTTGTTCAGACTGTAATGATCCGCATGTTTTCAGCATCCCAACGGATAACCTTGTTTTCAAAATAACTTTGATTGCAGGCCAAAGCCGGTGCAGCAGCACGGAAGCCAAACACAGCGTTTTCTACTACCGGTTTGCCGTTGCGCACGCTATCAAAAAAGTTGGCAAAATGATCATTGGAAGCGTTATAACCATCTGGTGCCATGTACGTAATATCCGGCATTTTGGGTGCGGTTTGTTCTGCTGCGGAAAATTTTTGGTTGTACTCGGCAATAATTGTTTTTTGCATCGCTTCGGGATAGGTAAACAATGAATCCCAGCCACCGTAGCCCGGCGCAACCGGCATTTTACTTTTACGTATGGTGAAGCCGTTCCCCTCTCCAAATAATTCTATAACACCTTCTGTACCAATTATTTTGGTTGAAGTACGGTCGCCTTCCCCGCTTACAAAATTAACTTGCAGCGAAACCTGAAACGGCGGATGCGCAGTAGTTTGCGGGTATTCAATCACGGCCGTCATTACATCGGGCACGTTGCGGCCATCCTTCCAATACGTTAAACCACCGATGGAATATATTTTTTCCGGCCCTTTGGCATCTGTCATATAATGAATACCGGTAAGCAAATGCACAAACAAATCGCCGGCAACACCCGTACCATATTCACGGTAATTCCGCCAGCGGAAAAAGCGGTTGTTATCATAAGCGTGTTTCACTTTTTCGTTCGCCTGGAAGCGGTCCCAATTTACCGTTTTGGTGCTGGCATCCGTTGGGATGGTATATTGCCAGGCACCCAGCGCACTTTGCCGGTTAAAAGAAGCCACAACCGTATTGATTTGGCCAATGGCACCGGCTTTGTACAATTCCTTCGCTTTGGTAAAAGCTACGCTGCTGATGCGCTGGCTACCCACCTGGAAAACTGCTTTCGTTTCCTGCTGCACTTTAATTTCGTTCAAACCTTCGCTGATGTAATGCACCATGGGTTTTTCGCTGTAAACGGCTTTGCCTTTACGCATGGCATCGATGGCAATTGTGCTGTGCCAGTTATCGCTGGTGGCAATGATGACGGCATCAATATCTTTCCGGTTTAAAATTTCGTGGTAATCCGAAGTGGTAAACAGCTGCTGGCCGTAAACTTCTTTGGCGCGTTGCAACCGTCCCTGGTACAGATCGCAGCAAGCCACCAGTTCTACACCCGGAACGGTGAGCGCGGCGCGGGTATCGTTAAAACCCATAATGCCCATCCCGATGGTGGCAATCCGGATTTTATCGTTTCCGGCAATGCGTTTTTCAGCCTGTAAAATCTGGGTTTCGTGCGCTTCCTGTTCGGCAAACGAGTTTAAAACGGCCGAACTGAGCAAAACGGTACTGCCGAATTGCTTGATAAATTTTCTACGATCAGACATAATCAATAATTGGTTTATAAAAGCCGAAGCCGGCATAATTGGTAACCAAATATAAAGTTTTATCTTGATCTGATATTGAGAATGATACGATAAAAGAAGTATAGCTATTTAGTTGATTATAAGATAGCTAAGACTAATTTTATTAGACTATTCTACACAAAAAATTAATAACATGAGCAAAGATTGGAACCACAACATTTATTATCATGATCGCATCTTACATGCTGTTCCAAAACCTTGCCTTTATGCGCTCGATATTGGTTGCGGAGATGGACTGTTATCCCGTAAACTTGCCCCGCATTGTGGTTATGTTACCGGAATTGATCTTGATACAACAATGCTTTCTGTTGCTGAAGAATACCCAAATACACCCGAAAACATCAATTATCTTGAAGGTGATGTAATGAGTTACCCGTTCCGGGAATCAAGCTTTAATCTGATTGCTGTAGTTGCAACGCTCCATCATCTTCCATTATACGCTGCACTTCAACGCTTACAACAATTGCTGGCTCCCGGCGGAGTTTTGGTAATTGTTGGACTTTACAAAGAGAATGGCATTGGCGACTTTATCCGGTTTGCCGCCGCGTTTCCGATAAGCCGGCTGATGCGTTGGTTGCATCATGACCAGAAGATGGACGCGCCAATTAAGCCACCAAAAGAAACATTTGCCGAAATTAGAAATGCTGCCTCCGCGCTAATGCCGGGAACAGTAATTAAGCGGCAGTTTTTTTATCGGTATTCACTCACCTGGCTTAAACCAGAATGAGACAGTAAGATTTTAGTTCGATAAAAGAAGTATCGGGATCACGCTGTGCCGCGATCTTCTAAAAATCCATAGTAATACTTTTTATATTTGTATTACCAATTTCGATTAAAAATGGAAACTTCTTTAATGACAACAAAAGGCCAGGTAGTTGTGCCAGCCAGATTGCGCAAAAAGTACGGCATAAAACCCGGAAAAAAGATTGCTTTTTTTGAAGAAAATGGCTGCATTGTGCTTAAACCAATAGACGAATCCTTTTTCAGTCAATATGCAGGAATGCTGAAAGAAACTGCGCCAACGAAAGAAGAATATCAAGCCTGGAAAAAAGAAGACCTTGATAAAGAGGAAAAAAGTTATCTAAATGAAGCATTATGTGTTTGACAGTTATGCGTTGATTGCTTTTTTTAGAAAGGAAAAAAGCTGGAAACTGATACAGGAATTGCTGATTAAAATGAGCAATGATGAAATTACCGGCTGGATAACGGCTATAAATGTGGGTGAAATCTATTATATGATCAGTAGGAAAAATTCTGCAAAACAAGCTGATTTGGCGATTGAAGCTTTGTTAAATTTTCCGCTGAATATAGTTGAAGCTGAATAAAATTAGCCTTACAAGCGGCAAAGTTAAAAGCAGCTTATAAACTTTCTTATGCAGATGCTTTTGCCGCTGCTTTAACGATTGATAAAAAAGCGGTGCTGTTAACCGGAGATCCGGAGTTTTTAAAATTGAAGCAAGAGCAGGATTTTGATGTGCAGTTTATAGATTGATTTTAGGGTGATAAAAGAAGTATTGATGATTTAATTTTATCCAATCTTTGATTTTATAGGAAGCGGATTAAAAACCCATAGCTCGATTGACGGCAATTGCAAATTGCGATCAACAAGATTCATTGATCTAATCGGGAATGAATAACATCCATCAGCTGTAGTTATGTATAACCTAAAACAAAAAACAAAATGTCAAACGAAAATGAGCTGTCAAGTAATGGCGATCAAAAGACACTTTTTAATAAGGGGTCATCAGCACATTCAAAAGTGTCTAATTCTTCGCACCTCACGATAGGCTGCTTGATATTTCCCCGGCAGGACCAGATTGATTTTACAGGCCCTTTCGAGGTGTTATCACGGATTCCTGACACTACTGTGCATGTTATTTCCAAGTCAAAAAATCCTGTACGCGATGTAAAGGGATTAATTCTTACACCAGAAATAACGATCGCAGAAGCGCCTTTACTCGACCTGCTGGTAGTTTCAGGAGGATTAGGACAACAAGATCTTATGGATGATGACGAAGTTTTATCATTTATCAAAAGCCAATCAGACTCCGGCCGTTATGTCTTTTCGATTTGTACAGGTGCTTTGTTATGCGGTGCCGCGGGTGTACTACATGGCCGTCGTGCAACAACCCATTGGGCAGCATGGAATTTACTGGAATATTATAGGGCAATTCCGGTTAAGTCTCGGTTTGTGATCGATGGCAATTATATAAGTACCGCTGGAATTACAGCAGGAATTGACGGTGCACTAAAGGTTGCAGCAATGCTTCGAGGGGACGCGGTTGCTAAGGAAATACAACTCGATCTTGAATATGCACCAGACCCGCCTTTTAACAGTGGAACGCCTCAAACTGCTTCTCCGGATATAATTGAAGCATTTTTTGTGCAATACGGAAAAGTTAAAGAATCACGGCAAGCCGAAGCACTTAAATTTGCCGCTAAGTTTGGTATTGAAATCGACCAGTCGGCAAGTTAAATTTTGAATCCATTTTATTGAAAGCAGGTCTGCTTTATATAGTATTGATAGCTAATCAAGGTCTGCTTTATAAGGTAATTGTCCATGCGAATGTGGCTATTGCCCATGTTACCGGCCACTACATATACTGACATTTGTATAATAAATTAACATAAATTTTATCTAATTAATTTTTTAAGCAAATGCAACAAAATCAATTGGTACCTCCGTTTAGTGCGGAGTCAGCTGCTGAAAAACTTCAGCTTAATGAAAATGTGTGGAATACCCGCGATCCTGAAAAAATTGCCCTTTTGTATACCGAAGATACCGAATGGTTAGACCGGACAACGTTTCTTAACGGTAGGGAAGAAGTACAGACTTACCTTAAACGTAAATTTGAAAATGAACTGGACTTTAAAACAAAAAAGGAAGTTTGGGGCGCAAAGGAGAACCGGAATGCCGTACGCTTTGAAGACGAATGGCATGACCATACTGGCCAATGGTTTCATAGCTATGGCAACGAACAGTTAGAGTTTGATGAGAACGGTATTATAAGTAAACGTTTTAGCGTTATAAGCGATAAAGCAATTGACGCAGATAACAAAGCACTATAATTATAGCTGTTTCAAAAAAACCAAAAGCCCATAAAAAGGCATTTGGTTTTTTATTATTGAATCACCGTCTCAGGGATCTGATTTGTTTTACTAATCTATACCTTTAGTATTATTTTCTTTAGATTAAGCTACTATGACCGAGCAAACTATAGTCAAATTTATTAATCCGCAAAGCAAGGATTTAGCACTAACAGTTTATAAATTTGAGGACGACGCACATTTTAACAGTCTTACCAACTATAATTGTTTTTCTATGATTTTGGTAACAAAAGGTAAAGGAACCCTGCTGGCAGATGTTTCAGCATATACCTTTACAGAAAATAGCCTCCTCTGCTTTTCTCTTTACCAACCCTTTAAAATCAAAAGCGAAGAAGCACTTAAAGGAATTGCAATTAATTTTCATCCAGATTTCTTTTGTCTGCACAAACATAGAAATGAAGTTTCTTGCAATGGGGTGTTGTTTAACAATATTTACGATTCCCCGGTTGTAAGTCTGACTACAAATGAAATGCAATCTTTACTACAGATTGCAAATGAACTTGAGTCTGAGATACAAAATATCGAATTGGCTCAGTATGATTTGTTGATATCGTATTTGAAAATATTTTTAATCAACGCTTCACGCATAAAAGTCAAACAAGAACAAACTGAAAAAGCCGGGAAAGAAATATTTATTGTTAACACCTTAAAAGACGCTATTGAGAAGAATTTTAAAACTTTTCACAGCCCAAGCAATTATGCCGAAGTGCTTCATATCTCTACCCAGGTATTGAACAGAGTAAGCAAGGTTCAATGCAATAAAACCTTATCAAATTTAATAGCTGACAGGATAATTATTGAAGCCAAAAGGGAATTATACCTTACTTTTAAGCCCATTAAACTGATTGCTTATGAGCTTGGTTTTAATGATGAGTTTTATTTCAGCCGTTTTTTTAAAAGTAAAGTGACCGTATCTCCCCAATTTTACAGGGATACCATAGGATTTGACCGGGCGAGTGCCTAGCCAAATGAATGCGACCACTCTGGTTTAAATCTTCCTGAGAAACAATAAATCCAGCGTATAAAAATAACAATAAGTTCGGCACCAAAAACAGCATAGATAACGCGGTAGTTTCCAACCCTAATCCTGTAACCAGTTCTGCCTTTTAACTTTTTATACCCTTGCGGACGAGGGTTTTCGGCAAGGTGAAAAACCGCTCGTTTAATATTGGAATAAAACGGCTCGTTAATTTTTGACAATTCTTTAAGGGCTTGTTTACTGAAATCGACTGAATAAGCCACTAATTAATTGTTTTGCGTTTAGCTTCAATTATCTTAAAAGCTTCTTCCATTGGGATACTTTCACCGGTATCATTTTTTTAGCTTCATCATAAAGCCTAATATCTTCCATCTCTTCCAGTTCTTCCATAAGGCTGTCAAACTCTTTGTCAGGAAGCACCACTAAGGATTTTTCACCGTTGGCGTCTTTAATATATTGCGGATGTACAACTAACATAACTTTTTTATTTTTTGGCAGATGCCTGTTTAGTTTTAAAGTTCTAAATATAGGTATCAATCACATCGAATAGAATACTTTTTATATCATTCCAATTTTTATACGATAAAAGAAGCATCAGGTGTTTTGGGCTTGGTTAGAAAGTCCTCACCAGCCAATTACATGTTACTTCCCGGCCGCTCACTTGGATCTCTTTTACTTCCGTCATACAACTCATATTCCATCAGCCTGCAATCCAATTTTCCGTTAAAAAACTCGATCTTACGTGCTGCTTTTAGTCCTACTTTTTTGGCGAGTTCCGGGTTGCCGGTAAAAACGTAGCCACGATAACCTTTGCAATCGGTTTTTAAGAAATCGCCCACGCGTTTGTAAGTGGCTTCCAATTTGGTATGTACGCCTAAACGTTCGCCATATTCTGGGTTGAAAAATACTACGCCTGGCTGTTCCGGCACTTCTGTTTCGGCAAAATCGCAAACCTGGAAAGTAATTAAATGATCAACGCCAGCCGTTTTCGCATTATTTTCGGAGATAGAAACAGCATCTGCAGAAATATCCGAAGCAATAATTTTAAAGTCGATTTCTTTTTTGGAGATGTCTTTCAACTTGCGTCGTTCTGCAAAAAACATCTGCTCATCATAACCTAATAGGTGCATAAAAGCATAATTCATGCGGAAAAGTCCGGGGCGTTTGTTGGTCGCCAGCAGTGCTGCTTCTATCGCTAAAGTCCCAGAACCGCACATTGGGTTGATGAATGTGCTTTTCTGATCCCAGTTACTTGCCAAAATGGTACTGGTTGCCAGCGCTTCTAACATCGGTGCTTTTCCCGGGATTTTGCGGTAGCCGTGTTTGGATAAGGTTTCACCGGAAGTATCCAGAAAAATATCGGCCTGGCTTTCCTGCCAGTATAAATGCAAAACAGTTTTGTTCCACTCCGGGCCGGAGTTTGGCCGGATGCCTTTTTTATCTTTTATCCGGTCCACTACCGCATCTTTTACTTTTACATTGGCAAAAAGTGGCGTAGTGATGTATTCGTTGTTTACGTTGGAAGTAACCGAAAAATAACCATCAAAAGCAATCAGGTTTTCCCATTCAATTTCCATTAAACGGTTGTACAGTTCGCCGGGATTTCGGGCATCAAAAGAAGCAACTGAATATAAAACCTGGCTGGCGCAGCGTAGGTTTAAGTTCAGCGGGATACAATCGTTCACCGTTCCTTCCAGCTCTACACCGGTGCTAAAAAAACGCTTAATGGTAAAGCCTAAATCTTCTACCTCCTGCTGTAAATAACCTGACAACCGTTTATTGCAGGTAATAATGATCTTACTTTTTGTGTTGAAAACATCTGCCATAATTCCGCGAATTTAACGATTTAAGCAACCGTTTTTAACCGCGATCTCTTAACTTTACACTTTAAATTATTAACCATGGAGATTAAAGGAAAAGTACACGAAGTTTCGCCTACCACGCAGGTAACCGATTCTTTGAAAAAAAGAGAACTGATTGTGGAGTTTGTGGAGAACCCGCAATATCCTGAATATTTGAAGTTTGAAGCCATTCAGGACCGTTGTGCGTTAATGGATAATGTAAAAGTTGGAGATGATGTTGAAGTTTTTTTTAACTTGAAAGGCCGCAAGTGGACTGATAAAACCGGTAAGGTGGTTTATTTCAATACACTGCAATTATGGAAAGTAAATGTTTTATCGGCCACAGCCAGTGCTGCCACAACACCTACTTATGCCGCGCCAACTGCTGATTTAAGTGCTGGTGCAGAAGAAGATGATGACCTTCCGTTCTAAAAAAGAAAGTCCCTGCTTTTTATTCAGCGGGGACTTAACTTCAACTACTTAATGTGTATATAAAGGGGCTTCGATTGCGAAAAATTACCTGAAATCCTTGAAGCCTGTTTAAATTTTGTCCGATTTCTTTTCGATGCTTCTTTTATCACCCCAAAAACAGGAAATATTGATGCTTCTTTTATCGGTATAAAATGCAAACACAAAATTTACAGGCATAAAAGAAGCATTAATATTTTTTCTGATAAAAATTCAAACAGGCTCTTAATCTATTCTCCTGAAAGTTTATTAATGTAATAATCGTAAAAATTTCTTTATTCTAAAATTTTTCTTTTCGTGTTGTTACGATTGATACGAATCCTGCCCTCAACTTAAAATATTCATATCTTCGGATGCTGTTTTTATCAGGTGTTTTTTGTCCGGATTTAGGTATTTGCAGGATGTCAAATCGTTAATAAACAGGTTAACAGATGTTAAAATATGTTAAAGCAACAGCAGGCAGCTTTAACTTGGATATTTTTGTATGATGAAAACAAAACGCCTGAACCTGATAGTTGCCATTATGGGCCTTGCCCTGTTGGGTGTAATGGGGATGCAGTTTTATTTTTTGTACGAATCTTATCAGCTTAAATCCGAACTTTTTGACCGTGATGTATCCGAAGCATTGAGCAGCGTAGTTTACAAAATTGAAAAACTGGATGCCATCAACTCGATGGACCGGATGAAAATTCCGGTAAAGCAATCCCGTTACCGGCACAAAAACAGCCGTTATATTTATAGTCGTTTGGCCGATAGCAGCCCGATTTTATCCCCGCAAAAACAGCATCACCAAAACCTGCACCCCGAAATTGTACGCAAACAACGCCGTATTGCCAGTTTAAAAGATAGCCTGGAAAACCTATCCAACCAAAGTTATAACCCGGATAATATCCTGAGCTATGAGCAGGTGCAGGTAGAAGGATATGTGGATGAACTGGGCCGGCCGCACGCACAAATCACAAGCATTGCCAGCCCGAAACTGACGCCTCAACTTAAAAAACAATTTCAGCCTAATTTAAATAAATATGATACGGCACGGTATGCTTACAACGATCCGCAATCCGGGCCGGCCATTATTTCCGTTCCGGTGATCAACCCGCAATGGGTGAAAGAACAGCAGCGGCTGAAAAAGGAACGTACGTACAAAAACCTCAAAAAGCTGCTGGAAGATTCTGTGCATTTGCTGAAAGCCAAGCTGATGACACCTCAAAAAATGAACGTGATGGAAAACCTGGCCGCCGAATATCAGAAAGCCGATGAGCCGCTGGGGACACGGATTGATCAGCTTGAAATTGATTCGTTGCTGCGGTTTGAGTTACAGAATAAAAACATTTTCCTGCCGTTCAGTTACGAAATTACGACTGCTTCGCACGATTCGCTGATCTTCTCCAATGCAGAAAATTACAACGGCGAAAAACCGCAGTTTATTAAAACCGGCAGTTATCAAACGCCAATTTTTACTAAGGAAGTAGTAAACGATCCGGGAATGCTGAATATTTATTTTCCGGAAAAAAACCGCCTGATCCTGAACCGCGTAACGGCTACGGTTGGGATTTCGGGTGGTTTGCTGCTGGTGCTGATCTTTTGTTTTGCTTACACGATCTCGCTGATTTTCCGTCAGAAAAAACTGGACGAAATGAAAACCGAGTTCATCAACAATATGACGCATGAGTTCAAAACGCCGGTTTCTACCATCATGATTGCCAGCGAGGCTTTAAAAGATGAGGAGATTGTGCAGGACAGATCGCGCGTTTCCCGTTTGGCCGGTATTATTTACGATGAAAATGTGCGTTTGGGAAGCCATATTGAACGTGTACTGAACATTGCCCGCATCGAACAAGATGATTTTATGCTGGACCTGAAAGAAATTGATGTAAACGAGCAGGTTACGGCCGTGGTGGACAGCATGTCGCTCAAAATACAAAAACACAATGCTGAGGTTTCTATGGATTTGCAAGCATTTTCAGCTTTGATTTCGGCTGATGAACTGCATTTTACCAACGTACTTTACAACCTGATTGACAACGCTTTAAAATACAGTAAGGAAAATCCTGAAATCCGCATCAGCACAAAAAATTCGGCTAACCAGCTGACGATCAGCGTTGAAGATAACGGGATTGGGATGAACCGCGACCAGCAGGCCAAAATTTTTGAGCAATTTTATCGCATTCCAACCGGCAATTTGCACGACGTAAAAGGTTTTGGTTTGGGCCTGAGTTATGTGAGCACGATTGTGAAGCGCTTAAACGGCGTGATCAGCGTGCGGTCTGAAAAAGATAAAGGTTCCGTTTTTGAACTTAAATTTCCGCTGCTTCAACAAAGTTAAAAACGGATACTGTTTTTATCGGGTAAAAATCATTCTCTACATAAAATCATTACCAAAAATACATGAACAAAAAACTGTTATTAGCAGAAGACGATCCGAACCTGGGCTTGTTGTTGCAGGATTATTTACAACTAAAAGGCAAGTTTGATGTGGTGCTGAGCAAAGATGGCGATGAAGGTTTGCGCGCTTTTACCAAAGAGCAATTTGATCTGGTGATTTTGGATGTGATGATGCCCAAAAAAGACGGTTTTACGCTGGGAAAAGAAATCCGGAAAATGAACCCGGATGTGCCGATTATTTTTGCCACGGCAAAAGGCATGATGGAAGATAAAGCTGCCGCTTTTAACCTGGGCGGCGATGATTATATCACCAAACCGTTTCGGATTGAAGAATTGCTGCTGCGGATAAACGCTTTGCTGAAACGCGTAGCCAATCAGGACAAAAAAGAAGAGGAAAAGCCAACGCGTTTCCAGATTGGCAAATATAAATTTGATTTTTCGATACAACTGATTTCCATTGACGGGCAGCAGCAAAAACTATCGACAAAAGAAGCAGAACTGCTGCGCCTGCTTTGCCTGAAACAAAATTCAGTCCTCACGCGCGAAGAAGCTTTGCTAAACATTTGGCACGATGATAACTACTTTAACGGCCGCAGCATGGATGTTTTTTTAAGCAAAATCCGCAAGTATTTAAAAGATGACCCGGGCGTAGAGATTATCAATGTGCACGGAAAAGGTTATAAGCTCTTAGTAAGCTGATCTGAACAACATGCTTCTTTTTATCGATATAATTTTCATTTTACGTAAACTATCTGAAAGACAGAGAGTTGCCAGTATGTAAATGGGTTGTTTTTATTTCTGGGAAATTCGATTTCATCCACTTCAACATATAATCAGACCCTGGTTCTTCGCTGGCAATGTGGCCAAGTACGATTAACGAAATTTGATCACCTTTAGCCCTGGCATCGCGTACATATTCGGCTGTTTCCCATTCAGAAATTTCTCCGCAAATCAATACATCAGGTTTAATTGCAGATGCTCCGCTGATTTGCGTTTTACCGCCCGCAGAACCTTCCATAAACAAAACCTTTTTACACGGTTGATTTAAATCGCCGATGTAGCGCAGCATTTTAATGCCCATTTTGTCCTTCAGTTCATTGATCAAACCATCTAATTTTGGCGCACGTTCAAAATTGAAAAGATAAGGCACTTTTTTGTCTTCGTATTCCTGCCAACCCAACTCCTCTATCACGCCTACTAATACACCATCAGGAACAAGGCTGTGGATATAATCGTGGTTGCGCCAAACAGCAATATTATGCGCTTTTAACAGGTTCATTTTATACTGATAAACATTGTTGCTTTCCAGCCATTGGGTATCATCTGCATGATTATAAAACGTAGGTTCGTGGGCGATAATAAAGTTTGCATCAAGCGCAATGGCTTTTTTGATCACATCAATGGTGGCAAACATGGAAGTAACCACGCCGGTAACAACGATATCCCGGCTGCCAGCTTTTAAAGTATCCACCGTGGCCGGTTTTTCGCCGCCCGGAACTTGTTTGATAAACGCATCCATAATCTGGCCGACTGTAACGATTGCTTTAAATTTTAATACAGCCGAGGCAAAACTGGTTATTGGTAAAGAAAACAGCGCAGCTGCAGCAAAGGTTTTACCCGTGTCGGAGATAAATTTACGCCGGGAACTTAAATCAGATATAAATATTCTTTTCATTTTATAGTTAATTAAATTTTAGTGTTTTCAATTATATGCACAAAACTCTTTTTCAGTTTCATCGAAAATACTTCTTTTTATTAATCCTGCTATTTGCTACCGAGGTTTTTATTGCAGTTTATTTGCACGATGCTCTTATCCGTCCATACGGCGGAGATTTTTTAGTGGTAATCTTAATATATTGCTTTGTAAAAAGCTTTTTGAACACGCCGGTGATGGCTACTGCTTTAGCTGTTCTCCTGTTTTCTTATTTGATAGAAACCCTGCAATATTTTCATCTGGTGGATATGCTCGGCCTTGAAAAATCTACAATTGCCCGTATCGTGATCGGCACTTCCTTTGCCTGGACGGATCTTTTGGCTTATACTTTGGGGGTTCTGCTGATTTTGACGGTGGAGTTTGCCATAAAAAACGCAACCAACAAGCGCACCCATCTTTATTAGTTAATCCTGATTTACTTTAACCACTAAATTTTAGCTGATAAAAGAAGTACCGGCTTGTTATATGTGTTGTACTTTATCTGGTATTAATACATTAAGCACCACACATATACTTATTTTAAAGCTTATATATTTAAAGTTATACATGAAGAAAGCTTATATTATTATGGCGCATAAAAATCCACTTCAGGTACGCCGCCTTATATCCCGGCTGAATGACGGGTTTTCAGATTTTTTCATACACATAGATAAAACAGTAGCAATTGCACCATTTGAAATTTTAAAAGAGATTAGCCAAGTTGTACAATTTGTGGAAAGGGCTGATTCTAAATGGGGAGGATTTGGATTTGTACAAGCATCGTTAAACGGATTAAAAGCAGTTAGGGATTCCAACAAACATTTTGACAAGATTTTTTTGCTGAGCGGTCAGGATTATCCCATCAAGAGCAATGATTACATTAATGATTTTTTAGAAAAATACCCTAAATCTGTTTTTATAGAATATTTTCCAATTCCTGATTACCAAAAGTGGAATGGTAAAGACCGGGGCGGGTTATACCGGGTAGATAAATTTTATTTCGGCCTAAAATGGTATGAGCTATTACAGTCAAAATCAATAAATTTATTGTCAACTTATCTCCCGTTTCTTCGGAGAAAAATTCCAAATGAGATGAAACCGTTTGCAGGATCAGCTTGGTGGAGTGTTGATTTATACACACTCAATTACATTTTGGATTATGATACGAACCACCCTGAGTACCGCGCTTTTCATCAGTCTACATTTGTACCCGACGAGTTGTTTTTGCAAATGATTGTGGGCAACAGCAAAGATGAAGTATTACTGAAAAGCCTTGAAAATGATAACCGCAGGCTGATCATTTGGGAAAACTCCACTGCCGCACATCCAAATACGTTGAAAGTCAATGATTTTGCAGCTATCCAGGCATCAGAACAATTATTTGCCAGAAAGTTTGACGAAAAAATGGATGCCGAAATATTGGATTTGATCGACAGTAAAATTTTACTACAGAATTAATCAATGAAATTATCACATATAATTATTGTTGCAGAACCAGGCAAAAGTTTATTTAAGATCATTACTGTCCGGTAAAAAACGGGAATAGATAAAAAGGCTCGAAATAGGATTAATACGGCACTTTTTTAATGTATTAACAAAACCAACCGCTACCCATCGAAGATAGAGGCTTGTAGAGTTGGTT
>JAABUS010002501.1_pt1 | contig 34448 bp, 34 predicted proteins | sample 5560161 | NCBI WGS metagenome assembly JAABUS01 (sample SAMN10711885, study PRJNA513376) | rock metagenome | isolation source: Antarctica rocks | place: Antarctica: Victoria Land, Trio Nunatak nord | collected 2016-01-04 | reverse complement strand
TTAATAGTCTGTTAAAGCATATCGTTTACGTTAACAACAACAAGTCAATATAAAAGTGCCATTGTTAAGCGGCTTGATATAGCAGATTTCAGAACTTGATTTCCATTTCAGCAGTCTGCCAGCAGTTTGTTAGCAGGCTGTTGCTTAACCACGCAAGGGCCTCCAAGGAATGTGATGCACAGGTTTACGGAAATGGAACGGGGGGAGCAATACTATGACTGCGCAAAGGAAACACCAGGTTTACGGGATGCCCCCGAAGCGCACAAATCCAACGCACAGTTCGCCGGATACTTCTTTTGTAGGGGGGACTCCGTCAAAAGAAAAGTATATCGTGATTTTAATCTACAATAAAGGTTTAATATAAGACTTTTTGCTGTTAAGACTTGTTTTCTTTCACCTATTCAGCACTAACAAGGTTGTTTTTAGATCGATTTCTAGTAGCCTGCGAAGCAGCATTCGATGTGAGATCACGAGGCCGACTTTCATTAGTCTTCTATTTTATGACTCGATCTGATCTTGTTGCCATCGAAGCTTAGAACGACGACGAAGCGAGGTCAGGTGAGAACAAGGTCAAGAACACTCTTCTTGCTTCTTTTCGATCTTTCTCTCATCGAACGATCGTGAAGCAGAAGCCGGAGCGATGACGTGCGTGATCTTGATTCGGAACATCGTATTGCTCGCCGTCTCCTGAAGTGATCAGGTGCTTCGATAAAATCCGGTCTATGGTCTTCTAAACGACAGGTACAAGAGCCTCGTCTCGCAGAGGATAAGATAGTAGTGAGGGCATGACGGCAGGAAGGTGAGTAGGTGAGTGAGTAGACGGGTGAAGTATTTCAGGTATTAGGAAGGAGTATGAGTACGAAGTTGATTTGCTTCTATGTTCGAAGGGAGAATCAATTTGATCAACTAAAATATGAACGAAGAAGGTTCATCATGATATGCCTCACACTTGGCGAAGTCGTCCCAAACAAACGAAGTACCTCGCGAACTGTGTGCTGTTGAACTGTGGGTTGAATTTGTGTGCCTCCAGGGCATCCTGCCAGGTTTACGAGAATGGAAAGAACACGAAAATGTCATGATAGCCATAGCGTAGGAAATTACATGCAAAGTATATGTCGATAGCCACAGCATCGGAGTTTATATGCAAAGCATATCTTGACTTCAATCGCCGAAGTCCCTTTATTAAAGATATCATGTGCATACCTATCTAATTTCTCGGTTTTGGATGAAGTCGAGGGGACTCGCTTGGCTACCTTTAGGCCCTAGATAGTCGTCACGTGTCCCACATAGCCGAATCTCGCGAAATCGTCATCCAAATATAGGCACACACGAACCGCAGAACTTCACGATTCTACAAGGGCTACACAACGGCGCAGCCAATATGCGTACTTACGAGGACACCTTCAGTGGTGACAAGATCTATCCTGGAAAGGTATGCATAGCGCGTTGCATGTGCCGAACAATCTACAAACCAACATCTACCTACTTCGCAGTTCAAATCTGGCATTGAGGGAACTGGGCCGCTAACAACACCGTGATATTTTTAGGGAAAGCTCTACGTCCGGGGCGACAGCAAGATCTTCCGCTTCCAGAATGGCAAGACCGAATCTCTCTTCCTACAGCGAAAGAACCCTCGCCGAATCGCATGGACGACTCTTTTCAGGAGGCAACATAAGAAGGGTATTTCTGAGGTATGAAACTTGTGTTTCTACATTACGTTTCTACGTCTAGCCTGCGCTTGGAAAACTACATTGCGTATGGCAGTTTATACCTAAAGGGCTTGGTCCCATCCAACCAAACCGAGCTTATCCATTTCAATAGAGGTATTCAGGTGCCTCAAATCATCCCTCGCTAACTATATGCTCTCTTCAGGAAATCGCCAAAAAACGCACCCGCCGTACTGTAAAGCAGCAACGGGGCATTGTCGGTGCCTCCCTCGATATCATCAAAGAGCGTCGATCCCAACGCCCAGAAGCTCGTGCCGCAGCTCGTCAGGCCGCCATCAAAGAAGGCAAGGAGAAGAAAGCGACAGCAGAGAGCAAGAAGAAGATGGAGAAGGCGAAGAGTGCGGCGGGAGCAGCAAGGGGACAGCCGGGACGGATTCAGTCGAAAATGGGAGCGAAGGGGGCCCCTAACAAGGGTATGGCGGGGAAGACGCGATAGGTGGTATGGTACGAATTGGCGGAGGGGTTCTTGCTTGATGGGCATAGGGAGCATGTGTCCAATCAAGATATGGTCGCACAAATGAATCCCTGATCTGCTGCTGTGATCCCGCAACTTGGATGAACCTTTGTAGATTCGAGCAGCTGTTGGGTGGTAACAGTCGAACCCCTAAAACCATCCTATTCGTCATAGGCACCATCTCAAGCTTTTTCCGAAAGTACCCCTCCGTAGTTTTCTGTTTTCTATCCCCCATTCCTATCTATACCCCTCCAAACTCACGTAGCGCGTTGTGATGGGATCTCTTCCTCCTTCAAACGGCAAGATCGTCCTTGTCTCTGGTATCAATGGCTAGTACGATCCCCCAAACACCCTATATGGCTCATTATACTGATAATTACTCTCAGCATTGCCTCGAGGATTGGCCTCGATCTTCTCGAAAAGGGTTATACCGTAAGAGGAACTTCAAGAGCAAAGCACAGCGCGGATGCCCTCATCAATGGCGCCTACAAACAGTACGCAGATCGTGTCCAAATGTACTCCGTCCCTGTGATGACGGACTCTGGCGCATTCGACGTAGCAGTCAAAGGTTCTGCCTACCCCAATATCCACTCCCAGAGCCCGCCTAATTCCGCCTCTAGGCGTGACCGCAATCATCCACACCGCATCTCCTATAAACTTTGAAATCAAAACTTGGGGCGAGATGGTGGTCCCTGCCGTTAACGGCGCCCTCAGCATTCTAAACTCCGCGTACAAGCACGGCGGCCCTCAACTGGAATCCTTTGTCATAACCTCCTCCTTTGCCGCCGTCTCCGACCCTTCGAAAAGACCCTATACTTTCACCGCCGCGGACTGGAACACATGGGCCGAAGCTGAACACAAAAAGCTGGGCTCCGACACCCCACCCACTGTCCTATACCCCGCCTCCAAAGCCGCTGCTGAGCGCGCCATATGGGATTTCAGAGACGAGCACAAGGTCTGTACCTGCTCACCGCATTCAAATCGGTACTGCGGAATTAATTGCCATAAGCCCCCCTTCGCAATCACCTCCATCAACCCCGCCGTCGTCACCGGCCCCCCAGTCCAACCTCCGTCCTCGCCCACCAATCTCAATGAAACCCTGAAGCCCGTCTGGGGCCTCTTTTCCGGCAGCGTTACCACCATTCCCCCAGCCATTGGCTCCGCCGGCTACATCGATGTGCGCGACGTCTCCGCCATGCACGTCTGGGCAACCGAGCACCCCAAGCAAGCAAACGGGCAACGGTACCTAATGGCCAAAGGGCGTGGGGTGCCACAAGCCATAGCCGACATATTACGTCGGAGATTCCCGGAAAGGAAGGGGGTGATACCCGAGGGAACGCCGGGCGAAGGCTATGTACCAGGGTATGACTGGCCGGAGGGCGGGGCGCGGTTGGATATGGAGCCAGCGAAGCAGGCGCTAGGGAGAGAGATGGTGGGGTTTGAGGAGTCCGTTTTGGATACCGTGGCGGTGTTTCAGAAGGTTTATGGGAAGGAATTAGGGGAGGGGGGGAAGAGATGAAGGGGAATGAGTTGAAGATGGGGGTGACGAATGGGAAGGCTGCGTAAGGGAGGGGCTCGGGAGAGTGGTTGGGCTGGGCTGCAAATATGGCTATTGGGGGGTTGAGGATAGTATGTACAAAGACATTGGCATTGCCTTGCAGTGATCTTTCCGAGTTGGGAACCGAGGAAGAGTATTCCTTGGCCAAAAGATTGAGATTTACCAAGAACATCTCTGAATCAATTGAACTGGGCTGTTGTACGGAGGCAATATCCCAATTCACGTCACAGCCACCACCATCACCGTCATGACCCCTACTGTCACGATACGCTTTCCCCCATCCACGAACTTTCTCCTCTTCCCCTAAGGAGCGCTACAACTATCGGCTATCCGCTGAAAAAAATCGCAGTATTGCCATTCTTGCCACAAGGTTTTCGTAGCGTTGGGAGGTCGTTCAAGTGTACGGACGGAGGATGAGACTCACTCGATTCTCCTGTGGAAGTAGCTAATCTACCCCCATCGTGTCAACCTCTTTCATCATAATCCATCTGACCCATGATGATCTGCTTAAAGCAACGATTGGTAGCTTCCGCTTCTGACAAGATTGTGACTGTCGACGCGAGCATTGTTTTATATTCGCATAATAGAAAGGATTGGGGGAGAGTGTGGAATTGAGTTGAGAGAGGCTGGAAAGAAGGGGTGGAGAGGGGGCTATGTTCTATCTTTTTGATACCTATAGTAGCAAACATTCCGCTGCCCTTACGCACATTCATTCTACGTACATACGAAAAGGAAGCTTGGTCTCCAACCCACCAAGTACAGGACTCCTTGGCTCTGGGCCGTCATTTCTATTGTCGCTCGTATTCTCCACATAATTGCTCCCGTCCCGCTCCATCTCAACATCGGCTTCTGCTTCGTCCTTGTCTACTACTTCGATGCCCTGGTAGACTTCGACACCTAGATATTCTTCATCGTGGTAAGTGTTGATGTGGTCTTCCTCGTTCTCGTTGAGGTCTTTCAAAGTCTTCCTGGGTTCTTGTGATAAGAGCCATTTCGATCGCAGTTTTGTTGTTGTCCTCCTGGCGGTCCACAACGACGGGTGTTTCACTCCCATAGCTGTTACCTGCTGCTGGCTGTAGATCTACATAACCCTTCTTCCTCTTCTCCTCATTGCCAGCTACCCACTTGACCCACTCACCCCATTTCCCTCCTATAAGCTAACCTCTGCCCTTAGGTAATCCTTCCAGCTCCCGTTTGCAACCATATAGGCTTCTTCTTGGGCTCTTTGTTTCATCAGATCGGACAATTCCTTCTCCTCCCACAACATCTGCCATACCTCAAATGCCTTTCGGGCATCTGGAGCCATCAACAAAGGGAAGGGGGGTTCGCTCAGAATCAACAGCTTTAGTGCAAAAGCAAAGACCAAGTTGCTCGCTGCCTGCTCGGGAAAGACCGCACCCAGGGCTGGCGAGGTAGTTATGAAGCCATCGTCGCCCGTGGCTGCGTCTTGCCTGTTCAGAAGCTTCGCAGGGGGGATCTTTTGTCAGTTGGGAGGAGAACCTACGTTCAGACACACAATCTGTAGCTGTATACGTCAGCAAGTATAAAGAAAGACAACATGCAAAGCAGTGCAAATACACTGGGTACCAGCAGAAAGGGATTAAACACACGATTAGCTCAATACGCAGCGTTGCTGATGCTGAGCCATATCCGCCGGACTAGGTTTAAGAGATAATTCCCTTTGGTGGATTTAAGTTTTGGTTCCTGAGTTCGCTTCACCAGAGAGCATATGATAGTTTTGGCACCTCTTTCACATACTATCGAGGCCACGCAACGTCTCTTGATAGATGGCTGTATCATGCCTCTTCAAAGTCGCTGGCTTGCGTGCTATGCACGATTTTCGAACACAGTCCACAGGACTTTTGTACATTTTGGTGTTGAGGCCCAGTCAAAGAATGATTCCGGCAGCCATCCAACCACTTTGACTCAGCGCAATAAATCGAAACACGCGCATCTCATCTCTATCACAATGACCCCATATGACTGGGCGGTACTACCTCTTTCCTTCGTACATATGGCATTCTTCCCTACACTAGGGGCTTCGTTAGCGGTGACACAACGTATCAAAGAGGCAAAGCGCAAATATAACCATACTATACGGAATTTCTAGGAGCAAGGAACAAGAGAAGAGAAGAGCAATGAAATAGCTTAAGGATTGCCCTGTCCAACCCTAGGGTAGAAGACTCTTGAAAATAATGCCGAAACCTCTTTGGAGGGTGCAATTTGTTGCCTGCTCTCGTGGTCAAATACACCTGGTTCACATCTAGGATACTCTCTGTTGAGAACAGCGCCTGGAGAGACCTTTGACTGCCTTCCATAAGGTATGGAAGCGGGATCTACTGTCATGATGGGGATAGAGCTGTCATCCAGGCACAAGAAGGCGTCCAGAGAATGCGAAAACTGCAAAAACTGCAAAAACTGCAAAAACTGAATCAATCGTAGAGCAGAATACTCTGGAGATCAGATTGTTTCGACGTTGCAGCATGGGATGTGCCTCAGGACCTCAGACGTGCGGGGCTAAGCCCCTTCGGGTTAGCTCTGCTTACTTCGCGAGCTCAGTATAATCGCAGCTTCCGTAGTAAGCAAAGCGCTAACCCGGTAGGGGCTTAGCCCCACACCTCTGAGGTCCTGACTCCTGAGGCAATCCGTAGGGAGCTGCAACAGGCTTATCATTATCTTAGGAAAAATACAAGCCTTGGCTTTGGGTTCCATTGCAAAGCTAATGCGGTAAGATGAATTAGGTAGGCAAATGAACGTATCAAAGTGATCAATCTCGAATTCGTACATTCAGCTGTCACTTTGTCTAATAGTCGAAGTGGTGTGTTTCTTCATTTCACCGCTCGGCATGGCCATAAGAGTTTCCTCAAGGATCTCAATAGAAAGCTTCTAGGAACTTCGCTAACGCTGGACTGCCCAATGATGATGTATTTGTGGCAGCAGATGCGCACCCAGAGGCCGAAGCAAGGAAATTGGCCTCAATCCCCCCGAAGCCGTTTGAGGCCAAACGCTCTTAATTGTGCTTTCATCCTTTGTCCTTCACAAAGGGCAGCCGATCTGAATAGTATTGTTTGTCGGCTGTTGAAGTTTTCTTTGGCACTGGGAAAGAACCATTGACGATGTTACATAGCTCGTTCAGAATGTCGTTAATTGTGTTCAAAGACTCGATAATGTCGCCAGTATTAAACATGGTAAGAACCCCCCAAAGACTCTCTAACCCAAGTAACTGTTTCAGTTTGATTAAAAGACCCCAACCTTTCGCAATGGATTTGCCTTATCGCCATCAAGAGTTCTCAGATCAGAACTTACAAGATATGGGGTTTCTACACACCGAAGCAGCAGAGAATGACCACTACGAATTGACCTATCCGTATGTACCCCACCCAAAATCTTAAAGGAAGATACAAGCTCACCAAAATCCCAGGATCCATCCCATCTTCCAGCGTAAACAATGGCATCACTGCGATGACACGAGTTGGGCAGACTTGGATCCCGTGCTTCGACTAGCATCTGCGCTTCTAGAAAGCCCTGCCAGCCTGAGTTTCATCTGCTCTATCGTCTCATCACACCGCGAGATCCTACAAGAGGAATATGAATGCCTTAAACTCCTAGCCACTCGCATCCGCCAAATCGACAAACCGAAAGCAGAGATACGGCAAATAGCCACATCCGTCTTGCAAAAGATGACACTGGTCACGCAATTCAGATGGTCTACACCCAAGGGTCCAAACAAGTTCTGTATAGATGGACAAACCTGGCGGAACGGCCTTGAAAAGGTTTGCGTTCACCCTAACACATCAGGTTTCAAATCTACGATTTGCATAAATAAGTATATTTTTCAAGCAGTGGCCAAAGCAGCCAAGCCTATCAACAAGGCTCCGTGGAACGTCTGCTTAAAGCTCAGATGGCAATTCTTATCCGCCAGCACTTTTTGCCATGAAGTGATACATGCCATCCAACAAGCCGTCCGGGTCAGTCTTATTATGGTAGAACCTTTCTGGGAGGACGACCGTATCGCGGAATTGGGACAGGCATGGGAGTAAGTTAGAGTGTGTTTTCCATCCAGCTTCATTACATTGACTAATATGTTCCAGGTGTGTAGTCTACGGCGGTAAGCCTTGTCCCTCAGACGATCTCTCCTCTGGAGCATTCCTCATCGTGGAAGCGGATAAATACTCTCGCAACCAAGTAAGTCCGGCCAGTCTTACAAGAAGAGGCCCCGCGGAATCCCAAACATATTATTTTATTCCTATGGCCTTTATTGCCGGAATTCAGAAACAAGAATTCTGGGACACCCTGAATGGTGATGCAAATCGGCTACGCGTCCCGAGATCGGCGGGCTACACGTATTACATCCGAGGCGAAGATTTGGATATAGAAATGTTTACCAAGTTGCCAGTGTGTTCGGCCTCTCTGAAGTCCCTTGATGGCTAACTACTGGCGACACAGGTTCCCCTAATGGCCGCAAACTCAACGTCATCGTCAGCTTAGGGTCGTTCCGCTTTTTTTTCGACCAGGACAACCAAGATAAACTCATTTCACCTACAAGTAAGTCCAACGACTTGAATATATCATGACTCTCCTACAAATTGCTTAATTGATTAGTTTGTTCATCACTATCTAGCTATGTGTATATCTAACATAAGCTTTCTGTGTCTAGTATCCAGATGGAAATCTGTAGGCGAAACTCCCCTCTATCTCCCTCCTTCCGCCTATTGTGTTGCCCGCTTTGTCCGCACTACGTCCCATTTCTATTGTTACCCCTTGAACCTCCTGTTTGTGTGCTCTCTTCAACTTTTTCACATGAACTCTCCGATCAAAACGGAAAGTTTTGTATATAACCACAAATCGAGGAAACATTATAGGTCATGTTACCCAATCGTCTATCGCCTTTGAACTTCGATTGATATACTTTGTTCAGCATATCACATGAACTCTCGAAACCCCTGCATATAGTAAATTAACAAGGAAAACCCATAGATCATCGAAACCCTTGAACCCAAAAAGACTTTCAATGTATCCATTAAAGTTTTCAAAACAAACCACTTTCCAGGGAATCATAACAACACAAAGTCGCTAAAAACAACCAACCCATACACGCACGTTAGCAATATTGATTAGATCACTAAAATCGAACCAACCACCAACAACATGACCAGCAGCACTACGAAACGAAACAACCCCTGGGATGATATACAACCCAGGGCTCCCCATTCTTCGAGTGCTACCTATCAAAGCCGCTGCATATGTTCAATACAATCAAAAGGCCAAGCAACTGGTTTCGACGAATGAGCGTGTACGGGATGAGATGAGAGGTAGAGAGGAAGATGAGAGGTAGAGGCAGAGGTTGTGTATTTTGAATTGCCACTTGAAGATCTAGGGACGAAAAGGAAGGAAAGGAGGGGGTAGAGGAAGAGTGATAGGAAGGACTGTGTGTGTGTGGTGGTCGTGGAAGCAAGCAGAGAAGAGCGTGCTGGAATCTCTACCATCCCACCATCCCCTCCTTCTCCTCCTCCTTCTCCTCCCTCCCCGTCCCCCAGATCAACCAAACACACCCCCACCCCCATCCCCATCCCACCAACACCAGAAACTTCCACTACCCATCCACACAAAAAACCAAGAAAACAAGAAAAAGCACACACCAACCCGCCACTTCCAACCCAAAACCCCTGCACTCATTGCGAACAACATGTATTTGCAACCATAGACACAAACAGCAAAGATACCCCGGGGGGGGGAGGAAAAGCCCGAGGCTTTCGTAGGAGGCGAGGCATGGGGGCGCTGGACGGAGTACAGTAGAACAAGAGAAGCCCTGTGCTTACGCGTTTTTCCAAAGTCGCCCACATCGATGCGACGTCCTTATTGTTGTCGTCGTGCGATATGTGATATATAATGGTTCATTTCATAGAGCAAGGGGGCAAAACCCCGATAGAAAGGCAGACTACTGTAGTTGAAGTCAAGTGGAAAAAGACATGGTTCTCCTTACCTACAGTACCTACTGTACCTACTGTATATATATATATATTAACTCTGCCGAGAATTAGATAGCGAATCATCTAAACGTCACGGCTTATATGATTCCGCCGCTCAATCTGTGCCTGCGTTCTCCAAATGGTAAGTCGTCAGGTTTGTGTCTACTGCGGTAGCTTTAGAGGGTGTATTATGTACCGGTTTACAAGTATCGAAAGAACCAAGGGGTGCGTTTATTTTGCTCCCTATTGCAACTGTAAAGAGGCCTATTATTTCCAGGAAACGTCTCTACGCCACGTCTAGTATCTATTAAGGGTCCAGCACATCACCCACATGCCCCACCGCAAAAGCAGAAATCTCTACTGGTATTCAACCACATCCTCAATCGGATCAGATCCCTCGACCCCCCAAAACCCCCGCAGCAACACCAAACCACCCTCAAGCCTTCGCCACCCTCGCCCCCGAAACCAGCGGCTCCACCAGTTCCACAAAAAACGTCCGCGACTTGACCCCCCAAACCATCAGACTCGGCACCCTCCATCCAAACAACATGCCGACGCCCCCCTTAGGCCCAATCGGCACCAACTGCGTCATCTTCTCGCTCTTGTTGTACGGCGTCTGCTTGACCGCCTTCCCATCCGGGGACAAATCCGCGAGGATGGAGGAGCACAGCGGTCGTATGGGTTCCATGGCGTCTATGGCCGAGCCGGCGCTGTAGGAGGCCACGTCGCCGACGGCGTAGACATTTGCGGCGGTGAGGAGGCGGAGGGATTTGGGGTCGGTAAGGACGTAGCCGCGTTCGTTGAGCCAGGCGGAGGGGAGGAAGGAGGTGTTGGGGCGGCCGCCGGTAGCGTCGATGTAAACGTCTACGGTTCTGGAGGTGTTGTCGGAGAGCTGGACGGTGGTTTTGCGGTTGTCAGCGGAGGGGGTGGCGGCGGTGACTTTGGCGTTGTTGATGGTTTTGACGTTCATGCGTTTGAGTGTTGATTCGGCGGCTTCGCCAATGGCGGGTTTGAGGCGGTGGAGGAGGGAGTGCGTGCCGGACAGGATGGTGGTGTTCGCTTTGGGGAAGACGGTGGCGATTTCTCCTGGAGCGGTTGTTAGTGGGTACGAGTTTAGGCGGAAGGAGCGAGGGGGATACTGACCAGCCGTTTCTACGCCTGTGGGACCACCGCCAGAGATTAGGATCGTGGATGCTTTGGGCAAGGCTGCGTGCATTTCCTTCATGGAGGAAACTGTTGTTTCGTGAGAGCCATGGAGCGTCCACAGGGGAGAGGCCGAGGTTGTGCCTGTTGCGATGACGAGGGCTGAATAGCTGACCGTCTTCGTACCTGACTCTGCTGTTTCTACTGTCACGGTCCTCTGGTTTTGGTCGACACCAACTGCTGAGCCTATCACGAGGGTGAATTTGTCCTTGGGATATTGCTTGAACCCATCTCCAATGGGCTTGAAGATCTTAGAGAATGGAATGAGCTCGGAGTTGATCAAAGCGCGCGGGGCTCCGATCTTCCAGAAGAAATGGGTAGAGGGGGAAATGAGGGTGAGCTTGTAGGTTGCGGACTTGTTGGCGTCTTGGAGGGCGGGTATGGTGTGCTTTAGGAGGTAGTGAGCTGCAAGAATGCCAGCAATGTTTGCTCCAACAACCACAATGTCATGAGAGACCATGGTGACAACGATGCTTCGGTTCTAAGAGATTCAATGAGGGCAATGAGGGCAATGTGTGAAATGAAAACACTAAATGCTTGGTATAGCACAAGATTAACAACAAAGGAAAGTATGAGAGCTGCACCCGGCCACTTGTATCCTCCTCCTTCTCGTCTTAATTCTCGACATGCCTTCTATCTCGGTCAGTCATTCTGAGGCTGCGAACCTGCATTGGTAATTCCCTGACAGTGAAGGACCGATGGGATCTGATTTGCTTTGTCAAGGGAGGGAGTGTAATTGAATGTCTTCGGAAGCAGGAATCGCCGGGTGCGAGAGAGCGGAACATTCTTAGTGAAAGGCCCGCCGTCCCCTCCGTCTCTCCCCACACCTTATTAATCTTATTTTGACGCTCATGGTTACGCAGCGGCGAAAGTCCGAAGGCCGAGAGCTTCGCTAAGCTTCTACAACAGCCTACCCGGGTTACAGCTGGCCGGGGGGTTGAAAAAGTTGAGCCGGGGTCGGAAAAAATTCTTGGCGTCGGATTGAACTTTAAAATTGACATATGCCCCGCACATTCAAGATCTGACGTCGGGTTGGAAAAGCTTCGAGCCCTATGCGAAGCATATGTCAAGCGAGATCACAAAAAAATTCACATCTGATCATCAAAGCCTCATCTGTGCATATGCGTAACATCAACTGAGCACAAAGAAACATCGATGAACGACTTGAAGATGAGTGTCGCACTTCGCATATGTCGCGCATATACTGAGAAGAAACTCAGCTCGCTCAAGATTCATTCAATGCAAATGTTGAAAACAACGAGAAAAGCGATGATGCAAATCATGAGCTGAACAACGAGAATGAAGAAGAAAACGCATGAGAAAGATCTGATGAGAATAACGTGAGCGATAGCTTGTTGATGAGCATGTCACAAGTTGAGTTCATGATTGAGCATGTTTTGTGCATATGCTAAGCATATGTAGAAGAATCTTCGCTCGTCTTGCTATTCATGATATATGCATGATCTGTGATTGTGCTGTTTTCTCGATGCTTCGCTCAAGCTGTGCATATGCACGACTTCAATACTTCGCTCTTGCTGTTTATCTTCTAGTTACTTTAACTATATAACATCAATTCTTGAGCTCATGATTAGCATATGCAGAAAGCTGAGTCGGGATTGAAATAATTTTGAACTCATGATTAGCATATGCAGAAAGTTGAGTCCGGGCCGAGATCAAAAAAAAAAAGTTCCGGCTCTGGCTCAACTTTTCCAACCCCCCACCAACTGTAACCCCCAGCCTACCTACCTTACTCGTACAACGAGCTCGCGAAGTAAGCAGAGCTAACCCGAAGGGGCTTAGCCAAGCACGTCTGAGGTCCTGAGGCGACTACATACCTACCTTACGTGCTACCTTACCGTGCTTACCTACTAAATACTTTACCTTATCGACTCTCATTCTTCTAAACTCAGGCATTTCGATTTGAACGCACAAGGCTCTTGGCTTCTGTCTATATTCTACCTGCACCATCATTTCTGTATCTTCATCAGCGGCAGTCTCGCCCTTTCCTTGTTTCCTCCATCCCCTCCTGCAATCGAATCTTTATCAAAACCTTCTTTTGCCTGCCTTTCTTTTTGGAGAATCATGGACGCTTCCTGTCCCACACCGTTCTTTTATCGAAAACTTCCAATCTCGAAGCTTGCACTGTGCTGTGACGATAGGAGCTTGCGGCTGGTTCAGGGACTGTGCTTATAGGGTGGGAATGAAACAGGAAACAAAACGAACAGGATTTGAAGGAGACTGCATGGGAGGTAGGGTTTACCTGCGGTCTCTCAATGGCGGAGGGAGCTACGAATTGCGGGTAGGTGGAAAAGGTAAGTGGACTTGTAGTTTGGGGTGCAAGTATATCGGAGTTTAGGTGTAAATTAGCGTCTTTGCACCCAATGCTGTAAGCATAAGTGGTATATGAAAATATCTACAACAGCAGCAAGAAGAAGACCAATCAAGTGGCGACAAGGACGTCACTTGTCACTAATCCAAGCATCCTATAAGCACAAATCGTTAACAAACCTACCTCACCCAGTCGTTACAGCATTCCAACTCACAGGAGTAAGAACCTTCCCTACCGCCATCAACCTCTCATTCGGCTCCTTTCCCATCCACAATTCCCTGTTTACATCCAAGCCCTCCTCGATTTCCCAACCTCTGCCTCCCTCCACATACACTGACAGCCCATTGCATTTCTCCGCTTCCTCTTTCCCTTTGCTCTTCTGAGTGCCAGCCACGAGACCCAAAGCAACGTTGGCAACATCTTCTGCCGTATTCATGGCCAGGTTGTTCTCGCGGAAGCAGGTAGAGACGGCACGAGTCAGCATGCCTGTGTCCGTAGCGAGGGGGCAGATGGCGTTTATGCGGATGTTGTGAGTTGCGGGGAGGGTGTATCGGAGTGTGCGCATGAGGCCGAGGAGACCGTGTTTGGCGGTCTATGGGTGGGGATCGTAGTCAGTGGACGAGTCCCGGACCTGTTACGAGTTCTTTTGGATAAAAAGTTAGGGAAAGAGAGGGACAACGAACAGAGTAGGTGGCGAGGCCAGGGGTTCCTAGAAAGCCGGCAGCGGAGGACAAGAGTATGATCGATTTGTCATCGGTAGTTTGGGCGTTGTGGCGGAGGTAGACTGCTGCTATGCGGGCGAAGTAGAGCGGGCCAAGGAGATTGACGTCCAGGACGAGGGTGCTGGGAGGCTAGCCTTTTGCATCAGCTATCAAAGCTCAGGTTGTCCTCTCGTCTCTCGGTTATAGCTCAGCACCTTTTCCACGTCTTCAATCGTCAATCCAGAGTCAAAGATATTTCCTTGCTCCATAATGCCTGCAATACCCATGGCATGATCGACCCTTCCGTATGTCTTCAAGCCGAGGCGGAACAAGGCCAGGTTATCTTCGTATTTCGTAACGTCGGTGCGCAGAAACTGAACCTTCTTGCCATCGTACTGCGAGGAGACCTTCTCGCCAGACGCTGAGTCGAGATCACCGAAAACGACGAGAGCTCCACGCTTATGGAAGACACCAACGGTAGCAGCGCCAATCCCATTCGCTCCACCTGTTCGAATCAGCCTTGACCTTGAGACAGAGAAAACAGGCCAAGCAACCAGTCAGCACAATGACCTTGTCTTGCAGATTGCGGAGCTGCTCTAGATCTGGTGCGAATTGGGCCATAATAGCTGTCTCTCTTCAATATCCAACCCAGAAAGGGAACTATGCCTATATGCCTCGGAATCTGAGCTATGATCTGGCATGTCCGCGATTCCAATCATTTACAGTCTCCACTGCATTAGTGGGATTGTATCGTACTGAAAGGCGGGGCCAGCACCCAGGTTTCACTGCTGTGTTGGTCATAATGGCTCAGCTTGGCCCTGTAACGTGCCACCATAACAGAGATCTCCTCGTGTCAATCGGAGCAAGTCCGGCAATACATGGCATTATTGCTTTTCACTCGTGTAAGGTAGTAAGTAAGCACGCGGGTAGCAAAAAAAGCCGCACCGCAAAACTCGCTTCCCACCAAGTTACACCAAATTTAATGATTATTTCAGAAAGAGTTATTGTAATTTTATGTAGTTCAATAATCCGTCGTTTCACACTGTTATTTTACGCTCATCATTGTCAACCTTTACAACGTTGATGTGGCTTGCTCTGTAGATTCAGAAGTGATTTTGGTGGGGAATCGAGTTTTGCGGTGCGGCTTTTTTTGCTACCCGCAGGTTGCCTCAGTTCTCAGACGTGCCAGCGTCGCTAAGCCCGTTTGGGTTACGGCACCCGTACGCTGCGTAGTCAGCCAAGGCTAACCCGAAGCGGCTTAGCCACGCTGGCACGTCTGAGGACTGACAGGAAGTCGATCGCACTGGTCAAGTCCGGTAACTCCGACACATTTTCTAGGTATTCCTTTTTAGTTGATTGTCCTCCTTTGCTTGCTGAACGATGCCACTTAAAATTGAGTCCATCCTCCCCATCGAAGTAAGTTTTCCTTGTTTCTACTTATTCTTGGAGTCTCCAAACATATGCCTGGCTGTTGAGCACAACTGGTCTGGCTTTGCGTGATATCTTAGCCATGCGACGTTGACCATCACCAGCACCTGTGGTCCAGATGGTGGAAATGAGGGCATCTAACGTGAAGATCGAGCTTTCCAACGCATATTTTCCCTGAGAGCTAGGAACCGAACCAACCTGAAGTCGAAACCCGTTAGGTTCTACCCGTTACAGCATAGAAGCCATCATTTAGCTCAGTGTACAGTCTAAACGATAGCCCAGGTCGCCTTTGTCAATGTACGTCGATGGTAGTGCGGTGCATTGAACTGCATTCTTTACTGAGCGGCTGATCACGCAATGCCACCCAATAATCTTCTGGTTTGACAGTGAGACCCCCTCGTTCTCTGCCACCAATTCTCGAGAAACCTGACAATATTGTGCCCGCGGATGCGAGGTATTATGGGTCCATATTTCAAAATTCGAGACCATTTACTTCTTCCATGATGGATATTCCTTGCAAAACGTCCATCTTAACATTATTGGTCGCCAAATTGTACGTCTTAGGGTTGTGTTCGTCTAGGGAGAAACTTTGGTGCAATGGTCCATCCGTAATATGATTGTCTAAGTGCATCTGATGGCCACGATCTCTGTCCCGGTGGATTTGTGTCCCTACTCTTGTCGTTGTCGATTGCAAGAATCTTGGCATTTCGTGGTTAAATGGTTGAAGGCTGCTTGACCAACATACGTCGTTCCTTGGCTTGGAAAATCGAAAAATGCAAATCCAGCCACGAATGTCTCGGGTGGTTCTGCTAAACGTGTTCGACTGTTGGGACTTTTAACCATAACAAGTCTGAGAACATTATAGGTAATGAGGGGTTCTGTTCAAACCGAAGGCGGAAGGGCACATGGGGAGCTCATGGGTGGTGAGTGGAAAGGGGCAGAGATAACCCGCTATCCAGCAAATAAAGACCTTGAAGCCGCTCGAAAGATCTGTCCGTTCGTCTGAAATCTGCACAATACTGTGTGTCCCCTTCTAAGAACAAAATGGTCGTGTTTGGTGCTGGTACCGTTCGGAAAACGCAAAGCGCGACTTGGTGAGACGTCCACGGTGTCACTGAACTCCCAGAAATGGTAGTGCAAACTCAGATATCTTATTTGAAGCAATGACGTGTCGTCGCTCGTTATCCTTTCGGCAATCTAGACGCTCTGGCCCACATATAAGGAATAAGCGTTGAGATCTCGACAGCCTGGATACAGGATGCTGCACATCTTATCATAGACTCGGTGAGCAGGAGTTCGAGCAATATTTATTTTATTCACATGTCAAAGGCCGTCGAAAGCGCGTCTGATTACGAAGGATTTGCGTATTTTATTCTCCTTCACACCATGACGAAATTGCTGTCAACGGGTCTTTGACGACTAGCTTCGGTCTTGCTGCCATTTTTAAATACACACTTCTTTCAAGGTTCGAAGACAGTGTAGCGTATCTCAAATTCTGGTTTTGGTCACTGGATAATTTCTATGGTATTGGGCTGTGCGGTCACACCGACTCAGAAGTGTTTGATCCTACCTTTTCACGTCATACAATACGCCGCTGGATTTTCTACTTCTTCAATCAAAGACATTCAGTTTATATTATTCTTCGCTCATGAGCTTTATTACAAATACAGCGTATTCATTGTCTTACAATAGAGTCTTACGGAATAGCGGAACTACTGCTTTATAAACCTAGGAACACTCTGGCATATTCTAATGTTGAATCATCCTGACCGCATTGTTCAGACGTTTCTTAAAATGCCTTGAACCCGCAGGTGTCAAATGCTCGTTTGACATAGCTTTGAGTTCATGAGCTTTTCAAGAGTGAAAAGATGTAATTGAAGTCAAAAACAGAAGAAAGAGAAATCATGTGATGCTGATGTCACAGAACTATCATTTAAAATGCAGAAAAATGACAAGTAATGAGAAAGATTTACGTGATGATCAGGATTTTGAGCAAGATTCTGATCAGGATTTTGAGCAAGCTTTCACGCAAGCTTTGAGCAAAATATGTAGTTTGACTGTAGAATCGCTACTACTGAGTAATTCATTATTTGCGCAACGGTTGAGAGACAAAACAAGCAAGAATGCAATGCACGTTTATTGATCGCGTTCAAAAAATATAAAGAACTTCTTACCAGCCCGAGGCCAGCCCGCCGCCAGCCCGCCGCCACATTAGCAGAATTAGCAAGTCAATATTGACGAGCCGAGTTCTCGAATTGCCGATGTATGCTTTCGCTATGAATTGATACGTTATCAATAATATATCAATTCAGGATTGATAGATTACCTACCTTATCGCTGCACATATTTCCTTCATCATTCGCATAGCGGCAAAACATCTCCCTCGGCATTATCACAATCTTTTCATTCTATTAATCAAAGTATTAATCAGCAAACCTGGTTCTTTTGCCAGGCGGGATGCCAGTCCGGACTTGTGAGCATCTGTTGATACACTTTGTAGCATTCCACGTCTTTAATCGATGGCTAATTAATGCCTGATTGATTAATTACTGGTTGATTACTGATTGGTTTATGGAATACGGATGATTGTAGATTGATGATTAGTTGTAAGTGTAGAATTAACCTCAGGTGTTAGCTTGGTTTTTAGCTTCGGACATTTTGCATGGTCAGCCGAGCTCTAGCGCCGGTCTAGCCTGGGTCAGCCGAGCTACCTCCTTTTCAGTCAAGCTGGCCCTCATTTTGACGTTGGTCTCTTCTATTCGTGCAATTCATCAGTTACAAAATCACAATCTTAGTTATCGTCCTTTTCATTTTCCTTGTAGCGAAGCCATCATAGCATTGTGGCAGACAATTTCGTATAGTTTTGATTAAAATTATGATGCTGAATTCTCGAGAGATCTTGTTAGTCTTTTCAAGAAGTATCCTTGAGCTTAAGGATCGAAGTTCTGTGACATTAATGATCAGGTCTTTGTAACTTGTCAACCCAAACTTCTTCTGTCTTGAATATGTTCGCGCGAGAAGTAGTAATTAAAAGTCTGTCGAGTCGAATGTCTAGTCGATTTAGAATGATACACTCATCAACTCCCCAGTCTTAATCCTAAAGGGGTTTTGTTCGATCCGATGCACAAATCGCTCTTTCCTTTCAAACAATTATCAAATGTACCTGGGCGTCATCACCAAGACTGTGTCCTTACTGCTTTGTCCTTTATAAGATTGATGACCCCGTATCATTTCTAATCTTGCCTTCTTCGAAGGTCCTTTCCCACCATATCGAGACAACAAAACATACGACCATCGTTTTATCGAGTAGATGCCGATATCCCACAACCGAAGCGAACGCCAAAGGCCGAAGTGCAGCGTCTTCGTGAACCAATTCGATATTGATAGCAAGGTACGCTTGTTTGCAGGCATTCAATCCTGGCAATTTGGTAATGAGACAGACGAGAGGTGTCAAGTCCTGCTGGGAAGAGCAACATCCTCGCCGTTATGTGTTCGTTAAACGCAGGTACATCAGAAACACGGCTCCAAATATCATGATGTGTGAGGCTTTCATTGTTCGTCTCTCGCTATCTCGCCGCCTCAGTCTCTTCGCTCGCAACCCTATGTATCTCGCAAGATCAAATGTCACAGCCCTTGGAAGATCAGCAAGGATATCGCGCCCATGCTCTCAGCGTTCATCAATGTTTGATGTCCTCGAGCATTTCCTACGACCCCTGGCAAGCGTCTCTCTTAAAAGTTGCTGGATCAAGCCATTTATCCTGAACGCATCGTTGCACACCACGAAAGTGAAATTGGAACAAAGGCTCGATTTACTCGCATCCAAGTTGAGAATTAGATATATGCTTCTTTCTGTCTCTTCTCGTTCACGATCTAGCAGATCAAGCAGACTTTCAAGCTTCACCAAGTCTGAGATGGCTAATTCTGACGCAGATCCGGATTTCTCGAATTTAGCCAAAAAAAATAGTTATGCTTGATCGAGTTAAGAGAACGAACACTGCGGAAAAGGAAATGAATTTGGTCGTGGCGAGAAGGTGCTCTTTGGCTGTTTTTCTTTAGTCTTCATTGACTTTATGTCGATGAAGTTCGTGGTGAGAGAAAGTGGCGGAAGTGGCACTATGTGTGGTGCCTGAAATCAGAAGCATGTAATACTGTCCGATGAGATCATGCTTTCTTCAATTGTGAATTGCTATGTGCAATTGAAAATCCTTGAATTTCGTGAATATCTTCAAACTGACTTCATGACGCTCTTTGCAGACGTGTAGTAGTCAGAGCGATTTAAAGTTTTAAATCATAATCATAATTGTTCTTGATGATTTCTTTTATGATTTTTCTATTTTAAGTATTATGACATCAAACTTTGAATTAATATTCAAGATGTCAAAGTCAGTTTCTAGTTACAGTTACTGTTGAATAGGTTTGGTCTGTTGACGTTGCTCTTTTGGGCCTAGCCACGCAGACGCTGAGGCTGACCGGATTTTCGACGAATTGGATGGAGCACGATAAAGTATCAGCTCTACTTGTTAGTAGATAGCTTGAAGCTCAATTCCACGTAGCTCTTTATTTCCGTATATGTTTCCTGCGTCTTGCTGCTTGCTCTGCGCTTGATATAGTCATTTGATATTCACTCTGTATAGTGATGAGTTTTTCTCTGAAGTTCAAATATCTAACAGCTTCTGATCTCATCTACTTGTCGACATGATTCTTCTGACTTCAGCTATGTTTCTTCTTTCTCAATCTATTCGCTCATGTTCAGTATTGATTGCTTCTCATTCTTCTTTCTCGACAGTCATTCTTGAGTAAAGAGAATTGTTGTCGAGAAACTTCACAAATTCGTACATCAAATTTTTTATCTTTTCATGCATTTGCATGATTTGATCTGCATTGTTTGGAATAAATTAGATTCAAAATACATTTTTTTGGAATTCGCTGAGTTTTTGAATTTGGAGGGTTTCTTACGTTTTGTATTGTTCACAATACCAATCTAGAATGGGTTATAAACGTTAATTTTTTTCCAGAAGAAGTTGATTTGAATCATCTTATACGCCAAAAGAGAGCTTCTTCTTCTCTTTTTCTTACCATCCTCATGCATTTGTTGATTTAGCCTTGCTGCGTAAGGAGGGTATAACGAACGTTGCAGGACCCCCTTGCAGAATTCGCACAAAAGATTTAGATTTCAAGCAACTGAGTGATGGAGGGCTTCGTGCAAATTCATGTAACGAACGACCCAACTGAATCTCTTCCGTTCACGTTCCATCCTCACAACAACTCCTACATTACAGACAAAGAATAACTTCAGAGGTCCCCAAATAAGCCGACGAAACGTGAGAGATCTCGTGCAAGTTTGGATGATATTACACACAAGAACAACCCATCAGCCGCAGATGACCAGTCGTTCGAAGTCGTGCTACACGACAAATTACCTTCTAACGTAGACCCAATGATGACACCGCAACCGTCTACAGGATATTGATTCCCCGGTCCGAAATCTTCTTTGCATGTTTTGAATAGGCCGCTATCATGGCGTTCAGATCAAGGAAAGGGGGCGAACAATCCAGCAGCACAAATTAAAGCATCTCCGTTCAATTCGGGAAAGAGCTGCTCTATATTGACAAGTCAACGTACCGTGCAAGGACAACCGCGAATTCATCGCCATTCCTGACGTATGGTCTTCTTGAGATAGTGTAATCGTCAATTTTGATTTCAATTGCAGATCTTATGCCTTTTTAAACAATCAATTCGTCCGGTGCTCCTGGCAGAGCTGTCCGATTCCTCTCAATTGAAACTTTGCCGATCTTGGTATCCAACGAAGACTCTTGTAGCTTGTTCATTTGTCGAGCGTGCCTTCCTCGAATGGAGTTTTCTTTTGAAAATGTAGGCTGTAGGAGATTTGCGTAGAAGAATGTAATTTGCACAGGAAGAAAGTAATTGGCGTAAAAGTAAAAAGTTTTGTGTGCAGTAAATGTATATGGAAGTATTGGGAACACTCTCTGAATGGAGTGAAGGTTGGCTTGTGCAAAGCACCGGCTTTCCAAAAATGTGAATAAGATCGAGCATCCTCCCATCAATTCGAATTTCCAAGGGAGATAAATTGCCCCTTTTTTCAGCTTCCTCTCCTTTAGGTCTCTCCTCGAGCTTGAGAATATAGGATCATTGAGATAACATACGTTCTTTCCTACGTTGTTGGTGGGCTTCGCTCTTTGTGCTTTCAACACTGGACTGATAGTCTCACTTCGTTTGATTTTCTTATCTTCATTTTCTTCTGATGATGTTCGGAAGTCTCTTCATCTACCTTTCCAGCTCTGGGCGGCTTCGCTCGACAATCTCTGCGTCTTCAGGTCCAAGAAGGCCTTTGCTAGCTCGGTGAATGCTGGACTACATGCTGAAGTGCTTTGATGTAGCAAGCAAAGTATAAACCTTCGTGCGATTAGAGTAAACAGCGTTCTTCAGACCCTCAAACCTTCTTCAAGGTAACCACAGTCGCCAAGATCTATTAAGTCCTCTTAGCTAGATCAATAGCTAAGTAACAGCTTTCGCGGCGCTCTGAAGAGAAGGCGTTCACTTCTGTGTTCGAACGTTGAATGCGATGCAAGTATGTTCCCGTCTTTTGCCTCCTCGTGGCGGGATTGAACCCCAAACCATGCACAGCAACGATGCTAGAAGAGCCCGTCAACCGGTCTTCTCCCGAATTTCATGCAATGAAAATTGAATAGAGCTTACTCTGCTTTGATGCTTACTTTTTTGATGTTGGCCGATTCTGTTGAATTTCATAACACTTGTGATGCGATGATCGGCTTGCTCTCTTCTGCATTGGCAAATAGTAGTTGCACAGATGTCAAAAACATGGATCAAAGGACGAGCATTGCGCAAAGAGAAAAGACTCAGAGACTCTCGAGTGTTGACAACCGATTGTAGTTTAGAGCAATGTTATAGCTCACGCTGATCGAAGTCAATCAGCTGACGCTGATCGTCCTTCAGAAGTGACTCTCAGACCGTTGACTTCTTTCGTCTCTTTGACTTCTTTGACTTTTTTGACTTCTTCTGCTTCTTGAGCTGCTTGAGCTGCTTTGACTTCCTTGATTCTTTCTCTTTGCTTTGAATTTTCTCTGCATTTTTTCTTAGAAGATTGATCATTTACTTTCACGACTACTACAGCATCTTGAACATCTAGATCAATGTCAGTAGTCGAAGTATCAGTGTTGCTGCTCAATTCCCGCTTTTCCCTCAGTCTTTTACGCTGCTTCGGGTTCGGTTTGCACTTCCGCTTGGGCGATACAGTAGTGCTGGTATTACTTCCAGGAGCTACAAACCCTAAAAAAACAGACGTTTGGTCAACCATGACGGGAAGCAGAACCGTCGAACAGTATAATGGTAGGTCATACCGAGAACAAGCTTTGGTACCTGCAAATTGGGCAATCAAATAATGATTGGTCAAATCGGTTTGGCCTGTAAACAGCTTGAAAGACAGCTTCATCGCGGCGATGAACGCCGCAATCTAGGCCAAAGAGTCAGTGTCAACGATTCTGAGCATGACTAGCATCGCGGTGCTCTGGAAAGAATGCATCGTAGATTGAAGAAATTTTATGAGCATGATTGTTCACGAATATGAAGAGTACGGTTGTATGGAGAAGTGCCTTGGATTGAAACGTTTAAGTCTGGGGATAGTGATTGCTCATGAGAGGTGTGCCGAAATAAGAAAGAGGGAAGGAGAATTGAAAAGCAGGATATTTGCTTCTGTATATGCCCCTTAATCATGTGTATCAGCAACACATAATATGGCGCACGAGACTTGAGACGTGTGAGGAACGTCTCGAGGCTTTTCATGGTCGAGTTGGCGGTGAAACTGTCGGCGGCGGACACGGCCATGATGATGAGGAATCACGGGTGGAAGAAAGAAGCTGATGGAGAAAGAATTCGAATCAAATGTAGATGATGAGAAGTAGAAAGTAGAAAGAAAGCCGATAGACAAAGACGTCGAACAGAATCGAGTTATGAAAAATGAAGGAAAATCAAGAGAGTCAATGAGCAGAGAAATCGCACAGGCTCGAGGGGTTGTTGCGAAGAAATAACGTGAAGAAAAGAGATTGACAGGATTTTTTATACTGCCGTGCTGCTGAGATTTTTATATCTTGATGATAGATTAGGGAAACCCTTGAAAGGATGATTTTGATTCCGGAAGGCGGCGCATACGAGAAAATCTCCCTCATGATCCGGTTTTAGCGGCTCTCAATTGCAATTCCAATTATCACTATTTCGTACGGCGTCTGCATATCTCTCACGTTCGCAATACTTGATCTGTAAGTTGTTGTTGTCTCAATTCGAGCATGAATTCATTGCCTCTAAAACTGGGAATCTCTTCATCACACCAGCCAAGGAACATGGTCAGAATGTCAGGATTCATCATCAGTCTGGAAGCTGAGATAGTACTCATAGACCCCACACACATGACAGTCTTCGAAGGAATTAGGTTTCCAACGAAGAGCACAGCACCATCGCTCGATGGTCGTCTTACTCGCCGCGAAATTGCGGAAGTTTAGGGCTTAGTATACTCTTAAGCCTTGGATTAGAGGTTATAATAGACGGTGTTTCCAGTAGCGGACAATGCCTGTCTGTACGTTTCAGTTTTGCTTGGTTGCGTCCTAACGATAGTTCCATCGTAGACTCTACCAAATAGCGGTCCCGGAGTATTTATGTTTCATTTTTTCTTTTGTAAAGCTTCGTTGTAACCACCCACTCAAACTCACTTGAATGTCTCGTGAGCTGCGTAATTACGTACGCCTTCATCGTGAGGGCAGAATCTTTAACATATGAAGATGTGGTTTGTCGCGCCCCAGATCTCTGTTACAAACTGTTGGCTTTGTCAACGCCACACGCGTTTTTGGCGCGCCGATGATGCCGGTTCATCGAGACTTCGGTGTCATTTACGCCAGATATTCGCTTCTTATCTCTTAGTCTTCGGCATGTTCTGAAACTGTCTGAGTATTTTCATTGTCAGTGCTTCTCTGATGACATTTGCATCATCTGTCATCTTCACGTTCATCATTCTCTTCGACTTTTCATCAAGTAGCAAGTCGTCAATCTGATATCATTCTTTCGCCTGTACATGATTGATGTCACTGAGCTTCTTTCATTGAGAATGAGCTTGACAAGAGTTTCTGTGATGAAAGCTCATCAAGCAATGTATATGTCACGGATTCAATCTTTACCGCTTATCAGGGCTACCAAAATCATGCAACTTCCATTCAAAGATCAAAAGGGGTAATCAAAGCAGTGTATCTCAAAATCGAAGACATTCTCAAAGTGGTTTCAACATTTCACTCGACAACGATGATCCGAGGTCATCTGTTCAAGCTTCAGTTGCCATCGACATCCTTTAAATCCTTACAGCGGACCAGGCTATAGTCTGCAAGCTGCGCATATGATATTCATTCTCGAAGATTCTGGTCGTCCAATTGATTTTTTCCCTCGTTCCTTTCCGAATACGCGTGGAGCGTATTTGCGAGGTTTTCTGCTGCCTAGTAGGCATTTGGAAGGCAAAGAGACGAACCTTGTGCCAACAGTACAAGCCACTTCTTGTTCTTTCTTTTACAGCTGCGGTCTTGCTTAACCAGAAGTTGAAGTTTATGTCGAGTTGAAAATAGCGCGATTCTTAATTTCCATCTGAGATATATTCGATACTAGAAAGAAGAAGAATCACTGCATTATGATAGTTCTCATCTCCTAGTAGAGCGATCACATATGAGTATGAACATCAAAACAAAATAAAAAGCGCAAAGATGCAAATTTTATTATGTTTTATGTTTGACGAACGCTTCAACCGTTACGAAATAGAGGCGTAACAATAAAACACTTGAAGTCAAGCTCTGATTTCATCAGAGTTGACGAACAGACGTGTTTTCCCGCAGCGAAATCGAGTCTGTGAATAACTTCACTGAATATAACATCTGGTGTCAAGTTTTTGATTCTCACTTTGACTGGTCGTTCGTAAGGTGGTGCCGTCGCCTTGTACGCCGCAAGCATTTCTATTATAAGAGATAGAGGTTCAAGGTGTTGAGGAAGGTCATTGTATTTGTTGAACGAATGATAACAAGAACATATCCAGCAGCCGTACGGCGAGTCTCAGTGACAGAGATAGAATCGAATGTCATTTTCACCCCCTTGAGCCGAACAGATGGAACAATCTTGGGGAACCAAACACTGCATATTGAAATCCGATTTGATTGGGAGAGATTCATTTAGACGTAGAATATGAGGGAAATTTAACTGGGCGACGGCCCTGCTGTAATTGTACGGCGAGAGGATGGACTCTAGAATTCATTGGGGTGGCTCGTACATCTCTTTGCCAAACGCCGTGGCATTTGCGGACATGGGGTTGTAGTACTCGACCAGGCGCACTCCACGAATTGTATTGCTTACAGCTGAGGCGTTATTGCGAACGAGGTGATGGTCGACCATGCCAACTTCCGATTTCAACGTTAGGCGGAGCAAAACATCTACGGTGAGAGTTAGATAGAAAGACCACAAAGGATGCCAACCGAGTGAGAAGGATAGCACATAAATCTCCGAGGATGAGGCGGGTTGTGAGAAAGATGGTGGATGTAGATGTGACGAAAGTAGTAGGCGGCAAAGCCTTCAAGTGTCTTTGCGGCTAACCATCGAACGCTCAGTGCATCTTTCCATTTCCAATATACAGGGCAACCTTTCTTTCCAAGCTATCGGTATATTTGGCCAACCCTTCTGTTCCCCTCTTGTTCGAAACACAATTGACAGAATCTTTAATTTCATGGTTGATAAACTTCGTAACAGGGAATTCTATTGGGGAATCAGGCGTCTGGTTCGTTCTGGTTCATTTTATCTGTTGATCTTGTTCGTGCAATATGGTGGCAATTATGTACTTATATTTTCTCCGTCCTAGTAGGAAAGGGCCTAGAAAGTTTTTGATATGAAGAGAAATTGAACAGGGACTCCTAAGAGAACAAGCTCTGAGATTAATGCCATAAAATTTAACGTCTAATGTTGCCGACTCGGGTTTCTGTTCGGCTTTGAGAAAAAAGACAAAGGGTTTCGATAGCCCAATTGCGAGTAAAGGCAGGCCTGAAGATAGTCCCAAGTGAGGCTGGGACAGTGTCGTAATTAGACCTGCTAGGGTTTGATGGATATAGCTTGATGGCGAATATATATGCCTTTCCCGTTATAGTGGCATTATGCTGTCCCATCGGCGGATTAAGCCAAGATAATTCAGCATATGAATAAGTTGCTGGTTTGAGGCCGGTTTCTGAGGAGATATCCAACGCCTGATGGCATTATGGTATACACGAGTGGTCTCTCTGGATGTTTCCATATGATGTTATTGTCTCTGATATTTAGTGTCGTCGTATAATAACGACGACAAGGGAACATCGTAGATTCAAGGCTGAAATTTCAGACGACGAGAGAGTTTTACGACATTTGATGGGTTTAGGTCATTTCTCTTTGTACGCGTCGTGCAGCTTTTCATCAATAGTATAAACAATGACTCTGTAAGATAAGCATTTTCGACAAACATCGTCGAGAAAAAGATTGTCAGAACTTGATAAGTGACTGTTCAATGATCTGGAAAAAAAATCAACGAGTGGTTATACTACGTACTTCTTACACAAGCTTATCAATCAATATAGTGATAATTCACTAGATTTACTGCTTGCTTTTTACGAGACATCTTGATAAATGATGAGTTGTGAAGTCATAAAGCCGTGAAGATGTGAAGATGTCAAGATGTAAAAATGTGATCATGTGAAACTGCAAAGACATGAAGATGAGATAGCGACTCGTCATCGAGAATCTCGATCGTGTCGATGTCGTTCACATTCATTGATTTCTCGTCATGTAATAATGACGAGTCTTCAGACTGCGTAGTATATGCCGTGACAAAGACAAAAGAGAATTTGTATCATCATTCGTCAATTGTGCGTCGAGTTCAGATGAAGACGATGTTCTAACATACATCGTATTAGCCAAGAAATACTTGAAAGGAGATCACAGAGCTTACAAGGAAATATTGTTGTCCTTGACTGAACGTTTGCCTCAATGAATAACCGATAACGGCTTTTCATCAGTGCTGTGTCCCACGTCGTCTCCCAACTGAGGACCAAGCTCCAAATCACGCGGCGTTCTGCTACGCACTGTATCAGTCAAGATACTCACAGCAAAAGGCTGCGGAGCTTACCGAGAAATCTTGCTCTTTGTGCCCCGGCGAGCGTTTTGCCAATCTGTACTGCCGATAGTGGTTCGGAATCCGTGTCGGAATCCGTGTAGTCGGACGAGACGAGAGTTCCGAAAGCCTGAACTTTCAGTGGTTGAATTATCGAGTTTTACACGTTTGGCTTGAGATGTTTACGGGGGTGTTCTATGCTTTCCTTTGGTTGAAAGCTAGTAAAGAAAACCATATTCCTTGTGCTAATTACAACCGCCTATAAGACAAATGACAAACGGTGCTAAGGAGTCGACGGCGTAACCAGTAGGCCACAAGTCTACCCTTTGGCTGCATAGAAGCAATTAATGAACGTAAGATCGATGTTAACGATCCTGACCCTTGGCTCATCTTTGATGTTGGAATTCCGCCTTGAAGTAAGCCGTTATAGATAGCCATCACATCTCGGGAAAATTTATTGAATTGATGGGGCTCCTGGCAGAAATTGTGACGTCTTGATGCCAGTCTTGAATCTCATTCCAGCTAGGGTCTTTCTTACTATCATCCGTATCCTGGGATAAACGAGGCCGATAGTGTATCGTACTTATACCTGTTCGTGAAGCAACTGTATTGCATCGGCTCTTGAAAGATGAGCCATCATATAATTCTTGCAAGTGATCTTGACCGTCTGTTGCCATCTTAGAAAGATTTGTTATTTCTCATGTCTCAGAGAACCCACGGAAATCCAACCTTCTGTTTCAAATCCGACTCTGGCAGCTTCGGAAGTGATTTCGAAATCACATGGAGTTTCGCCGACTGATGTCGAAAAAGGCTAGATGATGAGAAACTTTCGAGACGCAAAATGTATTGATCTAAGAGAATCAGATGTGTTTTTCGTCATGGGATATATTGGCAGATTGAGCACGGCAGCTTCTTGGTTACCAGAAACCGTTGCATTCCAGTTCTCTTGGTTTTTCTTGATGCTGTCCATTATCTTAAAATCTTCTTATCAACGGCTTTTCCTGCATCAATGATATTTTGTCGAGCTTGCGTCACTCTTTCTGAGTCTCTTTGAGCTCTGTCAATAGCTTAATTTAATTTCATCTCGACAGTCTGATTACTCATGAGAAGATCTATCATGCGTTGGGGCTCATACACACGGCTTTTCGGCAAAAGTCAGTCTTTTCTCTGCCGGCTCAAGATATTTGATGGCATTCTCAGTTAATCTCGCTTTTTTTGTCATTTTAGGACGCACAAGATTTCATGAAGCGATCTCTGTGAATTCGACAGATTTAACGGCCGCATTGAATACCTCCATGGTAGCCTTTTTCTGGTCTTGCTCATCTTGCAGTTTGTGAGCAGATACCCAGGGCTGGTTAAAATTGCTCGACCAATTTTCCTTGGAGTTGGCAACCCCATGCTTCACGCCTTTCAATACTGTGGACCCATTTCAGGGAAAGGGAGACCTTAATTGACCCGTTCATGGTGTGCTGCCTCTTTGTACTGCTATATTGCCTTGGTTGGTATACTTTTGGAGATTCGAGGACTTCTTGAGGCAGTTTTTCGCTTCTGCGATCTTGAAGCTGACTTATTGTTCATGATGAATACACGATCCACCGACAACTTTTCTTTAATCGCCAAGCATCCTCCCGACAGTATCTCTGACGTAACGCTATTCAATTCACGTTTATTCTTAGTCCTGTTCACCCATGCATATTTGATTGAGAGATAGTCTTATCTGTTCGCTGGTTCAAATTGTCCAGGAACTGTTCCCTTTGAGTGTCCCGTCAAGGGGTGCCAAAATGGTGGCCCAAGTTCCCGATAGACGCGATGGGGCGATTCCCTAATATCATAGACTTTCTTATATCCCTGTGAATCCCTCAGAACCCATCGAGCAAGATGTTTGGATGCAGGTGACTCGCCAGAACTCCGTGAACCTGTAATCAACCAGCTGCTCTGACTTAAAAATAAAAGGGTTGATAGATTTAGGTTGAGATATTTGATGGAATTACAGCTCCGCCTGGCCATGCTGAGCCTAGGTATCAAAGATGTATATCGTTATCCACGCTTCCTCGTTTGTTGGCCTGTCGGTCATCTCTTCGTCGATGTAGTTTTGCGTTCCCCTTCGACAGTTGAGGGAGAATGGCTCTTCGAGGCAGATGAGGTTTTCATGCTTAGCACGTTCCTGGGTGGTATATCTGGGGATATTAGGAATGTCTGGACGGTTCCTACCTTGGTTTGGTCAGTTTCCATTGATGTCTGTGGAACGGACTAATCCGTAGGGTTGCGGCAGGCAAATGTGCAGTTGTGTCCAACTTCGTACTGCGTGGAAAAGCATCGCCTCTTGCAGTAGCATGTAAGGGTTAATTTCCTCGGGGTGCGGAGTGCCGCCGTCAACTCCCTTAATCTATCGTGAGTTTGCTTCGGGAAGTTGGTTGCGAGTTGATACCGGGCGATTGGATTCAAATTTGCTCACATCCATTCGGGAATAAATATGATGCCGTTTGCCTCAAGGTATAGCAGAGATTTTATTGCCTGCTGGAACGACTGCCTGTTACTTCAAGAAATTTGGGCTTTGCTCTTCACCACTAAGTATCAACAAATACGACGTCTCGCGAGGCATGGTTCGTAAAATGATCTTGTCTTCTACTCTACTTCCATATTGAGCCATATTCAACCGACCTTGGGCGTCATATATTCATATGGAATGTTGCATTGATTACCGTTTTGTAGAGAATGGCAAGCACTGGACTTGTCATAATACGCGCGGGAGAGAGATGTAATATCCACCACCAATTGTGGATGACCCAAGATTCTTTGTGGATTCTGTGGCACCTTAGTGTAGCAGGTTGTTGATACGTGTACTTAACACCGTCTGCAAAGGTACTTTTATAGAAATAGAAGAGTGTTGAATTGGCTTGATTCGATCAACAATGATACTGATGAACCGAACTATCTCTTCTCCTTTTGGTGTGCCTCTATGTTTGCGTTACACGTTAGCTTTCAGCACCGCGTAGATGATAATGATATACTAAACGAGGATCTCGATTCTCTCTGACTTGAAAAGTACTTTGATTGATCAAAACCATGATGTGAACGAGAGTGAACATCGTGAGCCATTATGAGATGAAGAGTCACGGTGAGGTGAAAGCAAATCGAGAATCCCGATTTGCTTTCATCTTGAAACTGTGATATTCACCATCTTACTTTGATTGAATCAGAATCGGAAATTGGAAATCAATACTTACTTGATCTTCAAAGTGTGTTCGCGTGTGACTTCGAATCATTGATATCAGAGAGTGTTCATGTACTCGATCTTGCCGCTCATCTTTCGATTGATGAGTTGTTTGAAAGCCTTCTTCGAAGCAATGCGATCGTCAAAGGCGTGATCAATGATCTCTGCATTATCAGCACAATTAAAAGAAGTCGAAGAAGCATCTTTAAACTCTACATCGAATGAGTTGAAGTCATCATGATTCATGATGACTGATTCTGAACTCGAACGTGTTCGATGCTCTTGATGAATGAATGATGATGAAAGAAGATGAGGGGAAATGTGTGAGAAATACGATGAAAGTGATGATGTAAAAATTACAAGAGACATTTGAGAAGTCGTCGCTTCTCGATTGGGAAAGAATGTCTCTTGCGCATCACTCATGAAAAATGAAGGGTCTCACTATACGGACGTCTCAATGTACTACAGATATCGTCTTCTTCAAGAAGGTTGAGCTTCCGAATAGACACAATCCGAAGGTCTCTCACGTTTGATGTGGCGATGACTTCATCTGATGAATTTTATTTTCTGTAGTTGATATCGAGTCATGAGTGCGATCGAACTCGTCAGGATCGCTTGAATATACAATGTACGTTGATATCGATCGGCCTTGAGCCTTGAGAGCTCTGAATCCCTAATCCTCCATGCTTCTGGAGAAGAATGACATTCTTGGGATTCGCGCGGAATACATTCAATGGGCAATGGGAAGTCATGGTACCAGAATGGCATTCTTGGGATTCGCGCGGAATTTGGACATCAGTTGGTGTCGGACCAGTTCGTGTCGGACTCGTTCCCTTGCACGGGGAGTTTTCCACTCCGAACAACATGTGATGTTCTACCAGAGACAGGGACTGGACCCACATTCGGTATTAGCTTAGATAAGATACGAGTTGCCAGAAATAAGACTTATGGACATAGGGGTGGGGATTTCACACAAACTGCGGGTTGGCGAATACTTGAGGTGCCCGGTGACTTCGCTGTTAAGGCTCTGTGTGACTTTGGTAGAACTGTTTCCCAAGCGTGGCCAGTAGTTGTGGTCATCAAATGACATCTACTAGAATACGGAGCTGTTTCATTGTTCCTTGTCGTTATTTGACGGTGTATGACATAAGAGCGTCTCACAGCTCTGGCAAGTTCATCATCTAAAGCAGTCAGATTGTGAGCCTTGAACGATTCAGGAGTTCCCTTACGTATCCTTACGTATTCTTCAGATCGCTCAGACATTTCCGGGAGGTTCAATAGATTCAATAATGTGGTCAATAGTGAGACAAATGTGAACAGATCAAGCTTCAGATACTGGAAATCGATTGTGATTCTCTAAGCTCGGCGCCGTCGAGTACAGAGCTCTCATACTCGATATCGTCCAAGGTTTAGCGTAGCGGGATGTCCATCGGGTTTGTGGGACCTGGTAGCTTCTTGGCATGACGGGCTCACTGCTCCCTTGTTGAACGAAGTCGGTAATTCTTTTGAAGCTTGTCAAAGTGATTCTATAGATGAAAGCTGTTTCGTCTCGAATTAGTACATTTTAAACGATCTTGGCCATAGTTTCGTTCACGGCCGTCGCCATCTTCAAACAAAGTCCGTGGACGGGAATACTTCGATCCGGAGATTATTGACGATAACCACTAGGCGTATTTATTTGCATTCGTCTCGCTAGAATCTGAGAAGCTGTTGCTGGCGCAATCCCCTGCCAAATTAGTACAATCAAGGATGCCGGCAGACTCGGGTTTTCCCGCAAATCGTCTAGTATATATATAACGAAAGGCAGAGACATGCCAATCGACAAAGGCAGAAATGGCTAGACCCGAGTGGGCGGCCAATCTCATCTCTTAGGTTATCCAGAAGGTCAACCAGTTTCGTGTTCTCCAAACTGGTCAGTTCAATACCACGGCTTAGTAGTCTTCAATTATCAGAGTGCCGCATAGACAGACACGGCAAATTGACACTTACTCTTAGAGATCCGGGCTTTGCGCCAAAGGTGGTGTCAGATGGGTGACAGGGGATGTTGGGAAGTGTGGGGCAGAAATATAAGAGAAGAGGGAGTGAAGAGAGGGAAGCCTAACGTAGAGGGACTGGTGAATAAAGAAGCACGAGCCTAAAATCCTTGTTTCGCGTCAACCGCACATAATCGATCCCAGGGAAACTTAGGTTCATGAGCTGGGCTAATAGCTTTTCTAGAACAAATGTCTGTACTCTCTTGTTCTGGGTTTAATACAAAGTGTTCAGAGAGGGATGAAGTGGCGCTTGCCTCGCGATCAATTTTGGGTGTCCAGCGCTGGTAGGGGGGCTAGTAGCGGCTTTGATGAGGGGAAAGGTGTCGTGATGGAGAGATCTGACGAATTTTCAGATCTAGCGGTGGCAGTTGCGTAAGGGGTTCTTTTCTGAAACTTGAGCGTGGGCTTCTAACAGGTGTCAGTTTGCCCGCATTAGAACATATGCTGGGGGGAATTTCTTTTCCAAGATGTGATGATGGCAATGTATAAAGAATTTAGTTGTTCTCCGAAAGCATGAATTGCGAGTGAAATGCAGTATGAATAAGGATCCTAAGGAAGAGACCACAGTGGCAGCATAAGCTACGACAGCCAGTGGAATCTTCTTATGATTCAATATCTTTCCTGATTGACCGCCATCATTCAATCATTTTGCGGCTCTTTGCCCTTGATTCTTCGAAGATCAGGCCATATCTCGCAGAAGTATATGGAGTCATACTCCTCCAGAACGGGTCGAAGAACGGCCACCGGACCGCACACGGTTTGCGCCTTGGGTAGAAGGCAGGTAGAAGGAACAGCGAGAGGTTTGGCCACCCCAGTGGCAGTTAGAACGGGCACCGGAGAAGAAGTGCTCTGCATCGGCCTCGAGCCGCACGCACTCCGTCATCGGTCCATGACCATCCCGACAATGCCTATAAGGCCTATTCGGGATATATCCCCGAGTAAAGGCCATGATGGCCTGGCGATAGGACGGGTGATTGCCAAGGACGACCCAATCACGGTCCACACGATAACGCGCCTGGCGAACACAGGGCAGTTTACTGATTCGGCGTTCCACCAAGTTTAGAGGCTTCCAGCTGCTCACTTCCTCCATGTCGTCCTAATCATCTTCGTGTGGGTAGAAGAATTGAAGTAAAAGTGCACGCATTTACTGACATCGTATGTGAAACTGTGTTTTATTGGGAACCTTTTGACGGCTTTTGTAAATATGCGAAAGATTTGTTCACTCAAGCCTTCGCTTTCAGCTGCTTCCTCTAGCATCGCAGCCTTTCGAATACGATCTCAGTGTATTTCCGAACCAGACCTTATCGTGGCCCTCGATATATATTTTTCCTTTGATCATAGAGAAATATACCGCATAACTTAGTGCGCTGTTCCAAAGTTGTCCCAAATGAAAGCTTCGATGAAGTATAGATGCCGCACACAGTGGTGGGGATCTAGATTTGCAGTAAAACTGAAGGGTGATGCTGCCTATGGCTGGCCCATATCAGTAACAGATAGGGCCTTTTCATGCGTTAAGTGTGGTAATTGCACCCAGGCTACATTTCCTTGAATGTCGGGTCCGATTCATGATCTTTCTTGGCTTATAAAAGAGAGCAAAAATGCCCTTTATATATCGCACAGACAGCTTGTCTTCTTCATAAAAGAA
>JAABUS010002500.1_pt1 | contig 34475 bp, 29 predicted proteins | sample 5560161 | NCBI WGS metagenome assembly JAABUS01 (sample SAMN10711885, study PRJNA513376) | rock metagenome | isolation source: Antarctica rocks | place: Antarctica: Victoria Land, Trio Nunatak nord | collected 2016-01-04 | reverse complement strand
GCAAGCTGTCCGTCGAGACGCCCGCCGAGATCATCGCGTTCGACCTGCTCGCCCTGGGTGACGACGATCTGATGCGCCGCCCGTTCCTCGACCGCCGCAACAGGCTGGAAGAGGTGTTCGAGGGCCGAATGCCCGGTGCCCCCATCCATCTGACCAGGATCACCACCGACGCGGAACTGGCCCGCCACTGGTTCGAGCAGTTCGAAGGTGCGGGCCTGGACGGTGTGGTCGCCAAGCCGCTGCAGCAGCCGTACCAGCCGGGCAAGCGGGCGATGATCAAGGTCAAACATTCGCGGACCGCCGAGGCGGTGCTGATCGGCTACCGCATCCACAAGTCGGGCCAGGGTGTCGGTTCACTGCTCCTGGGGCTCTACACCGAGGACCGTGAGCTGGTCAACGTCGGCGGCATCGCCGCCTTCACCGATGCTCGGCGGCTCGAGCTGATCGACGAGCTGGATCCGTTGGTGCAGCGCGATTCCGGCGGCGATGCCGTTCGTGGCGAGACGGATCGTTCCCGTTTCTCGGCCAGCAAGGACGTCAGTTTCGTCAGGCTGCGGCCGGAGCGGGTGGTGGAGGTCAAGTTCGACCAGATGGAGGGGCGACGATTCCGACATGCGGTCGGCTTCCTGCGCTGGCGACCCGATCGCGACCCGGAGTCCTGCACCATCGACCAGGTGGATCGGGCCATCGCCTACGACCTGGCAGCTGTGCTGGACGACTGAACTCGCGCTGCAAGTGCGGTATGTGTGTGCCAGGATCAGCCGATGCGGACCGTCTACGAAGCGGCCGGTGGTGACGAGGGCCTGCGTCGCCTTGCCGCTGCGTGGCATCGCCGGGTGATGGCGGACGACGTCGTCAGCCACGCATTCAGCCACGGATTCCACCCCCAGCACACCGAACGACTGGCCGCATACTGGGCTGAAGCACTCGGCGGCCCCCCGAACTACTCCGCGAATTATGCCGACGAGGCGCGGGTCGTCCGGATACACAGCGGAAACGGTCCGCACGAAGACATGGATTCGCGGGCCATCGACTGCTTCGACCAAGCCCTGGCCGACGAAAGACTGACCGAGGACGTGGGTCTCTGTCGCGTGCTCCACGACTACTTCGCGTGGGCGGCGACTACCACACTGTCGCGGTACCACAGGTCCGCGGACGACGTCCCCGAAGGCCTGTCGATCCCGCACTGGTCGTGGAACGGCCTTCAGAGCTGAGCAAGGACGCTCAGGATGGTGAGGTCACCTTGTGTTCGTGCGGCCCGCCACCACCCGATCCGCGTGTGGTGATCGAACGGGGTGGCACCTTTGCCTCACGGCCGCATGTCATGCCGCTGAAGGACATTGCCGCGGCATCGGCCTCTGCTGGGCGTGACGCGGCGGGCGACTACTCCCAGGGCTGGGGATCGACGTGTCGTCGCAATTCCATAGCGTCGTGCAGGACTCTGCCGATGATCAACACCTCGGCTTCGCGACGACAGATGAGGAAGTGTCGCGGACGGTTGACAGTACTCCCACCATCAGCCAGCAGGCTGGTTCCGCGCCGTGCGGACGCCGAGCTGCGCGATGAAGTCATCGAGACTCTCATCGGCGATGTCGTCGTAACGCTTCGAGGCGAGATCCGTCCAACCCTTCCCGGCAGCATCACGCAGCGCAGCGACTTTGGCCGAATCCTCCGTTTCCTGGCGTTCCAGGAGACGGAGACCTTCCCGCAGCACCTCGCTGGCATGATCTGACCTTCTCGTCATGATCTGACCTTCTCGAACTAGTATCGGGCGTTCGCCCCGTTGATGTCGTCTGGACGCGGTGTATTCGCATTCTGGGCATTCCTGGCAGGCGTATTGGAGACCATCTGTTTAGGTCAATACCCCTGAGACGAAATACCAGCCCACATAGGTTGCATCGCCAGGTCGGGTTCCGCGCGGGCACGGTCGACGCCGTTACACCCCTCGCCGCCGGCGTGCCGGCGCGTGCGACAGTCCGGGAAGATTCCCTTGCCCGAGGAGCGGAGGCGACCATGCGACGCAGCGGCGCTGGTGTAGAAGTCACCACCGCCAACCGACCACGATCAGCCGCCCTTCCCAGCACATACCCCCGGCGCGCGCCCGCCGAAATCCATCCCCGGATCCGCCGCTACCCCGATCCGCCGTCCACCGACAGGACGGCCGCCAGGTCGAACCGGACCGGTTCGTCGAGCTGCTCAAAGGTGCATGACCGCGGATCTCGATCCGGTCGCCATCGATTGAACTGGGCCGTGTGACGGAACCGCAGACCCTCCATGTGCTCGTAGCGGACCTCGATGACGCGCTCGGGTCGCAGCGGTATGAAGGACAGGTCCTTGCCCACTGCCCAGCGGCTGCCCTCGGCAGCGCGCGGCGTCCGGGCCGGAAAGTCCGGCTCCGCCCATGCCCACGGATGGTCGTCGAACGTGGTGACCAGCTGCTGCAAGTCGGTGAACAGTTCGCGGCGCCGGGCGGCTGGGAAGGCGCCGATCACCCCGACCGACATCAGCGTCCCATCGTCGGCGTACAGGCCCAGGAGCAGCGAGCCGATGCTCTGCGGATCGGCCCTGTGCAGCCGGTAACCGGCCACCACGCACTCGGCCGTTCGAGTGTGCTTGATCTTGAACATTGCCCGCTTGTCGGGTAGGTAGCGTCCGTCCAGCGGTTTCGCGACGACACCATCGAGGCCGGCTCCCTCGAACAGCCCGAACCACTGCTCGGCCACCGCGATGTCGGTGGTCACCGGCGTCAGGTGAAGTGGCGGCCGGGCAGCCGCCATCACCGTCTGCAACAGCTGCCGCCGCCGGCCGAAGGGCACCCCCGTGTGGTCGTCGTCGCCCAGCGCCAGGATGTCGAAGGCGATGAAGCTGGCCGGTGTCTGCTGGGACAGCTTCAGCACCCGGCTGGCGGCCGGGTGGATCCGCTGCTGCAGCACCTCGAACTCCAGACGGTCGTCGGCGATCACCACGATTTCGCCGTCCAGCACACACTTTTCCGGCAGGCCCACTCGCACCGCATCGACCACCTCCGGGAAGTAGCGGGTCATCGGTTTGCCGTTCCGGGAACCGATCTCCACCTCGTTGCCGTCCCGGAAGATGATGGACCGGAACCCGTCCCATTTCGGCTCGTAGAGCAACTCGCCGGCGGGTATCTGCGGCACCGACTTGGCCAGCATCGGAGCCACCGGCGGCATCACGGGTAGGCGCATGTGATCCATTGTCGCCGCGTCCAGAATGCGCCGATCTCACTCGTCCCAGTTGCGGAGAGCCCGTGCCGTTGAACCGATCCGCCCATCGGGCCGAGTGCGCGTGCTGGGCGCGGCGAATCAGGTGACCGGGCGGCGGCGATCACGTCGGCGTTGTAGAGCGCTAGGTCGAGGGGGTGATGAGTTGGTCGGTGACCCAACGGGCGGCGTTGTCAGGGTAGGGAGCCGGCAGCATCAGGATGACGTGCCCGAAGCCGGCGTCGGCCGCTTCTGCGATCGCGTCCCGCGTGTCGCCGGGATGGTCGTAGGAAACGGGAAGGGCGACCGAGCGGGTGACCGCGTCGGGGTTACGTCCGATCTCGGCGCAGTAGCGGTCCAGCAGGGCGCTGCGGCTGATTATGTCGGCGATGTCGCCGCCGGGGATGTTCCAGATGTCGGCGTGCTCGGCAACCACGCGCAGTGTGGCGGCTGACCGGCCGCCGATCACAATGGGCGGGTGTGGTCGCTGGACGGGTTTGGGGTTGCAGAGTGCGCCGGTGAGCTGGTGGTAGGTGCCGTGGAAGTCGAACGGTTCGTCTGAAGTCCACAGCCGGGTGATGATCGTGCATGCCTCGGCGAGGCTGCCGACCGCGTGCGCGGCGTCGGGGTAGGGCAGGCCGTGCGCGTCGTACTCCCGCCGGGCGAACGGCACGCTCGGTCGTGAGCCCGCGCCGATACCGAAGTCGAGCCGCCCATCGGTGACGATGTCGACGGTGGCGGCGATTTTCGCGAGCAACGCGGGCGGTCGGATGCGGTTGCTGGTGACCAGCAGCCCGACGCGCAGCCGCCGGGTCTGCGCAGCCAGGGCGGCCAGCAGCGACCAGCCTTCGAAGGTCGGGCCGTTCGGATCGCCGAAGATCGGCATCAGGTGGTCGAACAGCCACGCATGTTCGATCTGCTCGATCGTGTCCGCTTGCTGCCAGACCCGCTGCACGTCGTGATACTCGACCTGCGAGGGCGCCGTCATGATCCCGAAGCTGACCCCGGTCGACCCGGTCATCGACGGCGCCGCAGTGACGCGTCGAGCAGGGACGGCGGCGTGTCGATCTTCTCCTCGGGCGCGAGGTCGAGGCCAGGTGTAACGACCGCGTCGACCGCGTCGAGCACGTCCGGGGAGAGCACGGTGTCCGCGGCGGCGAGCTGCGAGTGCAGATGGTCCATCGTGCGTGGGCCGATGATCGCGCTGGTCACGCCCGGGTGTGCCACCACGAAGCCGAGCGCGAGCTGGATCATGCTCAACCCTGCATCGGCGGCAATCTTCACGAGCTGCTCGATGGCGTCGAGCCGCGCGCGGTTGGCCGGCACGGACAGGTCGAAGCGCTGCGGCATCATTATCGCGCGGCTGGTGCTGATCTCGCGGCCGGCACGGATCGCGCCGGACAGCCAGCCGGACGCGAGCGGGCTCCACACCAGCACGCCCATCCCGTACTCCTGGGTGACGGGCAGGACGTGGGTCTCGATACCACGCTGCAGGATCGAGTAGCTGGGCTGCTCGGTGACGTAGCGGCTCAGATGGTGCTCGCGCGCGGCCCACTGGGCCTGCACGATGCGATACGCCGGGAACGTCGACGAGCCAAGATTCCGGATCTTGCCGGCGCGCTGCAGATCGGTCAGCGCCGACAGCGTCTCCTCATCACTGGTCGTCGGGTCCCACCGATGAACCTGATACAGATCGACGTGGTCAACGCCCAGCCGGCGCAGGCTGTTGTCCAATGCGGTCACCAGCCAGCGGCGCGAACTGCCCTGGTGGTTGCGCTCCTCGCCCATCGGCAAAACCGCCTTCGTGGCCAGCACAATGTCCTCCCGGCGGCCGGCGATGGCCTTGCCGACCATTTCCTCAGACTCGCCGTTGCTGTAGAAGTCGGCGGTGTCGATCAGGTTGATCCCGCCCTCCAGAGCGGCGTCGATGATCGCGGTCGCCTCGTCCTGGGTGGTGCGTCCGATGGCCCCGAAGTTCATCGCGCCGAGCACGAGCGTGCTGACCTGCACGCCTGTGCGGCCTAGGGTGCGGTACTGCATGAGGTGGGCTCCTATCGCTGCGGACTGTGGATGTCGCGCTGGCTCGACCAATCTGGCATCATCGCGATCAAGCGGAACAACGCTCCTGTGAGAGTAACGGAGCACTGCTCCGATTCGCAACGTGGTGATGGAGGCGCAACATGTCCGTCGGCAGCGAGCCAGCCGACCTGTCGTCGCCGCGTAAGCGGGCCGACGCCCGGCGCAACGAACAAGCGCTGCTCGATGCGGCCGCCGCCGTCTTCGTCACTTCCGGCGTGCAAGCACCGGTCCGTGACGTCGCCGCCAAGGCTGGTGTGGGGATGGGCACGGTCTACCGCCACTTTCCCACCCGGGCGGAGCTGATCATCGCGGTCTACCGCCACCAGGTCGACACCTGCGCCGCGGCTGGGCAGACCCTGCTCGCGAGTACCCAATCGCCCTATAGCGCGTTGTCGCAGTGGATCGATCTGTTCGTCGACTTCCTCGCCACCAAACATGGACTCGCCGCGGTGATGCGATCCGACCACGCCGGTTTCGAAGCCCTGCACACCTACTTCCTGGACCGCCTCGTACCCGTCTGCGCACAGCTACTCGACGCCGCCGCACGAGACGACGAGATTCGCGCGGACATCGACGCCCTCGAACTCATGCGGGCCGTCGGTAACCTCTCCGTCGGCATCGACGGCGACTCCGGCTACGACCCTCATCGCATGGCGCGCCTGCTCATCGCCGGACTACGCCATGAGTAAGTCAATCCCCGAGCGAGACATGCCCCCGACTCAGGAAGAATGACCCCACGCGAAGTCGTGGGGACTAGCGTTGTGCTGCTCACCACCACCCCAGCAGATCAGGGGTTTTCCCAGTTGGCGGCGTTCTTCTTGCTGGGCTGTACCCGGGGCGGTTCGCCCGGCATCTTCGGGTAGTCCGGAGGAAAGTTCATCTCGCCGAGCCCACGCTCGGCGACATCGGCGTCCCAGAGTGCGATGGCCGCCGTCACATCACCCACCGCATCGTTCATCTGCGACCAGGCATCTCCCTCCGCAGCCAAGATGTCCGGCACCGTCAGCACGGTGTAGTCGGCCGGCCGGACGTCCGGCAGCTGGCCCCAGCTGATCGGCATCGACACCGGTGCGCCCGGCAGCGGACGGGCGCTGTAGGCCGCCGCGATGGTGCGGTCTCTGCACGCCTGATTGAAGTCGACGAAGATCTTGTCGCCGCGCTCTTCCTTCCACCATGCCGTTGTCACCAGCTCAGGCAGCCGCCGCTGGAGTTCCCGGGCCACGCCGATCACCCCGTGCCGGACGTCGAGGAACTCGTGCGTCGGCGCAATCCGGCAGAATACGTGCAGCCCACGGTTCCCGGACGTCTTGACGAAGGGAGTGAAGCCCAACTCCCGCAATAAATCTCCGAGCCCGGCGGCCGCCTCTATGACGTCTGCGAAGACGCGGCCCGGCTGCGGATCCAGATCGATCCGCAGCTCATCAGGATTGTCGAGATTCCCGGTTCGCACCGGCCACGGGTGCAGGGTGACGGTGTTCATCTGCACCGTCCACACCGCGGTGGCCACCTCGTCGATCACCAACTGCGGGTGGGACCGTCCGGACGGGTACACCACCATCACCGAACGCGCCCAGCCGGGCACGCCGCGCGGCGGGTTCTTGTTGTAGAAAGCCTCACCGTCGATCCCGTCCGGGTAGCGCTGCAGGGTGACGGGGCGGTCACCGACGGCGCGGACCACCGCATCACCGACCGCGATGACGTAGCGAGCCAGATCGAGTTTGGTGATCGCCCGGCTGCCCGCAGGGCCGGCTCCGGACCCGCTACCGGCCGCCGGCCACATCGGCCGCTCCGGACTGGAGATGCGCACCTGGCGCAGCTCGTCGTGCGGCCCGGGCACCTCGAGAACCTCTGCGGCGGAAGCCATCCAGCAGGCCTCAGCGACCGGGATACGGCTGATCCGGCGGGTACTGGCCGGCCGGGTACTGGTCCGGTTGCTGGGGGAACTGCTGCGGAGTCCCCCACTGCTGCTGACCCGGCTGCTGCTGACCCGGCTGCTGCCGCGACGGTTGCGGCTGCGACTGCTGCTGAGCCGGCGGCGGAGCGGTGTAGGCACCCGGGCCATGATCATCGGCCGGCCCAATCGCGGGGCGGGGATCGCGACCTGTCACCTGACGCTGATCCGACTGGTCACCGATCCGCATCCCGGTCGCGGCATCGGCAGCCGCCCGCGCCTTGCTCAGCGCCGCGTTCACGTCGGCCTGCGAGGACGCCAACCGCTCGGCATCCTGGTCGGCGATCGTCACCTGCGCCTCCCGCTCGGCCTGTTTCACCGCCTGGGCCACCTCTTCGGCCGACGTCCCCCCGAACCAGTCCTCGACGTCCTCGTCGATCGCGCCGGGGCGCGAGGTGACCTCCTCGGTCGGTGGCTCGTACCGGAACACTCCGTCCTCGCCCTTGGTCCCGAGCATCCGGGCAAAACCCTCCAGCGACTTGGAGAAGTCCGACGGGATCATCCACACCTTGTTCGCATCGCCCTGCGCCATCTGCGGAAGAGTCTGAAGGTATTGGTAGGCAAGCAGTTCCGGTGTCGGCTTGCCGGCTTTCACCGCCGCGAACACCTTCTCGATGGCCTTGGCCTGACCTTGCGCCTGCAGGTAGCGGGCCGCCCGTTCGCCCTGAGCCCGAAGGATGCGGGACTGCCGCTCACCCTCGGCGGCCAGGATCGACGACTGCTTGGCACCCTCGGCCGTCAACACCGCCGCCTGCTTCTGACCCTCCGCGGTCTTGATCGACGACTCGCGCTGGCCCTCCGCCGTCAGGATCATCGCGCGCTTGTCTCGATCGGCGCGCATCTGCTTCTCCATCGAGTCCTGGATGGACGGCGGCGGATCGATGGCCTTGAGCTCGACTCGTGCCACCCGGATGCCCCACTTGCCGGTCGCCTCGTCGAGCACTCCACGCAGCTGGCCGTTGATGGCGTCCCGGCTGGTCAGGGTCTGCTCCAGGTTCATCCCGCCGACGACGTTCCGCAGGGTGGTGGTGGTCAGCTGCTCGACGGCGACGATGTAGTTGGCGATCTCGTACACCGCGGCCCGCGGATCGGTGACCTGGAAGTACACCACCGTGTCGATGGAGACGGTCAGGTTGTCCTCGGTGATCACCGGCTGGGGCGGGAACGACACCACCTGCTCGCGCAGGTCGATCCTGGCCCTGACCCGGTCGATGAACGGCACCAGCCAGACCAGGCCCGCGGCGTTGGCCTTGTGGAAGCGGCCCAGGCGCTCCACGACGGCGGCCTGTGCCTGCGGGATCACCTTGACGGAACGCAACACGATGACGACCGCCAGAAGGGCGATCACGATCGCGACGATGGCAATAGGATCCATTTCCCGACATCTCCTTCGCTGTGGGTACCGACATTCGCGCAGCGAAGGTCGGCACCCTTGACCTTAGGTTGCGCGAGCTTCGGCGGCCGGAAATCGGCCCGTTGGACCCGTGGGCGGCCGACTCTTCATCGGCCCCAGATGACTACTGCTGTCGCTCCGCGTACCTCAACGACGGTGACCGGTGTTCCTGGCGGCAACGGACGGTGGCCCTCCACCCCGATGGCCGACCACACCTCGCCCCCGATCTTCACCTGGCCACCACCGGAGTCGACAGTCGAGATCACCATTGCCTCCGAGCCGATCACCGCGTCCATTCCGCTGCGGATCGCAGCGGGGGTATGGAATTTCCGCAACAGGGCCGGTCGGGCGGTGACCACCAAAGCCACCGATGTCAGCGCGAAGACGATCAACTGCAACCACAACAGTTCCGGGAAGAACAGCGCCACCCCGGCCGTCAGCAGGGCGCCGCCGCCGAGCATCAGCAGCACGAACTCGCCGCCGAGCGCTTCCGCGACCGACAGCAGCACTGCGCCCGCGAACCAGACCCACCATGGCATGTCCGTCATCCTGCCAGAGTGGAATGTGCCGACCCGGCTGCGTGCCCGGTCGGTGAAGGCACTGTGACCATGCCGTGACCAGCGCCGCGACCAGCGCGGTGACCGGCGCCGTCACCCACCGCCTGCCGGATCAGTCCGGGCACACGGTGACGAAGTCGATCAACGACTCCACAGCGGTGATCAGCGGGGTCTGCAGCTGCCGGAAGTCGCGAACAGCGCCGTTCACCCTGCCCCACATGGTGGCTGGGTCCGGGACACCCAGCGCCCGGCAGACACCGGCTTTCCACTCCAAGCCGCGCGGAACCTCGGGCCAGCGGCGGATGCCGACGGCCTCCGGTCGCACGGCCTGCCAGATGTCGATGTACGGATGACCGGTGACCAGCACATCCGGCAAGCCGACCGAGTCGGCGATCCGTTGCTCCTTGCTCCCGGTCACCAGATGGTCGGCCAGCACCCCCACCCGACGATCTGGCCTCGGCCCGAACTCGGCCAGCGCCTCGGGCAGCCGGTCCAGGCCGTGCAGCGGCTCCACCACGATCCCTTCCACCCGCAGGTCATGCCCCCACACCCGCTCGATCAGCGCCGCGTCGTGGATGCCCTCCACCCAGATCCTGGCGGCTCGGGCGGTACGGGCCCGGAGCCCGGCAACGGTGACCGAACCAGACGCGGAGCGGCGGGCCGGCGACGGTCCTGGCTTCGGCCGGACCAGGGTGACGTACCGGCCGTCGACCGTGAACCCGCCGGTTATCAGGGGAAAGTGACGTCGGCTGCCGTGCCGATCCTCCAGCGTGACCGCCGACGAGGTGCAGCCGACCACCAGGCCGCAGAATCCGGATACCGGATCCTCGGCGATCACCTCACCCGTCGCCGGGACATCCGGTACCTCTTTCGTGTTCCTGCCGCCAGCCAGTACATCTCGTTGGTATGGATCGGAGTTCATCTGCGACATCCTGGAGCCGACACGCGACGTCACGCTACCCGGCCGGCAGCCGCAGCCCGGGGCAACGCGCGGCGGGATTCCAGCGCCCCAAACGCAATGACACTCAGCGCGAATGACACACAGGAGGACAGGTGCCGGTCACCCGAAGCCGACGGTTCAATCGTCGGCCGGCCGTCGCTCTGCTGTGCTCGCTGCTGGGCGTGCTGATCATCACCGGCTGCGGCTCAGCGCCGGAGCACCCGGATAGCTCGGGGCCACCCAGCATCTCAAGCAGCTCGGCGCCGGAGCAGACGGCGGCCGGCACTCCCACCGTCTCGGCGCCGCAGACTCCGGCCAGCTCGCCCGATGCCTCGGCGACCACCCCTGCCGCCTCGCCGACCACCTCTGCCGCCTCGCCGACCACCGCTGCCGTCAGCGCCGCCCGGTCCAGTTCGCGGGCGCCGGCCAGCTCGCCCGGTGCTTCGGCGACCACCTCGGCCGCCGCCGCCGGCGGAGGCTTCCACGTCTGCCCGGCTGTGCCGGGGAGCGATATCCATGCCCTGTCCGACTGCCTGCACGCCGATCTGGTCCGCTACTGGGAAGCGGCGACCCGCCAGCAGATCGACCGGCCGGTGGTGATCGAGCCGAAGTTCCCGCCGGAGCCACGGAGCTGTTACGCCCCGCAGACGCTGTATGCCTACTACTGCCCGGACAACGGGACGATCTACCTCAACACCAGCCTGCTGACCTTGTGGGACAAGCACTTCGCCGCCTCCGAGGTTCCGTACTCGCTGGCCCTCACCCTTGCCCACGAGATGGGACATACCGCCCAGTTCGCGGTGGACCCCGCGCCGCGTCACGCCGACACGTCGGTGCCGGCGACCTCCACCCGGATCGAGCTGCAGGCCGACTGCCTGGCCGGGGTGTGGGCACATTCGGAGGTTGCGGGCGGGCGGCTGGACCGGGACCGGCTGCTGGAGGTCTGGCACCGTGAGGTGGTGCTGCTGGACACTGCGGAACATCGGCGGACTCACGGGTCGCCGGATGCGCGGGTGGCGTCCACCCGCAAGGGGCTGGCAACCGGAGACCCGGCGACCTGCGGTCTGCGATTTCCGTGATCGCCCGTCGTTGACGGCCCCCAGTACGGTATGTGCGTGTCCGTGCCCGCCTCAGCACCCGCTTCATGGCCCGCTCAGGGGCGCACTTCGGTGTCCGCCGCCACCGCGCTCACCCTGTGGGGCGCCGCCCACGCCGCCGGCGCCGCCGCCGACGACGTGCTGACCGGCATCTCCGGGCACGGCATCACCCCCGGTGTCCGGCGTGCCGGGCAGTTCCCCAACGGTTCCCCGGCAGCCGACGTTCCCGGCCCCGGCGAGCCGGCGGCCGGGCCGTCCGCGCTGCTGCCGATCCTGCGGTCCGACTCGCCGGTGCTGGTGCTCCCGCGGGACGGTGACGTCCGCGGTCTGCCGGCGACCGGCGCCGGTTCTCCACTCACCATCGCGGCAGTGGCGGCCGGAGCGGCGGTGCTGCTCCCGGGAGCTGACGTCACCGTGGTGCCGGTCGATGGACAGTGGCGGCTCTACCCCGGCATCGGCACCCCGGAGGTGCCGGATCCGGTTGGTGCACGTGAGGAGCTGGATGCGGCGGTGCTGCGGGCGACCGCCGCCTTCGCCAGAGCCGACTTGGGGCGGGACACCGCCAGGGCGCGCCACTGCGTGACCGCCGGCGTCCAGCGACTGACGGTGCCCCTGCCCCCGGGCATTCCGGCCAGGACCGCCGCGCTGCTCGACCGCTGCGTGTACCTGGAGGCGGTGCTCGCCGCCGTCGCGCGGTATGACACCGCGGCCGTCAGCGTGTTCGAGTTCGGTCAGGTCGCGGATGCCGTGACCCCGCTCGCCGAGGCGGCCCGGCATGCCCGTCTGGCGGCGGTGTGGATGGCGGTGCGATCGCTGGTGGGCAGCAGAACGGCCGGGGGTCCGCGATTGCGAACCCCCGGCCGTCGGAGCTGAAGGCTGATGCAGCCTTCGAGAGATCAGCGCCCGGTGACGTCCTTGGCGGCGTCGGCGAGCTTGTCGCCGGCCTGCTTGACGTTCGCCTTGCCCTGATCGGCCTGACCTTCGGCCTGCATGCTGTCGTCGTCAGTTGCCTTGCCGACGCCTTCTTTGGCCTTGCCGAGGGCTTCCTGGCCGGCGTGCTTCGCCTTGTCGCCCATGTCTCCGAGACCCATGATGACTCCTTTCGTTACCGAACGACCCTGGAACGTCCGGGTCTGGTCGCGCGGTACCCGAAGCACGCCTGCGTCAAACTCGGTGAGCAGTCGTCCGGCACGCTCAGGCTCAGTCGCCGCTCACCTCGTTCTCGGAGAAGCCCAGCGCGTGGAATCCGCCGTCGACCATCACCATCGATCCGCTGGTGGCCGGGAAGAGATCGGACAGCAGGGCGACGCAGGCGCGGGCCACCGGAGTGGGGTCGGAGGTGTCCCAGCCCAGCGGCGCCCGCCCGGACCAGCCGTTCTCCAGACCCTGGAAGCCCGGTATCGACTTGGCCGCCATGGTGCGGATGGGGCCGGCGGACACCAGGTTCACCCTGATCCCCTTCGGCCCGAGATCCCTGGCCAGGTAGCGGGAAACGGATTCCAGCGCGGCCTTGGCGACCCCCATCCAGTTGTAGGCGGGCCACGCCTGACGGGCGTCGAAGTCCAGACCGACGATGCTGCCGCCGGCGCTCATCAGCGGCAGGGTTCCCTCGGCCAGCGCCTTCAGCGAATAGGCGGAGGCGTGCATGGTGGTGGCGACGTCGTCCCAGCCGGTGTCCAGGAACGAGCCACCGAGCGCGCCGCCGGGTGCGAAGGCGATGCCGTGCAGCACCCCCTGCAGGCTGGCGACGTGTTCACCGACCCGGGCGGCGAGCGAATCCACCTGGGACTGGTCGGTGATGTCGAGTTCCACCACCGGGGCCGGTTGCGGCAACCGCTTGGCGATCCGTTCCACCAGCGACAGCCGCCCGTAGCCGGTGAGGACCACCGTCGCTCCCTGCTGCTGGGCCAGCCGGGCGGTGTGGAAAGCCATCGACGCCTCGGTGATGACGCCGGTGATCAGCAGGTTCTTCCCGGCCAGCAACCCGCTGCCGAGGTGGCCGTCCTGCTGGGGGGTGGTGGTGGCCGTGCCGGCTTCCGTCATCTCTGCTCTTCTCTCAATTCCTGCGTTGTTCCGGATCTGCTCTCCGGACGGTTCGGTGGCCTCAGTGGCCCATACCGAGGCCACCGTCGACCGGGATGACGGCGCCGTTGATGTAGCCGGCGGCTTCCGAGGCGAGAAAGGTCACCGCCGCCGCGATCTCGGCAGGCTGGGCGTATCGACCGGCCGGGACCTGCGCCAGGATCTGTGCGCGGCGGTCCTGCGGCAGCGCCTGCGTCATGTCGGTGTCGACGAAGCCCGGTGCGACCACATTCGCGGTGATGTTGCGACCGCCGAGTTCGCGGGCGATCGACCGGGCGATGCCGACCAGGCCGGCCTTGGAGGCGGCATAGTTGACCTGGCCCGCGCCTCCGGACAACCCCACCACCGAGGAGATGTAGATCATCCGGCCCCAGCGCTTGCGCAGCATCTGCGTCGATGCCCGCTTCGACACCCGGTAGGCGCCGGTCAGATTGGCGTTCAGCACCGAGGTGAACGAATCCTCCGACATCCGCAGCAGCAGGGTGTCGTCGGTGATTCCGGCGTTGGAGACAAGCACCTCGACCGGACCCTGCGCCGCTTCGACCTCGCCGAACGCGCGGTCGACGGCCTGCGCATCGGTCACGTCGCACAGCACTCCGGCCAGGCCGTCCGGAACCGGGCCACTGCGGTGGGTCACGGTCACCCGATGTCCGGCCGCCTGCAGGGCCAGGGCGATGGCCAGACCGATACCCCGGTTTCCGCCGGTCACCAGCGTCGATCGACTGACGAAGGCCCGGTCCCGGCCGGACGGCGCACCGGCCCCCGGCTGCTCGATCGCCTGGTCGTCGCGGTGCGCCACGGCGGCAGCTCCTCCGGTCGGCGGGCTGACGGCGGACGCCGCCTCGCGTCAGCACAGTAGCCGGAGACGACCGGCGCGGCGTCAGGGGATCCGGCGGCCCAGCACCAAGGCGCCCGCTGCGCCGACCATCATGGTGATCACGCCGGCGACGAGCCAGGGTCGGGAAACGTCCTTCTGCTGGATCTCGTAACCGATCTGCTCACCGAGCTCCGCGTACACCTTCTTCAGCTCATCGTTGGTGGCCGCGGTGTGGAAGTCCCCTCCGGAGATCTGCGCGATGCTGCGCATGCCCGCGTCGTCCGGGGAAACGTCCACGGCCTGCCCCTCGATCTGGATCGTGGCACCAGGGGTCCCGAAGGCGATCACCGACACCGGGACCTTCGCGGCCGCCGCCATCCTGGCCGCCTCCTCCTCACTGCGCCCGATGGTGCGTTTACCGTCCGTCATCAGCACCACCCTGGCCGGCGGCGGGCCCTCCGACCCGCCGATCATCTTCGAGAAGACGTCGATCGACTGCAGGGCGGTGATCAGTGCCTCGCCGGTGCCGGTGGCCTCGTCCAGCTTCAGGCTGTTGATCGCGGCATGCGCCGTTGCCCGGTCGGTGGTGGGCGATACCAGCACCCGCGGAACACCGGCGAAGGCGATGATCCCCAGGTTGACGCCCTTGGTCAGGTCGTCGATGAACAAGTTCCCCGCCTCCTGGGCCGCCGCCAACCGGGTCGGTGCGACGTCGGTGGCCTGCATGGACAGGGACACGTCCACCGCGAGGACCACCACGGCCCGGTTGCGGGGAACCTTGGCGTCGGCGGTCGGCCCGGCCAGGGCCACCGTGAGCAGGCACAGCGCCACGAGCACCACGGCGGTCGGCAGGTGCCGCCATCGGCCCGGCCGCTTCGGTGCGACGGACTCCAGCAACTCCAGACTGGCGAACCGCAGGGTGTGCCTGCGGGTCCGGCGCTGCGCGATCAGATAGCCGACTGCCAGTGCCAGGATGCCGATCCCGAGACCGAACCAGCCGGGCGTGGAGAACTTCACCAGGCCTCCCCTGCCCGGGAACCGGCGGCGGCCTGCGGCCCCCTGGCGCCGCCGGCCGCCCCGGTCCAGCCTCGCTTGCGCGAGAGCACGAACCGCACCATGTCGGCGATCCAGTCCCGATCGGTGCGCAGGGTCAGCTGGGCTGAGCCGGCCCGACGCACCGCGGCCGCCACGTCCCGCCGGTGCTCGGCTGCCGCGGCCGCGAAATCCCGCCGGAGGCCCCGCGTGGTCTGCACCTCCTTGGTGCGTCCGGTCTCCGGGTCGACCAGCGTCACCAGGCCCACGTCCGGCAGCTCGACGTCGCGCGGGTCGAGCACCTCGACCGCCAGCAGGTCGTGCCGGGCGTTCAGCGCCCGCAGTGAGCGTTCCCAATCGATCGGGCCGACGAAATCCGAGATCACCACGGCCAGCCCACGGCGGCGGGGTGGCCGCCGAAGCTGCTCCAGAGCGGTGGCCAGACTGGCCCGCTCCCCGGCCGCGCTGCGCGGGGTGGACGCCAGCGTCCGCAGCAGGTACTGCAGGTGAGGTCGGCCGCCGCGGGGCGGGATGCGTTCGATGCCGCCGCCGGTGCCGACCACCGCGCCAATCCGGTTCCCGCCGCCCTGCGTCAGATGGCCGATGGCCGCCGCCGCGGCCACCACCAGGTCCCGCTTCTCGCAACCGGTGGTGCCGAAGTCCAACGACGCCGAAAGGTCGGCGACCAGCCACGTCTCCAGTTCGCGGTCGGCAACGGTCTGCCGGATGTGCGGCTCGGTGGTGCGGGCCGTCAGCGACCAGTCCATTCTGCGGACGTCGTCGCCGGGGTAATAGGCACGCGCCTCGCCCGGCTCGGTGCCAGGTCCGGGTACCAGGCCGAGGTGGTTTCCCTGCAGCAGACCGTCCAGCCGGCGCCGAACGGTCAACTCCAGGGTGGTGAGCGCGGCGTCAAGTCTCGTCGGGTCGGCCGTGGACGGGACCCCTGCCCCACTTGCGCGCCGTGGCGGTTCGCCGTTGTTCGCCGTCACCGAGCCGGCCCCGCCCGGCGGATCGGCCGCGGCCGGCACCGGCATCAGGCCACGCCGGGATGGGTGAACGGGCTGATCTGCGGGAGCGGGATGGCTTGCAGCAACTTGGACAGGATGAGCTCGATCGGCACCGCGTCGGCCAGTGCGTCATATGACAGCACCAGGCGGTGCCGCAAGACGTCGGCGGCCACGTCCACCACGTCCTGCGGGATGACGAAATCGCGACCGCGGACCAGAGCCAACGCGCGAGCGGCCGCGACGATGCCCAGCGAAGCGCGCGGCGACGCACCATAGGAGAGCCAGCCGGCGACGTCCGCGAGGCCGTGATCGGCTGGTGTCCGGCTCGCATACACCAGCCGCACCACGTAGTCCACGAGCGCGTGGTGCACGAAGACGTTGGCAGCGACCTGTTGCAGCCTGGCCAGTTCCTCGATGGGCAGTACCTGGTTCGCCTCCGGCGGCGAAACTCCCATCCGGTACACGATCTCCCGCTCCTCGTCCGGCTCGGGATAACCGACCAGCAGCTTGAACAGGAACCGGTCGCGCTGGGCTTCCGGCAGCGGGTAGACGCCTTCGTTCTCGATAGGGTTCTGGGTGGCCATCACCAGGAAAGGATTCGGCATGTCGTAGGTGTTGCCGCCGATGGACACGTGGCGTTCGGCCATCACCTCGAGCAGCGCCGACTGCACCTTCGCCGGGGCCCTGTTGATCTCGTCGGCCAACACGAAGTTGGCCACCACCGGCCCGAGTTCGGTATCGAACTCTTCCCGCCCGGCCCGGTAGATCCGGGTGCCGAGCAGATCCGCCGGGACCAGATCCGGGGTGAATTGGATACGGGAGAAGCTGCCGCCGACCACCTTCGAAAATGTCTCCACCGCCAGCGTCTTGGCCACCCCCGGCACGCCCTCGATCAGCAGGTGTCCCTTGGCCAGCAGGCCGACCAGCATCCGCTCGACCAGCCGGTCCTGCCCGACGATCACCCGCTTGACCTCGAAGACGGTTCGCTCCAGCAGGGCGGCGTCGTGCGCCGGCCCGCGTCGGCCACCATCCGCTGCCGACTGGCGACGGGCCGGCGCCGAACTGTCAGTGGTCTCCGCCGTCACCGGCTCCTCCTCGTGCTCAAGCTGCGCCGCCGAGGCCGACGGTCATCGCTGGGATACTCCTGTGCACCCCGGCCCGCTCGACCCGGGGACGCCCCCCAGCCGACGGTGCGCACCGGCACGGTAGCCGAGAACGCAGCCTCTCACTCCATCATGACGAAATTCTGCTCCGGGTGGGACCGAACGCCTCACCCATGCGCGGCGCCCGGACCCGACCTGACCCGGCAGCGCGGGCGAGCGCTGCCCGCCGGCCGCAGGTGTGCGAACTCGGGTCCGCGGACCGGGGATGGGTCGGATCGGTGACTGACCGATGGGGTGGCCCGGCCCGGCCCGGTTCAGGTGCCTGGTCGGGTCGCTCCGATGTAACCGTCGTCCCGCCAGCCCCGGATGCGGACGGGCGTCCCGGATTGGGGAGCCTCGATCAGCTGGCCCGATCCCATGTAGATCGCCACGTGGTGAATGGTGTTCGGATCGGAGGTGTTGTTGGCGAAGAACACCAGGTCACCGGGCTGCAGGTCGGCCTTGGCGATGTGCTGCCCGGCGAAGTACTGGTACACCGAGAAGTGCGGGAGGCTCACGCCGGCCTGAGCCCAGGCGTAGAGCGTCAGGCCCGAGCAGTCGAAGCCGACCGTGTTCCAGGGTTCGAACTGCATGCAGGTGGACGAGCAGCCCGCGCTGATGCCGGTCGTCGGTCCGTTCGAGTCGCCGCCGCCCCAGGAATACGGGGTGCCGAGGTAGGCGAGCGCGGCGTTGACCACGATGGAACCCTTCGAACCGTTGTTCGGCACACTGCTGCTGCCTCCGCCGGTCCCCCCGCCCGGCTGACCCGAGCCGGAACCCGACCCCGAGCCCGACCCCGACCCCGACCCCGACGGTGTTACGCCGCCGTCGCAGGCGATGCCGTTGCCATTGGCGTCCAGTTCGGCCCGGTAGCCGGGATCACCCTTCTTCATCGGCGCGGCGCCTGCCGCCCGGGCGGCGTCGCAATCCTTGAAGTACGACCCACTGCCGGTGCCCTGACCGCGGATCGGATCGACCGGCCGATCCGGGGCGGTCGGTGCGCTAGGTGCGCTCGGCTTGGGCGCTGCGGGCGTGGGCGCGCTCGGCTTGGGCGCTGCGGGCTTGGGCGCGCTGGGCTTGGGCGCTGCAGGCTTGGGCGCGCTGGGCTTGGGCGCTGCAGGCTTGGGCGCGCTGGGCTTGGGCGCTGCAGGCTTTGGCGCTGCAGGCTTGGGCGCTGCAGGCTTGGGCGCTGCAGGCTTGGGGGCGCTGGCCTTGCTGGACTGGCTGGGTGCACTCGGCGTGTCGCGGGTGCTCGGGCCGCTCGGAACGTTGGGGCCTCCCGGTGTGCTGTTGAGGTCCGACGTGGTGGGGGCTGTGGGGGCGGCCGGGCCGCTCGGAGTGACCGGACTGCTCGGCGGCACCGGGGCTGCCGGACGGGGGTTGGACCCGGTCTGCCCGCCGTTGGATGCCGACACGTCGTTGGCCGGGCCGCCGAGCTGCGCGTCACAGGCGATGCCGTTGTTGTTGGCGTCCAGCTCCGCGCGATAACCCGGGTCGCCCTTCCGCATCGGTGCGACACCGGCCGCCCTGGCGGCATCGCAGTTCTGGAAGTAGGTGTCGCCGCCGGTGCCCTGACCGCGGATTGCGGCCAGCTTCTCCGCTTGCTCCTTGGCCCGCCGCGCGGTGGCAACCCGATCGGCATCGGTCGCCTTCGCCCTGAGCTCGGCCTGCTGGGCCTCCATCGCCTTGCTGGCCTGCGCGTCATCGGTGGCCTTGATGCTGGCAGCCGCCGCCCTGCTGGCCTCCGCCGCCTTCTGCCGGCCTGCAAGCTCCGCCTCCGCCGCCTTCGCGTCGGCGGCCTCGGCCGCCTTCTTCGCGTCCGCCGCCTTCTGAGCGGCGGCCTGCTGGGCAGCAAGGGTCTGCTGCTTGCTGATAGCGGCTTCCGCGGCCGCCGCCGCTTCCCGGGCTGCGCTACGGGCTTGGGCAGCGCGCTCGGCGTCCGCTGCAGCTTTGGCCTGCGCCTGCGCTTCGGCCCTGGCCTGCGCGGCGGCTTCGGCCCTCGCCGTCGCCGCAGCCTGCTCCGCCGCAGCCCGTTGAGCGGCCTCTATCTTTGCCTGCCTGGCCCGCTCCTCCGCCAGCAGGCGCTGACGCTCCTCCTCGGCCTGCTTCTCTGCGAGCCACGTGTTGTAGGCGTCGCGCTGGGACTTCAGGGATGCTGTGCCGTTCAGCGCGTCGGTGTACGCCTTCTGCTGCGAGGTCAGCTGGACGTGCAGACCATCGAGCTCCTGCTGACCCGCCAGCAGCGCGACCGACGCGGCGCTCTTGGACTTCTCGGCGTACGCGGCCGCGGCCCGCGCCTGCTCCTGGGCCTTGGTCGCCCGGTCCACCGCGGCTCGGGCAGCCGCGTCCATGTTCGCCTTGGCGTTCCTGGCCTTCTGCAACTGGCCGATCACATCCAGCTGGGACTCCGAGACCTGCTGGAGCATCGCATCGCGCTGCATCAGGTCGGTCGGATTCTCGGCGCCCAGCAGCGCCGTCATGGAACCGAGCTTCGATCCGTTGCGGAACGATGCCGCGGCGAAGTCGGCGGCCTTCTGCTCGGCATCGGTGATCGCCGCCCCGGCGGCGTCCGCCTCCTGCGATGCCTTCTTCGCGGCGGCATCCGCGGTGGCGGCGTCGTCCTCGGCGATGGTCAGATCGACACCAGCCTTGTTGACCTGTTCCGCCTTGAACTCCATATCGTCCTGCAACGCGGAGATCTTCGACTCGGTGGCCGTCACCTGGCCGGACAGTCTGCCAACCGCCGAGGCCGCCTGGTCCGCATGCTGCTGACTGGACTCGATGTCGCCATCGGACGGGTTCGGCGGCGGCGTCGGCGCCGGATCGGCCGACAGTCGGGGCGCGGCCGTCGGGACCGCCCCGGGGGCCGAATGAGAGGTCGCGGCGGAACCCAGCACCAGGGCACTGGTCAGAGCCAGCGTCAGTGCGGTCCGTCCGATGCCGCGCAGAGGTCCGCGCACATGGTCGATCGGCATCCGATGCCAGTGTGGGACGGACCTCACGAGATCTCCTCCCCGCGACCGATGGCCGCGGACGGCGAGCCAGCGGACGACTCGCGATACCGACGCGCGGGCAAATGTCAATCCGACACGCCCGTGAGCACCATGCCACTTTGTGCCCCCTGTACGCCAGCCGTCACGGCACACAAATCCCGAAACTCTTGTCCCAATTCTGACAAACGCCCCAAGCGCGCCCTAACCGCCTCGAGATCATCCCCGTTGCGCTGTCGCGCAGTAGCCTCCGGCAGACTAGGAAAGCGTGCCGATCCCTTCGCCGCCCCACGGCCCCCGGTCGGCACCACCGGCCGACGGCCTGCCGATGATCCGCACCGCGGCCGTGCTGGTTCTGCTGGTCGGGCTGACGCTCAGCATCATCGGCACCTTCCTTCCGTGGCTGATCTCGGGTTCGGTGACCAGGAACAGCTATCAGTTCGCCGCCGCCCTCCAGCAGTTCGGGCTGGTCGACTCCTGGCTGATGGGCGCTGTGATCGCAGCCTGGGTATTCTTCGGGCCGATCCTGCTGGTCCCGACGGTGCTGCTGGCGGTGCGGATGTGGCGGACCGCGGCCGGGGTTTCCCTTGCTCTGGGTCTGATGATGGCCGGGGCCGCGATCACCACGCTGGTCGTGGTGGGCGGCAAGAGGCGCTTCGGCATCCGGCTGGCCGACGCCGGCCCGCTCACCGTCGCCTGTGGCTCCGGGCTCACCATCGTCGCCGGGCTGCTGCTATTGCTGTCCGTCCGCCGCGACGTCCGGATGGTGTGGTCGGGACGGTCGGACCAGACGATAACGATTCGATCGCCGTTACGCTGATCGGGGTAACCGGGGAACCAGCTGCCCGCAGGGAGCGTCACACTTCCGACGGGCCCTGTCCGGCCGCCGGCACCGGCGACGCGGGCCCGGCACCACACGTCAATCTGATGCCTGACACGCATCCTGTAGGAGGGATCGGACGCCGATGAGCGACAATTACGGCCCGCAGCATGGTCAGGGTGGCTGGAACCAGCCGCGTGCCGGCGAACCCCAGGGCCCGCCGCCGCAGGGCTGGCAGCCGCCGACTCCCCCGCAAGGCTTGGGCCAGCCGCACGGCTACCAGCCGCAGCAGGGCTACCAGCCTCAGCAGGGCTACCAGCCGCAGCCGGGCTACCAGCCTCAACCCGGGCAGCAGTGGCAGGGACAACAGGGTCCGGCCGGCTGGCAACCGCAGAACGGAACTCCGCCGAAGAAGCGGAATATCGGCGTCATCATCACGGCCGTCGTGGTGGTGCTGGCGATCGCCGCCGGCGTCACCATCTGGCTGGTGTCAAAGAAGGACAGCACCACCGCCGTCGGCGGCCAGGCCAATCCGAGGGCGGCGGCCAGCGACATGCTGCTGTCGTTGTCCGACAAGGACGTGGTCGGCGTCGGCCAGCAGCTCGACCCGGCAGAGGCGCAGCTGGCGAAGGACATGTCCGGCGACATCGTCGGCGAGTTGAAGCGACTGCAGATCATCAGGTCCGACGTCCCCACCGACCAACTCACCGGCGTCAAGATCAAGACCGAGAACCTGACCTTCGATGACGCGAAGCAGGAGTCGGTCAATGACCACGTGACCATCGTCAAGCTGACCGGCGGCACCATCACCCTGACGAGCGGCACCGGCACCGCGCCGATCACCGACAAGATCAAGAAGGCCGCCGGATCGCAGCTGGACCAGTTCACGCCGAAGACCCAGACCGTCAACATCGCCGACGAGATCAAGAAGAACGGCGGCGAGCCGGTCCGCATCGCCACCGTCAAGCGCGGCGACAAGTGGTACCCGAGCATCTTCTACACGCTGGCCGACAACTGGCTGGTGAAGGCCGAGAAGGACAACCCGAAGCTGAAGTCCAGGGATCTGGCCGCCCCGATCGCCAGGGTCGGCGGTGGCTCCCCCGAGGACGCGGTGACCGGCCTGGTCGACAAGGCCTCCAAGGGCGACTACGAGGGCGTCGTCGGAATGCTTCCGCCGGACGAGATGGGCGTGCTGTACGACTACGGCAAGCGGATGTTCGCGGCCGGCAAGCTGACCAAGGGCGCCACCCCGTCGAACCTGCCCAAGATCAGCGACCTCAAGTTCACCACCACCGACGTGACCGGCGGCAAGAAGGTCTCGCTGAAGAACGCCACCATCGAGACCGACGGCAAGAGGACCACCATCACCGTGGATGCGGCCGCCGGCAAGATGACGGTCGACCAGGACGGCAAGAAGCAGGAGTTCACCGGCGACAACCTGTTGGAGCAGATGACCGGTTCCAGTCGGTCTTCGCAGATGCCGCCGCAGGTTGCCGACATGGTCAAGCGCGAGTTCAAGCAGTTGTTGAGCATCGGCATCGTCACCACCCAGGTCGACGGCAAGTGGTACGTCAGTCCGCTGCGGAGCTTCTCCGGTGTGGTGACCACGATGCTGCAGGGCCTGCAGCCGGCCGACATCGACTTCCTGCTACAGATGGCCGGCAAGTAACGATCGCCCGTCTTCACCGCTCTCCCCGGAAACCCGCCGCGGCCAGTTGCCGTGGCGGGTTTCCGGCTGTTCGGAACACCCGGCCAAGCGGCCGGACCGCGTTGCCGGCAAAACCGGACAAGCGTACTGTTAGCCCTCTGCGGTAGGCCGAACTTCGGAGACGTCGGCCGACCCGCATCGTGCGAGGGTCGAAGGAGAAACCGTGATCAGCAGCCGGAACAGCTTCTCCGCACAGCAAACCCTGTCCGTCGGCGGGCAGAGCTACCAAATCTTCCGGATCACCGGGGTGGACGGTCTTGATGCCGCCGATCGGCTCCCGTTCTCGCTGAAGGTGTTGCTGGAGAACCTGATCCGGACCGAGGACGGGGCCAACATCACCGCGGATCACATTCGTGCACTGGCCAACTGGAACCCCGACGCGGATCCCGATACCGAGATCCAGTTCACCCCTGCCAGGGTGATCATGCAGGACTTCACCGGCGTTCCGTGCGTGGTCGACCTGGCCACCATGCGCGAGGCGATGGCGGACCTGGGTGGCGACCCGGACAGGATCAATCCGCTGGCGCCGGCCGAGTTGGTGATCGACCACTCGGTGATCGCCGACGTGTACGGCCGCGCCGACGCCTTCGAACGCAACGTCGAGCTGGAGTACGAGCGGAACCGGGAGCGCTACCAGTTCCTGCGCTGGGGGCAGACCGCCTTCGACGAATTCAAGGTCGTGCCGCCCGGCACCGGCATCGTGCACCAGGTGAACATCGAGCACCTCGCGCGGGTGGTGATGGTCCGTAACGGTGCCGCCTACCCGGACACCCTGGTCGGCACCGACTCGCACACCACCATGGTCAACGGCCTCGGCGTACTCGGCTGGGGTGTCGGCGGCATCGAGGCCGAAGCCGCGATGCTGGGCCAGCCGGTGTCGATGCTGATCCCCAGGGTCGTCGGCTTCAGGCTGACCGGTTCGATGCCGGCCGGCACCACCGCCACCGACCTGGTGCTGACCATCACCCAGATGCTGCGCAAGCACGGTGTGGTCGGCAAGTTCGTCGAGTTCTACGGCGACGGAGTGGCCGCGGTACCGCTGGCCAACCGGGCCACCATCGGCAACATGAGCCCGGAATTCGGTTCCACCGCAGCGATCTTCCCGATCGACTCCGAGACCATCAGCTACCTGCGGCTCACCGGACGTCCGGCCGACCAGCTCGCCCTGGTCGAGGCCTACGCCAAGGAACAGGGACTGTGGCACGATCCTGGGGCAGCGCAGGAAGCCGTCTATTCCGAGTACCTGGAGCTGGACCTGGCGACGGTGGTGCCGTCCATCGCCGGCCCCAAGCGCCCACAGGACCGGGTCGCCCTGGCCGAAGCGGTGCCGGCGTTCCGGCAGGCGCTGCATGCCTACGTCACCGACGACGAGCACAACGACGCCGACGAATCCGGTCTGGAATCGTTCCCGGCGTCCGACCCGGCATCCACGACGCCCAACCCCGTTACGCACGCCGACGAGCACCACTATGCCGCGCCGGCCGGCGGGCGGCGGCCGAGCAAGCCGACCCCGGTGACCATGGACGGACGCACCTTCGACATCGACCATGGGCATGTCGCCATCGCTGCCATCACCTCCTGCACGAACACCTCGAACCCACAGGTGATGATCGGGGCCGCGCTGCTGGCGAAGAAGGCCGTCGAGAAAGGGCTCAGCAGCAAACCCTGGGTGAAGACGACGCTGGCTCCCGGTTCCAAGGTGGTCATAGACTACTACGAGCGTTCCGGGCTGTTGCCCTACCTGGAGAAACTGGGCTTCAACCTGGTGGGCTTCGGCTGCACCACCTGCATCGGCAACTCCGGTCCACTGCCCGACGAGATCTCGGCAGCGGTCAACGAAGCGGATCTTGCCGTGGTGTCGGTGCTGTCCGGCAACCGCAATTTCGAGGGCCGCATCAATCCCGACATCAAGATGAACTACCTCGCCTCACCGCCATTGGTGGTCGCTTATGCGCTGGCCGGATCGATGGATGTGGACTTGAACAACGATCCGCTGGGCACCGACGGCGACGGGAAACCGGTGTACCTGCAGGACATCTGGCCCGACGGAAAGGAGATCGAAGAGGTGATCGCGTCCGCGATCAGCCAGGAGATGTTCTCCTCCGACTACGCCGACGTCTTCGCCGGTGACCAGCGCTGGCAGTCGCTGCCGACGCCTGAGGGTAAGACGTTCCAGTGGGATCCGGATTCCACCTACGTCCGCAAGCCGCCGTACTTCGACGGGATGAACGCGCAGCCGTCGGCTGTGCAGGACATCGCGGGCGCGCGGGTACTGGCCAAACTGGGTGATTCGGTGACCACCGACCACATCTCACCCGCCGGCTCGATCAAGGTCGATTCCCCGGCCGGGAAGTATCTGGCCGAGCACAGCGTCCAGCGCAAGGACTTCAACTCCTATGGCTCGCGGCGCGGCAACCACGAGGTGATGATCCGGGGTACCTTCGCCAACATCCGGCTGCGCAATCAGCTGCTGGACGGTGTCGAGGGGGGTTTCACCCGCAGCTTCCTGGCCTCCGACGACCCACGGACCGCTCCGCAGACGACCATCTTCGAGGCGTCCGAGGCGTATGCGGCGGCGGGAGTACCGCTGGTCATTCTGGCCGGAGTGGAGTACGGATCCGGATCCTCCCGGGACTGGGCGGCCAAGGGCACCGCCCTGCTGGGCGTCAAGGCGGTGATCGCGCAATCGTACGAACGGATCCACCGATCCAACCTGATCGGGATGGGCGTCATCCCACTGCAGTTCCCGGCCGGTAAGACAGCCGAGGACATGGGCCTGGACGGCACCGAGGTCATCGACATCGACGGCATCACCGAACTCAATGAAGGTCGCACCCCCAAGACGGTGACCGTCACCGTAACGCCGACCGACCCCAACCGCGAGCCTGGCTCGTTCCAGGCAACCGTCAGGATCGACACCCCCGGCGAGGCCGACTACTACCGCAACGGCGGGATCATGCAGTACGTGCTGCGGAACCTGCTCGCGGGTGCGACCAAGTAGTCCTGGTCCGTTGCCGCGGGTCAGCAGTGACCAGCTGGAGGCGCGTCGGCGTCAGATCCTCGACGCCGCCCGCAGCGCTTTCGCGCAGCACGGATTCGAGGGGGCGACGGTGCGCGTGCTGGAGGACGCTGCCGGCCTGAGCCGTGGGGCGATCTTCCACCACTACGCCGACAAGGATGCGCTGTTCCTGGCTCTGGCCGACGCCGATGTCGCGGTGATGGCGCGCACCGTTGCGGCCCAAGGGTTGGTGCAGGTCATGCGCGATCTGATCGGTGCTCCCGATCAGGGCTGGCTGGGCACCCAGCTGGAGATCTCCCGGCGGCTGCGCACCGATCCGGAGTTCCGCGCTATGTGGGCGGAACGGTCCTCGGTGGTCGGACGAGCCACCAGGGCCAGATTGCGGCGCCAGCTGGAGGCAGGGGTACTCCGCGACGACGTGCAGATCGAGGTGCTGGCGTCCTACCTGGAACTGGTGCTGGAGGGCCTGGTGACCCACCTCGCGGCCGGACTGCCCGCCGACAGCTTCGGTGCCGTCCTGGACGTCGTGGAATCGTCCGTCAGAAGATGATGCTCCACTCCAGGTTCAGCCGGTGCTGCCGGTGGACTCGTAGCCCTGGCGGATGAAGCGCTGCAGGGCCAGGAACAGAATCAGCACCGGAAGGATGGCGATGGTGGCCGCCGCGAAGAGCTGGGAATAGTTCGGTGTCTGCGAGGTGATGTAGGCCGACAACGCCACCTGGACGGTCCAGGAACTGGGGTCCTGGCCGATCACCAGGGGCCACAGGAAAGCGTTCCAGCTTCCCAGGAAGGTGATCGCCGAGACGGCGGCGAGGAAGGCACCGGAGTTGGGCAGGACCACCCGCCAGAAGACCCCGACGTAGCCCAGCCCGTCGATCCGGCCGGCTTCCTCCAGGTCTTTGGGGAAGTCCGAGAACTGTTGCCGGAAAAGGAATACCGCCAGCGCGGAGAACAGTCCAGGGATGATCAGCCCGCGCAGTGAGGAGACCCAGCCAAGGCTCGACACCATGACGAAGGTGGGCACGAAGGTCACCGCCGCCGGGATCATCAGGGTGGCGAGCACGATGCCGGTGATCAGGCCGGAGAACCGGAACGGGATGCGGGCCAGGCCGTAGCCGGCCGTCGCCGCGAGCGCGACGGTCAGCGTGGTCTGCACCACGGAGACCACCGTCGAGTTCAACAGGCTTCGGGCAAGGGGGATGGCGTCGTTGCCGAACACCTCGGAGAAGTTCCGCCACTGCAGGGCCTTCGGCCAAACGGTGAACCTGCGGCCGGCGATCTCCAGCCGGGTGGCCAGCGCATTGCGGACGAGCAGGTAGAACGGCAGCAGGAAGACCAGCGAACCGAGCACCAGGATCGTCGAGCGCAGTCCGACGCCGAGCCGCTCCGCAGGGCCGCGCCGCACCCGCCCGGCCCGCGGCACCCGGGCATCCTCGATGTCCCGGCGGCCGGTGGGCGTGGTCGCGATGACCGTCATCTCGCCGAGCTCCGCCCGGTGAGGAATCTCGCCTGCAGCACCGTGATGAGCCCGATCAGGATGGCCAGGATGATCGCGCCGGCGCTACCCCTACCCAGATCCTGCTGCGAGCCCAGGGCCACGTAATACAGGTACACCAGCGGCGGCCGGGCATACGGCGGATAGCTGCCGAAGTTCGACAGCGTGTTGTAGAACTCATCGAACGCCTGGAAGGCGTTGATCAGCAACAACACCAGTACTGCCACCGAGGTCGCCCGCAGTTGCGGAAAGGTGATGTAGCGGAAGGTTTGCCAGCCGGCCTTCGCGCCGTCGATGGCAGCCGCCTCGTACAGAACCGTTGGGATCCGCTGCAGGCCGGCCAGGAACAAGATCATGTAGAACCCCGCTTGCAGCCACAGCCGCAGCGTCACCAGCACCAGCCAGTACCACGGTGGATGCGTCACCGACAGCCACGCGACGTTGCCAAGGCCGAACCAGCCCAGGACAGTGTTGGCCAGACCCGAGCGCACTCCGTTGAAGATCGTCATCCGCCAGATCAGCGCCGCCACCACATAGGAGCAGGCGGTCGGCAGGAAGAACGCGGATCGGTAGAAGGCCTGGAACCAGCGGGTGCGGTTTACGGCCAGCGCGAGCGCCAGCGAGAAACCGAAGGTCACCGGGACGATGAAGAGCGCGAACACCGCGAAGGTGCCGAGGCTGGACAGGAATGCCGGGTCGGTGAGCATGAACCGGTAGTTCTCGATGCCGACGAAATTCGTGGGGGTGACGGTGTTCCGCGCGTCGAAGAACGACAGGTACACGCTCCAGAGGATCGGGATGTAGACGAAGATCATCAAGCCCAGCACGAACGGTCCGACGAAGACCCAGAACCACACATTGCGGTTCTGCGGACCCCGCAGCCGCTGACCCAACCCTGCTGCCCTGCGGCCGCTGCCATACCCGTCCGCCCCGCGATCCCGGCCCGACGAGACCGCCGAACGGCTCGCCGTGGACGCGGTAGTCACCATTCCCCCCGCTCGGCGTTACTTCGTGACGCGCTTGAGTTCGGCCTGCACCTTGCTGGCGACGGCAGCCAGTTCCTTGGCCGGGTCGGCGCCGTCCTTGATGATCCTGGTCGCCGCGTCCGCCATCGCGGTAGCGGACGCCGGAGTCCACAGCAGCGGGGTCTGGGCGTGGCCGTTCTGCTGCAGGATCTTGACCGCGTCGGCGGCCGCACCGGACTTGAGCTTGTCCGCCTTTGCCGCCAGGCTGGCCCGGGCGGGTACATGGAAGCCATAACTCTGCGCGAAATCGATCTGGGCGGCGGTGTTGTCCACCCACAGCCACTTGACGAACGCTTTCGCCGCAGCCGGATTCTGTGACTTGGCAGAGACACACGACGCGAAGGCCCCGATCGGCACACTCGCCGCACCCGCGCCGATTGCGGAGAACTTCGGCCATGGCAGCACACCGAAGTCGTCGCCCAGCGCTTTCTGGATGCTCGCGAAGTTCCACAGGCCCGTCCACTGCATCGCGCAGAGTTCGGTGGTGATGGCGTCCGGTGCCGACCAGTCGGTGGGCGCGCCCAACAGCAGGCTCCCCGACGTGAACAGCTCGTGCAACCCACCGAGCGCCTTGCCCACCGCTGGATCGCTGAATCCGACCTTGTTGTCCTTCGTCAGATAATCCGCCCCGACCGACCACAGCGAGGGCCCGACCATGGTGCCGACGCCGCCGTCGTTGCCCAGGAACAGACCCTTCAGATCGCCTGCGGTCAACGCCTTTGCGGCCACCATCAGCTCGTCGAAGGTGGTCGGCGGCTTGATGTTCTTGGCCGCGAGCATCGACTTCCGGTAGACCAGCAGCTGCATGTCGACCACTTGCGGAATTCCGTACAGCTTGCCCTTGTAAGTCATCCTTTCGATCAGCGATGGAGTGAAATCGCTCTTCGCGGCACCCAGCACCTCGTCCAGCGCCAATACCTGGCCGCCCTGGATGGCATCGATCGATGGACCGTTACCCGCTTCGAACACGTCGGGAGCGCCGGCGGTCAGCAGCGCCGAAGCGATCTTGGAGTCGTAGTCGCCGGGGAACCATCCCACCTTCACGGTCGCTGCCGGATAGGCCGCGGCGTATTTCTCGACGGCCGCCTTCGTTCCCTCCTCGCCGTACTGGTGGTACCACTGGTTGAGCGTCGGCTTGCCACCTGCCGCGCCGGAGCCAGCGGCAGCCGAGCTCGAGGCCGAGGCACTTCCGGACCCGGCGCCGGCCGCCGACGATTCTGTTGCCGAACCCGCCTGCCCCGCAGTCGTGGTGCCTGCCCGACCGGTGTTCCCGCCACAGGCGGCCAGCACGCCGGCCGCCGCCAGGCTGCCGCCGACGGCGAAGAACTTGCGCCGGCTCAACGGTGCGGGAACACCGGGCCGGGCATCGTCAGTGGGCGTCATAAGGGTCTCCAAGAGGGGTGAACATCGGAGTCGGGCCGAGTGCATGACAGCGTAGATCGCGCGGGTGTGGGCGGCGTTGCGGCACCCCCTGGTGGTGCAATGACCGCGGTCAGGCGTCCGAGAAGCGGGCGATGGTGGCGCTCGCCCGGCGGACGGCGCCGGCACCGTGCGCAGTGTCCAGGGCGTTCCCGGGCACCACATCGTCGAGGAATTCGTAACTGTGACGCAGAGCGAGTGCGGGCCGGGACCCGGCCTCCGACCGCTGCTTGACCGTGACGTACCAGTCGGCAATATCCCCCCAACCCGGCGCGGCCAAGGATCCACCGACCTGCTGCACAGCCAATCCGGCACACAGGTTCCCGAAGGCCATCCGCTGCCGCAGTGGCCATTGCCTGAGGGTGCCGACGATGAAGGCGGCGGCGAACACGTCGCCGGCGCCGGTGGCGTCGACGCTGTTCACCGGGAGCGCCGGAACCCATTCCTCTTCCCCGTTCACTCCGTCCAGACCGATCGAACCCTGCCCACCGCAGGTGACGATGACCGTTGGCACCAGATCGGCCAGCACCATCAATGCCGCCCGCGGATCCTCGGTGCGGGTGTATGCCATCGCCTCGGTACTGTTCGGAAGGAAAGCGTGCAGGCGTCCGATATCGGCCAATACCGTCTCCGGCCACTGCTGGCTGGGATCCCACCCGACGTCGCCGAACAGCAGAGTCCCTGCCGCCGCTGCCTTCCGCGTCCACTGGCCGTTGTCCGCACCCAGATGCACCACCCCGGCTCTGGCCGCCGGCACATCGTCGAGCAGGTGATCCAGCGGAAGCGGCGGCGGATGTTCATGGGTGACCATCGCCCGATCGCGGTTGACGGCCATCGACACGGTGACCGGTGAGTGCCAGCGGTCGAACCGTCGGGAGGCCGACAGGTCGATGCCTTCCTGGTCCGCCAAGGTCGTCCAGAGGAAGTCGCCGTAGGAATCATCACCGAAGGCTGCCGCCAATCCGGTGCTCAGTCCGAGGCGCGCGGTTGCCACCGCCAGGTTCGCCATTCCTCCCGGGCACGAGCCCATGCCGTCGGCGAACACCTCCGTCCCAGCAGCCGGCAGCCCCGGGAGCCCGGTGAGCACGATGTCCAGGAAGACCGTGCCCTGCATGATGACGTCCAGTCGGCTGTCGGCCGCCCCCCCGGCGGCGTGATCCGGCGCGTTTCCGGACGGCGTGGCGGGCGGCATGGCTCCAGCCTGCCACCAAGAGCAACTCTTCTCCGGTCGGGGTGGTGAGCGTGGCGCACCCAGCCGGTGGTACTCGGCGGCCGAGGTCTCAGGACCCCGGAAGCCGACCAGTGGGTGCCGATTGCCGGGAGCGGCTACTTCATCCTGGTGTTCTTGGTGCGGGTGGCCCCGCCCCGCCCTCGCAACGTCACATCGGCGTCCACCAGGATCCGGTGGACGAAGCCGTAGGAGCGACCGAGATCCGCCGCCACCGATCTGATGCTGTCTCCGGACAGATACCGCTTGCGGATCCTGGCGGTCAGCGCGTCCCTGTCCGTTCCGGTGATGCGGGTTCCCTTCCGCAGCGCCCCGCCCGGCGAGGCGCTGCCCTTCGTCCGGGTGGACGCTGCACGCGCCGTCCCGGCTGAGGCACTCTTGGTCGACCTGCTGGTTGCCATGGCACAACCCCTTCCGCTGCGCGGCGCCGCGCCGGCCCTGGTAACGGTGTGCTGATCCGAGCACGCCGACCGGCGCAGGAAATCGCTGTCCGGTCCATGATCGGCCAGCACCGGGCTTCCCGCTACCGAAACCGGTGATCGGGTTCCGGGGACCGGTCGGCGGTCAGGCGAGCTCGACCAGGTCGAGGTAATCGGGTGACCAATGGTCCTCGGTGCCGTCGGGCAGCAGGATGACCCGCTCCGGGTTCAGCGCCACGACCGCTCCGGGGTCGTGGGTCACCAGCACCACCGCTCCCTCGAACCGGCGCAGCGCGTCGAGAACCTGTTCCCGGCTCGCCGGATCCAGGTTGTTGGTGGGTTCGTCCAGCAACAGCACGTTGGCAGCCGAGGACACCAGGCCGGCCAGCGCCAGCCGGGTCTTCTCGCCACCGGACAGCGTGCCGGCCTTCTGCTCCAGCTGCTCTCCGGTGAACAGGAACGAGCCGAGCAGGTTGCGAAGCTCCTGGGCGCCGGTGTCCGGCGCCGCGTGTCTGACGTTCTCCCAGACTGTGGCATCCAGGTCGAGGGTGTCGTGTTCCTGCGCGAAGTAGCCGAGCTTGAGCCCGTGTCCAGGCACGGTCTGCCCGGTGTCGGCCGCCTCCTGACCCCCGAGCAACTTGAGCAGCGTGGTTTTCCCGGCGCCGTTCAGTCCGAGGATCACCACCCGGCTGCCGCGGTCGATCGCCAGGTCGACGCCGGCGAACACCTCCAGTGAGCCGTAGGCCTTGGAAAGGTTCTTGGCCGTCAGCGGAGTCCGGCCGCACGGCGCGGGAGACGGGAACCGGATCCGGGCCACCTTGTCGGCGACCCGCACGTCGTCGAGGGCGGCCATCATCTGCTGGGCTCGCCGTGCCATCTGATGGGCGGCGGTGGCCTTGGTGGCCTTGGCGCCGAGCTTGGCGGCCTGGGTGAGCAGCACGCCGGCCTTTTTCTCAGCGTTGGCGCGCTCGCGGCGGCGACGCTGTTCGTCGGTGGCCCTGGCGTCCAGATAACGCTGCCAGGTCATGTTGTAGGCGTCGAGTTCGCCGCGCACCGCGTCCAGGAACCACACCTTGTTCACCACGGCTGCCAGCAGTTCCACGTCGTGGCTGATGATGATCAGCCCTCCGGGGTAGCTCTTGAGGAAATCGCGCAGCCAGCCGATCGAGTCCGCGTCCAGATGGTTGGTCGGCTCGTCCAGCAGCAGCATGGTGTCACCGGAAGTGCCGGAATCGGCCGCCGAGAAAAGGATCCTGGCCAGCTCGACCCTGCGGCGTTGGCCTCCAGACAGCGTTTCCATCGGCTGGGCCAGCACACGATCCGGCAGCCCGAGGTTGGAGCAGATCCGGGCGGCCTCCGACTCGGCGGCATAACCACCCATCGTCGAGAAGCGTTCCTCGATGCGCCCGTAGCGCTCGACGGCCGCGTCCCGGTCCGGTCCGGCGGCCAGCTCGGCCATCTGGATCTGGACCTTCTCCAGTTGGGCGGCCAGCACGTCCAGGCCGCGCGCGGACAGCACCCGGTCCCGCGCGGCGATCGTCAGATCGCCCTCACGAGGATCCTGCGGGAGATATCCGATGTCCCCGGTGCGGCTCACGTTGCCCGAATACGGCTGGCCCTCGCCGGCGAGCACCTTGAGCGTGGTGGTCTTGCCTGCACCGTTACGCCCCACCAGACCGACCCGGTCGCCGGCCTGAAGGCGCAACGTGGTGTCGGCCAGCAGGATCCGGGTACCGGCCCGCAATTCGAGGCTGGATGCGGTGATCACGTGGCCCGATTCTACGGTGCGCAGACTTCCCCACCGGCGCATCGACCACCTACCGCCGGTGATCTCGGACATCTCCGGTCAGATGAGCCCCCGGTCGCGGCCGATCGCCGCCGCCTCTGTACGCCCGGATGCGCCCAGCTTGGCCAGAACGTTGGAGACGTGCACGCTGACTGTCTTGGTGCTGATGAACAGCCGTTTGCCGATCTCCCCATTGCTACGGCCCTCGGCGACCAGACCCAAGATCTCCGCCTCCCGCTGGGTCAGGCTGCCGCCGTGGGAGACCGACCTGGTGGCCGGCCGTGCGGTTCCGCTCCCTGATCCCGCGAGCGATCGCACCTCTTCGAGCAGCGGTCTGGCCCGCAGGTCGGCCGCGATGTCAGCGGCGATGTCGGCCTGCTGCCTTGCCTGCTTCGGTTCGCCCGAACGCAGGGCAGCCGCCCACCTGGCCCGGCTGCGGGCCTGCTCGAACCGATTACCCAACCGGACGAATTCTTGGACGGACCTCTCCCATCGAGCCGCAAGTTCCGCGGCGTCCGGAGGCTCGATACCGGCGATCCAGCTCAGTCGGGCGAACTCGGCGTCAGCCCTGGCGGCCCACGCCCCCGCTTCCGGTCCCACCCTTTGCGGTTGCTCCGCGCCCCTGGAGTATGCCCGCCGCGCGTCGGCAAGCAGCACCCGTCCGCGCTCGAACAGCGAGTGACGTTCGCTCTGGCCGGCAACAGTAGCTCGGACGGCGAGGTGAGCCAGCAGCAGCGCCGACAGCCGGACCCTGGCCAGGTAGTCCTGGTGCCCCCACATGTCGGCGAGCACCGCGACAGCCTCGTCGTGCACCGCGATCGCCCCAGCGACATCTCCGGCGTCCCCGTACAGATCGACGGCGGCGAAGGCGCTGTTCACGGCGATCATCCCGTCGAACCTCCAGAACTGCCGGATCCGGTCCAATCCGGCCAACGCATCCGATCGACCCCGGCCGGCGGCGATCAGCAGGCCGACGGCGCCGAGTCCGGCTTCGGCAATAGCCGGCGGATTGCTGCCGGCGACGTCCACAAGTTCCTCGGCGGCCAGCCAATCCCCGCTCATATGCGCGCAGATCCCCGCCAGCACCCTGGAGTCGATGCCGTAGGGCGCCCACGGACGCCCTAGTTGGGCCGCCCGCTCCGCGCCGGTCCGGTAGGCGGCGAAGGCCAAGGCCAAGTCTCCCTCACCCAGGTGCACGCCACCGAGGTGGTGACGGGCCCGTAGCTCGGCGGACGTGTCGCCTCGGGC